>Ga0179593_1413731_pt1 | contig 16869 bp, 11 predicted proteins | sample CZODoug2_1_08_16_FD_185931 | JGI IMG/M metagenome (GOLD analysis project Ga0179593, IMG submission 185931) | Vadose zone soil fungal communities from Angelo Coast Range Reserve, California, USA - CZODoug2_1_08_16fungal (PacBio error correction) | ecosystem: Environmental > Terrestrial > Soil >...
GGAGAAAGTAGAAGCATCAAAAATTGGGGACCCTAGCTGAAAAAAAATGCAACCATCCAAAGACCTTGTCCGGATAAGGGCCACGAAACTCCGCGGTCGGAAGTCCCTAGGAATCCTCTTCGGGGAAACTAGGCTCGCAGAGTGCTATTGGGAGAAGGAGTCGGTTGTTGGAAACTCTAGAGCACATCAAGGGGCCCTTAGACGGAGGGGTGGGAGACTTGGGCTCGCTGCTAGTAATTCTACCCAGCTGAATGTTTGACAATACAAACAATGGGGAGGGGTCCGTAAATGCTTCTTTGTCATTCCTAAGGTCGTGCAGACGTTGGGGGCTACTTAGAAATTCCCACACTTGGTGAGAGAGGTTAGTAGATCAGAATGTTCTCATCCAGGCGTTTTTCCTTGCATGACGAAGATCACCGCCCTCAAGAAAGTGCAGGAAGGGGATCTGATAAGAAAAGTTAAAACTCGCTGAGCGGACTGCCTAGAACGCGGGCTACCTCGACTAAGGTCACAACAACCGATTAGCCGAAGGGGTCGGAAGAGAATGTGACCTCGAACGGAAAACATTTCATTGAAAAGTCCGAGAGGAAGTTACAATAGGCCAAATTTTGTAGTTATAGCTATCCTTGGTGGTTGGGAGCGTACCAGCAAATTAAAACTTCACCCCGCCCGGGACCCAGGTTTTTTCTGGCTAACACCGTTTGGGGATTCTCACAGTTCATCTCCCGGGAAAAAAAAAACGGCAAGGAGAGAAGGTATTGGCCTTTTATAAAAGGGAAATAAGGGAAAGAGAAGGCAGGCAACTTTGGGGGGTCTATTTGGGTCAAACCGGGGAGGTGAAAAAGAAGACGGCAGGCATCCTAACACATATAACAACCGTTCCACTTCTGGCGGTAAGACGGGAGCAGGGGAATGAGTTTGGAGGGGGGTCTATACTTAAGAAGAGGTACCTCCATGGAGACTAAAGGAATGGAGAAAGTTCGAAGAATAAGAGCTAAATAGGAAAGGAGAAGGTCCTCCGGTTGTCGGATGACGTGATAGAAAGAAAAACCAACTTCGGGGAACTCGTGAAAAAAGAGTGGTTAGTAGGGGAGGAGGTGGAGGAATAGGAGGTGTTCACTCAAAAAAGATAGTGGGGAATCTCTAAATCTTCTTATACCCGAATGATCTAAGAAGAACAAGGTCGTTGGCAAAGGTGCTTTAAACTGACCATGAAGCGGTCCTGTGAAGTAAATTTCTATAATGACAGGGTCATAAAGAAAAAGGTATGGTGCGACCAACGAGAGTTCTTTTAGAACAGCAGAGGGGGGGGCGGAAGACTAGAATGAAAGCTGGTCCGAGGGACCACGAAACCGCCGAAAAAGAAGGAGTATTAAGAATATCCATTGTCTTGAGAGAGCCACATAGACAGCAGGGGGGGGATGTAACTTCGGACCACTTTCTCAAGCAAGTAAAGAACAGCGCCTCGTATGAATAAGGGTGGACATTCACGAGGAAACAGGACTAGGACACCAAGCCTGTATCATGTGGAAAACATGCTAGAGAAATAAAACCTAAGCCTGGTGTCAGAGTCGAGAAAGCGGAAAGGGGTCCCGCTATGGGGAGAGAACCTAGGAAAAGATCTGTAGGGATCATCATCGTCGAGGGCAAACTCGATGGTAGGGGGTGTACGATGATTAGATGCAACCTCGAAAGCTGGGAGAGGGTGGTTCAATTGCCGGATACAAGCGCGCAAAGGAGATGGTCTCGGAAAAGGGGTAAAAGATGTTAAATTGACTCCCTATTTAAGGTGGAGGCCCACAAGTCTATGGGACTTTTTTCTAGGGGAGGGAGATGGTCCTTTAAGAAGGGAGGACGCTGTCAGCCTGGTCTACGATGAACAGTTGGAAAAAAAGGGAGAAAGAGTGGGTGGTCCTAAACGCCTTTTGGAGAGAGACCTAAAAACCTCGAGCTCAGAGAAAGTGCAAATCTGTAAAGGAGTTTACCGCTACCCTTGCGGGTGGAGGAAAGAGGCACCTAAAGAAAAATACCTCTAACTCCTTCGGATTCTCCAACACGGGACGGAGAAGCGACTTAATTCTGTCTTAAGGAAATAGTGCTCTCAGCAATAGTGGCTTTGGGTCTCTCCGCGGTAACAGGAGGAAAAGACTTGGAAGTGGACAATTCAAAAGTAGAAAAACGAAAGATCTTCTATGGTGTGAAGGGAACGTCGAGGAAAGAGGAGGCGCACGCACCAAGGGGGGAAAACCGTCACTGATTCAACTGAAGGTCCGGACAAGATGACGCCACAGACTTGTACGATCCCTAAGAGAAGAAGGGCCGTATTCAGGAAAAAAAGCTTATGGGGTGGAAAAAGAGTGAACAGCGGGGAATTGCTTGCTAGGAAACAGTATATGCGAAGAGATTGGTACGATCCAGAAGGGCGCAAGGAAAAAAAGAAAGGGCTGTTTTCGCTCGTGTTTATAAGACGCAAAAAACCACAAGGAAAAGAAATATAACCGAGCCCGCAACACATAGAGATATGGGTTCTCGGAAAGAGTCTCAGGCGATCCTAGGAAGGGCGGGACTAGAGAGCGTCTATCACTAAAGACGCGCTGTCGATGGGGGCCCACAGAAGACGATCAACGTCTGATATCACTGACGAGCCTCTCGCTCTGGCTCAAAGGGGCGGTGGTTAAGGCACATCTGGGGACTATACCTGTCAGATCACAAGAATAGTGCGACAAAGTGGGTTTGGGAAGAAGCATGTAGGGGCTAGAGGTCTCCCGGTAAAACTCAAAGTACGGAGGGGGGTCCATCCTAAGGGTTGACACTGCTAGTGAAGAGGGCCTAGACGATGGAGCTGAACACCTCCCACACCTGCGGCGCGCCTTGAATTACAATACTAAAGTCCATCAGGAATCTCGTCGAATCCGTGGGAGAAGCTAGAAGATACATGAACATAAGGAGTCTGCCTTGGGTACGACTTTCAGCCACGACCCCGGTGAGGAGTCAGCGTATCTTTTGCGCGTTGAAATCAGGTTAGATAAATGCGTCGTTGTGGTCTGGTAAAACATCGTCAAATGTGAGGCAGGGGAAAAGAACCACCGAACTTGATAATGTCAAACGCTTAAACCTACGACGCCCAGGGAGAAGAGGGCAGACAATATTAGCAATTACAAATCACCGCCAAGCACAAAAAACCGTGAACGCCAAGAGAGACGGATGGGCTCTAAGTCATGAGCTCTCAATCTTCCATCCTTAACGTCGAAGAGAACCATCCGACGCAACGGGAGACCAGTTTGACCAAAACTCTACCACCACAGATTTAAGAGGCGAATGCTCAGTCATCTGCAGCTACGACGACGACATTCTCGAAGAAGCGCTTCTACTAAGCATGGGGACATCACCGGGGGGCTGAAAGCCGAAAGCGACAAAAAAAAACTGGAGATAGCTCAGATAGGAAAACCGCGTCAAAGTTAAGGAGATCGAGATGTCTTTCTCATGCAAAAGGATCCAAGGGGGGGGTTCTATCGCGGCACACAGAGGGAATGACATAGTGAACTGGCTTCTTTCTGGGGGAGAAATGTGCGCGGCTGAAGACCTTCGGCTAGATAAGGTTATCAGCCTACATGGGGAGAGATGAGCTCAGACCTGGACAGGGGAAAGGGTTAGCTTTGGTGGAAGTGGTGTCAATCGAATGAGGACACAACCGAGGATTTTCGTCCATCGAAAAGAGACTGGGGGACCTAAAATGTGGCTGCGCGGTCAGTGTATAAACTACGCTCCATCGGCCAAAGAGCTGAGAGGGCACAATCAATTGAACTAAGGGAAGTCAAATAAAGAAGACCGCGGGGCTCGACCCTGTGGGGCTGCAGGTAACAAAGACGGGTCACCACGCCATGCCAATACCAAACCGACTCTAAAATTCTAAGGGAAAAGGGGGGAAAAGGTGATCAGCGCACAAGAGCCGAAACCGGCGGCGTGACCCTGGGTCATATGTCTCATTTGGAGAGGGTGATATCGAAAGGCGGAGGGAGGAGGGAGAAAAAAAAACAAAAAGAACTTGAAAAAACAGGCGAGAAGAAAAGGGCAGGACCTCGAAGGTGAGCCCATTTGAGAGTATGGTAGCAGCCGGAGTCGAAGGAAGGCTGTCGTTACAAACATCAACAAAGGAAAGGGCCGCCGATCTCTTGTCGGCCTCAGAGGCGACGGGTGGGGAACGCTATCGAATGCTATGGTTAAAAAGTAGCGGTGAAGGTTGTTCGGGGGAAACAATGGTTGTGGCAGACACATCACCATAGTTAAGTGTCAGGTTGGTGATTATATTACGCAGCTGGAAAAAAACACGGCGATAATACGACCTGACATTGAGAAGCCCGTATAGGTGCCGAACTGGCACCGGACAAGGTTTAAGTCGGGGGGAAGGAAAAGCGACTACACAACGAAGTTCGTAGGTGGTGGGTGTGGGGAAAAGAATGCGCGCGTCCTCAAAATGAGTAATGCGACAGAGTAGTTTACTCGGAGAAAAGGCACCTTAGCCGTATCCGGAAACTTGGAAGGTGGGTCGAAAGAGACGGCAAACGAACTGGGGCGGCTAACCCACGTGCTTCACTAAACATCAAAGAAGAATCACAGGAAGGAGGGCCACTGTAACTCTCGAGCTGGTATTACAGTACCAGCACGACAACAGGGTAGAAGTAACAAAAACTCACAATGGGGGGGGGAGCAAACCTGACGGGAAAAATGGCGAGCAGAAGCCCAAGGTCAGACCGAAAGAACGGGAACTATGCAAACCCCTTCGGACCCACCACACAACTCGCTCGCCGTCCAATTAGAAGGAGCGTCATTGTGTTAGATGACTGTGCGACTGAATAACATGGAACGGACTAAGTCTTCTTTGAGGGTCCCAAGAGTGCCGACGAAGTGCGTGGAATAGGGTGCAAAAGCAGAGGGCGAGCTTTAACTTTTTTCTGGTGCATGAATTAGTCATGAAGGAGCCACGTGAGGCTCTCACAAAAAAAGGGGAAGGGGGGAAGAATAATCAGGCAAAACTAAGATCAAGGAACCCCCTACCGAGCTCTAAGAAAGTGCTGGTCACACACTATGCCAAAGACAATAATAGACTTTAAACAGCTAAACGACTAAAGTCGGACGTACATGGATAAACAGCACGCATCTGAACATGGACTCAATCATTTAAAGTTAATGGCTATTTGTTGGTGTAGAAAGAGGTGCTTGACCTCGCAAGCATTTATCGGGACCGGGGGATCCTGCGAGAAATTCCTGTCCTATTAAAGAGACGGGGGAAGGAAAAAAATAAAATGGTCGGGGAGGAACTGCTGTAGGTGGGGTCTCCCCCGAGAAATGAGGGAGGGATATTCTTACGTTGGCCCTGCTCTGGCAGGACTTGCGAGGAATCACCGTGCAATGCAAGCTTGTGAGAGGCCCTTGAAATAAAGAATGGGGGGTGAAAAGGAAACGAGACATTTAGACAACTGGCAGCGAAAAAGAATCAGTCCGCATTATAAGAGACCGTGGAAGTTGCTCAGCTAGAAACAAAAAAAAAACTATTCCAACGCATGGTTCTCGAACTCGTCCCGCGATTCACCACTTTGCGCGTTCAGGGGCCGCAACAGAAAGGTACTAATAGAGTGCATCTCTTCCTTGGGTGTGGGGCGGGCTCGAGAAAGATAACTTCCCAACCCTTAACATGTCAAGGAGTGTTCTGTGACTACAGCCGTGTTCAACAGAACGGGAACTAATCGCTGCCATTAGAATCAGTCAAGGTAGAGCCGGAAGGTTTGCAGTCTTTTCAACCGGGTATCTCATCTGAAAGGTTTGTGGTCATGGTTGGAAAAATACGAAAGCAAGAAGCCGGCTCGTCAGAAAAAATCGCACGGTGAACTTCAGGGCATGCAGTACAAGGGGCTAAGGGCGGACCGGAGCAGGAGTCTTCTTTGGGCAGCTCTAAAATCCGACATCGGTGAACTTACTCGCACCGGCAGGTGTCGCCACCAAACGTAAAACATCCGTACGACACTGACATCCGCCTTGGGTCTGCGGAGGTTATCGGCTCCCGACTCTTAAGCGTATAACGGTACGATGGTGGAGTACGGGGGGGTATACTGCTGTTTCCCGCGCCAAACATATAGGTAACAAGAAGAAAAGGGGATGACCCCGCCAAGGGTAAAAAGACCCTTTCTGGGTTCCATTTGCGGCGATGCGAGATCGGAAGGGCCGAAGATTTCGCCGTCCACGCCCGTTAGAGTGGCGACCCGAGAGGGTAATGGAGCAACGCCTCGTTTGGGCTAACCGCGGATTAAAAAAGCATCCAAGCCCACCACCAGCCACATACGGTTTCGCGATATAGAGACAATCCATTTTCGTTCTCAGTATTTGCAAACACCCTAGCAATCCAGGACTCGCGCGCAACGGTTTACTCACACACACCTAATCTGCCTCAGTCTACGCTTTGCCATGAAACTCATAGACGTCGAAGGACAACCAACAACCTCCTGGAGGCCTGGGAAGAGACACAGCATGATAGAGATACGAACGGATCAGACCTGTGTGGAAACTTCAGAAGATCTCACGATTAGGACAAAAGTTTTGAGTGAGGACGAGAAGACGCAGTTCGGGCACACTTATACTGACGAGCTTCAGCCTCACCCTCGGGAGATGTAGATTGAGGAAGGGCACAAAACTTCCTCGTCCAAGCTTTTGAGTCTTGGGGACAGGGCCGCGCCATCTCTAAGTATAGGGTGTCTAGGGTGTCTACTCAACAGTAATATGTAATAGAGACGAAAAGTTTAATGTCTCCCAAGGGAGATGGTCTGCTCCATGGGGGGTGGGCATCTGGTCGGAAAAGTGACCCGTACAGAGGGAAGGAAGCGAGGAAGAATTTAGTCGTTAAAAATCACACGGTCGAGAATTGGGGTCTGGACTGCCGGGGTTGACGTCTGGTAGCACTCCAGACCCCGGATACCGGGTTCGACGAGGGTCGGTCGGGGGGTCTCACGTCCAACTCCTATTGACCGAACATGGGCCCGCTGAGGGTGATAAACGAGGCAACACATTCAAATAAGGCCAGCCTTTACGGTCTTCGAATCATGTAGTAGCACGTAGGAGCTAGACAAGCTGAATACGAAGAAGTTATTTCTTCCAATGAATAAATGGGGCGGCTCATAAAGAAGTCTTGGCTGGTTTTCAGACTAAGCGTTCGGACCTGGGGCGTGAAAAGTACGTTGTACACATGATACGAAGGACCCAGGCCCTCATTTCGATTGTACGGATTGTCGACTTCGAAAAATGGGACTTCTTAACAGAACAGCCACCGTTTGTAAACTTCTTAGTTTCCGCATGAGGTGACTCGATAGACTATTACTGGCCAACGACCAGAGCAATTCACCGTATTATGCGCTTAGAATGCAAGACATCCTCGGTACGGGTTCTAGAGCAGTAGGAAAGCAAGGGAAGAGATCGGACTAACTGTATCCTTCATCAAGAAGGCCGAAATGCTGACTGAAGAGTTGCTCAAAAAAAAACTCCCCAAGATCTCTATGGTTGCGATCGTTTGATATCTCTAAAGAAAAGTATGGTAAGAAAAGAAAGGGGGAATTCCAAACTAGCGAACCGTCCGAGACGTAGGACGAGCAAGCTGAATGTCAAGCCTAAACCCTTGCTATATCCAGGGAGAATAGTAGTGAATAGGTATTTGCTAGTTGCTATCCGCCAAGAGAATCTACTCTCTCCAAAGATCTAGTACATCTAGACTTTCACCGCCCACGTGGGGAGGAAAACAATAGTTGGACATAGACCGTAAAAAACTAAAACCCGGAGGGATGTAAACCTTTGGTGGTCGAGCACAGTGGGAGAACACCCTGACAAAGCAGCCAATAGGGCTTGGTTTCAAGAAGGAAAAAGGAAATCTTGAAAGCGGTCAACACCGCTTATGCTTACCAACCTCCGAGACGGATGGGCGAATCGGGGTCTTAAAGGGCGGACCCAGAGGAACGGCAGTCTGGTCGTTCCGCCTTTTTCGGACTGCTAGGACATGCCATCGACTTAGTTTCGTTAATTATTCCAAGCGGTCTACAAAAGCCACGTTGTCTGCGTTCAGGAAATGGAAAGTTCTTCTTTTACCTCGGCATGTCGGAAAGAAACCGCTATTTTAATGGGCTCAATCGGAAAAAAAGGCAGCGGAAAATACCACCCTCTGCTGCCGGGGGGGGCATACGTTACCTCGAAACAAGGGCGACGTCCACCTCTTAGGGCCAACTTAAATCAAAAAAACCGCGGCCACACTGCACCAATCTCGGATGGCAGATAAATTAAGTAGGCGACTGCCGACTTAAAAGCTGAGACATTAGCCGAGAAAAAAATCATAGATCGACTGTCGAGGCGCATGGGAAACGCGGTAAAAAACGTAGTGGGGGGGTGATGCTTCTGCTGCAAAGACGCTAGAAATGTCCGATGAACTGCTACATGAAGAACGAAGGATTAGAACGCTCTGGCACAGAGTCTAACATAGAAAAACAGGTAATTGTAGATCTCTGAATTGCAGACCCTTCGAGTCGTCCGTCTAGCGTTAGAAGCAAGGAAAGGCTTTTTTTTCAGAAGAGAACCTACCATCGTCATTGACCAGCTTAAATCTGAGCTGGATGGCTGCTGAAAAAAAGTGGTCTAGAGAGAAAATAAAGAAGGCTCTACGGGTCAAGGGAAAAAAAAATGTACTCTGCTCTCCGGCTCAGAATGCGACCGGCTTGGGAGTTGAGCTGGGAAAGAGGGTTGTTCCATCAGCCGGAGCGTGCGCAACAAGACGCGTGCGCAACGGCAACCCAGAGATTTGTCGCATCAGAAAATGGGCTGAGGAATCAAGGATCGAGAAGGTACTACTCGGCAGCAGTCGTACGGAAGAAAGAAAGTGGAAAAAAAAAGATTTTAGATAGTACAATGAATAACGCCTTCGTTTCTCAGGAAAGGGTGCGAAGACTTGCCAAATATTGGCGGAAACGCCGAGTCCCCTCCACCGACTACCGATTACCTAGGTAGAGAAAAGGAGGGAATAAATTTTTAGGCTAGGCGAAAAGAACCAAGACCCAGTCTTCTTTCCCGTAGTGAAGCGGTTATCGAACAGGTACGCAATTGGATCAGGGGGTCCTCCGACGGGGAGGGGAGGAGAGGGAGCTAAACACGATGAGATCATTGATCTTTCAGAGACTGACTTGTACAATGACCCTCTGGGGAAGACGCGGGGTAGAGGGGGATTTTTGCTGAAGTAGGCGGGCTTAGTAGGGCTAGGTCAGGTGGTGAAAAACCATCGACACCAGAAACGGATGCCGATCGAATGTCTGTTGCTTTCTTTGTCCAGGCGTCCCACGACTGCTAGGGTGGGAGTGGATGGGAGTTTCACGCATGGGGAGTGGCTGGGCATCTTTGGGAAAGGTAGAAAAAGTCAACCCAGGGAAAAACTCCTGTTTACTTCTATGATCCGTATAAAAAACGAAACAACAACAATACGGGGATCTCTATACCCAGCCCATTATAAGGCAATCTGTAGGGATTGACCGTGGGGGTGCCGTTTGGGAATGTCTGGGTTGTAAGAGAGAGCATCCTCGAATTTCGAAAAAGAGGTTGGTGGTACGATGGAGACGTCCTGTCTCTTCTCATTCCACACCATGTATGTTATAGATCGTCAGAAAAGAAAATTGCTTCAGACGTTATAACTTGGACTGCAGGGGAGAAGTTTCATGGGAAAAAAGGAAACAGCCTTTTTCTTCAGACCCTTTTCGACGCATTCATCACTCGCTCAGCCAGCAGGGAAACGCGGACAGGACTTAAGAACGTCCAAAGGCGCCAAGGGGCGAGGAGGGAGCCACGCGAGGCGTCTAAAAACAAGCAGCTTTTGTTTTTTTTGATCCACCGGTGTCGCTTCAATTCGAGCCAGGCGTACTTTACGACGAGAGGAGAGCGAATGGTGCCTTTCTCAAGGAGATCATCGAATCATCTGCTACCACCAAAAATAGAGGGTGAAACTTAAGACAGTTCGGTTCTGAAAATGGGAAGGGAGTCCTGCTCGTGTACTCTTAATCAGAACTCTGGCTGAGCGTGGTTCCAGATGGGCGGCAAGAAGTGCTTTTAGGGGGGTCGAAAGACTTTCGCGATGCTTAGAAAGGTGGTTAATTTGCAGAGTAAAGTCAGCCACTTAGTAGCTCTCACAACAACACTATATTAAAAGATAGATGGCCGTTAAAGTAACGGGACGGAGAAAAAACCGGACCTATTACGCGACGCTGCAAACAACTAGACAATACGGGGCTAGCATGGTCCCGTCTATCCGTAAGTAAGTGCAATGAGACGTAGACACGGAGATGCAGGCATTCTAGAAATGAAAAAGGACGCTGGTTATCTGAAAGAGTTTTTTGGGGTCCTGACTGCAGTTTTCACGACCCTGGATAAGGAAGGGGTGGACGTCACTGAACTACATTAATAGGGGGTTTCGTCAATGCCCAATGCGTGGTGGGGGGGTTTCAGCTGGAAGTGCTTGCTCCCTCGAGGAGAGCCGTGAGTTTAGAAAAGGTAGCCTTTACCCAGGGAGGCTGGCGTGCTTCTGACTAGCAAAGTTATCCAAAGGAATTAAAAAATTTATTAAAGTTAGAAGTCTCTTCACCTGACCTGAGAATTTAGATGCGCCGCGCTAATACAAATGGAGACAATTCTCATTAACGCTTGCGCCGCTAAGCCAAAACAACATCTTACCTCTTTGGCGTAGAACATGGATCGTACCCGGAAGGAACCCCTGTCCTGGGACAGGATCACGATAAAGGGCAAGAGTGTAGAGGGTCGACTAGCTTGGGGGTGGGAGCGCCCTATAAAGTCTGCTCCACATTAAGGGCCAAGCCGGGGGTGAAAGGGGTGTCGAGACCTGGGTCAGCAAATAACAGCACAGGGGACACCACAAAGCTAAAGGGTGTAGATTGCAGAACAGCTGATAAAGTCCGTGATGAACTTCGCATTGGTGTGGGTTAGATGGTGGGTACACCAACGACTGATCGAAAGCATGTTCTCTGATCATAGAGCCATTGGGTAACTATTGAATGCAAGACGCATTAAGCGAAATGATATGGAACTGTTTTAGTACTCAAACATAGTCACGTGGAAGCAAATACGAACAGGGAAATACGAAACAGGGAGACAGAAACGGTTGTCGAAATTCGTGCGCGGACACCGTATTAATACTTGGTCCAAGAAGTGGTCATGAAGAGGGTGTGGAAGCGGATTTTCAAGCAGGACCGATCGTGGGACAGCTTCGCACAGGGCTAGCCGCCGCTTAGTAGAGAAAAAAATGTCGGGGTGCAAGGCGGTTCCGTAGAAGAGCGCCGATGAAGTCAAGTTTCTAAGAAAGTCCAGAAAACAAGGTAAGATCACGAGCTTGTGCGTGAGTAACTCCTCGGGACTCCCAGAAGAGAAAAATCAACGATAACGAACCAGGACGGGGTACGCAGGATATGAGAAAGAACATGTAAGGAGTGCTCGATGACAACATCGATGCACACGGGAGGAGGGGCGATCAGGGAACATCAATCCGAGAAATCCTCAGAGTTCACTCACAGGGTTTCACAGGAAAGAAATAAGGGATAGTCGGAAGCAACCACCTCCTATAGGCTGTTCGATCACTCATAGAGTCTGATAAAGCAACAGTGTGGGAAGGATAAAAAACACAGGGTCTTCGAGGGTGGACTCTTAAAGAGGTAAGGAAACCAAGTCGGCGAACACTAATGCAAGAGCATCTTAGCAGGAACCTCCGCGTAGAGTATATTTCTCCGGAAGCCTGCTACCAGAGGGGGGCGAGGTGGCATGCCGAGCCAAAGAGATGGCTCTATTTGGTCGTGCTCGGGGCTGGTGGAAAAGAGGGATGGTGTAATGAGTGGTTGGCAGGGGCGCGGGGACACTTTGGTGAGCGGGATGGGTGGTCATGGTTAAAGTCTCACTACGGGGTGCGAGGATTGAGTCTGAAAAAGGAGGGGAGACTTCAGAAATTTGGCTTCGAGGAAGTCTCTGTTGAACACTCTAATATGGGGAACCTGGGAGACAAGAAGGGGTTTCGAAGAACCGTCCACCCTGATTTGCGAAATGCGAGGTCAAAGGACTTAAAAACAAAGAGAGTATGGGCCATCAAACATGGGAGGGTGAAACGAGAAAAAAGCCAGAAGAAAAGGAGCGGGAGAAAGCGGGCTCCAACGCCGGCGACACGGAGACATATCTTTCTTCGTGCCGAGGGGAATACGTTAAATCAGGCGGGGTTTTGCGGGGTGTTCCATCATGCATGTAGTCGGAGCAGTCTAAGAGAAGGGAGCTTACGATGAACAAGAAGCAAGCTCGAAGGGGGCAAAGGAGTTAGACCTAACTGCGAAAAGACCACCACCACCGTGGGAAGGACGAGGATTCCCTAGTTCGACGAAAAGCTCATGAACACCACAGGGGGAACCGATAGAATCGTCTAAGAGAACAAACTCTTTACTTGGGAGGGAAAAAGCCATCGCCAGCCGATAAGATCTTCTTCAGACTAACGAGGATAGAAGCAAAGGAGGAGGGCGGAGAGCCGAGGAGCTAGGGGAACATAATAGAGATGGGCGCATGGTTGATCATAAAAATCAAACAAAAGGATTGAAGAGAAAAGAGGGTCAAAAAGAAAAAAAGCTGAGGAATCTACCGGGAGATGAGGACGACTCTTCATAAATCGGGCGATCGTCGACGGGCGGCGAGCAGAGGCTCTCCTGCGGGAGGAAGATACTCCAAAAATCCCGATTAGGCTAATGAATCGACTAAGATAGATAGGGCATGCAATCGCGGTTTAAGGTAAATATGTGAGAGACCGGGGGAGGGGGCATCAAAAAGAAGGTCATCAAAAGCGGTGGGGGTTAAGAATATGACGAACGGAGACATGACAAGAGGGAACTATCTGTTCTGTTGTGAAGACGAGGGAATGCCAAAGGAATATGGAAATCGTTACGAACGGGAGGGGAGGAGGAGAGGACACAAAAGACCACGGACTGCGGCGCAAAAATGTCTTCGAGAAAGCAACCCGCAGGACTGCGATTACCGATGGGAAAGACGATGGAGGACCGCATCTTTGGCGTTCTGATTTGCAACTGCTCAACGAAGCGGGGCTGAACATCGGGGGGAGCGGTGGGGAAATACTTGCAATCTATGTCGAGAAACTGTCGAGGTGGGAAGTTTACTCTAGGGGCACAAAGGAAGGAGAATAGACCCCGCTTCGAAGGTGTTCACCGGCTTCAGACGTCCTCCGGATGAAAAGTCCGCATCGAGGAAGGACTCCTCAAGACGCGGCAACCAAAAGGAGGAAAACCGCCTTGCCCGAAGGAAAGAGAAGCCTTGGCAACTATGCTGACGCGTCACCTCTCCCAGAGCATCTCTGAGGGAGCGAACCGGGCCACCGCTGAAAAACCATTCCGCATAAACGGAGGGACGGACTCTCGGCATAAGATTCCAATGAACATAGCTCGTAGTGACTCTTGAGCCGGCTGCAAACGGGGCTTCCGGGGGCGCCTACATCTAAACATGTGAGGGTAAAAAAATAAGGACGGTGTGCAAAACGTCTACTAGTCTCTTCCCTCGATAAACGCCAGGAGAATCTTTTGTTGCCTCCGACTGAGAGTCCCATCGCCTCTTATTTGCAACGTAGGAAAACGGGGGGCGCTTATTCTTTCGGTCTCACGGTGCGGTCCGGAAAGGGGAGACGTGAAGAAAGGAGAATCAGGGTACTCTCTCACTACATGGCGCTGGCTGATCCTCTCTCAGGCACGAACCTTCTGGGGGGGCGCAGGGATTACTTGGATCGAATCTAATGAGTAGCCCCCGAGTCGGGAATCCAAACCAAGAGGCGTTTTGCCTCCTAATTTCAAAAAGAAGGTCGGGTCGACGGGACGGCCCTCGAGCTGCAACAAGACAGAACTAAAGTGACACCGAGGTTTAGTCTGAGAATGACGGAGGGCCAGCCCAAGGTGCGAGAGGGACACGATTAGGGGGGTCGGAAAAACGAAGTCAAATCAAAATCAAACCAACGGGGACCGATAAAGTTCACGGGGGAAAAAGGAAGAAGGGGGGATAGCGCAAAGAATAAGAACCAAACGCTGCCGTAGTTCAAGGTTGAGAGGAGTCGGAATGGGCAAAAACGAGGGTTGGTATCGGCTCGGAGGGGAACGCGGAGGAAAAGTATCGCCAAAAAAACAGAGATCATGATAGGGGTCGGACGCTCATTACTCGAATCACCAAAGTGCTCGGTGGGGAATGGAGACCTGCGAGGGGACGCGGCGTTAAAACCAGGGCTCAACCCCGGCCGATGGGGTCTGGGCATAAGCGTGTTGAGTGGCCAAAAAAAAAACAAAAGAAGCAACCCTTCCGGATCGCATATTCTGGGGAAAGTGAGATGATGTTCTTTTTACACAAGTTGGAATCCCAGCACCCACGGACTTGTGCCCTTGTCTTTTTACTGTCTATGAGACTAAACTCCCAAAGAAACTGTCGTGCTCTCTATGAAATCACATAAAAACTCACTTGCGCAGGGAAGCCTTAAGAAGGGGACGTAATTTGAAGACTTCTCAAGAAGACTTTAGAAAGAATGTGGGGTGTTCTGATCAAATTAAGAAATAAGTTCTCGTCGGCAGGACTACAGAGTGTATGGTCATGGAGAGAGGTACCAGAATCGACGGTACTTTCTTTATGGCCTGTGTCATCAAGCCAACCTGACAAGACATACCAGGATCAAAGAGGAAACGGACAATCCGGAACTCAATTAACTGTCCAGTAGAAAAAACCCGAAGGTAGAGAAACTAGAACCGATCACCTCCTGGTAAACCAACGGTCACCATGGTTGGATGAAAACCGGCGGTTACAAAAAAATTTAGAAGGGGTCACAACACCGTTACTGACAGCTATTAACATAGAAACCGGAAGGCTAAACAAACCCACTCTACTAGGCACGGGCAATTACGTCTGGGGAAGAGCATTTTTTCGGGGCGGGGGGAATAGCCTCGTTGCCTGCATCCTTCGTGTCGTTGGGCACATCATTTACTTCTGCCCCGAACATGGTCGTGGATCTTTGCCGCCCTGATCTCCATAGCTTGAACCAAGGGTGAATTATTTACACGGGCAGCCAAGATCTAAACTAACAAAAAGAAAAGGGTGTGGGGAAATAGAAAGGAGTCTTGGCGCCAGAAACTGGATCCTAACCACAGGACAAGCCATAGTTTGCACAGTACACGCCTACCGGCCAAGAGAGCAAAAAAATCGAAGGCGGCGGGTCAACTCTAATCAGTACCAGTGAACTAGGACGGCACTGAGGCAATCTCGAAGTTTATCGCCCGAGGACTAGTACTCAATTTGGGACTGGAGGACGGGGCATAGCCAGCACTGGAGAATTAGATGTTGGACGCGGGATGAAAATAAACTCGCATGAAGAAAGGGTGGGAATCCCAGACAGTGATTTCGAGGGGAAAAAGTGCGCGTTGTATTAAGGCCAAGAAGTGTGAGGACTTCCAGCTTAAAAGGGGGCAGAAAAAGGTCTTCATCAAATAAGCAACGAAAGACGAACCGTCAGGGGAAACTTTCTGAACCCAGAATCAAAGCGCCAGGACAAGGGGGAAACGGCTGAGTCTTAACGGCGCTCAAAAAAGAGGAATTCTCGTCAAAGACAAGAATCAGGGAGAACATCTCACAGGCCACCCAAACAGCTTAAAATACCGGGTTGTAGCTAAGGAAACTACTCAAAAAACTTGGCTTTTACTCGCACAAGACTTTCCGGTCACTGTAGGCTCGCGTGTTTGTCTGACCCCGCTAAGGATCCAGTAATCAGGCATCGGCTTAGGTGCCAAAGGAGTGGATACATCTCCCGTTTTCACGACAAACTGTCCAAATCGGCCAGAATCTAAATGCCAGTGAAGGTGTGGAGCGTGCTCAAGAAACGCGATCAGGGAAGGCCATGTGAGATGGAACGTCCGCTCCACTGACTGTCTCCCCACAACCGAAGCCTCATACAGCGGGCTACTGTGTAGCAGTGTTACAAGGCTTGGCGTTCAAGTACCCGTCGCACCACAGTAAAACCACCTGTTTTAACTTGCAGATGTCAAGGAAGTAAAATTGCTGCTACTTACGACAATACTGATCTGAACTTTGTAAAAAACGACCGAGAAGTACGCAGTATCTGGTAACTAATCAAAACTGCGCCACTCGATCAAAAATCTGCAGCACGGGGAGAAAGGAACGGTGTTAAAACTGCTTAGGGTGGCGAGAGAGAACACGTATCAAAGAATAGTGACAAGTTTGGCGTAGGAGGTGGAGGGAAGAGAGGGTTAACTCAGGATAAGGGACAGAGAGAACGTTGACTGGCGCCTCCGGTCTAGAAAAACTTTCTTTCCAGATTTGCGGGGGACTGGTCCTGAAGCAGATAGAAGGGACTTCGGGATAGAGGAAATGGTGCTCAAAGGAGCTGTAGTAGAAAAACAGCTAGAGTGGCGTGGAGAACACCTCATCTTTTACACAGGGGCGAATAACCAGATCCCAGCTCCAAGAGACACCGAGCATAGCATAAGAGGGGAGAGCAGAAATGTGCGTTCAAATTCTGGAAAATCATCTGAGCAAAGGTCAGGGACTATCAGGAAGGTCGCAGAAAACAAGAGAACTCGGTCTAACTCTGGGGGCCATTCAAGAGGAAAGAGGAGCGACGAAACACTCGCAGGGGGTCCTTGGGAAAGGATCAAGGACAGATATCTCGACCGGCAGCGAGGTTGACAGATGCATCACCTAAGGGGTTTCTCTGAGGAGGACTTATACCCCTATCTTCTACACAGATAATCACAGAATGGAACG
>Ga0179593_1425556_pt1 | contig 16868 bp, 20 predicted proteins | sample CZODoug2_1_08_16_FD_185931 | JGI IMG/M metagenome (GOLD analysis project Ga0179593, IMG submission 185931) | Vadose zone soil fungal communities from Angelo Coast Range Reserve, California, USA - CZODoug2_1_08_16fungal (PacBio error correction) | ecosystem: Environmental > Terrestrial > Soil >...
CCTTTCTGACAAACCCCGTGCAGGAAAGGGCTATGTGCGCTAAGAGGGTTTGGTCAAGGGGGGGGCAAGCCGGGGACTCCGTGGATCCGAGAAAGTGTCCCGCGTAAACCACGGAGGGGATCACGGTGGCTCTAAAGCGTTCTATGAAGGGACTGGCAGAGCTTGCACCTAGGCGATCTCAGTGTCGCGCTTGACCCCCGAACTCAAACAAGGGTGGCGCTCGCTCAGAGATTCAATTCAATCCGCAATCTCCTTGGAGGTCCAATTCACGGGGGGGGGCTGGGCTTCGACCAGAGGGGAACAGGGCCGCCTCTGTCTCTTAGGATTTTAAGCCATTGATTGAAGAAGAGGGGCAAATAGGGACGGTGGTAAAAGAAAAGTCATGTTGCATATCTTGTCGCCTGGCAAATAGACCGGGGTCTTGTGAAGGCTCGGAAAGGAAGTTAATCAGGAAAGAGCTATTTTTTCTACATGGGGAGGGCGAAAGACTGGGGCCCCCTGCAAGCAAGGAAGAATTGGCAGTTTGACGACAAAGGTGCTATCGTGCCCAGACACAACAACACGGGGAACAGCACATCTGACACAAAGAGTCGAGGGGCTACACGTCCTTGAAATAAAGTCAGCCTGCCTTCCGCCGACAGAGAGGACCACGGGGTTCCTTAGGGGTCCAACGAGAGGGAACGTGGCTGGCGCCGCCGCCTTAGCTAAAGTTCGCACTTCTTCTCTGGGAATGAGGGTGAAAAGGATTTATGAAAACGAATTTTCAGTCAACCGGAGGCCTCTCGCGCGCGCAAGGGGGGCAGTCGCCAGGAAATCTCCGGGCTAAAGGGACAAAACCGTCCACGGCAACCACCCTGGTGAAAAGATGAGGGGAAAATCATCTACTACGAAGGGGACACTCTCTCTATCAGGAGCATGAGAGTCTTCATCAAGAGAATCGGAGAATAGAGGAGGGAACAAAATATAGGGGGAAGGGTCCCAATCTCTCCAACAAACAGTGGGGTGACCAGTCCTGCGAGGACCTGGGTTTCTCGTCAGAAAAAAAAAAAAGTAATAGCCATGGGTATAATGAGATAGTTCAGAACTCCAGTATAACCTAGCCACCATCACACTTAAAAGAAAGGGCTCGCCAAGAAGAAGATTGTATGCTCATTTATTCTTCTCGGCTCGCGCAAACTCAAGGGCTGAGCCAATTGCCCAATGTGGGTGGAAGGAATCAATCTCACTCAAAGCCTACCACTAGTGAGCCAGTCGGGGTCGTCAACCCTGTCGAAAAAGGGAATTCAATTCAAAAACTCCGTCAAAAAGACTAGGGGGGTGACGATCATCTTGGTGACCGGCGAAAAGTTCCTTTAACTCGACCAATAACTGAAATCCTTAATGATAACCTCAGAGTTAATCGGAACTAACTCCGAATGTAGATCGTTCAGCCAGGACATCTGGAGACGTCTTCTTGGGCCCAGACCGCCATCTTCAAACTAGACCATATGGTCACAACGCGGTGAAAGGTCACCTCCTCAATTTACAGCGAACAGGACGAGGTCGGCCGGGCCCGGTCATTTAAATGTCCCTACCGTATCAAGACCCCATCGAAATGTCTCTGTGGCGCTAGGATGTCCTAGAGCCCCCTGCATCTCCAAGCACGCCGAACAAATCAGAAAAAAACGGCGTTCACCCTTCTGTTCCAAAAAGAAGGGAGGGAAGCCTGGTAAGCGACTCACGCGACTTGCTCCACCATCGATCGCACCTTGACGTAAGAAGGAGACAGTGTGAGCGAGGACCCAAAAGGGGGGTTACCACAGTCGGAAGCCAACTCATCATACAAAAGAGCTATCTTCATCAAAGCCAAAGACCTGCTTCCTGAAAGGGGGTGCACCTTAACTCGGGGGAAAAGGCAAGCCAACGGTGAACTCGCTCAGGATGGGTCCTCTTCCTGCAGGGTGGGAGGAAGTTTACCTCGCGTAGATGCTGGTGCTGATTCGGGGTCCCCTCCGGAAGACAATGTCGTGGAGCATGGGGGGTTCTCTGAGTCCGGCTAAAAGGGGGAAGAGAAAGTGGTGGGAAAACTCTCATCTAAGGGTGTCAGACAACATCTCATTTCAGTGCCGACTTGCTCAAAAGACAGAAAGTGGGTCTTTTGTCTATTTAAAGTGGAAAATTGAAAATAGAGGCCAACCGCTCTTTCAGAGGCATTAAAAAGAAGAATTCGACGTCGTCCGCTTCATAAATGAAAGGCATCGGCGAAAAAAAAAGGAGTTCTTAAAGAAAAGAGGGCTGTGATTAAGAATGTGGGGTGCAAACAGTTCTCGTCACGTTCGCGACCTCAAATCAGGGGGGAGGCATTCGGCTTATGGACCTGGAAATGAGAAACCGATCCGGAAGTTCTAAAGGTATAGCGCCAACGGCGCCTGCTGGGCATCAAAGCTCCATCAATACTCAAGTAGGGGAAAAAAGAAATTCTTGAGATTTTTGAAAGAAGGGGAGTGAGGCTACATCCTCAATGGGGGGGTGTGGGTGGACTTTCTCAGGGGAAGGCTGTGCGGGGTGGGGTCACTAAATGGTGGGGTTGTCCGGGGAAAGCACTTCTTTTTGTCGGGTAATCACAAAATATCTATCGTGGCCGGGTGTTTCTGGGGGAAAGAAAAACCTGGGGTACTACAGACCCCGGGAGAGCGGATCTGCATTCTTTTACATGCGTCGGTTGATTTGCTATTCTTCTCGAAAAGGGTTAAGGAATGGGGGTCCATCCGGGGGCGGGAGCAGTGACTTCATTCACACCATAAAAAAGAAGAAAAGTCCGGGCCATAATCATCGTCGAAGAATCTCAGACGTGTGGCGTTTTCAACAAGGAAATGAAATCGCGCGCCTTTTAACCCCATCGGAGGGCGAAAAAAGGGAGCCTCGATGAAAAATATAAGAAACGGCAGGGAAAAAGAGAATACTACTTCCGAGGAAGAGACGGGGGCGCAAGAACATGGGGGGGGGGGGGGGGGGGGGGGGGGGGGGTGGGGGGGGGGGGGGGGGGGGGGGGGGGGGGGTGGGGGGGGGGGGGGGACAAGCTCCATGTTAATCCATCGAGAAGGAGGGAAGTCCAGCCTACAGGGATGCAGGAGGGGGAGGAGTTGATCTCAGTCAACAGGAAAGAGCAGAGCTGCGAAAGAATCATAGGTCTTAAAAGTGAAACAATGGTGCGAAAAATATCGGGGAGTCGTCCAGGGCGTCAATCAGGTCAGGGCTTCGCCTGGGAAAAAAATCATTAATTGGGAGAGTAATCAACAACACCACAACGAAAAGAGGATGAAAAAGGGGGCAGGGTTGACATAGGTAAAGAAAAAATGTCGCATCAAAAATCCTGAATTCGACAAGGAAACGAAAGGCAGAGTTTTCGGGATGTAGGAAAAAGGGGACGGTACATGAGGCACTCCTATGTTGTAAAGGGGGAGAAGGAAGAGGAGGAATAGCCTTCTGTAGCGAGCAGAAATGAAAATGGAGAAAGTACCAAACGGATAAGGGAACCTTAAAAAAGTAACTCTAAGGGGGTGGAGTGGTAAAGGGGCAAAAGGAAACCTATAAATTGCGGTGAATAGGGTTCGTGATGGGGTACAGGGATGTAAGCTGGCCTCAAGGGAGCACTGGAAGGGGGGGGGGGGGCTTCTCCGTGCGTGAATAACATTTTGGGGGATAGGGAAAAATCAAAGATATGAAGTATGGGAGAGAACAAGGTTATTGACAGTTCTGTCTGGGGGGGGGGGTAAGAAGTAAAAAGGAAAAGTTCATTAGAGGACGAAGCAAGAGGAATACGATTCCAGAGCACAAAAAGCCGAAGGGGCAAGCCTAGGCGCTCGTTATACTCGATGTGCGCGGGGTAGGCGATCACGGGGGGGATCCAGGAGGGATAGTTGGGTTGAATCGCTCCATCAGTGAAGAAAAACTTCATCAAAAACAGTGTTATACACACAGAGAATATCATTAGATCAAGGAAGGAGGGGGTAGGACCGAAACCCTTAGGGAACCATCGAAAGATGCGGGGGAATAGTCAGTATTGAAAAAAAGAACAGGAGTAAGAAGGATGACGAAGGGGAGTGTTTACCCGAAGAAGTGGAACAGGCCCTGGCTTTCGGGTGGCGAATGTAAAAGAAATCAAATCAGAAGCAGAAGGGTGACCGCAGTTCTCAGTGACATTAATGTTAAACAAACTCATCTTAAGAGAGTAAAAAGAACTACCGAACATCGCGCCTGGGGTGAAAAAGATATGAGGAAGGAGGAATTCTAATTCCCGGGGAAAATGAGTCCGCTCTGGAAAAGAGTGGGGGGGGGGGATTCAGTCAAGGCTAAATTTCCGAATCTCAAAACCAAGTAAAGTTTAACCATAAATCAAACGTCAATGGGGGGGCTTACAAACTCATCAAGGGGACCCAAACTCTCCACTACTAAAAAACCGAAGGATTTGAGCCTTTCCTCGCTTGGTGTTGAAAACTAGGAACACCGACCAGCATGGGAGACCTTGGGGGAAAAGAAGGGAAAAAAAGTCCTCAGAAACCAACCCGATAAAAGGGGGAACACATGATCTCTTGCAGCCTGAGGTGCGGGAGGGAAAAAATCGCGAATTAAGGTAAATGAGAAGATAGAAGAAAGTGCTTTCTGCAGAACGGAGGACAGAAGCTCGAGGCTGTCAGGGGAGGGAGGGTGGAAAAGAAGGGGGGTCCCAAAGCGGGTAGATGACACCACCAGCGGGTGAGTTTTAACGAAAAACGGGGGAAATAGGGGGGGAGAAAAGCAAAATAAAGCTCTGAGGAGAAGACCAGAAGGATAAAAAGTGGTTGACAGGATCCGGAGAGTCTGGGGGTGCTTTGGGCCTTAGGGGGAGGATGTGGTGCTTGCGAATATGAGAAGACAACGGATCTAAGGAAGGCTGGAGCAACTGGGGGACACGCCTGCACAAGGCAGTGAGGAAAATCTGGCAGTGGGCGTATGAGGTACCGGCACTCATCGGTGACAGGATAGGAAAAGATATGGTGTCCTATGGGGGAGAGGGAAGGCAATCAGCTAGACAGTGCAGGATCCGTTGGCTTAAAGGGGAGGGGGAAGCATCGTATCGTGGAGTTCAAGTGGAAAAGAGGGCGGGAGAGATGAAAAGCGTCCCGGCCGAATGTGGGGTCTAAATCTCCTTGAGTTGACACGGGGACAAAAGAGAAGGCAACTATTCATGCTGGGAAGGGAGGGAGGAATTGACCGCGAGGGGAGGAAAATTGGGGGAAGACGCCTGCCCTATTGGCCAGGGTCAAGGGGTCGGGTAGTAGAGATGGTCGAGAGGGAGGAGGGTGGGTTCGGGGGGATTTAAGGGGGGATCGACGGGAAAGTGCTCAGGGGGAGTGGCAGGGAGCAAGAAGAATGACTAGGAGGAAGAAATAGTCGCTTTTGAGAGAGACAGGAAGAGATCACAGCTGAGAACACACACATAAGTCGGGAGATTGACTGTAGTACAGGGGGGGAAACTGGGGGGTCCATATCAATTGTGGAAAGGTCTCTTGAAGATCTGTTTCGACAGGGGATTGTCAGGTACCACCTGAGAAGTTTTGAAGTTGGGAAGGAACATAGAAGTTGAGAAGAGATATGAGAGATGAGAGGTCAAACTAATAAGATCAAGGATTCCTGACGTGAGGTAGAGAGGGCGAGGATTGAATATTAGGGAAAAAATTCATTTTTTAGGTGTAACTGGGGGGTTTGATGGATCAAGATAGTTTCTGGGGTCTAGAAAAAAAGGACCGAAAGGACTAAAATGAGTCCATAGCTGGGGAAGGGGAAAAACAGGGGTTTAAGAAAAAGGAAAATTAATTATCCCCGGATATTCCTAGTTAACAGAAGAGTGAACTAAAAAAAAATGGACTGGGAGGAATCATTCAAACTCGACTGAGATAGCTCTGAAAGGAACATGGGGGGAAAAGGATTGTCTTCAGTACGCAAAAAACCAGGAGGGGTCCAGGACGACTTTGAGAGGAAGGGGGGGAAGGCTGGGTCTTCGGGGACGGGTGGGGAGGGCTTCCCGAAGGGGGGCAAGGCGAGGGGATCAAAAACATTTACCAAATCTCTTTGACTGGTGGGGGGGACCGGAGGACCAACGCAGAGAAATAAAGGAGCTGTTGACAAGGAAAGAAAGGGAAGGAGAAAGTAGAGCTTCAAACAAAACTGGAGGGGGGGGGTAGGCGGGAACCAGAGGCATAGAAGGAACAGTCATCCTGGGGAAAAGAAGATAGAAAGAAAAGGGGATTAAAACTTACATCGAAAGAATAGAGGGATGAGAGGGGGAAGGCTTCGACCACAGAAGGTGGGCTCAGAAAAAGAGGAACATTTGCTCTTGTTTTAAGGAAGACAAGGAACCGAAGGGGGGGTAACTCTCATCATAGAGAGCAAAAAAAAAAATGTTTCTGGGGAAAGAGGGGGACGGGGGGAGTTCTAGAGAAGAAGAAGAGATAGGTCAACAAGAGAGAAAGGACAAAAAGAGATTTTCCCTCCTTGCGGACAGACGGGTCTTATCACCGGGGGGTACATACAGCGGGGGGAAGAGGAAGGGCGGAAATGACCTAAAGGGTCAAAAAAGAAGGGGGAGAAGGTATGACAATCTCAACAACATCCTGGGTGTTGGGGGGAAAAAAGAAAAACTTATACGCCTTATTCGCTCTCTGAACCATTTATTAAAAAATGGGTAAATGATAAGATTTAATTTCCCCAACCCAAAGTTCAGGGGGGGGCGTTCTGCGCTGTACGGACAGAGAAGGGTGTTTGAGTTTCCTTTTCAACCTGGCCACAGGGGAGAAGGGGGAGAACTATCAATGATGCCCGAAAACACTTCTTTGGGGAAATAGCGTCGCGGGAGAGAAAAAAAGGGGCAAGAGAGAGGGGGGACTTAAAAAGCTTGCACAAGTCGCTCCGCCTTGAAAAGATGCTCGCGGCCCTTCGAGATAACAGAAAAAAAAACATGGTTCGCGCCAAATCGTGGGAAGGAAGGAGAGTGGAAATCTCAGTCATCTCCTTGGGGGGGGCGGCCAAAGCGCAGGGTCTCGGGGCTAAAAAGTTGCGTTAGGGGACTCCGGGGGAAGACGCTGGAGGGGGAGGGAGGGGGGGGCAAGGTTTAAGCCATGGTAAGTGGGGCTATGTTCCGCTGTCGGCAAGGGGGCCGAGATCAAGTCTGATATATTGGGTCGCCGTCGAAAAGAAAGGGGAAAAGGAAGTTAGTTTTGACGAACAAGGGGAAAGGACAAAAAAAAGATCGAGGGGTAGTATTTCTCGCAGAAACAAGGGGGGGGGGGGAAAACATGCAGCAAAGGAGATGTTGAAAGGTGACGAAGAGGTCCTTTAAAGGCAGGGCAAGAATCGAAGGGCCTGCAATCTGAGGGCCTTGGAAAAAACGCCTCAGACGGGGGCAGGCGCGCTCAGAAAAGGGAACGACAAGAAAAAGGGTGAATCTGGGGAAGGGAGATGAAAAGGACCTAAGTGGCGTGCCTGCGATCATGAACGGCGAGAAGAGAAGGGGGGCATGAAAATTCTAGCAGGCACTTGCTGTTACCTAAGGTTTATTACACCAGAGGTTAAGGACGATGATTAATAAAGTCGCGAGGGGAGGGGATACAAGAAAATCTCCGGATAATAGACCACCGAAAAGGGAACCGACAACAAGGCAGGGGAAATACGAAAAAGGGGACCCGCATCGACCGGAGATGAAGAAAAGAAAACTCGGGGAGACAGGGGAAATTCGTGGGAAGTCTCAAGAAAAAAGAGATGGCAGCACTCTATTGGAAGGCTTTCCCATAAAACCAAGGTTCATTCTCAGGGGGCTCTTGGGGTAGAAAAGAACAGGGGGCGGGGAATGCAGGGTATCAAACTGGATATGAGGGGCTAACTCCAGAACCCTCAGATTCCACCATAATTAAGAGACGAGAAGGGAAACTCATTCGACGACTAAGGCAGGGACTTCATGACTAGAAGGGCGAAACTGAAAACATCTCCTGAGGAGAAGAACGAGAAGACAATACCCAAGTCAAGACAAGAAGTCATATAGAAAGGACCACGACCGGGGGGGTTAACTTGAAAAACAGGGGGCGTCACCGGGCGAACAATCGGAAATTCCAGGAGCCTGACAAATGTGTTGAAGGGGAGGAAAGAGAGTTTTGACTCAAACTTGGAAAAGTAAAGCTCGAAATGGGCCGGCCGACAGAATACGACTCGTAAGATCGGACCATGTAAGGGTCGCCCGGATGAAGGGAAAAGGTTCTCTCAGAGGCCAGGGAAGAAAGACGATCGCAATTCTAATAGCCAAGGGGGGACTTTCAACTACAGCGAAGGGCAGGACAGAATGTCTAAAGGGACCTTAATGGAGTCAAAGAAAGGGAGATAACTCCAAAGGTTGGGGGGTAAGCGTCTTGATTTACCGTGCACCGAAGCGGATACCGAAGCCCTTCCCGCCCGAAGAGCACGAAAAAGGGGCACCACTGTCTGAGACGACATAATGGGCTAAAAGATTGTATTGAGGGGGGTGCTCTAAACCACTAAGAAACTGGGTTACCCTACGTTCTGGGGAGGAGTGGGGAAAGGACTAGATCCTTGGGAACGTATCTTGTCTCAAACACTCAATCAGAACCTACTAGAGCGATTGGGGAGAAAGTCTTCTCAAAAAAGGACTTAGAGAGCTTTGAAGGGTTCACCGTGGGAGGGAGAAAAACTGTTTTAGCAATTCCCGCTAAACTATCTCATGGTGAGGATTAGTTCGTTGGTGGAGGGTAGGATGGAAGGCGCAAAGGAAACGGAAAGTCAAGTCGTCCCAAAAAAAGCGAAGGCTTGTGACTCTTTCTGCTTCGAAGGCGGAAATGGGGGGGGCCGCGCTCTCGGCGGGTCCTACAAATCTAGGGATATTCTGGCTTGTCGGCAGGGGAATGTTCGCGACAAATCGCCACGAAGAAGAACAAACAGCGCGTGCAGAGAAAAGTGAAGAAGAGGAACAGGCGACGGACTCGGCTTCGATGAGGGCAACGCCGGGGAGGGGTGATGCTGGGACTCGGAGAAAGGGTTGTTGGTGAAAAAAAGGGGGAAAGAGACTGTACGCGCAAAAATGTCCTGTCAGGCGATGGATGATTCCGGGGAATGAGAAAAAGTCAAGCCTGCGGTCGGAAGAGATTGGCATCGGGGGCAAAAAGGCGGCGCCTGCTTACAGGAATCGGGAAAGAACCGTTCTCAAAGCCAACGCGCGCCCTCCAGATGTCGCTGGTGGAAAAAAATTATTTCTTCTACAAAATCCTGGGCGGGCACATGCTTCTTAGGTTTTGGGGGAACCATGGGGAGGGTGGGGGTCGTGGGACTTGATGCGTAGAGGTTCAACCCAACAGATCTGGGGCAATAAAAAGGATGGAAGAAGCTCCGGTAAAACAGGACGCACTTCAAACGGGTAAGATGGGCTGTACATGGCGAGATTGTCGGATGAGTCGTAGTCGGATGCCGATATGGAGGTGGGGAAGTCATTCGAAATCCTTTTTATGTCACAGCCAACAGAAGATAGGGAGATCATTTGAGGGAGCTCACTAAACCGGGAAGAAGGGTATTGGATGCCATCGTCCCAAACCAATTTCTGGAACATAGGTCAGGGAAACAGCTAAAGGGGGTCTAGCAAGGAGCCAGGAAGTCTCACACATTCAGGAAAATCAAACGTAAAGAAAATCGAATGATCAGCGAGGGCGAGGAGACGGAACATTCCATGAAAATTGATAGAAAAAGTTCAAAACCAGTCTTCCTGGACCATGGAATGGGTGCATTTGGTGAGGATGGGGGGGATCTCCTTCCGAGTGGCGAAAACGAAAAGGGGAACGAACATATAAAACTGGCAAAGGGGGGGGGCAAAGGAGCAGTTAGCTCGAACCTATATAATGTGATTCCAGGTTTCTGAATCCTTATATGATGGCGAAAATAAACTCCTAGTCAACCAGGGGCCTTGTAAAAAGAAAAGGCGATAACAACAAAAACGGGGAAGGGAGGGATGAAGCAAGGGGGCTAGGACTTGACTACAGAGGAAAAAGGGAACCAAGAGGAACCGGGATCAATTACATAGGAGGTTGTGGGGCAAAAAGGGGAAGAAAAAATGGACTACTTGGAACGTTGCCTAAATGAACGAGTTGGTCATAACTTTAGGGAGTCAGAGGAAGAGGGACCAGCTAAAGCCGAGAGAAATAAAAACCAAGGGGACAGCCCTGTAGGCAAAATGGTAGCCCGGGGACAGGCAACGATGATCCAATTTTGAAGGTTTTAATGTGTAAGAAGCAGAGCTTAAATGCTGTGAAGGGTATTTCTTGTACGGGGGGGGGAAAAAGTGGATATGGTTTACTACTACGGGATGGGAGCGCAAGCCGGCTTGGGGTGCTATCGGATTCTTCAAACCATGGAGGGAAGGAAGCAAATAGACTCTCCGTTAGGTGCGGGGGATCCATCAGGATTGGATGCTTCGGCTGGTCGTCTTTGGGGGTCTTTTGAAAAGAACAAGGGGGGAGTGGGGGCGGTGTCCGGGAATCGGTCCCTCAGATACTCGTCAGACTCTCCTATGAAGCCGAGAGAAAAGGGAAAGGTCGAATTTCCCAAAAAGAATGTCCTCGTAGACCTTTTTTATTGATGGAATGGGATTGAAAAGGATCGGGGGAAGTCCACTAGGACATGTTGGGGGGGGAAAAGGGTCTCCTCCAGACTTCCGAACCAGCGAGCCAAATGGTGAACAAAAAAGCCCTTCAGAGATAGGAAAGCAAAGGGTGTAGATGGGTGTAGAGGAAAAAAGAACTTACCATCAAAAGCAAGAAGTTAAGGTAGCGATTAAGTTTGAGACTGTAAGAATCATAAGGCATCTCCCTATTTTGCTCTATAAAAAGGCCTGAAGGAACACTCCTGATTGGACGTTTTTCTGCAAGTGTCAAAAAATCATCAGAGCAAGAGAAAAAACGCAGATGGTAAGCCGTTTACTATGAAAGGGGGCCCAAAAAGCTTCCTCAAACATAGTAAGCGTTCACCAAAAGAAAGTCAGCCGAGTAAAAACTCACCTCAAAAAAGGAAGAGGGGGCTAAGTGGGAAAAATTGCTGGGGGGATAATGAAGAGAAAAAAGAGGGGTGGGGGGGGGGCTCTCACTCGACTCAACCGGGAAATAAAGTCCACGAGACGAACGTTCACTGGTGACAGGGGGAAATCACAACTTCCAAGGATAATTTTGGTGGAAGGACAAAGACCCCGAGCGCGTGGAACCCAAAAAAGGGAATCCACTATACGACGTCTACACAAAAAAGAGAGAACACCAAAGAATCTCTTGGGGGTTGACCGGGCTTAAAAAAATAAGCGACAGGAGCTTTTCTACGGTCCCAGGCATCAATAACAATTCGAAGTAAAGAAAAAAAGGAATTTGAGATATATGGAGAAAATGGCGCAGGAGAGGGGGGGGACGTACTGGGGTTGAAAGAAAAGATAGGAAATTCCTTGCGGGTTCGCAAACCTTAGGCATGATGCAGCGAGAAGGGGGGAAAAATTCACTTTCTTTGGCTAAAAGGAAACAACAGGGTCTTCTGTTCCTCGGTCACCACATGCCCCAATGTGGGTAACACGGGGCTATCTTGTGGTGAAAAAAAGAATAAAAACGAGCGGCGAAACATATGGAGACCACCAGGGGTTTACAGACCAAGGGGGGGGGGGGCAACGCTTATGAGACAGGGGGGGGGGTGGGGGAAAAAAGTGACTCGGTACATTATCCTCTCAGGGATCCTAAGACGATGTGGGGATTTATCCTAAAATTAGGAAAAACAAATGCCCGGCCGCGTTCGAAAGGATGGGGGGTGACGAGGAGGGGAAAGATGATATTGACACACAGGGCGAGGTGAATAGGGAAATGGCGTCTGGCAACGCCGGCAGCGAAACGAACTTTCCCCCTTATAAGGCGAGGAGGGGGTGATGGCAAGGGAAATTATCTCTGGGAAGGTTTAAGCGTCGAATTTATAGTTCAACCGCCCTTCTGATCCTAAAAATGTTGTTCTCCCGGAAGAGAAGGGGGGGAGGGGAATTCCCCCCAGAGGAGTCTAGAACAAAAAAAAACGAGGGCATAACTGGATGGCGGTCAGAGGTACCTAAGTTCGGAGAAAAGCAGTTTACGCTAGAAGCACACGACTGTGAAGCCGTAGGGGTGATGTTATTCTATGGAGGTAAAAGAATGGCAGTTAGAAGAGGGTCAAGTGGGGGACTTGAAAGGAATTCTACTACGAGGGCAAAAGGTGCCGCGTTACGGAGCGCCCTTCTTAGGAGGGGTCGCCCCGATTAAAAAGAATAAAAGGGAGATTTCTCCTCGGCAGAGCGGATTGCGGGGAACTGTAAAGTACGTGACTTTGTAGGGGAGGGGGCAAATCCCGTTGCTCAAACAGGCTCAGGCAACACCAACACTATGCTATGAGGCTTGGGCGAAACAAAAGATCCGCAAAAAAGGGGGGAAAAAAAGTTCTCACCTGCCTGGGGGTTCGCTTAGGTTTTGTTTGGGAAAAGACCACATCGGGGGTCGCGCGAGGAACTGGAATAGTTTAACTTCAAAAATGGGCACGCGCTGTGAGAATCGCAGGGGGTGATTAGGGGGAAGGCTTCGGAAGAGTCAGGGGTGGGAATCTCTCCGGTCTGCCCAAACATGAAGGGTTGCGGGTTAAGGACTGTGGGGGGGGGAGCAAAAGGGGGGTCCGGCAGCTCGAAAACTGAATGACGCGAAATAGAAGGCATATCGGGTGGACTGAAAAAGCTTGGGTATACCAGGGGAAGAATAACGGGGAACGAAAAAGGAAAAAGAGCAATAAAAAAAGAGCCAGCTCAAGAAAGGGCAGACGATCCTATCCCCAATACCCAGATCAACTTCATCTCCTCTCAAGGAAACCGGCAGAAACTGGAAATTCTTTGTCCAGAGGAAGCTAAGATGCTCGTTAAAGGACGTGGTCAAAGGAAAAAACTAAAAAGAAACAATTGGCCAATTGAAAAAGGTCTGGGACAGTGTTGGTTATAGGGGAAAGAAGTGGGGGCAATTACAGGGCTGGACCACTCACCTTGATATCAACATTAGAGTCTCAAAAGTCTCGGAGTAGACTAGAGGAAAAGGCCAGTGGAAATGCCGTCCTAGAAAAAAAAGAAAAGTAAAGAACGTCCAGAGGGTTACAATTCTACCAAGGTATCATATGCATTGGAGTAGGGGACGGACCCTTCTCCGGGGTAAAAGAAACGGGCGATCAAAATCAATTGGCTGAGAAATACATCAGTAATGAAAGTGCCCGGCGGCCAAGGCTACTAACTTCTGGACTCCTCCAAGCGGGGAAAAGCTCAATGGGAAAACTCCGGCGAGGGGGGGGTACACAAAATAAAATGGTTTCAGTGTATCAGAGGGTTTCTGGCGCGCGGAATGCGCAGATCCAGGGTTCCCACGATAGGGGGGGAAAGGAAAAATCAGAGTTCGCGACAGCGAAAGAAAGGCAAGAAGTGGTGACGAAGACATCCTTTGGCCCAGGAGTTTCAAGTCCTGGGTGCCAACAGGAAAAACACAAAATGATCTCAGTACCAAAAAAAAAAAAAAAAAAAAAACCCTGAGTCAATGTGTGGGGTGGCCGCGAAAGGATATCTGATGATATCCAAAAATAAGTAGAAAAGTAGAATATCATCAGCAACCAAGTTCGCGGTCAAAAAACGTGCAGGTGCTGACTGCGCTTTAAGGCGCTCATCGGTTGGGGTGGGCTTTGGTGCCAGAGGGCTCCGGGTCCGAGGGAAATAAACACTTAGGTTAATAGAAAAACTCCCGAAGGTGTCGAAACCATCTCTCATCACACCTAAAAAAAGCGTTGCGCTTTAAAACACCCAATCTTAAAAATACACACAAAAACGATAGAAGAATAGATCCTTCGCAACCCGCAGAGACATAACATGGGAACAGAGGAGATGCGAAATGTCACCAAGAGAATATCCGGAGGTACAAAAAGCGCAAGGGGGTACCTCATGGGGGCTGCGCCACGCTCGGGGCGTGACCGCAAAGATCTCGATGTAACATTTTTAAGCAAAGTTGAGTTTCCCAGGGATCCTCAGAAGAAAGGTCTTATGCGAAAAGAGGGGTCGGACAAAGAAACTGTAAGTTCTTGTGAAGAAACTCGTCGGAGTGTGGAAAAAAGGAAAACGATCTAGTTCTAGGGGGTCGCGCGGAAAGGGGAAAGTTTCCCCTGGCAGCAAGAGATTTGGGGTGTTGACGAATGTCCTTGGAACAAGGCGGGCCCACTCAAACAAGTCGAAACCTGCCATCAGGGGACCGAAGCCGGGGGAAAATATAACGTCCTGGAACGAGAGCTCGGAAAAAGGACGCCGAGCATCCCGCTGAGCCCTGGGTAAGAGAGGAAGGAAGCAAAGCTGCGACATGAAAGCAGAAGGGGTCGTATACGGCGGGTCTACCTCTGCAGGTTGCGGCGGTTACGAGATGAACACGCTGTTAAGGAAAAAAAAAATAGTCCTTCATCAAAGCGCGGCAGGAAAGTAGCTCCGTAAATAAAAGCTACATCCCCTTCCCACAGGGGAAAATGTGCACTAGGCTCCATGATGAAAACGAGATCGCAGACTTGCACGTCCGCGCGCCGCGCAGGCCAAGGGCGGGGTGACAGCGCAAGCCAGGAGAGGTCGAGGAAAAACTCGATGTTTCAAAGGGGGACCATCAGCGCCAAAAGGCCCCTTGCACGACAAGTACAAAGAGCAAGGCCGCTCTTGTGTTACCCACAGCAGGGAGAGCTTGAAAGTCGTGGATCAAACTTGAGATGTAACCTTTCATAAAAACAAACCTGCGTGGCCAGAAGGTCCTCTGCTGACTATCGAGGCTCGAAAAGAGGCTGTCGATGCTTCAATTGAGTAATGAAAGCAGGATTAACTCAACTCAGCCGGAGATTCCCCTCGCCAACGCAAAAAAAATAAAAAAAAAAAAAAAAAAACAGGCAGAGCGAGATTCTCCTCACTCCCGGAACGCGGCTGGGGAAAGCGCAACTGTGCAAGCCTTCGGTAAGCCAGAAAAAGGAGTGTTTGTGCCTGGAAAAACATATCGGAACTGGAAGATTCAGGCTTAGACAAAGGTAGTCGGGAGAGTTAACTCTCAATAGGACACTTAAACACCGCGACATTCTAAGCGTTAGAAAGGAGAAAGGCACATCTAAGTGACGCCAGAACGCCTTCAACTAAGTCATCGCGGATAGAGTGCCGGGTAAAAATCTCAGCAGGCAAGCAAGACCTGAGGGCGCCCTGCATGGTCGGGGAACTGGGTGAGGATCAATAAAACTCTCTCGCTTTTGGAGGCTGAGAAGAGAGAAAGAAAGATAAAAGCCCTCCTCAGCGTCGGAAGGGACTGGCATCTCCATCTGGTCGAGGAATCGCGAGCTGGGGGCGACGAATCGCCAACTTGCCTTTGACCTACAGGTGCAGTGTGGGGAAGGGGGGGTAAAGGGTTACGAAACTATGGGTGGGAAAAAGGAGATGTCGAACGCAAGGAACCTGGACTGGCGAGTCTTGGAACTCAACTACAATGTCTAGCATGATCTGGTGGGAACCTGTTCACATCCTCTCTCTCTTGCAGGGGGAAAAAAACTCTGAACTCGCTCATTCTGGGAAGATAGTGGTGGCTGCGGAATTTGTCCCGGGGGAAAGGAAAAATAAGATCCTGAATGGGGTCGTCCAAGGCCCCAAAGAGAACCTTGACGTCTGTCGGCGTGGCGAACGTCGAGGATGGGGACGCGATCGGCGCGGGGCAGCAAAAAAAACTCCACAACCCCCCCCCAACAACCCCCCAGTGTCCTTGGGGTCTTTAGTCAACGTAAGTTGGAAGTGTTTCGGATGGCCATGGAAGCGCGAGGATCAGGAAGATGCCAAAACCCTGGCTGGTAGAAAAAAAACCTAAATTCGACGTGTCGGCTTCATGAGTCTTTCGACTTTCAAGAGGAGCGCAGGGCGTGTCTGGTCCCTCTTTCAATGAGGAACGAGGTGGGGGTCACCTAAGAGGGCAGTGCGCGACCAGCAGGTGCCGGAATTCGTGAGATGAGAACTAATTAGCCACCTCAAGCGTCGGGGAATGGGGGGGCATCGCGAAATCGAGACTTCTTCGGTTAACGGGCGTACGCTGAAGCCCTCCTGTCTCGCGACACAGGTGCAGTCATCAGATAAGGAGGGGGGAAGACCGGTGGTCAATGCTTCTCTCATGCGGGGGGGGCACCGGTTATTATGGGGTTCGAAGGGCCGGTTCTTAGGGTTTCTAAAGTTCACCAATTCTGGGGGTGGCCGTCGCTTCTCGGAGGAACCAAAGACAGACCAACTTCTACTGGATCGGCGGGGGGGAGGGGGTGCTCGCTGGGGAGTCTAGTCTTTCGTGTCCGAAAGAGTCAGCAACGTCATTAACCGCCTACCGTTGGGAGGGGAAACCAATACTCGGGGGGGGGAAAGGGCCTAGGCCATACTATTCAAAACGCTAACAGCTCTGTTATTTTACCAGAAGGAATGGCGTGCATCTTATCAGGAAACCCCCAACGGCGGTAGGACAGTCTTCGAGTCAAGCAACACGCTGCAACACTTCAAGAAAGGCATCTGGGGAGACTCGCTGGGGGGGATCAGCACATCACTCCACCAATTGATGGACACAGGGCTCCAGGCGTCCACATGCTCATGGAGGAATGCCGGATGAGTGAGGGGACTGCGGTGGACGCCGTAAAGAGGAAGGGCTCAGAAATAAACCTTTCCACTTAGGGAATCTGAGGTCCTCAGCCGCCTATCGGGCTTCGTGCGGGAACAGAATCTGCTGCGCATATTGAATATCAACCCTTGC
>Ga0179593_1360491_pt1 | contig 16867 bp, 14 predicted proteins | sample CZODoug2_1_08_16_FD_185931 | JGI IMG/M metagenome (GOLD analysis project Ga0179593, IMG submission 185931) | Vadose zone soil fungal communities from Angelo Coast Range Reserve, California, USA - CZODoug2_1_08_16fungal (PacBio error correction) | ecosystem: Environmental > Terrestrial > Soil >...
TTCTCGGCATTTCACGTGTAGAAGAGAGAAAGAACCACCACAGGGTTAACAAGTCGAGTTAGGATCAACTTATCTGAGAAAGGGTCGAAAAGACTAGGATCCGGAACAAAGACTCGATCGTTCAATCAGCACCTTGGTGGGCCTTCTGGGGGCAGGTCTTAAAAAGAAGACAAGAATCACTTCTTCCGCAGCCCCCTTCTCCTGGACTATGGGGAAGGGTCTCTTTCTAACAAGCAAAAGGTGATGATCAGCTAATCTCTAGTATCAGGCGAATCCAAAACTGACTCCCTTCTGGAATCAGAAAACCTAGGCAGTGTACAAACCAAGCAAGTTCTATGAGGGGTTAATCCCAACTGTGCATCACTATTACACGGGGGGACCATGAGAGATCGAGTGCCTTCTCGGTCTATGAGCTGGGAAGCATCAATGCAGGATGGCTCCTCGAAAAAAAGAGATTTGACCGCTTCCGTTTTCTAGCCTGACTAAGTCACCTCGGAATCCGTTTAGAGGAACCATCCGGGTCACTTCACCCGACTTACTCGTCGTATCGTCTTGAGGCGAAGCCAGGAATGCCTATCTGTGTCTCTTCTCCAAACCAATGTTTAACGGGGAGGCTATGGAGTGGCCTAGTTCCCTACTACTCTTAGCGTAAGACGTGCACTAGACGAGGGAAAGGAGCGGGAGGGGGCCTCGAAAGGAGGGTCAAGACGAAGGGTTCCTCCTACAACAAAAAAAAAAAAACGAGGTATGGAGGGATAGAGAGATAGCGAAAAGGCTAGGTAGTGAAGTACCACCGGTCCTATTAATCGACGGGAAGAAACTTGTTGGGGGTGGGAAAAGGGGAAGGGTGGGGTGGGTGGGAAAACGAAATTGTATGTCGCCTCGGTACAAAACCTCAAACTAATAAATCCACAATGGTGGTTAAGGGCCTACGTAAAACCGTCGAAGTCAACAGCGCAAACGCCCCAGAGCAAAAAAAAAGGGTAACAGAGGTGGGTCCAACGGCGGGGTCCGCGACACGGGTACGAGGGAGTTCAGCCAAGAAACGGATGGAAGGCGACACGGACATAGAAACGGCACAAGTAAACTTCCTTAAATCGGGCCGCAAGTAGCGGAGTTCTCAGGTCCAAGGCACCTCGGCTTGGTCTCAAGTAGGGGAATAAGCCCCGAGACCTCAAAAGTCTCCATGTTTGGGGGTCATAGCGAAGAGAGCCAGAAAGTTCACCGACCAAAAGGGTCGAGAAGGGTAAGTCCATGATCAATTACTCGTCTATGGCTTGGGTTAGGAACAGCAAAAAAGAATTCGCGGAGTCTCCTGGGCTCGGAGAACTCAATCGTATCTGGCCGAGGACCACGGGGGAGTAACGAAACGACCTGATAGCAGGGGCAACGCCACAACGCCTCCGCAGGACCTCACCTGAGAAACGAGAAACAAGACGGCTTACTGAAAACCTCGGGGTATTCGAAGCGCTCCGTCAAGAAAAGGGTTGGGGATTGCAAGGGACTGATAAACGAGCGTAGGAGAAAGGGGGTTTGTGATGTTCACCGAAAACGCAGAAGGGAAATTTCATTGGGGGGGAAAAAAACGATCTGACCTAGGAATGCAGATCAGGAACAAAGTGGGATAGAGGGAGAAATTTGGAATCAACAAAGGAGGAGGTCGCGGGGACAGCAGTAAGGAAGAACTTGAGCAAGTCGAGAGCGTGTCAAAAAAAAATGCTTCAGGATGGCCCTGACACTCCTAGCGCCACGGAGAAGGGAGAGGAAAGGTGATTAGCCTCCAGCATCGGGAGGCCATAATTCCGGGGTGAGTCAGGACGTCACCATAAGACTCCGAACCACCTGGTAGGGGACGGGTAAAAGAATGCGGCAATAGAACGAGGAAAAATCATCTAAAGATCACAAATCAGTCAAGGTCATAGAAGGGGACTATCACGCAAAGAAAGGAACGAAACGATGCAGCCATGGTCGAAAGAGGTTAAACTAACTAAAAGCACGCCGAGGCATAAACTCTTTGAAAACACCTTCCCTCTTGGTGGGGAAAACACTGAAGCCGGGGGGGAAATTAAAAACGAAGAATCCACGGGGCATCTGAAGGACAGAGAGCAGACCCGGGAGGCAGAGAACAGGGACGTAAAGAAAAAAACTGCAATAAACTGTAAGAAGACCGGTCAGGCCTTGATGCGAGGGGCGGCGTCGGGACTAAGTCCTGACCACCGAGGTCAAGGAAAAAGCAAGGAGGTCGAGATCGGGGGAGAAGTATCTCGGGCACCGGGAACAAAGATCCCACAAAAATTGGGGAATTCGGGGGCAGAAGCCAAAAGGTACCATGGCAGACTACAGAAAGATCTGGGTGTAATACTGTCTCCCTACCACGACGAACCGTTATATAAGTCAAAAGAACTTATCTGATGACTTAATTCAATCAGGAAGGAAAATCCGGCGGGGACCCAATTGGACTGCAGCCTAGCATGAATCAAAAAGGGTAGTAAAATGAACCTGGGAGGCTGAAAGAAGAATGACTCCCCGACTAGATGGGGCTTCCTGGACAATTCAAAAGAAAAGGAAACAAGGGAACGTTGTTTGAAAGGGGAATCGGCCACTTGAGGTTGTCGAAGGGGAGCCACGCGTAAAAGCAGGGAGTAGGAGAAGGAAAAAGCCTGGAGGTTCGATCAAACGGCGAGGTCGTGCCCAGCGTCGAATAACGAGAGGGGGAAAAGAGAAGGGTAGCAAGGGGGGACAGCAGCAAGAAGGACATTTCCACCAAAAATCCTACTTCAGGGAAGGGGAAACTAGGGGAGGGACCAAGGGGGATTCAGAGAGAAAAACTAAAGGTGGGAGAAGCATAATAATCGTACCCGGACAAAGGGTACATAAAACCGAAAGGGTTCCAGGAACCTCCGCGGCCCCAACCGGAGAAGTGGCGGTCAAGAAGGGTGCATCTTCGGAAAGCCCGAGAAGGAAGACCTTCGCCGAACGTGACGAAAGGCGACAGAAAAGGGTCCTCAGAACGCCGTAAAAGCACCTAGAAAAGGAGGGAAACCCTCGCGACTACAAAAGAAAGGCAACCGTGACGACATCAAAACCACGCGGCTAGACTTTTCCCTCACGAATCTGGAAGGGGGGGGAGGGGTCTGCTAGGGAAATCCAAGGGCACAGAGAAGGCGAAACGACGACTGAGAGAGAAGAGGGAAGCACGTGAAAAAGGCGAATAACGGAGAAAAGGTCAGGAGCGAAAAAAAAAAAATCACCGAGATGTCGGACGACTACTTCAGCGACCAGGAAGGGGAGCAGAGATCACTAACAGATGAGAAAAGAGAGAGTATGGCGCATGAGGTCGGCTGGGGAAAAGAGGAGAGGCGAAAAAGACGCGTTGAGGAAGCTAGACGGGAAAGGAAACTGGGACGAAAAAAGTAGTCGTCACCGTGGACCTAGTCCTACTCGGCTATTGAAAAATGAGGAAGTGTTCGCTAGAAGGAGGACACCGAAGGGACGAACCGATGCACGCCGACGCCAGGGAAATTGGACGCGAGAAGGATTGGGTTGGGAAAGTCGAAGGTGAATGTTCGTTGATAGAGTGAAAAGGTCGGGAGAGGTTCAGGGAGGAGGCAAAGGACAGTCAGGGCAGAATGTAAAAAGCACGTCCCTGGCGGGCATGTAAGGGAAAGAAGAAGGGGACACCACACTTCAGATGCACCGGGTACAGGGGCCCTCGTCAGAATGAAAAAAGTAACGGGAAGATCAAGAGTACGTTTACTATGACGGGAGAGGAAATAAAAAAACTTGTCGACAGGGATTCTCCAACAAGGAAGAAAAAGAACAAGGTGTGAGGGAGCGTGTCCATGAGCAGAAGAGTGGGGGGGTGAGGCCTGAAAGGCCTTCCTGATCATCAGAGAAGGAGGCATGTCAAGAAAAGGGGGGAGTCGTCCCCCACAACGGTGTAGGAAAGAAAGCTTCAGAGCAGAAAAACGGTTGGTCCACCAGCCTCACAGGTCATGCTGCCTGAAGGGAGAAGGTTATCTTTCTCCCTATTGGCCGAAGGGACGGGCAAACAAAAAGGGTCATGGTGAAAAGGAAGGGTTGAGTGTGAAAGGGGAAGCATCGCGTGAGGGGCGGCATAAAAAAGAAAACCATGGGAGTAGCGTAATTGTGGGGCGTGGTCGGCCGCTTGATCCAAGACAAGAGGGTCACTAGGAATTGGGTCAGATCACTTGAATTATCCTCAAAAGCTCGCCGGAGTCTTCCGGTTGAATTGGCCACCTATAGGTGTGTCGTGGTTGGTGAGCATATGAACAGAGAGTGATGGGCACCCAAGTAGAAGAGGGGGGAGAAACCACGACTTGAAATGTTGTGGGGGGGTCGATTGTTTCTAGTGCATAGAGAAAACGACCCACGAGAAGAGAAAAGCGCTTGGGAATTGGGACATCGGTTCATCGACCATGAACCCTCGTAACCCAGCGAGAACCTTCAGGACGGTCACTAGAACTCCTCGGAAGTTCCAGGTCCGGATCTGCAAGAGGGCAGCCCAGGGTCGGGACATTCACGAGGTCCACCAAATAAAGGATATATCGAAGGCCTGCCTCGAGGAGGTGAAAAAAAGCGGTGCACGAAACCGGGCATGGACAGGAGGGCAACGACAGGTGGAGTAGAAGTAGTTGATCTCCCGGAAAAAAGCTTCTCCTTATGTCGGCCGACGACCCGCTCCCTAGAGCCCCGGATATTATTGTGTGTCTGGAGGAGGTGGCAAAAAGGAAGAAAGGGGCCAGGAATCGGGGATCAAGTACCGGACCAGTGGGGGGGAGGTATAGTCTCGTTGAAAGAGTGGAGAAAAGGAAAAATACACAACCCGGGCTGGCCGTCTCGGGCGCCTGGGAGAAATCCGATCATAAGGAAGGCAAGGGAGGAGGGCTATATGGGTGAGTTTCCGGGAAAGAAGGGAACTCCATTCTTTATAAACTTCAGATACGCGGGAAACCTCAATGCGACATACGATCTTACAAGCCGAACAGAAGAAATGGGGTGCGCCCACATGGTAGTTGGTATCCCTTTCACTACGACGACACTGGTAAGTGGTTGAGATCGACTATTGTGGACACGCCCGCGAGCCACAAAAAAGTTCGCGTTGGGCACAGACAAAGACCCTTCGTAATTGAGCTCGGATCTAGAGGTACTACCTCAAACACGGGCAGGCTGAAGGTCATCTGGCATACCAAGAGGGGGAATAATTACAGGGTGGAGAGTCTATACAGTTGAAATGCTATGGCCGGCTCTCCGGAAAAAAGAAATCAAGGGGGGGAAGCTAAGAACCTGTGGGGGGGAGGAGAGGATTAACTATATTAGTTATGCGTCCTAGCAAGTAAGAACTGAAAGCGAAGCGAGCACTAAACCGCAGGACAACGAGCCCGGCCGGCGATGGTCCATTAGAAGAGCCGACACTGAAAAATCACCTTCTTCCGTCCGGAAAGGAAGGGACTTAATAGTGAAACACCCCCCTAGTTCGAGAGGCTCCAAGACTGAAAAAGACTCCAGAGTGAACCTGGACGCCCTCGATGCCGGGGAAAGGGGGTGAAGAAGTTACGGAAGCAATCGCCAACTGGCCCGTCATCTTAATTTCGGCCCGGAGAGACTAATGCGGTAAACAAGCGACCACGGTAAGGAAACCCTACCAAAACCAGTCGTCCTCTTGGTTGAGGGCGCTGCAGGGGGGAGACTCAACCGTAGAGTCTCGCACACAGTAATTTATATCTTTGGATACACTTGATAAGATAAAAGTCTCTAGCAATGGATCGGGAATTAAAGAGTCCCTTATCAGGCGGGGGGACGCCGAGAAAAGAAAAAGGAAATCCTCCGAATCTTCCTCAAACAAACAAGATGGATTAGGAAATATGCTCCCAAGAGTGAAGCCCTCTACGAGGGAGAATCACAGAAGGAAGGAAGAAACCAGTTTCTACGAAGGCGAGTGAGACGGGTATCAAAGCCAGAAACCGGGGGGGGAAGCATCGCACTGAGGGCTTCCGTTCCACCTGAAAGAAAAAAAAAAACTCAATCCGACTCCGCAGAAAAGTGGGACAAAACTCGGGTCCGCTCCCCACTGTAAAAAAAAAGCGACGAAGGAGAAGAAAAGATCGTCATTTAGCGGTGCTCTAAAAGTACAGCCTCGGCCTTCGGAATCGCCGCGGGACGGGAAAGGGCCTCACTAATAAGGGCAGTATGGGCAAAACTTCCCTCCGATTGGGGAGAAACAGGCAAGAGCAGAGGGGATCCCGCCGGGGGGGGGGGAACAAAGTAATGCTAGGCCGTCGGCCAGATTTACCCCTCGGAAAAACGGTCAGTCGAACTTCGGGGGGGAAGGGAATCTAAATCGAGGCCGTATCGTGTGCTCGGCCGCCGAAGAGAAGAAAGGGGCTCGGGAAGCAAAACAAGAAACAACGGGTAGTACGATCGTCTAGGTTAATTCGGCTCGAGGTCAGAAACATGAGCGGAAAACCCGAGTGAGGCATATAACGTGGGGGAGGAAAGCTTCGACTTAAAACCCTACTACCTTGGGTGAAAGGCGGGCTACCTGCTGATCCCGGGAAGGGGAGAAGCGAAACTTTGGGGGGCACTTAGGTGCAAAAACGTAAAACGTCCACCATGAGGGGCGGTGACCACAAATCTTCGAGTCTAAAAAGCCCCGCGGAGGGCTCAGTACTGAACGGGATCTACTGGGTGAAGAACAGAGCGGGTCCGTAGAGCGCCGTCAAGGAAGAAAGGAGTGGGGGGGACCAATGGATGACGGGTGGCCGCCAGAAAATGGACGCTTCCTAACCTCCTCATCGCGGGGGCAAAGGGTAAACGGAAGAGGAGGACCAAGGTTCGATCGTATCACCAGAAGGCATGGCAAAGGGGGGGGGAGATCCTGAGCCAAACTGCCGGTCAACGATAAGACGAAAAAAAAGGGTAGTGTCGAAAAAAGAGATAAACGCCGGGACATCTCGCCCCAGAACGACATTCAAAGAAGGGCATCCGGGCGGGGGGTCTGGTCAGGAAAAGAAAGCGACAGGAACTTAAACAAATTCGGCAAGAAGACTTACTACGACGACCGCCCCTTTTGGAAAGAACGGCATGACGAGGGTCTGTGGGGCGCCATGGAACGCCGACGGGGCTCCACAAAGAGGGGGGGAAGTGAATTCTACAACTCTAACGCAAGGGTGTGGGATACATTTAGCAAAAACAGTGCGGCACCTAGGAGAAAAAGCACGTCCGGGTCGAAAAAGAGGGAACGAATTAATTGCACTGACGTCTCGGGGGGGCAACGGACTCTGGTCTAGAGGGAGGGGAAAAAAAGGACGATGGTCGAGAGGTGGTCGGGCCGATGCCGACGGGTAAAAAGAACTCGAACTACCGTCCGGAGGCTTCGAAAAGCTGCTTACGCTGAAACTACCTAAGACTTATTAGGAGAAGGAACCACGACAGACCGTCGATAGGGGGCAGCACCTACGAGGCAACAACAAAAAAAGAGAGAGGATGACGATCGAACAACCGGGGGGCCTCGATCCAGGCACTGAAAAAGCAGCCTCACACCCAACAGGCGAAGAAAAAGGAAAGCCAACATGGCGACGGCGTAACTCGCACCGAGACAGAAGACTGCCGGAAAAAAGACACCGGAAGAACTGGCCCAAAATTCAATGGGGGGGCAGCCGGAGGAAGGTGGCGGATGGCGAGGGCGCCCCGAGAACAATGGTTCTCGTGAATCCGAGTACCTTGAGGGGAGACGGCGCGGTTTCGTTGTACAGAGAAGAAGAGTGCGACTAAACCATTTGACGACAATCGCCTGGGGGCGGGGTTTAAAACGGACTGATGAGGCTGAGGAATGAACACCACCACTCCTCGTTTCGGGGGTCATTTACACGAGACGAGAAAAAAGGTTCTTGGCTGACTGGGGTTCGGGCGACCAAAACCCTGTAAATTGTTGTATTGAGAGGGTCATAGGGGAACGGTCATACGGAGGGGTACATCGGCACAGGAAGGGTTGGGGGTTGTGGGGAACCTATCCTCGACGGGGCCACCCCGTGTGGGAGGTGGGGGGGGTCAAAACGATGCATCTGAGACATTCGAGGCAAGAAAGGAGAAGCGACGGGCTACCTGAACACGAGGACCGTCCTTAAGAAGCCAAGAACGAACAGGACACACCCTCGGCAAGCAACACTGCACCTTCGACATCAAAACACAGGAGGAGATCCAACGTTCCTCATGGGGGGGGGGGGGTTTGGAGTCAGCGGCGTCTAGGGAGGGAAAGTAACTCGTGGGGAGCCCTACGGCGCCAAACTTAAAGAAACTTCCTCTACAGAGGAAAGGAGAAAGTGACGGGAGACTATTCAAATTTAAGGGGAAGAGCGCGACAAAACACCAAGGACAGGTACGACTGTACTTCCGTCAGAGAAAAAAACACTGAAGGGGAGGAGGAAAAAGAATAAGGCAATTAAGGGTCTGCTGAAGGGGAGGGAGGGAAAAGGGAGTATTCACGAAATGGAAACAGGACTCCTAGGTAAACTTGGGAGTCCGAAAGAAGGATTGCCTGGGAGCCTTACGGCTGCACTTCCGAGGAAATGGGAAAAAACCGCGAAATGCCAGGGAAACCGAAAGGCAAGTCGCGTTTACCGCGGTTTGAGGGGTTGAAGTCGGGGTGATTAGACTGGGGGGGTTTCGAGAAGGGAAGGGGAAGGTGTCCGCTGCACCCCGTGAGCAATTGGAGCGCACGTAGCTGGATTCAGGGACTTTAAAGGGGGTTTGCCGGGAAATGCATCTTTAACATACCACTTTGAGAGATGCGGCCCGCCCTTCGGGGGGGGGGAAGGGTAACCAAGTGCGTATGGGACCTCTTTACCTTAAGAATGAAAGTAACGAGGCTCTTCACAAAATTTCAAAAAAGGGGGCGTAAACGAGAATACAAGGAACGATTGTCGAGGTTAAAAGAATGGGGTGGTTTGGAGCAATCTTCCTTAAGGCGACAGCCGCGAAAGCGCGAAGAGCTGATCCCCAGAAGGGTATCATGTTCTCGACAAAGCGAGTTGATCAGAAAAATTCGATTCAGGAAAAGAAACCGTTAATCTTTCGAACGGTCGAACTAGGCCTAAGAAATCGGGGAACGGTCCCTCACAGCTGCGGGGACTGGGGGAAAAAAGGAATCCGCGCGTCGAGGGGTTTACCATTCTTAGCCACGGAGCGGCCTAATAGAGTCAACCCTGGGGGGAGGGTTCTGAGACGCAGTCTGGGGCTCAGTATTTTTCTTGACCTTAAAAAGGCAGAAACGACCCGTCGTGCTCGTAAGGTTCCATGGGGGGAAAAAGAAAGAGAAAGGGGTGAGGTCGTTTTTTCTGAGAAGGCGCGAACCAGCAGAGGTCTGTCAACCGGCCATGCAGTGGAACATGGTGGTTGGGGGCGTAGTGGTTCGGATGTGGGGAAAGAACAATCTCGGGACAATAGGCTGGGGGGGAGGGAAAAACAAAAGACTCAGAAAAGGAGAGGACCCGACGAGAGCGAGAATTTCCGAGGGCATGCGTGAACTCTCATGGGGGTGGACCGGGGGGAAAATTTAACCGCACGGTCCTTTGAACAGTGACACTGCAATAACAAACGCAGTTCAATGAAGTGGGTCGAACCGGAAAGTTCCTAATGCGTGAGTCTCAGACCTTGGACCAGCTTTCATTGGGACGGCGAAAATGGAGGGGGGAGATTTACTCGACAGATTGGCTGGGGCAAGTAGGGGGACCCACTGTGTCCGGGCACGCAAAAAGAAATAGAGTGCCATGACAGTTGGGGGAGCTGTGAAGTGGTTCTTCCTAAGGAAAGGGAAGACGGGAAGAGGGGTCTTGGTCGACCGTAATGGGTGTCATGGCGTTTACATGCTGGCGGAATCAGGGTATAAAAGAAAAAAGGAGGTCTCTTTCCGACTAGGCGCGGAATAAGGAAGGAGGACCGGACGAGAAGCCACAACGGATGAGGCGATTAGGATGAAAACAGGTGCCAACAAAAGAACGCCGGGCGGCGAAACCGTGTCCCGGACTTGGCCGCGGGACGGGAGCCGGACCCCGCAGCAGGGGATGCCCCAAGGGAGGGCGGTGGGAGGAAGAAACCGGTCACGACCGGAGCCCCAAAGAAGAAAGTTGGACTGGGCAGCTCGAACGAGAGGGTGGGGGAACACGCTCATACGCGAAAAAATCATCATGCCAGGGAACCAACCAAACAAGAACCGGACTTGAGGCTCGGGGTCTCCGCAGCGCGATCGACCTGCCCAACAATGATTCCTCTCGGAGTCGAAAGCGTGATCCTAAAAAGGTGTGGAAAAAACTAGCCCTTATAAGTGAGATGCAAGGGTGCACGAGGCCAGACTATTTCATGGCGAGAAGGGAACGACGAACCCTCTGCCAGACGAAAACATTTTTGGCTGCGCATTTGCAATAGGAGATGAGTCATTGGGGGGGGGAGAGGCAGTTCCCTCGGACGCATAAGCGTTCATGCGCAAGAGCACAAAGGTGGCGTACGCGGGCGAAACGGTTAGGGGGTTGGAAGGGAGAGGACCCGAACCATTCCTCTCACGAGGTATCGGGATCCGCTTTCGCGGGGAAACTGGAGAACATCCCCACAACATCTTCTTGAGAGCGAGGACAAAGAAGTCACAAACGAACTGCAAAAACGCAAACTCGGAGGGCTTCTCTGGAAGGGTACGGAGAAAAAGGTGGTCAGCGAATTCATGTTCATGAAAGGGTGTCGGGAGAAGGTGAGGACCGTCTGAAGCGAAAAAATGGTTTCCTTGAACAATCAAAGGAACAAACGGAGGGGACACTCTACAGTTGGTAGGTCAAGACAGGGGGGAAATTAGACCGTTCGGTGACTACCCCTGTTCTTGCAAGGGAACGTGTTGGGTAAAGCGGTCTTCAAACATAACCTCTCTGCGAAGGGAACGGAGGGCCTTCTCACTCGTCTTCAATCGCCCGCATTTCCTCAGCCTCGCCGGGGGAGGAGATAAGCTCTCTCAGGAGTATTAGTAAAGCAACCGGCGAGGCGGGCCCCTGTCCTGGAGGCAAAGACAGGCCCACCTCCATGGTTTTGTGTGTTTGGTGGGGGTTTAGAGAAAGTCGGAAGGGTCGGATCACGCTTTAGCCCTCCATCTCCCGGCAATTGGGGGGGGGGGGTGGGAAACACGTGATCCTGGACCGAGCGCCCTCCCAGAGCCTCTCAAAAACTATGTAAGAAGAGGTGTTTAGACTTCTTTTTAATCTAACCACTGTCAGCGGAATGCTCAGGAGGGGCCTGCGAAGCCATAATCGTGACGGTGCAGTCTCGCAAAAAGGCTCCAAGGAGAAGGACCTGCCAGACAAGAGGGCAGACCCTCTTGGCGAATGGGCCAACACAGGGGTCTGGGCGCATGAATTCGTTAATCGCCATAGGTCCATCATTGTTGTTTCGAGCCTCAACTATTCCCTTGCCTTCCCCCCTGGGCCCTTCGCCTGACTCACTTGGACGGAGGCCGCGGAGACTCCTCAGGGGCAAGAAGACGGGACAATTTGGACTTCGTGCTCCTTACGATACGGAAGTAAGGGTGACCCACAACCACAAAAAGTGTAAGGGCTCATGTCGAAAAAACTGGTCAGCCACCAATGGTCTTCCAGGCCCGCTGGAAAGGGTCGCCAGCAATTCCCAAATGTGGGAGACTAGAAGAGAACCCAGAGTTTTGGTTGGGGACTCAGGAACCCCTATTTCGAGAATAAGTCGACTGACGAAGAACTAAGGGTTTCTGGAAAGGAGAGCAGGATAACATCTCCACTGAGGGACAGGGTGGTGGGCAGGGCGGTACACAAATGAAATACATGGGGGTTTCCTGCTGGGGAGGGACAAGAGCGTCGAGCAGCACAATCTTAAAACGATCTTCGGAGTTCGCGTGACCAGGAAAGAAACGACGGGAAATCACCCAACCCGTCCGGAATTTCCAGGAAGAGTGGCGGAAAAAACCAGGAAATGCCAGATGGTATCTCCAGAAAATTCGTTCACATCGGGAGACCCACCCTCAGCAAAAACGCCGGATGAGATCCCGTGTCTATCGGCTCACGCCAACACCTCGGCAGAACAAGGTGTGGAGGATCGAAATAAGTAAAGAAAAAAAGGGTCGGTCGACAGAAAAGAGAACCCAGAAGTGAAAAGCGGCGAAAAACATACAACACAAACTTGGTAAGAAAGAGAGAGTCGATGGTCTGAAGCCCGGAGACCCTCCTTCAGACCAAAGTTGAGGACCTAAGGGCAGATGACCGGCCAAAAAAACCAAGGCATGACCGGATTGTCCCTGGCACAGAATGACGGGGACTCCAGATGGGGGAAGGGGGGACATAAAAAAAAAAAAAAAAAAAAAACAAAAAACAAAAAAGAAAAAAAAGAAGAAAAAAAAACAAAAAAAGAAAAAAAAAAAAACCAAAACACACACCTCACCAACAAAAAAAAGAAGAACCAACAAAAAAAAAAAAAAAAAAACCCAAAAAAAAAGCAAAAAAAGAACAAAGAAAAAAAAAACAACAAGAAAAAAAAAAAAAAAAAAAAACCCCAACCAAAAACACCCCCCAACACCCCCACAAAAAAAACAACCACCCCACAAAAAAAAAAAAAACAACAACAAACCCAAAAGGAAGAAGAGAGAAAAGACACAACCACCCCACAAGACAAAAAACCAAAAAAAACCAAAAAAGAAGAAGAAAAATAACCAAGAACAAAAAAAAACCCCAACACCCAAACCAGGCAAAAAAGAGACAAAACACAACCAAGAGGAGGAGAGAAAAAAAAAAAAAAAAGAGGAAACCAAGCCAAGAAAGACGAAAGAAAGAACAGAACCACACCCCAAAAAAGAAAAAAAAAAAAAAAAAAAAAAAAAAAAAAAAAAACTACTAACCTTTCACGTTCTAGGGAACTAGTCCAGCGCGTCCACACCGGGCAGGGAGATCCCAACAACAAACAATCCTTCCCTCTCTCGAACGCGGGGGGGTAGGATTCCTGGCGGCGCTAAAAAAACCGGGGAAAAGCCAGACGAGTAAGAGCTCGTGTGTTCGGGACCGATGGAACAGTCAGTTGCCTGCAAACAAAAGACAACAGAGAAATTGGTGGAGGACTCGCTAAGGAACTAAAGAAGAATGTGGAGCGCACTACTTCTCCCGAACCAAGAAAAAGGACGGGCGCTGGAAACACTGCGAGCCACGACGGCGAAGGGATGGAAGTAAGTAGACACACCAAGGAAAGACCCAGGAGGGGCGGGCGCAAAAGGAAATCTCAAACCCACATGGGGAGGAAAGAACACCTCACTCCTAAGAAGGCTAGCCGACTACCGATAAAGAAAAGGGTGCCAAGGCACACGGCAAAGGGCACACCATGAAAGGGTTACCGGCGGCAAGGGAGGCCAAAATCTCCCACTTAAAAACATGGGATCGGGGATGGCACCGGGTCGGGGATCTCGGGGTGAAAAACTAAAAAAAGAAGAAGGTCCTTCTAAAGACTCTTATTGGGTTGAAGAACGAGGAAGGGAGCTCCCTGTGCGCTGGGAGGAGGAAGGCCATCAGCAGTTATGCCAAAAAACTCATTTGCCAAAAAAGAGAGAGTGAAAAAGCGAAGAGAAAAACAAGTTTATGTCAGGAACTGTGGGAAAGGCGAGCCCAGGAAATTTGGGGGGAGGAAGAATATTCATCATATGTCTAGTGAAAGTAGGTGGCCCAGTCCTAACAAGAAAAGAAGTAACTCGTGGAATGGTAACCGAGGGGTCCAGACAGGTGCGAAGTAATTCACCGCGCAGGAAAAGTGAGCGAAAAACCTTTCGCCCAAAGGGGAATGTCTAAAAACACGCACAAGGAAACATCGCACTGTAGAAGACAGTCGACCAAAGAAGAACAAACCACCTAGGGACTCGGTCAACGTGCACGCACAGCAATTCTTCGGACGTGCAAAAACGATTCTCCAGTCCTACGAAAGTAAGAGCGGACGAAGGGAGTCGGAAAGATGTCCCACCCTGTTCTCAGAGCGAGGTGAAGGGCGTCTGAGAGCGCTGCTGGCAGAAGAACTACGGCATAAACTGCGCATCTCTGAGAAAACAACAAAGGAGGAGGGAAACTAGTAGGCCAAGGTCGGGGAAAGGAAGTCGAGTTTTTGTCTAAGAAAAAAAGCCAGTACAGGACTCTCCTAGTACCAAACTGAGCACGAATCGTCGAGGAAGCGGTCCTTTTCTAGAAGGCTGCACAGAGGAGACTTTCCGAACAAAATGACAAGCTTGTCAATTAAAAAATGGAGCAAGGAGGTGGTTGTTCTCCTGGCAGGGCGGGGTGAAATTCTCCTCTTGTGGTGGGGAATACAGGGGGGTTAGAGCAGGATTCAGCATTTGAGAAGGAAAAAGGGAATGCCAGTCGAGCAGCATGGAAGGTACGAGGAAGGCGGGTCAAAGAAGCTCGGGGAACACAAAAGGGGAAGGGATGTCCTTTACAAAGAATCAAGGAGATGTCAAGGGCCCAAAGGAAGGGGGAAGTGAATATTCCTGTATAACTTGAAGAGGAACAGCTCGGAATTGGGGGGGAAAGCCCTAAGCAAAAAGGGCCTGCTCAAAGCGGTTTCTCTGGGGGGGGGGGGGTGGCGGTTAAAGTGGTGGGGTGGGAAGGAAATGACAAATTCATTCCTTCGCCCGAAAAAAAAAAAAGCGGCGCAAGATCATGCTATTTCAGGACAACAAGAGGAATGGGTAAGGCGAGTAACATTCGAAAAAGAAGAACGATTCCTTGTATACGAGAAACAAAAAGTATAAGAGAAACGGGGAAAAAATGGAAACCGTCGACGATGAGTGCAGGAAGGGGGACCGTTCTTCACCGGGAATTGGGGAAAGTTTCGTATTTTTGAAGGAACTCAACAGGAAGGGGAGTTGGGGTAGAGACAAGCCTCACGGACCAAAGGCAGGAGTTAGCCTCCCGTTTTTGGACGCTGATGCAACCCGTACTGTTCGCGTGTCGTCTATGGAAAACTTCAGAGACCCCGCATCAACCAGGTCGTGAATGAAAAACGGAGGGGTTGCCCATATCGACGGGGGAGGGGGGAGGTAGTCGACGCCAGAAGGGGTGTAGGGGTAAACCCGGTAGAAGAGGGCGACCAAATTCTTAAATTTGTAGTGGCGGAGTCATTTTTTCCGAGAGCGGGGACGAACAAAAGATCTCAAAGAAGGGGTCGGGCTCTCTGGGGGAAAAACGATGCGAAAGGCTCAAAGACTGATCCGGCATCGCGAAGTCCGACCTGAATGCGTTCGCGTTCCCCAGCTGAGGAGCACGGCCAAAACTTGGAGGGGAAAGGAGACGATTCCAAGAACTAAAGGGGCTAGATTAGGAAAGGGGGGGTCGAAACCCTTCCGCTAGGTGTCGCCCCAAGCGTGCAAACGAAGGTAAGGCCCGGGAGTTCACCAGGTGGGCGGCGTCGCTAGGTATCTACCTTGTGCTAATGGGGCTGAGTCTGTTCGGCGGGCGCGGGGGGAAGAAAGCGACGTCCCCGAGGAAAAGTGGGGTGGGTGCTCTTAAGGCTAATATAAACGAGGGGAAGAACTCTTTTCCTTGGAGGGGAAAGACCAGGGGGGGGGGGGGGGGGGGGGGGTGGGGGGGGTAGTGGGGGGGGGGGGGGGGGGGGGGAGGGGGGGGGGGGAGGGCGTTGACAGGAAGGTTTGCTATTAGACACCACCAACAGAAGTCTATTCTCTGACTTTCATTGATCTACCACCACCCTAAACAGGGAGCTACTATTATTATTTTCAGGGCCATCATAACGCCAACAAAAGTCTGGGGGGCGATTCATAGTCACCAGAACGAAAAGAGGAAAAAGGAGGGCATTGGGTCCTTACCCGGGCGATGACAAAGGTAACGTCTATCAACCACGGGGAAACTCGAGCCTGAACTGGAAATGTTGATAGAGGGAGAGGGAAAAAGACACAGACAATCTGGGAAAAGGGTCGGCTTCGAGTCACCTAAGACCAACCACCCGTAAGACGGGAGAGGGAACTAGGGGGTAAGAACTCATTTCTAGACCTAGGAAAACAAGTCGCGGAGAGTCGAAAGAAAGGGGCTGGGGGGGGGGGGGGGGGTTGGGGGGTTGGGGGGGGGTGGTTTGGGGGGGGGGGCCGGAAGATGGGGACGAGAAAACTCAGGGGGGATAAAGGTCATTGTCGGGGGGGCCAGGGAGAAGGGCCTTCCTCCGTACCCCGAAGATCAACGCGCGAAAAAACGTTGGCGGACCAGAGTCTCACGAGGGAGAGAGGGCTGGCAAAAGACGGGAAAGAAGCGATCAAGGAGCACGCCCTGTGGAGGGGCCAGATGCGATCGACGGGACCGAGGGGTGGGAGCGAGCAAACGGAAAAAAAAAACGGAGAGGTAGGCTTAAGGAAAAGATCTCTGTGGAGGTAACCAAACCCATTGCAGATAAGGGGGGAAAAAGAAAAGGAGGGGGGCGAAAAGAGTGAAAAAACAGGGGAAAAACTTTCCCGAACGATGACAGGAGGTGGAAAGGGACTTGAGAAGTTGCTGGATGGCGGCCTAATCATCTGTCCCCGGGGAAAGAAAATGGTCTGCGACAAGAGAAGGTAGAAGCGAACGCGGGGTGATCTGACCCAACTTGGAGCACCCGTAGTCGGCGTCTGTCGCTCGTCTGTTGGGTTTGGAAAAAGGGGCGCCAAAAAAAATGGACCTCAGCGACTTGATCCAAAAAAACAAGGGGAACTTTGACGGAGGAGATTTTCTCATCTTTCTCACACTCTACCATTAAAGCTGTGCTGAGTCCTTAAGCTCGGGGCAGGCCTGGGAAGGTAGGACTCATCCAAAAAAAGCCGGGGGACGAG
>Ga0179593_1292121_pt1 | contig 16866 bp, 14 predicted proteins | sample CZODoug2_1_08_16_FD_185931 | JGI IMG/M metagenome (GOLD analysis project Ga0179593, IMG submission 185931) | Vadose zone soil fungal communities from Angelo Coast Range Reserve, California, USA - CZODoug2_1_08_16fungal (PacBio error correction) | ecosystem: Environmental > Terrestrial > Soil >...
AGGACGAGCTCCGGAAAAAACGCGACAGCAAGGGAGGCCGCGCAAACGAAGGAAAAAAAAGGAGAGCACTACAAAACGGAGGAGGAGAGAAGGAAACGCGGGGCGGACCAATGCAAAAAGCAACGGGCGAAAGGAGGAGATACGCTCGCAAAAATCCTGAAAAGTTGCTTGAACGCACGGAACAGGAAGCGAAAAACTGACTCCGGAGAACGCCGGGACAAATCGGGCCGAATCAGGAGGGGTTCCATCAACAACTCTTCGAGGCAAGAGAAGAACTCCAGAAAGCATGTATCGAATGCAGACCCAAGGAGGGAGGGGAACCAGGCGAACGCGCCGCGGTCGCGCAACAATAGCCAGGGCGTAACAAAGTCTTTACGGGCTCTCTAAGGAAAGGTGGAAGCTCCTCCGTCAAAACGGAAAGAGCAGCCGGAAATAAGGTGGAGGGGGGGAAAGTAGAAAGCGAAGTGACAGTGAAAATGAAGGAGAAAAAAGGAGATGACAGTACGCTTAGCCAGCCAGATCCTGAATTTCCGCAGTTGTACCTTAGAAAAGCAAAACAATGGAAAAGTGAAAGAATGGACGTAACGAGAGACCGAGGTAAAAAAAAAGATTCTAAAAAAAAAACAAGGGGATTTTCTTAATTGAGTTTAAGGCGAGAGAAAAAACGGGAGAGAAAGAAAGGACGAACAATCACAAGGGCAAGGACGACGTACTTCAGGCCAGCCACCGGCTCTGAATGTCAGGAGGGCCTCACAGGAGTCAAATAAAGAGAGAGCAAATCACAGGTGGAAAGGGGGTGTGAGAGGGAACTGGAAGACACCCTTAGGAAACCTACTGGTCCAGATCGCAAACTAAACTACTCGCCCGCTGGGAAAAAAAAAAGGCAGACGGCGAGGCACCATGGGAACGTTGAGCAGATTCAACTATGGGCCGGAGGAGGAAGGACCACACTAAGAAGTTAAGGACCAAAAAAAATGGGGCTGGCACTGGGAATTGGACAAAAAAAGCGGCCTGCGGAAAAGCAGAAGAAGAAAAAAGAACCAAAGCAAGCCGAGGAGTCAAACGTGCCAAAGACCCAGAAGCATACAGCTCAATGGCGAAAAAGTATTAGGCATTAGAAGAGGGATGTTGGACGGAAAGCTGCACGAGCTTCTTGTAAGGTAAAGCGGGAGGGAGAGGGATATGGAGCGAGGGTAAATACGTATCCTTCGACGCCAACTAAACTATAAAAAGAAGAGAGCAAAAAAAGAAGAGAAATTCTCGGATTAGGGAGAAAAACTGGGGAAGGAGCACACGCTTGGCGGCAAAGACCGCCACATTAGGAACTGGCATGGGTACTAGCAAGACTCGGACACGCGGTAGGAAATAAGAAAGAGATGGCAAGCGTCTTGAGAACGGGCAAGTTCGGGTCAGTTGGAAACGGCGTAGAAAGACGGCGGTGACAGAGGATTAAGTTGGGAAAAAAAAAACGACTCGCACGGTCGATCTCCGGGGAAAAAAACAGGCAAGGGCGAGGACAGGGATGAAAGATTAAGTTAGCCGAGTCCCCCAAAAAAATCTACAAATTGTTCGATCTCAAAGGTTTAGCAGGGGAGAAGCCTGGGGGAAGAAGACAGATAAATGGCATGAAAAAAATCACAGGCCCCCCAAAGGGACAACCCAGGGTGAAGGGAGGGAAGTGAAATACCATCCGGTCCTTCTATCAAATGTCCGACGATAAGAAAGGGAGGGAAACGCTGCAAACGGCAAGTAAGGCGATGATCAGGGGGGAGAGAGGTATTGAAAGCGTTAACGATGAAAGAGGGGAAGGGAGCAAAGGATAAAAAAAAAGAGTTATCCTGCAGAGTGACGATCAAGAGGGGAGGGCGCGACGACGGGTTTGGAGGGAAAACCAAAGGGAGGGGAAGCAAAAAAAGGGAGAAAAAATCGTGCTCTTTAAGTAACGTGAATCGGTCGTACGACGAGACAACAGGGGAGATGGGAGCGACTATTCTCGACAAGTCAGCGTGTACGGGAGGAGGAGGAGACCACAATTGCTCCAAGAGATACCAGAAAAAGGCAAAATGGGTTTCGAGAAAGAAAGGGGCTGGACCGGCTGAGGGGCCATTGGGGTCAAGGGCGAAACGTAGTAGCCCGACCGAGGGAAAAGGCACGTGAGGATACGAGGTATAAGGGAGGAAGCCGCAGAAAAGGTCTGGGGCCTCGAGCGAAAAGGAGGGGAAAGTAGGGGCAGAAGATGAAAAAAGCGTTTCAAGAAAGGCTAAGTTTGGGGTGACTAATTAGCAAAAACTTATTAAGAAACGAAGGGGGAACTCTATATTCACGACGAGCGGGAGGGGAGGACTAGGGGACGAAAAAAGGTGGTGCAGTATTCCCCGCAAAGCTGACCGCGTCGATGCGAACGACTCTATAAGTCGCAGCGGGAAGCTCAGGAAGTTATTTTCAAAAAAGGGGAAGATGATGAAGACTTCATTCGCATAGAGCAGAGATAGACAGGGGCGGTGAGTGCAGGCTGGCTAGGGGACGAGTCAGGCAGAACCACAGTCAAAAAAAGCCAGCTCGCAAGTCACGGAAAAAGTGGAAAGGTAGGAAGGAAGGGCAATGAATGAGGTTTGAAAAAGAGACGCACATGGAGGGCGGTCAAGTCCTTTGCTACGCTAGAGAAAAAATCCTATTTACGGTTGGAAGAAACCAAGCGAGGTTGAAAAAAGAGAGTGAAGCATAACCGAATAGCACGCGGGAAAGGAGAAATCCAAGGAAGACGATGGAATCTCTAGAAAAAGAACACGGAGGTGAAGAAGGAAAGTCACCTAAGCGTTTAACTACTAAGAAAATTATTGCCCTGATGGTACCAAAGGGGCCAAAAGGTAAAGAGGGCCGCTGAACTAGGCCAGCGAAAGAGCGAGAGGTAGAAAAGGAAGACGGGAGGCCATCAAGGGCGGGAGGGAGCGTGGCAAAGAGACCAACAAACGAGTCCAACCACTATGAAGTCAGCCGACTTGATCTGAGAAGATTGACCAGGGGAAGGAAGGACCAATAGGCAAAAGACCCCTCACACCAGAGAAGAGATATGGACTCTGAGAAAGGAAGGCGAGCCAGCCAGAGATCGGGGCAATGAGGGGGGTTGGCAAACGATGCTTTCAATTGCTATAGCTCTCATAAGTCGCTGAGGAAAGGAGGAGGGGAAATAAGGAAAAAGAACGCCATAAAGAGGAAGACCCCTGAGAAGGGCCGAAGGGCTAGCTAAAAAAAAAACACCAGAATTGGGTGCAATACAAACATAAAGACACAGGAGTCCTATATTAAACGAAGGAATCTAGAGGGAAGGGGGAAGACGGGGGCTCATCAGAAGCACCCAAAGGGGGGAGGAAAAGAGTGACAGTTAGAGGAGTCGCATCAAAAGGGTCCGGTTTTGGAACTAGCAAAAAAAAGGAAGGGAGGTCAACAGGAAAAGTTTCGCAATAATTAAAAAAAGAAAGAATCGGTAAGAAAAGTGATCGTCGACAACAGGGGACGGGGGCTTTAGGGTCGATGCAATGTGTCAAACGCCAAAGAACCCAGGCTAAAGATGCTTGGGAGGGAAAAATCGAAGAACAGACATCAGTAAACGAATCTGTTAACGGACCATCCAAGTACAAAAACTAGCAAAGGGACGTAAGAATCCGCGGTTGACATGGTGTGGAATAAAAACCGTCGAAATCAAGACAAAATGAGGTGAGAAATGGTCAAAGCTGATAGAAAGGGAAACGGGATATTACTAACGGCGCACCGGCCTAGGGGCATCACTCTGGACATCAGATATCGGAAACGCAAAAGTTCAAGCGGGAGAGTGGGAACGGGGAGAAAAGGGAAAGCGCACGGCCAGGAAAGGAAAGATGATAGGAGGCAAGAAAAGAAAAAACGTCTCACGTGGGATGTAAAAAAAAAGGCCCAGAGACGCTGCCGCTGCACAGTGCAAGGAAAAAGAAGGGAATCGGAGAAGACAAGGAGAATTCTTCCATTCAGACGCCACGCTGGCACCCGAGATAAAAAGAAAAATGATCGAGGCCGTAGTCCGTCTCAAAAATTCCTGACACGGGTAAGGAGCCATCAGAAGAAAAATAATCGGGAAAGGCAGTCCTTCCCACACTTGATAGGAAAACGCTCGACAGGCGAGGACGCCGGGAAATGGCAGACAACTCGACCAAGCAATTCCGTACGGCACATCGCAAAAAGACAAGCGAACAAACAAACCTGAAAAGGCAATAATTCTACAAAAGGTACGAGCTTGCCACGTGGGGCTAGAATCAGTGAAAAGACTAAAACAACGGCATATCGCCGAGTCAACTGACTCTGTGGCGGAAGGGGGGAATATGGGTCTCTGACAGAACGATGAATGAAAAAGCAGGGTACTCCTAAAGAAAACGACACTCGATCGAGAATAATCCGGCTGGTGGAGGGCGGTATCCGCCTTTTGCTATTCTGAAAGCGATTGTAGGGAAGATCGACTCAGACGCCCACCAGGGGCCAAAATGAATCACACGATCTACCGAGCGAAAAGAAGCCGCCCGGAAAAAAAATAAAAGAAGAAAAGAAAGAGACGAAGCGCAAGGCTCAGAAAAAGTAGCGGATTAGGCTTCTCTGGAAGGATGGAAAAAGAGCCTGGTCGGCTGGAACATAAGGGAGAAACGCGTAAAGTCTCCAAAAAAGGAGCGACGGGGTCACAAGCGGGGGGCCTCTAAAGGAAAGGTCGGAGAAAAAGGGGTTACCTGACAGTATTCCACCAAAAGAATCGGGAGTCACCGGGGGAATGACATAAACGGGGGGGGGGGCGGGGGACATAATAATCCCAGAAGCTACGAGGAAAAGGGCCATTGCACTCGGGCCTGAGAGACCTTTGCGAGAAAGTTGACGCTCGGCGGAGGCGAATAGAACGTCTCTGGCGAATCGAGACCGACGGGGAGGGGCGGACAGTCCCAGGGAAAAAATTGGACAACGATTGCGCGCTAGGAGTTACTTTCACCGCGACTGGAGAATTCGCCCTCTAGACGAAACCGGGGGCTGGTCAGAGGTACCTGTTGACAGAACCAAATTTTTGGAAGGGGGGGTCGTGTGGGGGCGAGCCTTGAGGGGTGACGAGAGAATAGAATACCAACAAACAGGCATCCGGTGACGGATTCGTCTAAAGAGGAAAGGGCTTTATCCGAGTGCCCTGATGTCTCACAAGCTCCCTTGTACCGTTATAGGCTCGACAGAGTCGTACAACTGTGCAAAGGAGGAGCACCAAAAGATAAGAAGCGGACGTCGCTCAGCCCAGCTTGTGAGAACACTTACGAGCAAACGGACATAGGGGCTGTTCAAAAAGCGTGCAAAAGTCAAAACCACCTAGAGAAGCTCTCAAGCACCGGTGAAAAAAAAAGTCCACCACTAACTCAATGCCAAGGAACACCCAAGAATGGCGCCTTGGCTTAGTGGGCAGGAGCGAACCACTCCGCGTAGCGCGAGGAGCCAAGAAACTGGTAGTGAGTTAGATCCAGGACGTAAGGGGTTCTTAAGACTTGTAGAAGAACTTTGTTTCTAAGGGCTACCGACCATATAGTGGGGTCTGAAGCAAAAGTCTGAGGTCTGCAAAAGGGACAGAAGGGGGGGAAGGAAGGGGGTGGGGCAGGGCCGAATGAGTGAAACATAGGCAGACGGAATTAAAGACGAAAAGAAAAGCGCATAAGAGGCGACCACCCGGAGGGAAAAGCACAAATGGGGGGGGGAGATCGACCGAGACAGCACTTCCTGGAAACGGGAGAATAGACAAATCAAAACAAAAACCGGGGGGAAGAAAAAGGAAAGAGAGGGATGGATTCCGGCAAGTCGGCACGCCAGGGCCGGGGCTGGGCGCGGGCGATCGAATGAGGACAAGAAGGGGGTGAAGCCGCTTATAAGAAAAAAGGGAGTTGAACCTGACAGGGGAAGGGGCACCACACTCATCGGCCCCTGCCTCTCAACAGGGCAAAGTCAAATAGAGAAAACAGAACCCCGAGTCACGTTCAACCCCAAGGGGGAAACTTCAATCCTGGGAAGGCGGTAGCAAAGCGCGCCCAAAAGGTCTTCGACAGGCGACAGCACAGACGAAACGGCAAGGGAGATTCAAGAACCCCCTTTGTCGTGCTGAAAAGTCGGAGATGCGCGGGACGCTCTAGTACAAAGAAAAGGGCAAGCGAGGGTCGGGGCAGTCTTAAGAAAGAGGCGAGGTGACGCTAAAAAAAAAACGTCACCCTGGGACGCGTATAGGGGGGAAGGGGACACGAAAAGAAGCCGCAGAGAGAGCCCGGGTACTCGAAATCGCAGGCGGTAAAAAGGCTCTGATCGACACCTATTAGGCCGCCTATTGGAAGGAAAAGCACGGCGTGCAAACAGGGGTGGAACTCTTCGAGTTCGGAAAAGAGAAGTGAGGAGAAAAGCACGCGGAAAAGCGTAAGGGAGAGACGGGTAATAACGCAGGCGTAACATCAATTTTTGGCCTCATGTGAGGGGGTTTGGGGGGGGGGGGGAGCTATTCTCAAACAACTACGGAAAACGAATTCTCGAAACAGCTCCAAGGCAAACCAAGGGGGTGAGGCAAAACACGGTCTAATCTGCCAGAGCCAATTTTTCCGGGACGGGGGAGGAGGAAACGAGAGTCGAAGAAATAGGAGAAGTTGCATGGTTATCTGGGGAAGGGCTCGGGGGCATATAAATTTCGGAAGAGCAACAACACAAAAAAAAAACAAAAAAACCGCCACGCGACTTTCTATCTCCTTCCTCCAGCGTCTAGGAGAAAGGGCATAGGGAGGAAGACACAAAAGGGCCCCGGACAGCAGCGTCGGGGATAGAAAAGACAACAGACAAAGGGGATTCCAGGCCCCTGCCTCCATAAAAGGGGGGGGGCTGAAAGAACGAAAGGGAGGGAAGCATCATCTGAGCGGCGCTGAAAAAAAAGAGCAGATGAAGCAAGGGCGCAGATAAACCTATTCAAATGAGGACCGGTTCCAAAAAGGACATCCCCTAGAGAGAAAGGGGGGGAGAAGAATCAGAGGGAGGGGCGCAGTAGTAGATGGGGATTGTGCGGCCGCGGAGGTCTTCCCAATTGGGAAGAAAGACGGGAGGCAGGCGGGGGCAAAAAAAGCTTGCTTCAAAAAAGTAGGGGGTGAGGAAAAACGCCATTCATCTTACTAGGCCGAGCGCAACCAAAGAAAAGAGGGGGAGAAAATTATTTCTTGAAGGGGGTGAGTACAAAAAGCAGGGGAATATAAGCTTCTGCAAAAGGGGCCGCACCTGGGAAAAGGAAGTTGAAGAAATCTTGACGTTGGCGGACGCCGATGATCGCGACCACTGAAAAAGCAAGAAATGGAAGAACTGTGCACGGGAGTTCATGCAGGTGTTCCGGAGAAAGGTGCGTGCACTCGAGAAAGGAGTGGTCGTGGTTAGTCCATGTGACCGTAGATACGCCTTGTAGAGATAATCTCAAATCGGGGGGGAGGCGCCTCAGCCGGAAGAATTGCGGAAAAAAAGGGGTGTGGCCTCAGGAAGCCCGGCAACATCCATCGTCATGTGAGGGGAATCATCGATTTTTGACGAAAGGAATCGCCTGGAATGAAACAAAGAAAGGCCGGACCCTAGCTTCAAAAGTGGGACAGCAAAGCGTCCCGTGATGAGGTCGCAAAGGGGGGCGCAAAAAAGGGGATGCATGCTATAACGGCCTGTTTTGCCTTTGCAAAGACTGTGTAGGAAAGTGGGACACCACTCCATAACAGCATAAGGAAGGAGGGGGAGGTGGAGGCACCGCATCTATGTGAACGGAGGCTCAAGAGGAAGGCCGACTAGGCATGGGAGAAGAGGAAAACACTTCCAAAGTCTGAGTCAACGGACGAGGAGGGAATAACACCAAGGTGGAGAAAAAACAGATTAAGAAAGAGGAGGGAAAAGGACTGGAAAAAAGCGTAAGGGGAGAGGACGAAAAACGTGAAAGTGAGTGGGAGGGAGAAAGGAGTCGCGACAGCCTAGCCGAGTTCTTTTTTTGACTTTAATCCAAGTCTCGACCCAGAAAAAGATTGGGTCCGACGACAAGGGGGACGGAAAAAAGCGGGGGGGATGGGTAAGGACAGGCTGGAAGAGACGGCAGGGGTCAAAACCGAAGAGGGAACGGCACAAATTAGGTCAGAGGATGGAGTATACATGGAGCGCGAAAAAGGGGAGGGCCGCGAGCGCACCTGTAGGCCTTCGCAGCATGAAGGAGGTGAATAGAAGGTGACAATACCCGGGGGGGGGGGGTCGTGGTTTGTCAAAGTATAAGACAATCCCAGACAACCCTTTTTGGGGAATCACGCTATAAAAGATGAGGATGCAGGGGGAGATATTGCAGAATCCAGGCAGAGGGAAGACTGAAACGACTATCGATCTATATGGGCAGCAAAGGGGGACGAAAAAAGAATTCGGGCGGGGAAAGAGGATAGAGGGGATCGAGTGACATTCAACATCTCTCACATAGGCGGAAAAGCTGCGATTTCAGGGAAGAAAGGGCAGAGACAAAATCCACATCTCATAAGCGTCAACAGTTCGCGCATTGGAGATTGGATCCTCATAGGGGGGGAAAAGAAAGCCCCTGATTATCCTTCCTAGACACTCTGGCTATGGAGGTAGGAGGCCACCGATGGAGGGGGGGGAAAACGGAGGGAAAAAGGAAAGAATAGGGGAGATAACTCAAGAAGGGAAGGAGAGCGAAACGGGCGGGAAACACAACAAAAAATCTCTCTCAAAAGGATGAGGGGGTAAAGAAAATAATCCGCTGCAACTTCGTTGTCTAAATTAACTATGAGCGAAAGCTCTCCTGGGGAGAGGATATGAGGAAGGGGAAGAAATGAAAACCGTCAAGCTTTTGCAGGCTAAATACAGAGAAATCGAGAGTAAATACGGAAAGACATCAAATTTAAAAAAAAGTGGCAAAAAGCGTCAGGCACAAGAAACAGACCCTAGGACAATGCGACCGCGTTTACTTTCTGTCGTGGAGGTGTAAAGGGGGTTAACGGTAGGCCGTACAATATCAACAATTCAGAAATATTGGAAGCATCATCTCGAAAAAGGGAAAGGGAGAAAAGAAGGCAAGAGTAAATCGGGGGTTGGACAAAAAAAGCATTACGGCCGGTCGATGGGAACGCGTGCACTTCCTCCGAACGGGGGAGGCATGAAGGCAAAAACGGAAAAATAGAGTCAACCCTTATCAGGGGAAAATGCAGCGACCGCAAAAAAGTGAGTCTGGGAAGTTGTCGCGGGAGCCAAAAGGACCAACACAGGGATTCAACTAAAACCCAGTCATCTGAGGGGGGAGGGGACCTAGGTGCTCGCAGTCACAGCACGCAAGGGAAGGAGCGGACGCCGGGAAAAGGAAGAGGAAAAAATCCCCTCAGCGGAAGGAAGGAAGGCGGGGGAGAAAACTGTACTTCGTCGGCAAGAATGGAGAAACCAAAAAAGACCCAAGACAGAGGGACCTTGATCGTCGACACAAGGGCGGGGACGGAGGTTAGTATTTTATCCAATCAAACCAGGCCCAAGGGAGAAAACAGAGGGAGAGTAAAACTCGTCAGGGGGGAACGCAACTCCAGGGAAGACCACGCGGTGGGCCCAACCAGAAAAAAAAAAAAGGGGAACTTCAAGCCCTATCTCTCTCTTCCCCCTGGGGTTCTTGAGAACCGTCGCAATCATAAAAGAAGGGGAATGCTGGAAACTGGGATGAAGAAGATCAAAGGCAAGGAATTCCTACGGATAGGAAGCATCTGCAATCCAAAACACAGAAAAAACACATACCTCAGAGCTGAATAAACACCTAGGCTCGGGGAGTGAACTTGGGAACAGGCCCTCAGACGCCCACACGGAGAACTGGAAGGACACGTCTCTTTTTCCTTTAAGAAAGAAACGAAAATAAGAGGACGCCTGCAAAGGGAGAAAAGAGAGGAGATGGACTGAGAACATTCCAGTCGCGGATACCAAGATCGAACCGGTCAATATAATAAAAATAGAGGGGGTCCTGCGTTGCAGTCAGAACGACAGAAGAAAAAATTCCCAATTGAAGAGGGGACTGCCGGAATTCCTCAAGGAAGAGAGGTCACAGGGAGCCTCAACCCTGTCAGAAAGCTCAACCTAGCAAGTAAAAAAGAAGCAAAAAGAAATCCGACGCCGACACCAAACCTTACTAAAGGCAACTTTAATCAACTTGACAGACTTGGCGCGGGATGGGGGGGTGGGTTAAAGTCCTAAGGGGGAGAAACTCACGATAGGCCTAGGGAAAAAAACGAGAAAAGGTGACCGGACTATGTCATGCTGTCTGGGCAGAGAGAGCTTTAGGATGTGGACCCATTCCGTGAGAAGAAAGACGACGAGGAAGATGTCCAGTGGGGGGGGGGAAGAGGGGAGAAGATTACGGGGAGGAGGGTGGCCGTCCTAGCACTTTAAAGAAACTCCACTAAAACCCGAGGTAAGAAAGAAGCAAAGAACGCCGCAGAAAGAGACTACTAGACAGCATAAAACCGCTTTTCCTCGCCAGGGGATTAGGGGAGGAGCGAGGGGTCTGGTCAAAGGACAATCCGTCTATGAAAGGAGATCGCAAAGAAGAGGGGGGGAAAGAGCAGACGCGGAGAGAAAGTAATGTGTAGAGGAATCCATCAACAGCCAATGCTCCATGGGAAACTGGAAGAAAAAGTCTGAGTGTGGGGAGTAGAATAGAAGCCAAGAAGCGGATGGAACCATATGCCAGGGGGTCCTCCGCGGAAGGATCAACGGGGGGAGAAGATTGGGCCAACGAAAAGCGAACCGTTGGCACGAGAAATGGTCGGAAACCAAAAAGCGCATAAACATTGCAAAGAGATGCAGACGAGAGATGGGAAGCGAAAAGGAGAAGGTTCTACCAAAAAAGAAGGTGCTCGGCGAAAGTAGGCATTTGCCTGCACCACGGGGTTGACGCGGTTCTGGGACGATAGGATCGAGAAAAAATGAAACGATGGTAAGGAGAGGTAGCCCAATCAAAAAAAAAAGGGTAAGAGGGAACGGCGTGCTGTCGAGGAAAACTCCTTGTTCGAATCTATCTAGAATCTGAACCAACTTGGCAAAGGGGCCCAATACGCGGAGCATACTCGAAGGGAAAAAAAGACCCTTATAGAAAAAGTCGATTATGAAAAGTAACAAACTGCCTAGTGAGGAGAACCTATAGCAACGCAGAAAATCCCACCTGGACTCCGACAAGAAAGCACACGCTCAGGAAGGACACAAAGACGATGGCGCCTGGCAGAGGGGGCCTAGAGATACGCAGCAGAGCTAAACACTGTATCAAAGACACGGGGTAGTGAGAGAGTAGTAGACTGTTGCTCTGTCGAAGAAAGGTGGGAAGGTCGGAACCACAATTAAAGAGAGTGGATGCTTCAAAAGGCTGCGCAAAAGAAAGGAGACAGGTTGAAGAATGTTCCTAATAGTTTACAGGGAATTGATAATAATGATAAAAGAGGCAGTAGCGAGAAGCTTCTAGAAAGCTGAAGAAAAAAGCGTGGGGGAGATCTGACGCCCAGCCCTTCACAGGAGTGAAGGGGATCCCGTCTCTCGACAACAACTTATTATTGATTGAAAGGATGTATTCCGCGCAGTGCACACATTTCCTTCATGAGCACGTGAAAAGTTGGCGGCATCAAACTCTCGACATTATGATCTACTGCTCGTAATGGGGAATAGAATCCGTTTCTGCCACAATTCAAAGAAGCTCACATGCGACTATCGCCATCACCCTACAAGGGGGCTTACAAAAAAAAAGAAAAAAGGGGCAGGAATCCAATCATTCTGAGGGTTCAGCAACATGCTCTAAAAAAAAGCTTCGGACATCAGAAAAAAAGCCAGAAAGAGTATCTTCAATATTTGTCATGAAAAAAAAAAACATACTGGCTAGCTGGATCCCAATAGCCAATGCGAAAAAGAGGATGTCGGTGAAAGAGATGGGGACGGAGGGAAATAAGAAGAGACCGGTGTATCAGCGTCTTTAGAGATTTTGGCAAAGGAACTCAAGGCGTACTAAATCAAGAGGAGGGTAAAAAAAGTACTGACTCATCAGTATTCCGCCTAATAGCAATAAGTAGAAGTTTTTGGGGAAAAGGATCAGAGGGACGATCAATCAATGGGGAGACTGAGAACTCTACATCACGAAATCAAGTTAAACGTGGAGAAGACTAGACGAGACCACGTTATTTTCGATTGGAGATAGGGGCTCTTCAGTCCACGACTGCTCACCAAAGCGACCAAGTAAAAAAAAGTGCAGCAAAGAAAAAAAAAAGAGCCAAAGAGGCAGATAGCAGGGCTAACTTAAAAAACCGTAGCGGCAATACTATCGTCAAGAGACAGGCGGGACCGTCTCGGCCGATAACCCTGAGGTGAAAATCGAAGGAGGGAGGTGAAATGCGAACGAGAGCAATACTCGCAAAAGCAGAAGGACAAAAATGGCCAGCAGAATTTTGTCGTTGGGTTGTTGGCTAGGCTATAAGACCGGCAAACATAAATGTTATGCCATTTACACAAAAAGAAGAGGAAAGGTACTTCGACCTGGAGTAGCGGAAGATGAAAGCAAAGGACGGAGCAAGAGCCCTAATTCCCGCAAAAGAGTCGTTCCCCTACAACACTCCCCAGAGCAGGAACGAGAAGAAAGGCTCTGAAAAAATGGAGTGGAAGGCAGGGCGGAGTCAGGCGCGGGTCTTTCTATACGGAGGCGGAAGTGGTCCTGGGCGGCCCGTAGCCTTCGGACACAGGAACTCCAGTAAGCTGACTCGACAAACAAAACGGACAGAGGTTCAGGGGTAAGGAAGAGCAGGGTCAAATAGCCAAGAGATTCGGACCAAACAAGAAAAGGGACGCAAGGAGAGAATGTTACGTAGACTTGACGGGGGCGGAAGAGGCTGAAAACTGGACGTCATTGAGACATGGGAAGTGAGGTCAAGGGAAAGGGGTCAAAGGAGGAAGGGAGGGAGTTGCCCTAAACTAGTAACTTGATTGGAGGGGTAGCAAGTAAAACGGAAATCGCCGTTGTGCGCGTTCCGGGATCCGATCCGATAAGCAGAACGATAGGAAGGCAGGGAAAGTCCCGACACCGGAAGCAGAGAAAGGGGCGTTATACATCACGGGTGGAGATCGTGCGCTCCTGGACTGGAAAGGCGATCCTGAGCTTCCACCTCTGTCCTTAAAAAAGAGTAAAAAAAAGCGAAGTTGCCTGCTATCCATACTGGTAGGGAGAAGAAATTGGCACGTTCAAAAACGTAACAGGGAAAAAAGATAGGAGGGGTATTACGAGGGAGGTGAACGATCTTAAAGAAAGCCGGCCGCCATTAGAATACGGCGTACGGAAGAAAACCTGAGCTCCACATTGTTCTGAATAGGGCCTTTTTCTAAAAACAGGAAGAAAAAAAAAGGGCTTTATCATGAAGAGGTCAGTAACGGCGGATTGCCGAACACGGGGGGATGGCGTGCACGACGGGCACCAGGCAGCTTTGGGGTGGGCGGGAATCTTACCTAATGGCGCCAATCGAATGTTTTCAACGAGCACGGTAACGAGCGGATGGGGGAGGGAGAACGGCCGACGACGTCAGGTCGCCCTAAAAACGGCTATGATGCTTTTGGTAAATATTACCCGGTATCGCAGAAAGGGACGGGGGGCCCGCAAAGCGAACCGGATAGAATGGAAAGCAAGCAGATACGGATAGAACCTTTGGTATTGGGTTCTCTTAGGAGAAAAAGGGAAAGAGAATCAAATGGGTTTGTTTCTTGAACGAGATCAGGTAAGAAGGGATTCAAACAGGGGACTCTCTTCTGTGCAAAGGCGATCGCGAAAGTCGCGGACGGGACGCGAGCGAGAAAAAAAAAAAGCGTAAGGGACAACCCAGTTCAGCGCAGGCTTGCGAGAAGTCAGCGAAGCGCACAGATGAGAGTGCCAATGGGGCTGGAATTGGGAATAAAAGCCAGCATCAGCCGCATAATCACGGGAGGCGCAGGTGAGGAGCATTCACTTAGTGGCATGAGGGTGTGCCACCGCGACGCGACCGGCGTTCAAATTCTAAAATAGAATGCGGTATCGCACCGTATTGGGGGAACTTGCGGTGACCAGGACGCAGAAGTGGGAAGAAAAAGAACATCGAAATACGGCGCACGTAACTGCGACAGCATCCCCCACACCAAAGCAACCCCGCAGGCAAAGAGAGGGATCAGAAGGAAAAAACAACGAGGAGAAAAGCGAAAAGAAGGACCAACTCCGCCTGGCCACGGGAGGCGAAATGACGCTGCCGAGCTCTTCGTGTATGCGGACGCTATTCGTGACTGTACCGAGAAAAACAGTCCAATGCCGCCTAAGAAGCCACGAAATCGAGCGTACAACTGTACGGAAAAAAGCCATACAGGCGGGTGGGCAAAATTCAGAACTAGGCGAGTAACCTATGCCAAAGAAAGCATAAAGCTGACTGAGCAAGGAGGGAAGCTTTACCGGGAGGGCCGTCGCGGCCGCACGCATAATTGGAAGCAATCGATCGAATGAAGTCGTCGAACTGTGATCGTGGGAACGGCACTTCGAGAAAAGCGCATCATCACAGTCCACAAAAAATCGCAAAGAAGGGATACGGGAACAAGCATCCCTCCCATAGCAAAGTTACCCCAGAAGAAATGGGCGTGAAGCCAGGAGTCAGAGGGGCGAAGTAGAAAAACCACAAAGGATAAAAAAGAGGGGGAAAAAAAAACGTCAGAATGCTGGCGGAAGGATCGGGAGGCTCAGAGAAAAAAAAGTAAAAAGCGCGGACGCAAGAGCACCGATCGTACGCCTCATCGGGCCGTTCAAAAGCCCGGAAAGTAGTCGGCCGCCGGTTTAAAAAAAGACAACTACCAAGCAGCTCGGGAGACCGTGATCGGTCGACAACACGGGGGCGGCGGTCGCTTGGCGCCGGATGTCCAATTTCAACCAAGCACGAAAAGAAGCGGGAGGGTCGCTAACGCGTAGACGCAAGCCATCAATCCCAATCCCACCCACTGAAGGAATAAACAAACTCAAAAAAAACTCCTCGTGGTGATGGTTTCTGGTCGCCAACCCGGACTCCCAAAAAAAGAAGGACGCAGGATAAAAGGAGCCGCAAGTATTCCGAGCTCGGCCGCCTCGTCAGCATCGTGAACTCAGGCCGTGAATCCTCACGGAATGGACGTGTAAAGAAAAAAAACAAGGGCGTCGCCAACAGCGAGGAAGCAAACAGGGGGTAACAGAAAACACGACAAAGCTTGTGCCGGCTGGGGGCAAAACCGGAACAAGCAAGAAAAACTGTCCAAAACCGTCCCGGCTCCGCCACTATCGCCCGAAAAAACAGAAGGCTTGACTAGAAACCTAAACCGGCAAACCTCAGAAAGTCAACCGGAACGAGAAAGAATGGCAAGCCGACTAACCTAAGGGACAATCCCCTGCCATCAGTTCCAGGGGGCACATCCATTCCGCGCCGGAACACAAAAAGCAACGCAAAGTTCATCAAGGACGAACGGGAAAAAGGGAACGATCATCCTCTACGGCACGTCCAATATCGACTATTCCAAGAGTGGGGGGGACGGCTATGGGGACATGCGGGGAAAAAACGGACGAAGCCTGGGGGGGGGGGGACGAGAAAGGCCGTTGGATCATAATCCGAACTACAATTTGCGTGCGCGCAGGTAAGGGACGACGTCCGAGGAAGCGCCAACAAACCAAAAGAACGCCAGCTCGACCGAAAACCGCCAGCCGCAAAAGAACTCCTACTCAGATAAGCGGCCGGGGGGAGGCTCAAAATTATTTCCTTTAGGGGATCACTTGCAACCCCCTCGAGGGGGAATCTCGCCTATCGGGTTGGATAACAGAAAAACCTAGAAATACCTTCCGCATTGAAACTAGAAAAGACCCAGGAGGGCGGGGGAACGCACTTGTGGGGGGGGCGTAAACATAATAAGGCAAAAGAAGGAAAGGGGCAGCCGGGATGTTGAAAAAATCCTTCTTGCCTTGGAGAAGATCTGTGCTGAAGTCTAATTGACCTGGGTCAAATCAGGGCGTCGGGGGAAAAGACTAAAGGTCACCGAGACAGGGCATAACCTGTACGATGCTAGGTATTTGCGCAATGGGGGAGGAAGTTTCGACTCTCGAAGGGAAAAAGTTGGATCTGCGAGAGCGGATTGGGAACAACCCCGTGTTTGGACTTTGTAGAGTGGGAGCTAGCTTCGGGACGAAAAGATAGTCTAAACAATGCGACCATAAGTGAGAGATGTGAAGGGAAAAAAACGGAGACAAGGTACTCTAGACGCGGACTGCTATCTCAAGCTCTTGCGTATCGAAGCGCGTAAAACAGGTTTTGCCACGGAAGGAACATCCTCAGCCTAAACCAAGAAAAAAAAAAAAAGTACAAGACCGCTACGATTATGAGTAGCCAAGCGATAGTGCATTCAAGAAAGCCACCGAGGAGCAAGAACAGGAAAAGGGGCGGCGTATCCCGAGACTTAGGTCCACAGCTGAAAGACTCCCCTACAAGACATGGAGAAAGGGCGAGGGGGCCGGGAAAGGAAAGAGATAAGCGGGAGGGAACAGGGGGGGAAAAAATAAACAAGTAGTGAAGAGATATAATTAGCTGTTGTCCGTGTAGAAGACAGGGGCTCGAGGAAAAAGGGAAGAAGTGCGAGATAAGAAAAGCTGATGGTAATCAGCACAGACTATGGGGGTCGCTACAAGTCAGGAAAGGTCTAAGGGTGCCCACGGAGGACGAGAGTGAAAATTAACGATATCGCTTAAGAGGACGAGAAGCGAAGCCAAATGAACGGAGCCCGCCAGCCGTCTTGAAGCCAAGGGAC
>Ga0179593_1606552_pt1 | contig 16863 bp, 17 predicted proteins | sample CZODoug2_1_08_16_FD_185931 | JGI IMG/M metagenome (GOLD analysis project Ga0179593, IMG submission 185931) | Vadose zone soil fungal communities from Angelo Coast Range Reserve, California, USA - CZODoug2_1_08_16fungal (PacBio error correction) | ecosystem: Environmental > Terrestrial > Soil >...
CGAGGGACGGCCCGGTTACTCCATCGAGGTCAGGGGCCCCAAAAGGATCTCGAAAAGCTGTCATTTGAATACGCTGGCGTGCTGTAAAAGGGAATAGTCGGGGAGGCCCCTGGAACGAAGACATTCCCAACGAAAATGAGCAACAAACCGCGCGTGACGTGTCGCAGGTAAGAACGCTCAATTGTTAAAAAATCGTCTAACATCCAGACGGGACCGGCGGGGAGTAACGGAACTCCTTCTCAGGAGCCTCTTCTCGGTAGAAGAACAAGCATAATCGGACAGAATTTCGAAGAAAGATTCGGACTGTCAAGGGCAAAATTCCTTAGGAGTATCGCCCAGGGGAAGAGGGGGAAAGAAGAAATTGGGGCAAATAATGGCTCATCTTTAGCAAAAGACGAGAGTAGAGCACTAAAAAATCCTTTCAACTATGACCATAAGACGACAAAGACCGCTAGCCAGCACCTTCCAGGAAATCGCGGGGAAAAGTGGATGTCAAAGAGAAAAAGAACACCCTGCGTGGGAATCCAGACCAAAGACGGGTAAGGGAAGATTAACGTTGTCCTTTTCGACCGAGAATTTCATCTGGGGGGGGGTTGGGTAAACATCAGGGGGAAGGAAATATTGAATAAAAGGCGATACAGGCTTAACCGAGAGGAACAGCAACTGGAGCGCCTGGGGACTAACAGCACGCAAAAGGGACCTAGTAGCTAAGCGCGTCTCCACCTGGGGATGAAAGAAGAAATTAAACAGTCATTTCGGGGGCCAAAAAGAGACAGGAGCTAACGCGCGAGCGCAGGAAGAAAAAAAAAAATTAAAAAGCCATAAACGGCTCGATGATTTTGGACGGACCAAAAAGGAGGAAAGGTTGAGGGAGACAACAAGGGGAGGGAAATTCAATTCATCGGGTTCCGCTTGCAACAGAGGATCTCTCCTTTGAATGTGAAAAGCGCAAGCCGTAATGGATGGAGACCGGAGAGAGGCGGGAAGAATATCATGGATGTACTAGGTCCCTAGGGGGGAAGGTCAGAAGAAACGGTTGCGATCGCGCGTTCGGATAGAGGAAAAAACTCTATCAAACTATTTGACACCAATCGACTCCAAAAGGGGGGTCTAGTGAGACTCATAGGTACCCTCGAATGGCCTCGGCATTAACACATTCGGGTGGAAAAAAAGAGGGAAATCAAAAACTGGGCAAGTAGGGACGAGGGCTCTGTAATGGAACCACGAGGGGGTCTTGGATTAACCTGAATCATGGGATGGGGTTATAGGCCCAGGCGAAACACGCAGGAGTCTTTCAAATAAAGACTGGGGAGAGAGCGGCTGTTCAGTCTGATTGGGAGAAAAAGGCCTCAGTTCTTTTTACGAGTTGCTGAAGTTCACACGTTTTGGGGGGGGGGGGGGGGGGGGGGGGGGGGGGGAGAAGGAAAGGGGAACGAAGGGGGGGAAGGGAGGGAAGGGAGGGAGTAGGAGGGAGAGGGGGGATGAAGGGGGGAGAGGTGGAGGTGGAGAAGGGTGGGGGGGGGGAGGGGGAGGGGGGGGAGGGGGGAGGTGGGGGGGGGGGGGGGAGATTTTCTGGGAATAAATGGGTTCAAAGGCCTGCCTTCCGGGTCTGGGAGCTCAGATGACTCCCGTAAGTACGACAACAAGAAAGAGCTCCGTTCAACGCCCGCAGTGAGCTACCTTTCTTCGGTCGTTCTACAAACCCGGTGAGGTAGAGAGTAGAGCAGACTAACTAAAAGGGGTCGGCGGGAAAGGGGGACGATACACCTGCGTCGTGAAAATGATGACCAGGTTCTCAAAGGCCGGCGAGGGGGGAATGGGGGAATCTGTTAGCATTGTAATACCCTGGTTAGGCTGAATTTCAATTCGCCATATCGGGCAAAGAAGGAATAAGAACTTGACAAAAGTACTACCATTCTGCTGAAAAAGGGGGTGTTTTCTTGCCTCTATGGAGGTCAAACCAATGTTGGTGGGGAAGACAGATTCAAATAAGGGAAAAAGACCATTTGACCAGGGCTTGGAGAAAAAGGAGAACGGCATATGAGGGAAAATTCTTGTCAAAAAAGGATTTCCGACTGAATCCACGGATCAGGAACTGCCGACGCAACCCCCCTATGAAAACCAGCCCGGTTCCCAGACCTTGCGAAGACCAGCGGTCACTGCACGGCGGCGCCCTGGGAGGGTGGGGGAATTCGGATATCCTGGCGGTAGAGCACTGTCATGTGAGCTGTCGAGGGAAAAAAAATCATCGCGGAGAATAATGATGTTAAGCACGCCGATCGGTGACTAAGGGGAAAGGGAAGTCGGCCTCCTCGCGGCGTGTGTGCTAAGGTAGGAGGGGACGGGGCTCTCAACTCTCTTGGCGGAAGAGGTGGGGGCTTTTTGAAATCCACGCGCGGGGAAGGGGGGAAGGGCTTTTTAAGAGACCGGACGTTTTATGTCGCAAAAGGCAAGTAACGTGAACTAACCTAAAGAAGCTTGTTTCTCCGTGGGAGCCGCTAACAGCGAAGCCCAAGACGTCCCTATACTAGTCAGAGGGATTTCTAAGTACCGAATCTAAGACGATACGTCTCCCCCCAGATAAAATTTACCGCAGCCACCACGCCCCAAATCATGAAGAAGCCCGGGCAACCTGCTCAACCTAACTAGTATTGCAATTGGGAACTCAGGGGAGGGGGGGGGATCGCTCTCATATAGTCTATCATAGAGTCGCATCAAACTGGTTTCCGTAAGAATTACCTACCAAAATCGGGGGGAGACTTGGAGGGTTTGTTTCCGGGGGTCAATGTAGAGAGGCTGAGCTAAGTATGTACATAAATGGAAAAAATTCGTGCTGCGCAGGCCTTAAAGCGGCAAGCAGGCGCATCATTCAGACCTTGAGACGGTGTTTAAACTCAATAACTAGTATTTGAATCAGTTCACAAAAACGAAGCACCCGGGTAAACTACTACTAAGGCCTTGAAGCAGGAGCTTTTTGGGGAGGAAGAAAGAGCGTGCAAACTCAGAAACCCATGGAACGGGGCGAAACGTCCATGCCACTAGAACAACGTCCAGGGATTGGCATAGATTGGAGGGATCTCCTCTCAACACCCCCAAGAAAAAAGTGGAAATTATTGGGGGGAAGGAAAGAGATTCGAGGTAAAGTCAACGAAAATAAATGGTACGGGGGTAGGGGGTGCTCGGTCATTGGACAATTGTCTTTTGTAACTGTTTCATGAAAATTGCCGGGGGTCAGGTGAAGTGAACGGAAGCTTCGAAGGTCTCAAGTCAATGTAGGTGCGGATGGAAGAGATTTGGTGTGAGACAGTCTCATATTTCCACAAAGGGAGGGGCATGGAATCCTTTAGCAATGTTTGAAGGGCTTTCTTTGCTACTGAAAAAGAGTCGGAAGCTTTTTCTAAAAGTCTATGAGATCATATACAGAAGAGTACAGTAGAAAATCATTAAAAAACACTCAGACTGCTTGATTTTCACCGGTCCCTTCTCATAGTAGGGGAATACTAGATCGCTATGAATCTCTAACCTTAAGTCCTTCTGGGGTTCCTTTTAGTGCCGCTGGAAGGGAGCTTATGCGGAAGGGGTCTCGTGGTTGGGTAATATGAGGTTACTTGGGGTATATCGTATCGTTTGAGGTTTCTAGAGGGGGGGTACTTATTCACCTGCAGGTTGAAGGGACTAGTTCCATGGCTCTTAGGTTCCTACATTAAAATACGCAGGGAGAGAAGTAATAATGTGACTTTCTAGGGGAAACACGGGGATCGGATAGGGGGACTGAGACTTCAGTTGTGTGAAATACCGCTCCACTAGAAGCCGTGAGAAAGAAGGGGGAGGTCACTGCAAAACGAAACAACCTAAAAAGGAGAGTATTTAAACTATTCCTAGGAATACACTAGGAATCCGCGGGACGGCAATAGGGTCAAGTCAGTCGGTGCCAACAGAGAGACTGTCAGAAAACGCTGCTCGCCGCGATAGGCACCAAAAGGCTCCGGAAGAGGAAGGGGGGGAAGGGGCTGAAGAGGAAAGACCAATCGATGTCGGCATTTGGGTAGGGGCTCAGCTCAAGGGGGGGGGAGAAGTTTGGTAGGGCGCCTCGCTCGGCGCGGGGAGAAACGAGAAAAATCAAAATGACTACAAGGACTCGGAAGAACAAGCCACTGGGTCAAGGGGTGGAAAGTATTGGAAAAAGTCTTTCGGCCCAGTTTGCAGGAAAGGGAAAGCCAAAAGGACTCGATTTTTAAAGATTCTGTGGAGGGTCCAGCTTGGGTGGCGTCGAAGGACAGACATTCCTCCCTGGCGCATGAATCAAAGACCAGAGTGAAGATCAACATGTTCAAAATGGAATAACTCTCAGTGGGGGGAAAGGTAAACCTGGGGAGGGGGGGGGGGAAAGCACTTGCGATTCGCACTATGCAGATGAGCACGCTAAGGTGGAGCAGTGAAAAAGAGCAGAAGAGTACCGAGAGTTTGAAGACCGGGGAGAAGGTAGAGACGTCGAACAAAGTTCTTGTTATGAGAGACGCCCGCTGCATAGGGGGCAACGAAAAGGCCGTTTAAGGAGGGGGGGGAGATGAGGGAAAAAATACGGTAGCTATCAACAAGTGCCGACCAAATCCTTAACATACTGCGTGCATTCCTGGAAGATAGAAGTCGGGTTTAGTTGGCTAGACTATTGAGAAGTGTTTCAAGAAGACAATCAAGGGAGGGGGGGTTCACAATGAAATATACTCCTAAAAGATGGGGGGGACGAAGTTAGGGGTAACACCCCAGTCATGTTCAAGAGCGCGAGCAGATTACCGTTATGCGAAAATGTCCGGACGGAATGAAATCTCCTTGGAGAGTAGGCTGGGTCCACGCGGGGAAAAGAAAGATCTGGGTCCCCCGATGCTAAAGAAGAACTAGTCTGAAAAGGCCATTTTACAGCCAAGCCACGGTAGTCAAGGGAGCGCGCACCCGGGGGAGAGCTAGGCTTCCACAAAAAATCAAGCTCCTCGATGAGGTGAAGAACACGCAAAATAAAAAAAAAAGGGGGGTGGGGAAAAAGATCCAAAACCCTGTCTAGAAAGAGATATGAATAGTGAGAGGGCCTCATTCAGGGGGGGGGGCTACAATCATCGAGGAGACGGGAGGTGCTAGAAAGAAGAAGGACGAGGCAGCAACGTCAGCTCAAAAAGTGAGCGGTTGGAAGGGTGGAAGCGCGACATCAAAAGGAGGTGGTTTCGGGAACAGGCGGGGGTGGGAAAGTGAACTCTCTGTGTATCCAAAAAAAGAGGGCGTATACGTTTCAAAAAATCGCTCATCGGGGGCGGCTGTGGACCTAGGTGAAAAAAGGTGAAGATTACCGTACGAGTCCTCGATGGATTCTTTGGCCCCATATAAAGTACGGGCTCCAATATCGTCCTAAGATCTTACACTTCAGGACCTTCTTGGGCGAAAAAGTGGTCTTACCTTATAGGAGGGGGAGTTCTTCTCGGAAACTCTAAAAAAATCTCTAGGGTACTGAGGAAAGTGCGGTAGACATAGTGCTTTCTTAAGTCTGATTTAGTCATAAAGAGGAGGTTGGGTTTTCAAATGATCTTAGGGGTTGCGGAACGATAACGCCTTTTCATGAACTGGAATGCACCACGGACTTCCTACTGAAAAATCGCCTGACAAGGGGGAGGCTACAGCTCGCGTAGAAGCTTTGCACACGCCGGGTAGTCTGGAGAAAATTTCTTTCGGGGTCTGAAAATACCACGATGATCTGAGGGAGGAGGGAGAACAGTAGAAAAACGACCATTAGTCCGGCGGGACACCTGCGCGTTAGTAGCGGAAATGTTGATCAGTGGGCAGAGGTTTAAATTGTTTAACATTTGGAAAATCCGGGGAATTTCTGGTCAAGGGGGTCAAACCTTCACTAAACATCACGTGATCCACTAATCTATCAAGAGTCCTAGGAAGTTGTGGGGCATTCTCTATGGATTACCACATGTTATGGATCCTCATATAGGTCAAAATTATTGGACAAGGGTGGAAAGTGGAATGTTACGAACCTTCTCGATGCTCATAAGGGGGCTTCGTGAAGGGGGGGGGGGAGGCGATCACCGCGAAGATTATTCACAAGAAACCTATCGTCAAAGGAGTCCAAACCGATTCAGAAACTTTTCCGCCTAATCATGTAAATTCTCTAAAGGGAGGGGGGTTTGGGCGCCCTGGGAGAAAGACATCGTTGCTCCACTAATGTTATGGGAGGGAAAGCTCTGCTTTTTCGGACTGAACCTGGTCGAAATGCCGGAATGGAGGGGGGGACCGGGGAGGGAGAAGGCAGAGTTAATACTAGGGACGGGGGGCGTGGTGCTACCGGCTGACTGACTGAAAGGGTCTCTCCATCATCTGAGAGGTGAGAGCGTGTGCCTTTTTCAAATAACCCATTCTTCATAAGTGTTCGAAAAAAAACTGTCGTAAGAAGTAAAGGCCGATCAGAATAATCTGCGCCTGTGTACACTTGTGATGAACAAGCATGTAGAGCCCACCACTTTCACGAAAGGACGCCCGCGCGCGAGGAAAAGTAACGTAGCAAGTATGCTGGCGCCGCAAAGCCGTAAAAACCAAAAGGAAAACACATAGGGAAATAGCCGCAGTAAATTACGCCGTCGCCTAAACTAAATCCACTACGGACGCTCCCTGATTCAGGCTGAAAAAAAGATGCCGCACTCAGGAGAGCGTCTCCAGAAAATCTAAAGAGAAAAAATCAGGGGGACTAATGTAACGAAAGGTACCCTCAGACGGGGTTAGGGTGGTGGCGTGAGGGGGCGTTCTAGAGGATGGAGAGAATGGGTGGGAAGTCAATTCCTCGTGATTTGAAATAGGAACGTCGTCGCGAGAAAACATAAAAAGGGAAGGCCGGGGCCGCAAAATTTTGATCACTCCTAGTAGTTAAGAAGGTAAGACAAAACGAAAGGGGACGGGAAAAACATCGGAAAGCAGAACCCTTCATGAGCCAGGTGGGGACTAGACAAGCCAGCGTCCACCTCCTGTTGGGCCATCCAAGTGGGGTGGGTCCGTCCACCTAGATAAGAAATGACGCGATTTCTTGGACGAGTAGATCTATAAAAAGGGGGGGGGGATGAGAGGGCGAAGAAAGAAAGAGGCGAGCTAAGTTTCTTTTTTAGGGAGGGTAACCTTCGGTATTTCCACACACGAAGTTCTAGTCCTTGGTTTCCATGACTGTAGAGGGGATATTTATCTGGCAACTTCTCAAGCGGAAGGGGGGGGGGAAACAGGTCGGGGACGGTAATTCATTGTTCTGTCTTCTCAGGAATAAGTGGGGAGAACCAATAAACGGTAATCAGTTTAGAAAAAGGGGGAGGAAGAGAGAGGAGACAGCGAGACATCTAATCGTAAAAAGTCCAGAGCCGGCGAGGGGACTCGGAAAATCTGCAGAGGTAGAGCGAGGAGGCGTTAACCCGCTGCTAAATGCCTCCGGGACGGTGTGGCCTGCAGGTCGCTGGGGGAGGAAGGACCTATCGGGCTGATTCGCGGGGGAAGTGGGATGGTTCAATGGGGATTAAGGGGGGGGGATTGGGTAATAGTTGGCTCGAAAAGACAATCTTCGACGAGTTACTACAACATAGAAGGGCAGGGGGGGGCTCGGAGCTGGGATGATCCGGGTGTGGGACAGAAAAAACACCAGATCAAGGGCGACACGTGGGTTGGCCGTCTTTCAATAAAAGGATCTTTAGAGTCAACCAGCATAGTGGGGGAAGGAACATCCAACTCTCTCCCTCTAGTGGGGTCTCATCCTAAAAAGGGGAAGGGCAGAAAAGGAAAAAGGCGTATAAAAAATTCGAAACGGAGTATCCTTGAAAATCTACCAAAGAGTTGGAAGGGGCATTAGAGTACCGGGGCGAGAGAGTACGGAGAGCAGATGAACTGGAAGTGGGGGGGGCTCTAACCAGTAAGCATCCTACTGAAAACACTAGTCTACAGCATATCAGATGCGGGATCACGAAGAAGGGGTCCATTGCCTTCTGGAGGGGGAGCGACATGGGCGGCTTCTGATCTCTGAGGGGGGAAGGGGGGGAATCTCTCCCTCAGGACCAACCTCGTCACGCCGCGGAGGGGGGGAGGGGAAGGTAGGCAAAACCACTTTTTCCAAATGGTCCAATTACTTTAGGACGCGGAGGGCGCCCCGGGGGGCTCCTAAACCCAAAGGGTCGGTGGGACGGGGGGGGCGCTTGCTTGTCTTTCCAAATTCTTGGGCTCTGGGAGGGAGACAGTAATGCGACATCCAGTCCCATTCCCAAAATGGGGACAAAAGGAAACGGCTTCATGACGTGAGCTAGGGGAAACCGCAGGTTCGTTAGACCCGAACAAAATGGGGAGCGGTCGGACTCGAGCAAATAGTACCGCGGAAGGTTTCCAGGACCTCAAAACACCAATTCGTACCTCTCTTGGGAATCTATTTACACTTTAGACTGAAGAGTATTATGAAAGAGCTGACATTTCTTCCGGGAGAGGTCAAGACGGGAATATTCAAAATTTGGGGAAGAATCGTCGATGGATAAGATTAACAAGCAAACGCACGTTTCTATTACATCAACTGAACAACCAACGAACAGTTCTCCAAGGCAAGGAAGGAAAGCTAAAAGAGGGGTCGCTGTTGCTAGCCGAATTTCTCTCCTGGGGGGAGAACTCAAGATCAGACCTGGGGTTCCTCCGTGAAAGAGAAGGCTATGAGAGGCGGAATGGAAGACGTTTTTACCACAAAGCGTGGGGCATGGAAGGGGTTCAGGGCGAGTCAAAATTGGGGGTCCCAGTCAAGATCCTTATCGATAACTTAACTAGAAAGGGAAGAAAACTCTCCTTTTTTATCCATCGGGGGGGGGGAGATCCAACCGAGACGGTCGCCACCAGAGGTTCTGTGTCTCAAGAAAGTCAGACGGAAGGGATCGGCAGGTCGAAGGACAAATTCTCCATCAAGACTCTGAAGGCGCGGAGAGTAGGGCTGGTTCTTCATCATTCAAAAGACGAGGAGTGTTGTCATTAGGTAACATGGAGGAGGGGAAAAAGAGACACAACAAACAACGGATTGGATGGAAAATATAGATCATTCAATAGTGTCAAAGAGGAGCAGGTGGTCGGCAAACAGAAATGAACTGTGCGGAGGAAAAAAGGGGAGCGTCAAAAGAGAGGTCGGGAGCCCTGGGAATTTGACTGGAAGGACGGGAATGATGCTAAGCAGGAATGGGGGAGGGCGTTTCATGTCTTTTTGTTATTCTCGCGGGATTCAACTCTCAGGGGGGATCCCAATTCGATGCTGTGAGATCACAGTTCTAGATTAGAGTTTTCCGATTGGACTAAAACAATGCTGTAAGGGGCTTCATCAGGAATTACAAATGAAAGGGGGACCCAAGAGATTAAATTTTGCTCACCAGGAAGCGCGAAAAAATGTACACGGAGTTATCTTTTAATAAGAAGGAAATGTGGGAGGCGCCGGCGCTAAAGAAGCGAGGGAAGAGATTTCTTAGGTTGAGTGGAGAGAAAAAGGCGGGCCAGAGCTGTATTGGGAAAAAAAAAGCTCAGGGGTGGCTGGGCAGGCTTCATTTTTCGTCCAGGGGAGTCTTCCAGACGTTGAACCAGTGCCGTAGGGGATGGCAAAAGAAGAAGGGGAAAGGGGGGCGCTCGCATGTATCAGAGGGGGAAGGCTACAGGAGCTTCCGCAGAGGCAACAGCGGTAAAAAAGCTTTCTTAAAGGGGGGGAGGAAAGGCTCAAAACATCGAGTCTTATGCTATAGCATGGACTCCAGGAGAAGGATGCTTCCCTTTATAGAACCGATCAAAGGAAAAAGGCGGTTGGAGGAAAATGCAGGAACTGGGTTTATCCTTTAAACCTCCTGTTGGGAGGGGGAATGTGTAAGGCGAATTTATCGCCGCCCTGAAGTCCAAGAGAAGTCGGACGAGAAGCATAAAAAAATGAAAAAGACTCCTGGAAAATCTCACTTTTGGGTTTCTCGAGGGGAGTACCAACGGGGGTCCGGGGAAGCGTTAGCGTAAAGGAATGGTAAAATAAAGGGTTTGACATTTTGTGAAACTTTCTATCTAGAAAGAAGTGGGAGGTCATCTGGGGACTGGCTGAAGCAGAACTATATCGGGTGAGAGCGCCCTACGAAAAAAATCACACGGTAATACTAACCCGGGGGGACTACCTACGAATGGAGAAAATCCACAGCTGTCAAGGGGGACTAGGGGGCGAAAGGACGCTGGAGGGGGGAGGATTTGCGTTTTTTCCAGCTCTGCGAGAAGCAGGGAGGGAGGGGTGGGGGAGTCACGTCCAGTGGAGATATCTTTCATACTAGTCTTAGGGGAAAGTACCTATGCGTCTTAAGGAAGAGGAAGCGACGGTTGTAACTCTAGAAAGCGTTCCTATTCACAGAGGAATCGTTTGAGAGCTTCAGGGGGAAGTTCCTAAGGAAGCCATCAGTGATTGAACGATGGGACGTTTAAAAAAACTATTAGGTCCCCGGGGAGCTTGGGAACCCGGTATAAGGTTCGGGTGCTGGACACTGACAAGGAAAGAAACAAAAAAGGGGTATCTGCTCTGGTGTTTGCTTACCAGAAATAGGGTACACAATGGGAAAAAGTAATACTACATAGAAAAGAATAAGCAGATTAAAATTCAGAACAGCTCTCTATTAACCAAAGGAAACCAGATTAAATCATCTCCATGGGGAGAAGTCATCATCTCACCTATGTATAGTGGAGCGTGGGACGTAAAAGGGGAAGGGACAATGCCACCCGATTATAAGAGTCCTAGAGGTCTACATTTCTATCTAAGACTGATCACAGGATCCCAGAGAGGTCAGGGGGGGAAACACGTGGACCCTGCCTACTGGAAGGGGGGGTTCGGGGGTTCGAGTGCTGGTCGATGATGGCTATTTGGAGAGCGAAAAAAGTCCTCTGTTCTGGGATGTCTCCAAGAATGAACCTGCGGAGCATTAATCAAAAAACGTATGAAGGAATTGACTCCTGGTGAGAAAACTAAGAAAAGAGTCTCTGACACCATCACCTGTCGAGGACTAAACAACAGTCACCCGTGAGGAAGGAGAAGCGGGGGGCAGGCTATACCGTACCGGTTTGAAATCACACCGTGGACGGCACCGACTTCTGAAAACTAACTTCCGAATTATATTAGTCTCCGAACAAAGACAAACCTGGGTATTGGGAAAGAGAGGTCCCTAGAGGCGTCTGGTCGCTAGGTGGCTCTGGGGTGAGTTCTGAGTGGAGTTAGTCTGCAAAAAGAGTCAGGCTAAATTGGGATGAGTGGAGAGGGGGAGGGAAGCGAACCACTGGGGGCACGGAGAAAATAAGTCATGGAAGGGGAAAAAGTCTTCGACCGGCAGAAGACTTTATTCTCAGGAAAGTTTCTGGGAAGGAGGAGCAACGGGAAGGGTAAAATCTTGGTGGAGGGGTAACATCGGGAGAGATCAACAAAGAAGAGAAAGTAACGAGGGGAACCAACCACTCGCTGCGGGTTGTCACGTATGAGTAAATCGGGGTTGGGAGTCTTGAGAAAGAGATAGCAAGGACCGGAGAATGCCAGTGGGGGGGTGCGTTCAGGCGGTCGCGGCGCTCAGGGGAGCCGATGCTATTCTAGTGGTTGGACTCTGAGGTTTCCTTGGGGGGGGTTCACTAGCTTGGGTCTTCTAGGGATCCTTATTGGATCTATTTCTTCCAATCTGGAGAATGTCCTCTCTGGAAGAGTCGTGTAGCGAAACTTATCTTTGGAAGCCCGGGGTGCCCGCAATCTCGTAGTAATCTGTCTCACGGGGTTGAACGATGCAATCATTGTCCTCCATCTGTAGTCGGGGGCTCTGAAAGCTCGGGGTGATTGGAAAGTTCACACGCCCAAGATGCGATAAATAGTAGTTGACATTAAAGTCGTCATAAACGTCTAAAAGAACCGTTATTGAGAAGACTGGACTAGGAACTGTCTTAAACATCGAATTCCCTCTGAAAAAATCGGGGGGGGGGGGGGGGAAGTTGAGGGCCTATGGGTAGGCGAAAAAGCCGGCTAAGTTTACCGAAAGGAGCTCGCAATTACATTCTCAACCAGAGGGCTTGTCTCGGGAGGGGAGGGGGGGAGGGTCAAACCGAACGGTTCTGAGGGAAGGAAAAATCTTCTTTGGGTCCTGAACTGAGATTGGTGGACATGGTTCTTTTGTGCCGTATAATGGAGGGTCGGGGGGGGCAATGCTTGGAACATCACTCTATCGGGGGGGGAAGGCTGCGCCATCAACCTGTAAATGAGGGCCTCCGCTCGTCGACCTGGTCTACATCACTGGGGAATGGTCGTTTAGGGGATCGGGCACGGGTTTAACCACTATGAAGCCGAACAACAGAAACGTAGGAATGTTCTCTTGGGTCGGGTGAGTCAAAGCGTGACTGCTCAGTTAGGGGAGCCATGTAAAATAACCCCGTGGAAAAAAAAACTTACCTACTACCTCCTGGAGGGGGAACGGAGAACTGTTAAATAATTGGGACTAACTCTTAGTTGTACGGGGTCGCCGAAGGTAAAAATTTAGTGGGGAAGTACGAAGTGAACGATCAACTACAGGGGGGGTCTCGGGGGCGAAAAAGATAATGGAAGAAACTCTTAAAAAGGAGACTGCAGGGACTTCTGGTACGACGCGGCAAAGGAAATGAGCGAGTAATCTAGCAGGTCTCGAGCTGGAGTGGAAAGAAGCAATCAGGTGCGGGATGTCAACTCGTGGGTCATAAGAGGTTTCAGCTAGAGAAGAAGAGCAGCAAAAGCCTATGATATAATGCACATATAAAATCCTAGTCCTCCATCCCCTTACGCAGACGGCTGTTCGGGGATTCGCTGTCAACCGTTCGTCGTGACCTGCTGTTCGGCGCACTCTCCCGACTTTGCTGAGAGGATCCGACTTGAGAGAAATGTTCAGCGGGGGACAATTTACCATGACGGGAAATCGTCAGAAAACATGAACTTGAGGGGGCCCCTCGGCCAACAAATATAGAGGATCTCTAACTTGGGGTGTTGGAAAGGGAGCTCGAATTGTAGTTAAACTCACTGCTCACTAGAGGGGGAACAAGAGGGGGGGAAAGACCTCGAGAACATCTGATTTTAAAAATAAAAAGCTCGAAGAAAGGGAGAGAGCCAAGTGAGCCGCAAGTGTGACAGCACTCCACCAAGGCTCCTCGTGAAGTGGAAAGGCCCACGATAAAAAATATTGAATTGATCTCTCTAAACAAAAAAAAAAAAGGCTTTTCATTAAAGATATGGGAAAGGTTCTGCGATGTTACGTTAATCAGAGGCAAACGGGTGGCATGTGGAGGCTCAAACGAGGCGCGCCAGGAGCTCGGGGAAAGAGAAGGAGAGGGGATGGCCGAACAGGCAGGTGCACTAAAAATTACTTTTCTTTGAGAGAAAAGTTTGCGAGCGAGCGGGGAATCTCTCTTAGAAAGGAGATGCGAAGTGAAAATCGCGAGACGTCAGTATAAGGGGGGACTGATTTCAACTTTCATAGAACCATCTCCGAGGATAAAAGGGGTACGAACTTCGCTCTGCGGATCCGAGCAAAAGATCCGGTCCACTCTGGGGAAGGGGTATGAGGACGACTCCGTATTTGAGTCAGAGGAAAAGAACCTCGAAGGGCCGGGCATTTTGAATTAGCACTAGGAGGGGGTGGGGTCAGGATTGGAAATGGGGGGGGGGGGGTCAAGTAAGCTTAAAAACGTACTAGGGTGGGGAGAATAGGGGGAGGAAGCCCGACTTTTTAAATCTGGAATTAGGGGACCCGCTTCCGTAAGTTTATCCGTCCTGCATCAGCTAGGGGGGATTAACTACATTAGGGGAAAGCATCTGCCCGCCACCAAGTTAACTTGAGGCCTTCTTGGGGAGGTACACCGATCTCAGGGGGGGGAGAGTTGATAAGTCATTCTACTCGGGGGGGGGAAAAACGTAGGCTGTGAGGTCGATAGAAAAACCCCTTATTGAGTCAGGGACTGACTGCGGAATTGAAGGGGGGATGGTTATGTTATTTGAAGGCAAGGTTCCGGGGGGAACGTACCTTTAGCAGGGTCACCGGCCGGAATTGCCAACGAGAAAATCTTTAATCACTTAAGAAAAAACAAAACAATGGCTATCTCCTGTTTTCGGAAGAGTGAAGTGAAAAAAACTTTCCTATCCGCCGTTCAACCTGAAATTTACATACCATTTGGGGAAAAAGGGGGGAGGCGCCCAGCCGAATAGGGGGAGAGGCGAATTAGGGGGGAGGACGGCCTGGAGATGGATTCAAGGCGGATATCTGTAGAAATTACGAAAACTCGGAAAGCCAAGGGGAAGTCCCACTACAGATGGCGTGCCTAAAGGGTGTCACGGGGAAGAAGAGGGGGCCGACCGTGCGCCGTCTCTCCAAAATAAGACGATGGGTCGCTCGGGGGAAGTTCTAGAGGAATTTCGGGCCACGAAGCGTCAGGGTCTCAAAGATAGAAGGGATAACACAAAGAGGGGACGGGGGGGGTTGTTAAACTAGCAGAGGGACCGAGTTTCAAGAACGCAGGGGAGGGGTTTCTTACTGGGGGAGGGGCCTACAGACTGACTCAAGCATAGACTATAGGTGTGGAATGGTAAAAACCTCTTGAGGGGCCGGGGAATTGTTATAACGACTTTGAGGGCAAAGCCTGAAAAACGAAAGCGCGAGCAAGCTAGTGGTTCAAGGAAAGAAAGAGCCAGGGTAAACACTAAAAAACGGAAACGAGACGGCCCGGAGGAGAATCGCCGTGATAGAAAGAAGAGAATATTGCCGGCATCTAGTTACCACAAGGACACGGGGCAATGAAAAGAAGTCGGAGCCGACCGTCCGCGAAGGGGCCTCAATTCTAAAGAAGGGGAAACAAAGACCTGAGGGGTGGCATGTAGAAGGGAAAAGACTAAGCGGTCGAGATGGGGGGGGAAGGCAAGGAAAAAGGCTACCTACTTACTAGGGGTTTTTAGGGGGGGGGGTTCCGTTGAGTCAGATGGTCTATGTCTCTTGAGAGCCTCTAAGGAGGGAGGGGGAGGAGGGAAGGCCTCACTCAGGGTTGACCCACAGGAAGTCGAATTCGACAAAGGAGCATGTAGAAGCCAGGGGTACTAAGGAAAGTGGAGGAATACCTAAATCATTTCGAAAGATCAACGGGAGGGCTATCAGATGGAGAGACTAAAGAAGGGGACGTATTCCAGCTTGGGGTCCCTCCGACTTGGGAAGAAAGCAACTACCAAGAAAAAAAACCATCCGCCTATGTTCGTAAGATTATGATCGACGAAAACCCCCAAATTATTATTAAAATGAGTATATAATCAACGTAGAAGTCAAGAAATCTTCTCGTTTCTGCTCTTTCAGGATTTTGATTTACTCTGCACCTGGCGTGGTCCTCGAAAAAAACTCTGGTCGGGACAAGTAGGGGATCGTGCCCTCAAAGCGGACCGGGGAAAGAGGGGGCAAAATGGAGTATTCATAGGGGGGCTAACGGGGAGACCGCATGAAGAAGGGGGGGGCAATTAGGACTGACAGAAGGGGCAGTCGGGGGAGAAGCCAAACTGGATTAAATTAGGGTTGAGTCCTACAGCTGGTTACGATATTCCAATAGATACATTGGGGGGCAATGCATGGGACCACACAATCCAGTAGCCTTTCTTGTGAAGTTGAAAACGGAGTATTATTCTGATAGGGAAGATTCTTGCCGATGGGAGACTGAAGAGGGGGAGGGAAGGGAGGTTGCACTTTGGATGCAGCTCCGTGCAGAAGATCATTACTGAGGGGTTTGGGGGAGGGGGTATTTATGTCGGTCAGGGGGGAAAATAGGAGGGGAGTCTCCGCCTTATTCAGAAGGTACGGGAGAAATGGGGAAGAAAGTTCAAAATCGGCTTTCCTATGGCGTATGAGAGGTAACTAAACGGAAAAACTCGCAGCTCGTCTTCACTGGGGGGAGGTGGAGAGGGGATAACGGCTCTTCGAGGGACAAAGCTCGCACGGATGGGAACCTGCAAGGGGAGAGAAAGATAGCTGGCTATAAGCAGTCAAAGAAAAGGCCTCACACAACGGGGGGTGGAAAAAAGACGGGCTCTGCCGGAAGTCGACTCGTCCGGTTGGAAGTCTATGGTACTCGGGACTAGATCTTTCCCGAGAAGTATCTAGAAGGAAAGTGGATTAAGCCCAGCGCGGGGGAGACCCGTCAGGAATCGGCAAGGCGGGACGGAACAATTCATTGAATGGGTCTGGTCGGGAGGGAGGCAGAGGGCTGTTGGAAGATGATTTCCATTCAGTCACTCTCCAGGCTGGGGAGGTCCTACTCTATAAGGAAGAGGGGGGAGGACAAGCGAAAAGGGAGTCTGCCGATCGCGCCGAGAACTCCACTGTACATTTGAGGGGACATAAAGGTGGTGAGCCAAATTTTTTTACTAACATCGGGGGGGAAGGGAGGCTCCCAGGGCGTGAATCTCGGGGCGGGGGAGGTAGAAGTGGGCAAGGGGCGTCGAAGGAAAGAAAAATGACAAAGGGGGAGGGACATATCAACAGGAAATCACTTAGGGCAAAGGAGGAAAACTCAGGGCGGAAAGGGGTTCCTCATGCGCCTCTTCGAAATCTGAGGACCTGACGGAGGAGAAAAGGACTGACCGCGCGCGGTGCAGTACATCCAAAAAAGGGGGGAAGAAACGTGACCGCGCCGTTTTAAGGGCCTTAGGAAAGATCTGAGACTGAAGGGAAGTGGGGGGATGTCCTAGAGACCAGGTGAGGGGAAGGGGGGGATTTTTCAAGCAAGGCGATTGCAACGGGAATGAGCAAAGAAAGAAGCTCTATCAACAGAAACGCCGTAGGGACC
>Ga0179593_1271967_pt1 | contig 16862 bp, 15 predicted proteins | sample CZODoug2_1_08_16_FD_185931 | JGI IMG/M metagenome (GOLD analysis project Ga0179593, IMG submission 185931) | Vadose zone soil fungal communities from Angelo Coast Range Reserve, California, USA - CZODoug2_1_08_16fungal (PacBio error correction) | ecosystem: Environmental > Terrestrial > Soil >...
CAAAGACTTCGAGGGGCAGGAAGGGAAATTGTTTGCGGTAACTATGATCTCTTAAGACGGAAGGCAGAGTCGGGCCAGCTTCAAAAGAAAAGGCAATTCAATCTAAGTCGGTACTATGAGGTACTGAAAAAAAGAGCTTATGTAAACGACTGGGGGCCTAGCAAAAAAAAACAGTTGCGAGATGAAAGAGCTGAAATTGCAAAAGTTGAGCTGACTCTTACTACGCATTGGAAGCGGAATGATCTCGTTCAGTAAAGGACGATATGTGGTAAAGAAGCAGGGGAGTAGGGGGCTATAAAATAGGCTGGGAGTCTTAATACATAGATAAGATCAAAGCTGAAAAACCAACAAGAAAAGTAGACTCATCAGCAACTACAGCCGAAGGAACAGAAATGGTCAATGTACCAATCGGCGCTAGGAGGTTCAACCTTGCCTTAAGGCACCTCCGGCGGGGAAAGGGGCGGAGAAGAGTAAATGTTGAGAGAGGAAACGAATGGGAAGGATCGCTTTGACCTCATATCAGACGGAACCAGTGAGTTATGTACTCGATGAAAACAAGAAGGCTTGGGACGGGGGAATACTCCGACGATCTGATGGGTTGCGAAGCGGTAAAAGAAGAAAAAGGAGAGTAGGAGAAAAGAGGCAAAAACTCCGGTGAGGAGCTCTCTTAAAACCTTCTATGGAACAAGTGTGCTGATAAGGATATTTATACATCTGAAAAGAGAGCCGCGGAGAACTGGCTGGAGGGTAATTTAGGCTTAAAAGGATTATCCAGTTGAAGAGAGTGAGACACGGAGAAAAAGTCCCCTGAGGGTTTGGGAACGAATAAGCAGGGGCCGACAGGAAAGGCAAGAGAAGAAAGACAATGGGACCTCGGGAGTGGCCCAGTGGGTGGTCGCGAAAGTATATCATAATAACGCTGAAAAAAACCGTGGGCTAGCAATTATCGAAAATAAGAAGAGCGCATTTAGTTGTGCGGTATTAGTCATAGAGAGGACCTATCTTTCAACACTCGCCCCAAAAAAGGGGAGGTGACTCGTAAGAGCCGCACGACTTCGGAGGAGTGAAATTTAAGAATGGAGGGGAATGGAAATGATCGGGGTGAGGGGTTTGAAAGATCAACTTCGAAAGCAAGAGGGAGGTCGGGCATCGGCTCGGGAAAGGGGCCGGTTCTGTTCCTGGGAATCTGGAGGAAAGGGATGTCGTGAAGGGCCGCTGGATTTAGAGTAAGGGAGGTTGGAGGTCGAGGAAAAGGCAATACGTGGGTGCCTGATCGAAAAAGGCAGCTCGAAGAAGAGATGAAACGGGGAAGGAATCAAAGCTCATTACTGATTGTTAGGGAGCAGGGGGAGGGGGCAGTCGGAATCACCGGGGAAGTGAATCTATAGAGTGTGACTTTAGTTAAAGGCGTGACGACATAGAAGGGAAATCAGACGTTGGTATCTTTCTTCTTACATCCTCATAGGAGGCAAATCTGCTAGGGCCTTTAAGGAGGTACTCGAATCATGAGAAAAGAGAAGGGAGAGGGGGAGAGGAACAACATCTGAGACGTGGTGCTAGAGGAAAAGGTTGCGATAGCATATAAAAAAATAGATAGCCTAATCAACAGCCGGGGTAGCTTCTGAGACTAACCATGGATGCCTTCGGAGAAGAAAACGCAAACATGCGGTTGGGGGAAGGCTGATCTGCTCTGCCGGGAGTTTAGCATGCCCTCTGGAGACGGTGTCAGGGGCCGACGGCGAAATACGTTAAATAGGCATCAAGGGGGGGCTTGAACAATTTCTCGGGAGGAGAAGAGTGCTTTAAAAAGAGGGTTTGACAAACACTGGGCCTTATTCAAAGGGGAGGCCGTTGGCACGACTAGAGCGCCGGGGGGAGGGAGGGCTATAGTAAGGCTGAGTGAGGAAGAATTCATTGGGCCGGAGTAGGATAGAGTTAGATTGGAGAGACACCTCCCTGGTAACACATAAAGGGGAAGCAGGAGAGTCTGCCATCGGGAAAATAAACTAACATGAATGTGGGAAAGGGGGACCCGCACTTTCTGCCAGTAGGAGGTGTGTGTCGACAGGGAGGATGAAACTTAAAAAATGTTAAGAAAAAAGACGAACAGGGATCACATCGAAGGGAAAAAAGAAGAAAAGTGTAGGCACTGGCATTCATGGAAAGGCGACGGGGAGAAAAGAAGGGTCTAGGTGTCTGCGGAAAGGGAGGGCGCGTGTCTATCGGGGATCGCCGACCCTAGTGATGATCAGGAAAGGAGAGTGGGAGCAGGTGGGTGACGATCGGGGAGGGGGGTGGAGTGATTAGAATGGGGAAGTCAGAGGGATGGGTTTCTAAATACCGTACCATGGAATCTATACCGGGGGTTTCGGTCCGAGAGGAAGAAAAAGGAAGTCGAAGGGTCCGGTGGTCGGGAAAATAGTGATTCTCATAAAAACCGGCCTCGGAACAAAAGGGCGGTTCTCAAAAAAGAAGCTGGAATTATCGACAACTGCGAAGTCGCCGCACAAAATCTGAAGGGGGGTGGCGGACCCCAGTAGTATGGGTCTGGGAGTCTTCGATATCTCTTTTCGGGGGGAGACGGAAATCTGAACGAGAAAAGCAAGCTGAACTTAGCAAGGGAATCTGGAGGAGGGTCTCTCTTGGTTCGGAAGCAGGAATCAAGGTCAGGGAGAGGCTCCAAACATCTGGGAGCCAGCGCAGGATGAGACTAACAAGATTCCGAAGGAATTGAGAGGGGAAGGGGGAGATAACTCTTCATTGAAGGCCGGAAGGAGGGACTGTCGACGCTCAACACAAAGAAACAAGGAAAGGAAAAGTATTCAAAGACAAGAAAGCCAGGGAAGGAATGGTCGAGGAGAAAAAATCCCATAAATTCACTACTGAAGGATCTGGAGAGAGAGGTCGTTACTCCCTCGTTATAGCGACGAGATAGCAATTATGTTCCGAGTCCGCGCGGTAAAAAGGAGGAATAACCTCGGTCCTAATTGCTTGGTGATAGGCGCTGATTAGAAGAAAAACCTCAGAGAAGGAAGACGAAGACCCCTCTGAAAAAGACAAAGCGAAGGGGAAAAAGGGGTTGCTAGATTTGAATCATAGATAGGATTAAATGGGTTCGAAAGAGAGGGGATGCAAGCTTCCTTTTGGGGGGGGGGGGGGGGGGGGGGGGGGGGATTGAGTTGCTCAAAGGAAAGAAGAAAAGGAGAAAGAGAGAGGATGAGGCAAGAAAAAACTAAAACTAATCAGAAGGGAAAGGAACCTAACCATTCCCGAGGGAAGAGAAAGTTGTTTAAGAAGGAAAGTGAGGATCTTCAAAAAAAAAGAAAGCCAACGAGACGAGCGACTCTAGAGGGATAACGGTATATGCAAGAAGGAGGTCTGGAAGCTCATGAAAGAGGAATCGTTTCAAAAAGGAGGGCATGAAAAGGGGGTGAACGAAGTATTAATATCCATCTGAAATTCCTAAAAAACCAGATGTCCGAAGTGAGCTTGCCGATCCCCAAAGGATGTCTGGTGAGGGCGAAAATAAAATAAGCGAGTAGCAGGATTATGACAATGTTGAGGGAAGCTACTGGGAAGTCACCAGACACGAAGGCGCATCATGGGGTCTAAGAAGGAACGGCTGTACTCGGCGACAGAACGCAACAGTTATAGAAATGCGCGAAGGCTCACAAAGGGCGGCAAAACTTCACTTGGCAAACATACCGGCCGATTTGGGCACGTCGGGGAGGAGGAGGGGCTATGTCAGCCCAGCGATGAAGGTAAAAGTACTTACGTAAGAAGGTCTCAAGGCAGGAGACCGGGGAGAGAGAACACGTCCTGCACGGGTCAAATAAGAAATGAAAAAAGATGATCAGCCAAGAAAAGGTTAATCGGGGAAAGACTTCTCATCGGCTTGGGAGCGAGAGGACAAGGCTAGCTCCTAGCACCGTCAATAGAAAATGACTGAAAGTGAACAAGGCTGTTTTTTCCGTAACACTGGTCCAGTGGAGTCATGGTGCATGGGAACTTAAAAATGAGGAAGGAGACTCGTTTCCTCGTAGACATTCTTAAGAAAGAAACAATGCACGTGAAAGGCGGGAGATCTCTGGAAGACGAAGGTAAATGAGGATGCGTACCAAGGGAGGTAGATCTGTCCTGTGGAAAATTCATTAACAAAAAAATGTGCATACTGGGAAATAAATTAAAAATTATCCCTATCAAAAAGAATGTTCCAGTGGACCGGCCAGCAAGGATAAGGGCCTGGAGAGCCTCTGAGGACACGAGTGGATGAACGGGTAGAAGCTCAAAAAAAAGTTCCTCCTTAGAATCCTCTGATCACTAGAAAGAAGTCATAGCGAGACCAGTTACCAACAACAATAGAGGAAGAGAAAAGCCTAAGGCGAACTCTCTTAGGAAAAGGGTGAGATCTTCATACCCCAAAAGATAAGTTAAAGACTAAGGATGAAAAAGAGGCAAAAAAAAAAAAAACAAAACGGAAGGAATCGGGAAGCGTGGGGCAGATTCATAAAAGTTTTTGGGGCGTGGGGCCCTCTTCATCGGCTCATGGGAGGAGAACGAACCTAATGCGGCCGGGGGGTGTCGCCGTCATGGGCATGAAAAAAGGGGAAAGTACGCGGAGAGAGAATATGAGATAGGGAAAGAACATAAAGCGAAGCCTTGGGGGGTCTTCATTCGTCTCCTAGCACACGTCTGTTAGAAATGGGGTAGGTAACAAACTCAAATACGGGAAAAATGGTGGGAGCCAAAGGGGGAGAAGGACGAGGGAATCTCAATAGAAGGAAGAAATCGCCTCACCGGGGAAAAAAAGCAGGGAAGAGGCTCGTCTACTTAGTCAAAATAGAGAAAGGGGTGTCGAAGGATACTGAAGCTAGGCAATTAGCAAAAAAGGCCCGGAAAGAAGATCTGGGGGCTGCCTGGTATTGGGATTCGGGGGGATTACCGTCACAGGAACTCGTTCGGCTTCAAGAAAAAAATTTCCTGGGGAGAGAGCCTAAATCCTTTTCTGAACAAGTATCAGGAAAGAGTACCTATATTATTCAAGGCGCGTCTAGAACATACTCGGAGAGGGGGCCGCATAAAGCGTTGAAGGTAAAGGGGAACGAGAACGGCTAGCTGCGGAAAGGTGAATTCCAAAAAGGACTGCGGGGGAGGAAAGGGAAGGGATCCGGGAGGCTTGGACGTTCAAGGGGAGATGATCGATTTCATTCAATCCATCGGAAAAGAATGACAGATCTAACCCTGAGGAAGAGGGAGGTTCCCTTTGGGGAAAAATCATTCACAGGCGGGGAAAAAAGGCCTATCAGGAGGATTATCGGGAAGGAGGCTCGTTTAAGGGGAAGATGTAGGGGCACCGGGAGAAACTCAAAATTTACGAGGAAAGTATAGAGGATAGGACTTGTCCTTGCATAAATCTCGTAGAGGAATGCGTCTTGAAGGGGGGGGGCGTGCCACGCAAAACTGCAAGGGGGAGAGACGCTTTAAAGATCAAAAGGGAACGTAGTCTTATCGCGCAGGAACGCTTCTGCGAGGAAGGATCTCCGAAAAAAAAAAACGTATTATTAAATGAAGAAGGCAAACCTGGGGGGTCGATGCGCGGTTCAAGGAACAAAAGACACGGGGGGACAGAGGGAACGTATGGGAACGGACGCGCAAGCATGCCTGCACAGTTTTCCCTCGTCAATAACGACAAGGAAGTATACGGTTCGATGAAAAGAAAGGTCCCTTCCAAGATCGGAGTCAAGGGGGGGGGGTCACACACAGGACAGTCCTAAGATACTTCAAGAATAGGAAAAGCTGGAAAATCTCTACAGAAGGGGAAGCTTCATTCTCTCGACACTGGTATGAGAAAAAAGACGACATTGCTAAGGGATGTCCTATGGAGGGGCCAAGGATCGATCATCGACCAACGGGAAATCTAAAGCAGAGACGCAGCCAAGGCCTCCCACTCCGGAGGGAGCAAAGGAATTGGGAAAGAATAGAAGCCTTAAATGGAAGAAAAAGGAAGAAAAGGCACGCTCTCCTATGGGTAATTCAATCGGGAAAAAATATTAAGGGGAAAACGACTACATCAGAGGGCGGAGGCCGGAAAGCCATCTGAGAAGAAGAGAAAATTCTAAGGAAGATCAATAAAGGAGGGTGACTATTGGAAAGACCGCAACAAGAGAATTCCGGAAAGAAAAGCTGTATAAGAATACACAACTCGGTAATATAAAAAAGGCGGAAAGTATGGTAAGTGTTAGGGGGCGCGCGGGGAAAGTAGATTCTTTACAACTTAGAGATCAATAGTTTGTGTATAATCAATCAGAACGATTAGGGGGCGGTGGAGGTAGACAGTGGAAGGCCGTAGGGGGCTTTAGTTAATCGTGGACAGAGTGTGCCAGATCGGACGACCAAAGCCAGGTGCCAAAGTTATGTTGGGTTGATAAAGAAATCAAAAGAAAAACCGCAGGAAAGTGCTTAGAGGAAAAAAAAAAGAAGACAGGGGGGTCGCGGAGTAACTGGAGGGGTCGGGAATTCGGAAAGAAGGAGATTCCTGACCTCTGGGGGGCTCAAGGTAAAACGGACACATAAAAAGGAATCATTGTCGGGGGAAGGAAAGGAGCGAGACCTGATATGTGGAAATAGTAACAACGCAGTATGACGCATTTGGCAAAGCTGGAGAGGAGGCACGACGGCGGCTCTGTTGGGGGGGGGGGGGAGTGAAGGGAAGAGGAGCTTTTCGGGGGAAATCAAACTTCTCTCAAGAAGAGTTTCTTCAGGACTCTTCCGCGCTGACTTGAAGTGAGAGTGATAAAAATGGGATTCGATTGAGTCAAGCTGTCTTTTGCCTGGCGGTGTTTCTCTATGGGAAAAGGAGCATCGGGGGGGTAGCGATCGACACCCGGATCAGGTAAAAAAAAAGGCCCTTGTTAAGTCTTCTAATGTCTCAAAATTTGTTGAGGGTAATTAATGGATTCGTGATGGCGCAGTACCGGAACGTGGGCTAAGAGGGGGGTGATATTACTAGAGCCGCAGGGTAAATGATAGCTTCCTCAAAGCTGTAAGTCGAGTGGTTCAAATTGGAAGCAAGGATCGGCCGCACGGGAGCGAGTCAGGGAAAAAAAGACTGGGAAGTAATCTTACGATAAAAATTGGCAAAAAGGGGCTCCAGAAAAAAATAGCAAGGTGTCGGCTACGTCCGGGAAGAAAGGGATGGAAAGAAATCATCAACTGACACTGTGGGGAAGGGGTCGAGTCACCGAATGGGGCCGAACTGCAGGAGAAGAAACCTTCGGAAGGTGGACGGCTTCTCTACTTGATCCTAGATTCTCCCAGCCTCGGATAGGGAGGATTTATGAGAGGGAAGACCTTCGAAATAGAGCCTTGGGGGTTAAAAGCCACCTCCTATCGGTCGAGAAGAACCGGGGAAGGGGGGTGTTTGCACAAAAGGGGAGGGTAGGGGCAGCAAAAGGTGAGCCTTGGCAAACGCCGGGGAGGGGAGGCGCGGGAAGCGTAAAGGGATTGCACCTGATGATTCAGCTTCAGGGAGTGCTAGCTCGCAAAAGTGATTACGAGAACATACAGGTCCAAAAAGCCAAGCAGGGTCTTCGGTCGAATAGGGGCAAAAACAACGAGAAAATCATGGGGGGTCCGGGCGGAAAGATTTAGCCATTTCTCAGTTTTAGAAATCGTGATACGCGAAAGGCGAATGTTGACAAGCACCGGGATACGGGGAAAACAGGGGGAGGGAAAGGAGTGGTCAAAAAAATCGGAGAAAAAAACGGCTAAAACTCCAGGTCGCCGAGAGAAAGGAGGGCGACGGTTCGGACAAGGGCTCGAAGAAGGATTAGTCGAACGGGGGGTTCGGGGGGGAGGGGAGAAAGGGGCATTTCCGATCCATAAGACAAGGTCACGGGGACGGTCAAAACTTTCTGGAAGGGGGAGAGAATTCGTACCTTTAATCGAGGGAAAGGGGTGACACTCAAGGGGAAAATGAAAGAGGCGGCTCAGTGGTGAGCGGGGGGAAAGAGTGATGCCAAAAGGAAGACTCTACACGGTCTTCCGAAAAAGAGTAATCTAGGTCAGGCTCGGCAGAGGGACACTTTGCGGGAAGGCACCGCATCATCGTTTAAAGGGGGGGGGAAGGGAAAAGAATCTTAGAGGGGATTTCAGAATAGGTCTTATGAGTTTTCTGCTCTAAGAAGCAGCCCTATAAATCCCAGTAACGGGAAGAGAGCTTACCTCATTTGAACCTCATTGGAGTCGAGGCCCCATCAATCGTGAATATCTTCTAAAAGAAACAGAAATCTGGGTCGCATAAGATCATCTCAAGAGAAGGGACGTACGTCTTTTCATTTATCAGTCTTAAATGCTCTCAAATCTCAGTCAGGATGAGGGGATTCCCGAGGTCTTCGCGAAAAAACTCCAAGAGGGGAAAGGGGGTTAACGGACTCTCGATCACGGGGTCCATAAGGGAAGGCCAGATAAGAAAGGGAGGGCTGTAAAAAAGGCCGAGGGACTAAAGACTTAAGGGGGGCAGGACTGCCGGATATGGGACGAGTTGAGAAGCAGCGGGCTGGGACGAAAGAGAAGGGAGGGATTTTGACCGCTTAAGACAGCGCGAAGGTAACTCCGGAAGAAGAGTTTCATAGGGGAGGTCACTCGGTATCGTGATACTCAGGCTAAAACCTCATATCTAATCAATGAGGCAAAGACGAAGGGGGGAGGGAGAACCAACGAGAAGCTGGGGAGCGAAATTTTCTCTTCCTATTGTGTGAAGAGAGGAAAGTGGCCAAAGCGGAGCAAGACGGCTGAGGGTGGCATCAAGATATAGACACAAATGAACCGAGAGCATCGATTGAACGGCGCTAACCAGTTTGACTACATTTGCTGTCGGTAAACCGAAACCAGCCATTTACTATCAATTGGGCAAGGGAATTAAAGATGAAAATTCAAAGAAGAGTCACCACAATCTACCGGAGCTAAGACCGTAAATCGCTTCAAAGGTGGACAGCCGAAGGTTAGAGAGGTGATGGAAAGATCGGAAGGACTGGAATAAATTTAAAAGGTCGGGAGGTCGGTCCTTCAAAAGGTGGGAGAAGGAAAACTAGAAACTTTCCTAGTTATCAATACAGGGGAAACACATTAATGTGGAGAAGATGCGCTGAAGCTGGGATAAGGGACAGTAATGTTTTTAGGGATCACAGAGGAGAGGGACTATACTCCATGAAAGAAAAAAAGGGGTAAAGGAGGGAGGAATCGCTAAAAACCGTAAATCGACGAGAAGAAGGGGAACGAATGGACACCAAAGGAGAAAGGAAACATCCGTCCTTATGAAATCACTGGTAGTTAGAAGGAAAGTGGAGATGGGAAACCCTTATGATTGACGAAGGTAGAGATACAGGAAAGACACGAAGGGAGGTAGGGAAAGGGGGGGGGGGAGAAGTTCGAAGGAGGGATAAAAAAAAATCACTCATTAAAGTCTCTTATAAAAAGGCAGTCCCATGGTTAAACGAATCAGACGAACTTGAAGAAGGATATGCTCGGCGGAAGGAATGAGACCTAAAAGGAAGTCCGCACACGCTCTCTGGGGAGGTTGAAGGAGACCTTAAATGTCTCGTTGTAATATGGGGTTGACAAGGCATATGTCCGCAGGTAAGAGAACCTGGGGGGAAAAGCTCGAAGGAAGAGCTGAGAATGACTAGGAGGGGTTAAAGAAATCGAACGAAGTCTATGAGAGTCGGGTTGAGGGGGAATAGTCTCACGGCCCGAAGGTCAAAGGACTAAATAATTGATGAAAAGGAAAGAAGAGGATTCATTCAAAAAGAATGATCTCAATCTGGAGCGTGTCGACGGGAGAGCCCAAACGGAGGTTGACGTAATCAAGGGGCATAAATATCACTAACGAGGCACACTCCAGGAATCAAAATTCAAAGAAACTTGGGGGCAGAAAAGGGACAACTGTTCCTAAGGAATCTAAGAATGATCTTCTTCACCAAGACACTAGCAGAAATAAAAGCGAAATGATTAAAAGCAGATGCTCCTGTATCATAGGGGGACGACTGAAACGTCGGGGGGTGGGGGGGAGGGGAGGTCGAAGGACTGCAAGTGGGGGTACTGAGCCCTCCCAAACCGAGTAGCTTAATGTTTAACGGGGGACGGAGGGCAACAAGGGCAGGCTCAAAGAGACGCCAGACTCTTATATAGTTCCGAAAAAAAATCCTCAACGCAACCAAGGGGCTTAGGGTCCTCTCAAACTACGAAGGACGGCGGGAGGACGAGCGTTGGACACAAACAAAGAAAAGTAAAACTGAGAGGGAAAGGCGCCGTTACGCTAGGGAACTCGGGATCAGAGGGACTGACAGACCAAGAGCCTCACCTAAAGGAAACATCAGGGGGCCAGAGGGCGATGGGAGAGTGGCATTATAGGGGAGACGCGCACAGGACAAAAGAGGAGGGAAGGTCTCACGCACCTTAGCCTTGGTCTCTTCGCAGGAGGGTCACGGGGGACTGGTAGAACGTAGAGGCAGGCGGGGTCGGAAGAAAGGAGGGTTCTCTCCAGGGGAACGGGGGGGGGGATTCTTGGTGAGACGGCCAAATGGTGCTCCGGCTGAGGTCAAATGGGGAAAGAGGTAGGAACAGTCCGAGAGAGAAAATCTTCGAGGAAGGAAGAGGGGAGAGATTCAGGAAGAGGAAGGGTACGGGAAAATCTAAGCTGCGGTGGGCAATTTAATGGAGAGGATCAAAAAAAAGCGGTTTCGTTTGAGGGAATGGAGGAGGCAGGGCCGGTATTGGAGGCGTGGAAAGATCGGGGATTCAAGGCACGTCCATAAGATGCCTAATAGAAACGAAGTCATCCTGGAAGGGAGGAGGGTCCGTTTAAATCGATCAAAAAGTCGGGAAAAGAGGAAACGACATCATTAAGTATCTCTTGGCCTAAGGCCGGGTTAGGTCTAAGGAAGAAAAAGACGACTTGAAAAAAGCGGAATTAGGAGGCGGGAGGAGGGGGGGACTGGCCATATAACTACTTAGATATAGGGCGGAGGACCGAGGACTATACGGATTGGGCTCGCAACGCTGGGGGAAACATTAAGGAGGGGGGGAAAGGCTGAAGGGAAAATCAGCGATACAAATTGTTGAGAAATCAGCTCTAAAAAAAAAAGGGGGGGGAGAAAGCTATTATATAAGGACGTCAAATTCTGAGAGGCGCTGGTTTATAATAAGGTCAAACGTGGCGGTCTCGATGGAAAACTCTCATGGCCGGGGAATTCAAGATCGTGGACGAGGGAAATAAAAAGGAGATATACGGAAATTCAATTAGTATCTGAGACGCTGGGAAGAAGAGTCAGTTCCACAAATCGTCCGACTAATCAAACACAAGAATATTCCGATCGGATCATAAACGGGGGCAGGGGGATGCAAAGGAAGCTTCACAAGGGGGACCTATAAAAAAGGGGAAGAAAGTCAAGGGGATGACGTCAAGGAATATCTTCCGGTGTCTCGGGAACTAGTCGAGAAGGCTTAAATCGTCAGCCTGGACGACAAAGAAGAAATCACCTCCAAGGCCCGGGCTGACCGAATTTAAATGGGAAAAAAAGGGACGACTCTTCAGGGCACCGCCACAACAGGCTTACCTAGCCGTCGATGGAGGGGGACACCGAATTGGAAGGGCCGCTGAGATCTCAAGGCAGAAAGAAAACGGGGGAAATGTATAAACAGGGCGTCACCTGGCCGTAGAACAAGAGGAGGGTGCCTATTGGGGGTAATGCAACGAACGAATTTTCCGGGAATAAGAAAAACTCTACGCCTGAAAGGCCGGGACGGGGGAGAGAGACCACGGAGGAAAAAGAAAAGGACAATGCTGGAATAGTCAATTCCTGCGAGGAAAAAAAAAAAGGTAAGGAAGATGGAACAGCTACCTCTGGGGAGGGTGGGGGGGCAGGGAAGGTTCTATAGGGGGAGGCTTCATCTTTATCAAGCTGACCCGACGTACCGCTCACAGTGCCCAAAAATGAATCAGGGAGGGGGGGGTGGGCGCATACTAAAAAGCTTCAAATGGTAGAAGAGAATCGACAAGAAGGTTTCAGGCACTGGGGGGGGTTTGGAAAAGGGGAAAAGGATAATAGAGCGGGAGAGGAAGCTCGTCCGGGCTCTCAGGCTGAGAAAAAAAATAAGGGACGGTGGGTGGTGGGTAAGGAAAGAGGACGATTCCGATAGGGAAGACCTCCCGCACAAACCAGGAAAAAATGAGTGTCAAACCGTCTCGCTACCGCACTAAGGCGGGAGATGAGGGGACAGAGGGGTCGTCGTACTTGAAGAAGGGGCAGGGTTGTTAGAAGGCAAACTCTCACCCGGCAGAGTTAGTGTTCCTTAGGGTCCCAAATCTGGTGGGCAGTGGCTCGTTCTGGAACGGTAGTCGAAAAAAGATGGCAGCTGTTAGGTGTGGGGGGCAGTTCTTAAGGTCGGTTGGCTGACGAGGGGACGTGAAGAAATATGGTGTCATTCTAAAAAAGCCCTCTCGGAATCTGGGGAGGAAGGGGAGCGAAGGTGGGATCGGGGGGACAGTCCTGGGATGGTCGGAATCTACTGCACCGAGCAAGAAGGATCGGGAGGAAAGCTGTTTGCCCAACCCCAAGAGGGGGGGAAGATGAGCTAACACGGAAGCTGTCCGGAGCGCAGCCGTGAACCTCTTCGCGTGATCTGAAAAGCAGGGGAGAGGGGGCTTGAAAAACCTGGGAGAGGGGGCACATTTCCAAGGCCGGACATTAAAAGATGCCGTGCTCTTTCATAAAAGCGCGCGGGTGGGAAGAGAAGGGCAAATAGAGGCAGATCAAAAAAGGGAGAAGATTCTAGGGAGGATCAACAAATCCTGTCAAAAAAGGACGCGAACATGAAGGACCCGGGCTGATCAGCAGGGACCTTCATCTCGGGGGGGTCAGGCGGATAAAGCAGGTTCACGAAGACTCCAGAAGAGTGAGAAAGCGAGGCAGGGGGAGGAGGGACTTCTGCAATAAGGAAGGGTGCATGACATCGCACATACAAGCCGCCTCTGCGAATCCGGAAGGGGTTCAAGTTCCTAGATGGACAGAAGGGGACCTTTGCAGAGAGGTCGCCGTGGCTTTGCGGAAGAAAGTAACGTGCTTAAAGGGATATTGAAGGCGTGGATGATACTCAAGAGACGGGAAACTACACCTAACTGGTAAAAAAGACCGGATCAAAGGCCATTGACTTCTCCGATCGAAAGACCCCAGAAGGGGGGGTCTACGCTTCCGACTCACTTGAGGAAAATTAGGCGTGTTGGGTTTCGATCGAGTCTACGCAGGGAGGGAGGACGTAAGAAACGGGGGTGGAACGGCACCTGGCTTGACTATAGGAGAAGATCGTAAGAAAAAAGAGGGGAAACGAGCCTAGGATATCGGATAAAAGGGCTACGAAAGGCTTGAATCTTTAGGTCACGGTGTGCAAGATTTCTTGGGCAATCCTCTATGCGTGAAGAAGGGGCGAAAAAGTCAAAGGGCTGTGGCGGTTTCGGAAAATTCACCGGTATGACGGGAAAAGGTGAGGGGAATCTCTTCTCGCAGGAGGGGGAGGGGGGGGGGAGAATGGGTGGAAAATCATATAGGGGAGAAAAGAACGGGAACAAGAAGCTTTACCCACTCGGGCCTGAGCAAATATTCTGCGGTGTCTAGATCAAGACACTCTAGGACAAACGCAGCATCGGGGTGTTTGGGGGGTTGGGTACTGAAAGAACGGTCACGGAGGGAAGGGGTCGGAAAGGCAATTCGTGCAGTCTAACTAGAAAAAACAGGGGGAAAGCGCACGCGGCTGCATAAAAAGGACTGATTTCCTGCGGGAAAGAAAAAAGAATCGGCTCTATCGGAGCTACTAGAGAGGTCGCCAGCATATCTGCGTCTCTCATGCAACAACTACGAGATGGGAAATCCTACGGATTTCTCTAAATAGGGGGAAAGGGCATTAGTCCGGCTTTATTGGAATCTCAAAAAACAACTTAGGGGGAGAGAGGGCAAGGCTATCGTGAGGGCCAAAAAAAAAGACGGGCGATGAGAAGAAAGGCCGAATATGTCACAAAGAATGGGGGCCTGCCGGGAAAAATAGGACTTGCACCTAGGGATTTTAACTAGGAAGAAGGCGGGCAGGGAAGGTTGCCGGGGGGGGGGGGGGGGGTGGGGGGGGGGTGGGGGGGGGGGGGGGGGGGGGGGTGGGGGGGGGGGGGGGGGGGGGGGGGGGGGGGGGGGGGGGGGGGGGGGGGGGGGGGGGGGGGGGGGGGGGGGGTGGGGTGATGGAGGGGGTGGGAGTCCAAAAAACCATCGGATACAAAGTTCCTAAGGTCAGGATTTCTCCTCTCTAAGGCGCACGAATCCAAAGCCAATTCAACCGCGAAAAAGGAGGGGGCAAACTCAGAAACCTATCTGAGGAAAGTAAAAAAGAAGAAGAGTGTAAAAGCGAAAAGTGAATTTTCCGAAACGGGGGAATTACAAGAGGTGTTCTAACGGGAAGAATGGGGTCAGGGGAAAACTGAGAAAAATCATGCCTGATGAAGAAGTCGGAAAACAGGTACGAAGTCAATGTCTAATTGAGAACCACCAGACTCGGGAGAGCACCGTGAATGTAAGCAAGATATTCTCGGAACCTCAAAAGAGGGAACACCAAAAAGAAAGGCGAAGGCAGAAAAGGCGTCTGAGGATTAGCGATAGCCAATTTCATCTGTCGCTAACTCATCAGGGAGAAAAATACCGAAGGACCGAGCGCACGATCTCCCGTGACAAGGGAGGAAAAAAATACGGAAAAAAACTTAACTCCTCTTCCATGAAGAGCGAAAGTGAAGTTGGAAAAGGGGTAGACACAACATGATGTCAAAGAAGGGGGCGCTCAGGAAATGGCGCGTAGAGATTACAGGTTGGATTGGAGAAATGCTCGACGGAGACAAAACGAAAAAGAAAAACAAAAAAGCAAGGGGGACGTCAGGTGTCTTCCAGACACAGAACCACACTATCGTAATCCCACCTAGAACAGGCGTCCCCTTGAAATTTCAAAAAAAATCACTTAAAGGATGCGGGATTCACTATAATAATGGGACCAGATGTATACTTATGTGATGGAGGACAAAGAAGAAAAGAATAAAAAAAAAAGGTCGATCCCTAGAGAAGGCGAGAACAGAATTAAGAAGGAAAAAATCCACATCTATGGTCTCTTATCAATAAGGGAAGGACATGGGAGTATAGACCGCTACATCTGATGATAAACAGAGTGCTTCGACTATTCTATTCCCTCGTTTCGCAAGGCTATTAAGCCGAGAAAGGAAAAGGGGGGGAATACTCAACGTTTTCGGGCTCAGGCTAATGCAAGGGGACAGGAGACCGCAAATAATTGTTCAGTGGAGAAGAGAGTACTGGGCATCGAATGGAGGCTTTCAAAAAAAGGGAAGGGGGATACACCCCATCTGAAAAAGAGGTCTCGTCCTTTAAGAGGAAGGCAACGGGGGGCACTAAGCAGAACAATAAATGATGGAAAAACTTAAGAGGCCAAGGGAGCATTCGAGCTATCGTAGAGGGTGAGGTGGCCAAAAAGACCGAGCACGTCCTGGACCGTCAAAAAAAAACCGGGGGATGTCAAATGAAATAAATCAAAAGAAAGAGCAGAAGAAGGATTCGAAAAAAGAGGTAAGGCCTCCTACCTGGGTAAATCTTTCGGCGAAGTTGATTAAAAGGACGAAAAGAGGAAGATAGACGAAGAAAAAAATGAATAAAAAGAGGGTGGTACTGTCTCATTAAGAAAAAAGTTGAACTGAGGAGCCCGGTTGGTTGAGTTATTAGGACTGCTTATTCCATGCTTCGACGAAACTATGCGGCCCATTATTTTTTCGAGAAAGGAGGACGCACCGTTTGAGGAGAGTCGCCGGCCGGTTATGATAGATGGGCGCAAAGAAAATCCAGGGGGGGAACTCCCGACCTACGCAAAAAAGGGGGGTGGCTGCGCGGAGAGACTCTGCAATGGGACTGAGGGATGGAGGACCAAGAAAGAGATGCGGACTTTGAGCGGTAGACCTGGAAAATTCGGGATCACTTACGACCGAAGGGTTCACTGAAAAAAAAAACCGGTAATAGGGAGGAGGTGGCGCTTAGTAATAAGTGCCCACGGGGGAAAGGAAGGGGGGATCTCCGAGAGCAGGGAAGGCAAAACGTTGCCTCCTCTTTTCCGAAAAGTCTTCTCGGCCCGGCCTAAAAAGTAGAAGATGAAGGCACAGACGGAGAGGGGGGGGGGGGGACGCTTCAACTCTTCCCTAATTATGGGGGGTAAACCTGAAAGGAGAAAGCCTTGTCAAAAAACGAAAAGAAAGTAGTCTAAACTAAAAAAAGGGGATGGACATTACGGAAGAGGCAAAATAAGAGGAAAAGGAGGGACACATCTACGTCTAGGTGAAGTAGGCATTTGACTACCGCCAAAGCGGACTGGAAGTGGGAACTTGGGAGAATCGACTGGTGGAGTTGTGAAGGGAGGGAGCTGAGAGGGAAGGGAGGTCGATGGACGAGCCGTAGAGGCAATATCACTCTCGAGAACCGGTTCCGACGGGCGGGAACAAGATATAGCCTGGGTGACGATGCCCCAGTAAAAGAAAGGCTAGAAGGGAAGGACATGAAGTGCGATGGGAAAGAGGATCGGTCAAGAGGTCAAAGAAAGAGGGGTTCAAAGTTGATCGGTCACCCAGGGCGTTAACACAACGCTGCATGAACTGGAAGTAAGATCCACGTATAAGAGGAGGTCAGTGAGCGAAACGAGGCAACCGTCCCTTTCCGGGACAAGGGTGTCAAAATCGGAAGCACGGGACTTCTTCTAAAAGTAAAAAAAAATCAACACCTTCA
>Ga0179593_1266116_pt1 | contig 16861 bp, 24 predicted proteins | sample CZODoug2_1_08_16_FD_185931 | JGI IMG/M metagenome (GOLD analysis project Ga0179593, IMG submission 185931) | Vadose zone soil fungal communities from Angelo Coast Range Reserve, California, USA - CZODoug2_1_08_16fungal (PacBio error correction) | ecosystem: Environmental > Terrestrial > Soil >...
TCGCCGCCGACGACCCACCTCCGAAAGATGGTTGGGGTTCCTGTAGCAAAGCCGCGCGGTCTCATTAAGATGGTGCCGAGACCGAACACCTGGGGCGGGAAAATCGATTCCGAAGACAGCGCGCCCGGTTCGCGGATCCGCGGCAGCAAGTGATCAGCCGAAGCCCGTTCCAGGGAAAGGTAGTACGGAGAAAACGCAGAATCTGGGCTCGAAATAAACTCTTTTCCGGGTCAGTCCTAAAAAAACCAGTGAAGAAAGGGGGTTTCGCCCGAAAAACGAACTGCAGAAGCCAGCTCTATGGAGTCCCTTGATACGCGGGGGAAGGGCCATATAGCGCGTGTGAGTGGGGAAACTGCGGGGGGGGAAAATAACCTGGTTTAGCATGGGGGGACCGCATCGGGTACTGGGCATTCTGACCGCGAATTTAGCTCTTGTGGGAAAAAAAAGGACGCACCAAAGCTCTTCGTTACCCATGGAAAAGAGGAAACCAGTCGAACATTGCGTGAAGCACCACAGGCGAGGCGAACTGACGCATTAGGCTCTCGAAGGACGACCCCCTCTGTGTCGAGGTGGTGGGAACAGCGAATCGTTAATCGCTTGAACTTCCTGCTTCTGGTTCTTTTCTTTTCTTGGAAGCTGAAGGGGGTTCTGTGTTGCACAGAAGCCTCTCCAGGGGAGAAGAAGATTTCCTCCTCCCGGGGAGTGTGAAAGCAAAAAAATTCAGCATCCTTTCGTAGAAAGGCACTCTTACCGGACGGAATTACCGTGAAGAACACACCAGGGTGAATCTCAGCAACAACAAAATAGGAGAAGAGATAGTCACGGGGGTGGTGGATAAGACACTCGATAGACAGACGTAATTACTCTAAATGGGGGTAATTGGGGGCTGCTTGAAGGGGCGGGAGGGAAGCAGGTATTTGAGGGAGAGGGAGATTTATGGCACCAATCGAAGAAAGCCAAAGACCCTAAAGAATCCTATTTCAATAGTAAACTAGGAAGGAAACGCTGAAAATCTGGGGGATTAGCCTCGGCGCCATACATTCTCCAGGGTTCGTCTCTCAGAACCCCGTGTCTTCAAAAAAAAGGGAGGAGCTCTGTCGAAGACGGTTAACGATATTAGTTGTGTTAGCACTCAAAACTAAAGAAAATATCGCGAAATAATTTTTAGATATTAAGAAAATGAGTGCGGACTGCTCCAACATAGGTCGAACCGCGGGGGAAAAGGCGAAGCAAAAAATCGCGTCTCTATGACCGGCTCGCTTCTCCCTGTCAATCTCCGGGGAGAAATGAAGGACGTATGGATGGAAAGAACAGGTCTTATGTTAAGCGGGACGAACTTGACTTCCCCTTTCGAGCAAGCGGCATGGGAGCTCTGAATGAAGTAGGGGACGCGAAAGGGAGAAAATTCACTGGCGGACAAAGACATACGCAAGTCCAGTCCTCAAACTAACGGGGAGGAGCGATTTTCCTATTGAGGCCGTTCCTCGGATAAAAAATCCTGAAACCGCGCGCTTCTTGATGAAAAAAAAGAAAAGGGGCACGAAAAAAAGTCCTTTTCACATTTGGATGACTCCACGAACTCCTTTCAGCGAGACGGGGGGATCGAGAGTAAGACCGCTAGTGTAGCAAGGGAAACATTGTCAAGAAAAATCGCGGATTCAACAGGCGTGAACCGTAACTTTGGTGGCGGCAGCCTTCGCCCCGTGGAAAGGGGAGCAAATTCAAAGGGAGGAACGGCGGTCAAAGACAAAGTCTCCTCGCCACAGGTGCAAACGGAGAAAATACCCTGCGCTCCTCAGAAGCCGGGGCCTGGAAAAGGGGTTCACCGGGGCTCGATGCACACTTAGATTCCAAAGCGATCTGCTTTCCAAGCGGGGAACCGAAGGAAGAGAATCAACCTAGTCCGGCTACAGAGGGGATGAGGGGTGCCCGCATGGGTAGGCGAGAGGGGGGTCCTCGCACGGGGGATTCTTCGAAACACGAGCCTGGGCCTTCTGATCAAGGGAAGAGACTCACCTCACCTTGACGTCTGCAGGTCGGCAGGGAGGAAGGTCCCAGGGGGAAGAGGAAAATAAGAAGGGGAGTTCTCGAGAAGATCAAGATAAGCCGACTTGATTCGCTAAAGGCTATGTCAGGAGAAGAAGAGGGCCTGGGAGACTGTTCCCTGTGGTAAAAGCCCACACCAAAGACCACGTGTCTCCTTTAAAGGAGAAAGGGAACTGCAGAAAGGGCACCTAAACGCCCCTAGCAAAAAAAAAAGTCTAGATGTTAACAGAAGGGTTTCGAGCCAATTACTCTCATGGGGAAGAGGGACTCAATGAGAGGGAAAGTAATCTATTAGAGGGTCTGAGTGCCAGCATCCTAATATGAAGGGGAGAGTGACATCAGGAGGGCGAGTAGGAAAACCGCAAGGGGGATATCGATTTCAAGCATCGACGGGGCATGGGGTAAATCGAAAAATGCAGAAGACGTACCCGTAAAATTGATCGCGGCGTGTTTAGAAAAGGCCCTGTCTTATTCTCCGCCTTGGATTACCAACGGAATTCTTTTCTGGGGATAAGGAAAAGAAGAGCGGTTAGCGTACGAAGCCATCTCGACATCAAGACAACCCGGGCTCTCTAGGCAAAGGGCTGGAAGGAAGGTCGAAAGAGGGTTACAATAACCTAAAAGGGAAGGCACGAAATCTTCTGTCCTGGGTTCACGGAGGGGCACTTCGTTTGTCTTAGTGGTCTTCGTCAATTGAAGTAATGGGGTCCGTAGGCAAGAAGAAAGGCGAGGGAAGGAGGGGAATATCTTGGGAAAGCGTACAGTTAAAGGAACTACTATCCAACACCTTATCGGTAGCACTTTCTTATCTTTTACAGTGAGAAGACCAACCTCGAAAAAGAGCCGGGGGAGGAGCTGCTGAGGGCGGGGAGGAAAAAGTTTTTTGGATGATTGCCGGGATGACAAATAACGGAAGAAGGGAAAAGGGACTGGTACTACCCTACGACAAGTCTTTTCGAGACGGACATGCAAAGGAGGGGGGGGGGTCTAAAGGATGCACCGTGAGAGAGAGAAAGGGGGGAGGGAACTCTAGAACAACAAAAAAGGGGAAAATATATATATCCAGATAAGGAGAGTCTGGAGAAAGGAGGGTACATAATGACCGAAAAATTACCGGGGATGTAAGCTGCACGAAGGGGGGGGGGACATGAAAGAACACGATCTAAAAAACATTCTGTAGTAGTGGGTAAGGAGGTCCAACAATTCAGCCTCAACAAACCTCACTAAACAAGGAAGAGGTATAAAACGTGCCGTCAGCGATGGGAGTAGGAACCGTACCACACACCATCTCAGAAATGGGCCTACTAGAAAGTTCTTGAATAGGGGACTTTGCAAACAAAAGAAGGAGGAAAGTCAGGCTTGGGAGGAAAAAATCTAGGAATGGATGGTGTCCAGCCACGGAAGTTCTCCTTGACGGATCAAAATCCTCACCCGAGGGCCGTCGCCAAACAGGAAAGGAAAGAGGGGTCTCGGGAAAGAGTATTTCCACCCTGAGCAGGAGGGCACGCGGTTTGAGACAGGGGGGGAGGGGGGAGGGGGAAGGGTTTAGGCGGTCTAGTACTAGAAAGATCAAAGAGTCGGAAAAGGAAAAAAATATCACGAATAACGACGTGCGCTAGGATCAGAAGGCAAAAATCATGACCTGTTATTGATAAACACGACGAGAATACAGGGGAAAATCGGCGCTTGATGAAGTTTGGAGATAGAAAGGGGGGGCAGGTCAAGGGCGATGACAGGGCATACGCGTAGTACACTTTGTGCTCTGCCGAAGGGAGGAAATACTTGTGGAGAAAGGGGATACCCGGAAGGAGATCAGGGGCAGCCTGACGGTTCTTGGACCGACGCTACTATCTGGCCGGACGGGGGGCTCGGGATTCGAGAGAAGAATGAGAGATGGGGGAATACACACAAGTGATTACACGCATGAAACGCTTTCTCTAGGTCCTTGGGACGGTTCACCGCTTGCGAAGAAGGAGATCAAGGGGAAAGATCGCTGGGGGTGTGGGATTTGTCATTCAGGGGGGGGAACAAGTCTTCCGGGTCTGCTGGCTGAAAAAATAGCAGGTGGTGGAAGGAGGGGAACGGCTAAGGAGGGTCAGGAGAAAGAACTTCAGGAAGGGGAAAAAAGCGGAAACTGGCCGAAGAAAATCTTCCGATCAGGAAAGGCACGGGAGGTGACTTTCTTAGGGCTCAGAGACGACTTCATGACGGAGGAAAAGGGTCTACCGCCGAGTGAGAGTATCCAAATACGAAAGAGAAAACGGAAGTTACAGTCTAGAAATCCCCGTTAAGCAGACTAAGAAATGCTAGTTAAGTCTTGGAGACTTGGGTACAAGGAAGGGGACTTTGGATAAATAAGTGGCGCGGAGAAAGGAAAAGAAAGGCCAGTAGATTCCGGCGGGACTTCTTTACTGAGGGGGTAAACCAGGGTCTGCTAGCCGAGAAAGGAAACTGACCAGCAGGGAACGAAGGGAATCCTCTTGAACTTTGGACAACTTTAAGTCTAAGTCGGGGAAGGAAAAAACCTTTCAGGGAAAGAACTTGGGAAAGCAGAGAAATAGGGTTTCGTGGCAAACTTCGGGGGAATGGGCAGTGATAAGCGGGTCAGGAAGAAATCGAGAAAAAAACAGGCCTGGACTGCAAAGGAGAGCGTTGGTAGAAGGCCAAATGTTCAAAAGTGTGAGACGACGAAGGCAGGCCCTAAAAGCAGCTTTGGACAGGGGGTTGAATGTATAAAAGCACAAAGGAATCTAAAAAAGTTCGTACATTATGGGAGGGGGGTTCCGTATAAGAAAGGGGGGGGGCCGAAGTGGGAAAGAAGGTTCTAGTCAAGGGTAGAAGAGAAGGTCCCTGGAGGAATGGGGCCCGGAAATACAGTTATCAAAGTATTCTCGAAACCCCTTTCTTACCGGGGGGTGAGGTGAAGAAGAGAGAAATCTTGGGCGAAATTCAGGGGAGGTTTCAAGGGGTCAGGTTCTGCCGAAAGAAAAGACGGGCAAAGGGGGGGAAAAAGCTTAAGGAGGAAAAAATACCGAAAAAATTGTCAGGGCCACCTTGATAGAAAAAAGCCTAGTCATTCTCTGACTTGTTCAGGAGGCCGGGGAGCGGGACGAATCCTGGGGGAGGGAAAAATCGGAAGAGGAAGATGAGAAAGGGAAAGTTATCGATCTGGGGTGGAGGGTAGGGTCCCCAACTAAGAGTTAGTTAGTAACCCAAAACCGAAACCGGTAACTGAGAGATATAGGAAAGTTGTGTCTTCAGACGCCAAAAGCAGATAGCGAAAGGAAGAGGTTATTCACGAGTAGAAAGTAGAAAGATTTCAAGGGGGGGGGGAGGGAGGAGAATCGGAACTCGTCTGAGGAGTGTGAGTGTCGATGAGTACTCGTGGGAAAATAACGCCGCAACCGTCAAAAGAAGGGGGGTCCGAAAAAAGGAACGCATGCCGAAAAAAAAAAAAAAAACCACCAAGAAAGGGTCAGGGAACTGCCTCGTCGGGACCTGAGAGGGGAAACTTAAAAGAAAACCACACTGTGCGATCTCTCAACAAAAAAAAATGAGGGAGAAATGGGAAAAGGAAGAGGTGTGTTGGACTTAAAGAAAGAAAAGAAAAGAGGGAGCTCGAGCAGGAAGGGGGAAGGAAAATTCTTTACTTCTTCTGGGGGAACCAGAAAGGGGAAATAAGTGGAGGATTGTGTCAAACACCGATGGAATTCTCCAAGAAAGAAAGGGCAAGGGGGGGAAGAGGATCCGGAAGAGAATCCATCGGGAGAAGGGGCAGAAAATCATGAGTAGTAGCAGATTCCGGTTTGGGGCGGACTCAAAATGAAAGGGAGGGCTTGAAAGGGGGGAGGGATTAATGGGGGGTTTTGAAGAAACAAGGAAAGATCGGAGAAAAAAAAGGAGCCTTTGTATATGAAGGAGAGCCTCTTTCGGACAGGAACACCAGGAGAAGCATGGAAACGGCAGGGCACTCGGACTGAGAAAAAAAGAGGGGAAGGGAGCTCGGGAAATTCAGAAATCTCTGGAGGGATCACGAAGGAAGAGTGCTCACTAATGGGGAGAGAAGGGGATCGCTACCACTGAGGGGGGGGGGGGGGGGGGGGGGGGGGGGGGGGGGGGGGGGGGGGTTGGGGGGGGGGGGGGGGGGGGGGGGGGGGGGGGGTGGGGGGGGGGGGGGGGGGAGGAAACAGCGGATTCGATGAAAGCGGAGGGCAAAGACTTCCTAAATGGGGCTTTCCGAAAGGAAAAGGGGAAATAAAGGGGGGTGCAAAGCAGGATAAGAAACAGAAAAGGGACCGTCTGGCTTCGACTGAGAGATACAGAATGTTTAAATAAGGTGGAGGAGTTCCTGGCAAAAAGCATCACGAACACCTAGAGGGCTGCTGTGAATGAACAGAGGATCGACTTGGGAAATGTAGGCGGTTCGAAGTCCTTGGGAAATTGTGATTGAAAGAGAACCTCGAGACAGGGGATCTATACCAGGGGCGAGAGGAAGACAGAGGAATAGGAGCCTAAAAAATTTCCGGCTAAGGTTAAAGAAAAAGAAGAGGGAGGAAAACAGTTGCGTGAATAAAGGGGGTGGACGTGAGGAAGGAGGAAATTTCGGGAAGGTGGAGGAGTCTAAGGACTGGTTCAACACTCATTTCATCAAGTTTACTGGGGAGAGAGACCTGGAAGGACACCTGAAGGGAAAGAAGAGAGGATGAAGAAGTAAGGAATGTCCAGGATTTGTAAACGGTAAGAAGGCGCCGAAAATGGAGAAACGGAAGGGAAAGGCGGGAAGAGGCTTCATAATTAATCTACATCAATTCGGACTTAGTGGGAGAAAAGGGAGGGAATGGGACAGAAGGGTCTTCCTCGAGGGGAAATGCTAGCACTAGGCGTCTTCGGACATTCAGAGAGGGAGGTGGCCTTAGAGGGAATCGGAAATCATACGAAAACATCAAAGGGGATTGGATGCCTGTAGGAGAAGCGTCGGCCAAGTTTAGAGGGGACATCCGAAGGATTCTAGAGAAGGTAAGGAATAAGGGAGGGGAATAAAAGAAGGGGTGGTCTTTCAAGAATAAATTTCCTTTAACCTACGTGGTGAAAATAGGAGCCAGAAAGAATAAGGAGTCTTTAACGTGGGAAATGTCGGAGTTTCGGAGATCGGTATAAAAAAAGGAACCCTAGCGCAAGAACAGAGGAGGAAGAGGGGTTTAAGTCAAGAGGGAAACATCTACTCAGCATGGGGAAGACTACTACCTAGAGTCTGGGGCATAGACTTAAATGGAGACAGGGGCGTCGGGAGGTGAACGAAAAGAGGAAAGGGAAAGAGTGTCGAAACTGATTGGACTCAGGACTGCCTAGAAAAAGGGTCAAGAGAAAAAGTCGAGGGAATTTCATAGTAAGAAAGGGCCAGAGAAAAATTCAGCAAAGAGCTTACTGTCTTAGAAGGGGGAGGGAGGGTGCTAGAAAAGGGAGGATTCAGCTCAGGGGGGGGATGAACTCCTCACGCTAAAGGAGGGTAGGGGGGAGTTGAGGAAAAAAAGGGAAAGAAAAAATTCGGGAAGCTGATCGTAGACTCAAAGAAAGATAGAAAAGAAGAGGGAAGAGTATAGAAAAGATCAAAGGCGGTACAAGAGAAAAAAAGTCTTCAAATTGGGGAAAAGAAAAACTTAAGCTTAATCTTCCATAGTAGTCGTTTCTAAGGAAAATTGTACTGCTTTGGGAGGAAAAGTAGAAAAATGAAGGAAGTAGTCCCCTCAAAAATAAGAGAGAGTTCAGAGAGAATAATAGGGAGGAGGCTTTGAAGTTGGGAAGGTCAGCTAGACTCCAAGAAGAGAGGGCAAGGTAGGAGAGGGTCACTTTCTCAGAAGCCCTAGAAGGAGAAAGGATCATCCTCGGGAGGAAGGGGCAGTTAGGTGGTTTTAAGTCGTCCAAGGGGAATGGAAAAAAAAGAAGAAGGAAAGTCCGATAGTTTTCCGTAAAAAGAACTCCCAAACTTCTGTTGAGAGTCGAAAGGACTCTTACTGGGAGAGATATATCAGAACGGGAGAGGGAGAGAAGGCTAGGAGATAGAAAGAAACAACACCTGAAGGGGGGGAAGGAAAAAAAATAATAGGGTAAGGAAGCAAGGAGAGCGATCCCGGCGGGGAGAATTTTGAGCCATCCAGTTCCCAGGAGGGAAGAGAAGACTGTTGTGTGGAGGAGGGGGGGGATGCCACTAGAGAAGAAGAAGGGCTGTTTTGGGGGTTAAAAATCCCCTCACGGACTCCACAAAAGGAATCCACATAGAAAGCCCTGAGAGGATAAAAGGGTTCCCGGGAGCTAGTTCTTAGAGACAGGAAAAAAAAAAGATAACTAAAGTGGAAAAGAGGGGAGGATCTTCTTCCGGGGAAAAAGGAAAATCGAATGTGTGAGGAGACGACAGGTCTATGCCTTTCAGGGGGGGAAGAATCAACTGAAGAGCAATTGGAAGGAAGGAAAAAAAAAAATCCGAAAAACGAAGGCCGAGAAAAAAAGAAGAAAGCAGGGAGAGGAAGAGAATGTAAGGGCAAAAAAGGGAAAAGACCGGAGGAAGCGTTGATAGTCTAAAAGACGGTGTAAGGGACTTGTCGAGCGGAGGGCTCGATCCTCATCACGTGAAAGGAGTATAGAAAGTAAGACGCAAGACCATCCTGGCGAGAGGAAAGACAAAATAAAGGCGCTAAGAACAGGTGAGGAAAGCCCAAGAAGGGGGAAAGTCAGGGGCCTCAGAAAAGGCATCTTTAGGGGAGGGGGGCTAAGAGGAAAAGTTCTCTATTACAGGCTAAAGAGATTCTCTCCATGGGAGTATGGTGAAGGGGGGGGGGCGCGCAGAAGACGGGGCTAGAAAAAAGAAGAACCTTCAAGAGGAGGGAAAGTCGAAAGAGCGGAGCGCCGTCCTACTCGTCCGTAAGATCCTGGAGGAGAGAACCTGGAGGTCTCTTGAGCGCACGACTTCATTCCCAAGGGATCAAAACCTCTTGGAGACTCAGGGACAGTGTCCGGTGAATAAGATTTGCTTAAGTAAATTCTCCTGTCAACATCGTGGAGGCGGGGGGTTGGGGTCAAGAGGGGGGGGGACCCTTAGAAAGGAGGAGCTAAGACCTCGGGAGGGGGGAGCTAAATGACCTTGAGGAGTAGACGTATAACTGAGCTCGACATAAAGCTGTAGGTAGATGGATCAAAAAACCGGAAAACTAGCTGCCCGTAGCTAATAAAAGGAACAGGGGGGAGGGGGCTTACTAAGTAGGGTGAGATAGAGGTATACGGCAATGAAGTCGGAATTTCTAAGAAAAGAGAAAAAAAGGGGAGGTCTAGTAGAAAAAACGAGAAGAGTCAAAAACGGAGGGGAACTCAGAACCATAGGCAATGTGACCGAAGAAATGGGGGTAGAGTTGACTTGAGGTGGAATAATTGGGGACGAAGAGGACTGGGAGTTTTCGGAGGGCTCTCAGAAAAAAGACCAGGAAAAAGTAGAAAGTCAAGGAGAGGACTTCACTCTAGGTCCGGAGGAAAGGACGGGGAGACATAGGAAGGGGTTCCCGGGAGGGTAAGGGGGATAAGGGACCTCATCGGGGTGGGAAATTGTGGGACCAGAAAGGAAGATAAGGAAAGAAACCCCGTGACGACAAAGAAAGTTTTATCAGGGAGGAGAGGGGTTCTTCCGTGGTCCAAGGAGTGGGGAAGGGGGGGTCAATAATCGGAGGGAGGAGAGCTCAGCAAAGAGAGATGACGGCGAGGAGGCTGTTGAAAGGAAAGACCAAAGTTTATTTAAAAAGAAGGAGGGAAGAAGACGGGCCGTCCCGAACGGAGGGGAGGGTGTGACTGGAGAACACTAAGGAGGCTAAATTGAGGCAAGGGTTCTTGTGAAGAGGAATGGAAATGCACTTAGGCGTTCAAATGAGGGAGGAAGGAGAAAAGAACTAGACGGAAAGGGAGGGAGGGGGCCAGCTTTAAGAAAGGGAGAGAAGTCTAAAACAGGTCTTTACCGGATTCAATTTGGGAGGGGGCCTAATAGAGAGGGAGCTAGACATCTGGGGAAGGAAGGTTCTGTCTAACCAGGTGGCCCGGGGGGGGACCAAACTCTTAAACTGGCTTATCAGATCGAAAAAATGGGGGGGAGGGACTGGGGAAAGGAAAGAGACAGGAATAAAGACTGCTCTGGAGGGTTCTGAAGAGGGGTAGGAGGTGCTAAATGCCTTTGGTAGTTCATGGAGAGAGGAGGATTAGGCATCCACAGGAGGAAAGGGAGAGACTGGTTTTTGATGGCAGGGGGGAGAGAAAAAAAAACAAGTAATCTTAGGTGAACAAACCTGGAAGAGGGGTCGCCCTCAAAGGAAGGGGGGGGAGGAATGAAAACGAAATGGCAGAATAGGAGTAAACTTAACAGAAGGGATGATGATCGGGGACGGAAAGGCCGAAAAGGGGGGCATCGGGGGGAGGCAGAGGCGAAGCTTGTAACTTAGGATTTGTATGAGGGGGGGCTGGTGACTAAGACTCGGGTGGTTGAAGAAGCAGAAACAAAGCACCCCGAATAAAATATGGGACTCCGCCCTTACAGTAAGGAGAAAAGATATGCAACAATAGGGAGGGGCTCTTAACTCAGCTGTAGGCTGAGGAGCTTGACTACCCAAAAAAGTAGAGAGATCCAAAAAAAGGGGGGGGGAGAGGAAAATAAGAGGAGAAGAAAGGGGGGGGTGCGAACGGGTAAAGAAGAAAGGGAGGATTCGAGAGGAAAGATATGGGTTCATTGTGGAGGCCGGAGGTTCCTTGGTTGCTGAGAAAGGATGTGAGAAGGGAGGAAGGGGTATGTCAAAAAAAAGCTAAAATAACAAGTAGAAAAAAAAGAGATAACACGAAAAGGGGAGAAAAAGTAGGCAGTAGACGAACCTGAGGCCTTCATCTGGGAGTCCTTCCTCGGAGGAAGAACATTCTGAAAGGGCGCGCTCTTAAGGGGGTTGGAGCACTAAGAAAACAGAATCATGGAGAAAAGTTACAGTTTGGAAAAAAAGTACTATTATGGTGGGGGAGAACTAAAAAAAAAAAGCACCAGAGACAGGAGAAAAAAAGTCATCAAGGGTATATAGGGTACAGAGCCAGATTGTTCGGACTTCGACACATTAAGTGAAAAAAACGAAGGAAAGAGAGAAAAACGAGAGGAGGAAGGGAAGATCTCTATCAAGGCAGGAAAGGGAGGCTTATCAGGCAGTAAAACATATGGACTACAATCTCAGGGGGAGGAATGGAGAGAAGAAAGAGCGCACATAGGGAAGGAATCGGAGGAAACCTTCATTAATATGAAGACACTTGTATCTCCTGATCACTTGGGAGGAAAGATGAATCATACAGACAGGGAACTGGAGACGTCGATTACTGAGAAAGAAGTTTTTCCCTAGGGCTGGGGGCAGGGAGATCAAAAAGCATATTACTACCGAGGCTCTGAGGGATTACCTGGAAAAAAGACAAAGTGAGGGAGTCGGGACTGGAAGAAATGACTGTGGGAGAAAGTGTGGTAGTGGAGAAAAAAGCTCGACCTGGAGAGAACCGGGGGATAGAAAGAGAAACAGGAGAATAATTATACAGGGTCCACAGACTTTTCAAAAAAGAGCCTAGAGGAGAGGAAAAGGCTGTACTTAAAGGGGGTGGTCAGTAGAAGGGGGGCTAGTCTGAGGGTCACCAAAAGGGAAATAAGGCGGGGATGACGGGTAAAGAAGGTTCATACAATGGCAAATCGAGAAGAACGGTGACAAGGAGGGAAGGCCTAGGAGAGAGGAAAGAAGGTGACTTGAGAGTGGAAAAAATTTCTCTCGAGAAACGATTGGAGGGGAAAAAAGAAAATATGCGGGAAGACACAGGCTTCAAAGAAGGAACTCCCAAGCTTTCTTAGGAGCATAAAGTGGAGTAGGAGGAAGGGTCAGCACTTGGAGTAGTCTCTGGGGAGACGGGAAATGGGAGGGGATTAGAAAGGAAGAGTCGCATTGACTGTAAGGAGATAAATCAGAAGAGAAAAGGGGGGAGGGTCTTTCTATGCCGGGGAAGGAGTGGAAAGTTTCGGGGAAGACTCCTCGGGAGATAAGAGGAAGACGGGGGAAGAAAGAAGCTTTACGATAAAAAAGGAGGAAAAGGTCTTGAAGAAAAGAAAGAAGGGAAGACTGGGTGGAAATAATTAAAATAAAAACAAAAAAGGAAGGGTCTACGGAATAAAAAACTTGAAGCCATGGAAGGGGGGAAAGAGAGGCCTGACTGTGAAACTTAAACTACCTATAAATCGGACTGATCGGGGTCCAGATCTGGTTGTGGATGACAGAGAAATATCATTTGAGAGGAAACTTAAAGGAACTGAATACATTAAATCTGGTTTCTTAACGGACGGGGGGGGAGCCGAAAGAGGAATGGGAAAGACTTTCGAAAAAAAGGATGTGCGAGGGACGGAAGCGAAAAAAGGGTCCAAGGAGAAGGGAGTGAGGTGGGGGGGGGGGGAAGAGAAGAACTTGAGGTCGGAAAGGGGGGCAGAAAGAGGCTTAGTTCTTCGGTCGCGCGGTGGGAGAGTCAACGGGAGGGAGGAGGACTAGGGGGATGTAAAAGAAGCGGGGAAAGCCAGGGAGGGGAGGGCGATGAGAAATATACGATTGGGGAGGAGTAGGGGGGGAGACAAGAAAGAGAGAAAAAAAGAAAAGGAACCGTCGTCACGAGGATCAAGGAGGGTGACGAAAATGAGGAAAAAGTTGGGCAAAACGGAGATTCACGCAGAGCAGTCGTTTTTAAGGAACGTCGTTTGATTCTTGGGGAGGATTCAAGTCTAAGAAATTTCCGTTAAAGACAGAAAAAAAAGAAGACGGGGAAGGAGAAGAAAAAGCGGAATGCAGAGGAAGGGGGATGCGGGAAAGAGAAGACAAGAAAAGGGGGAGGGGGGAGCAAGTGCGGCTCTTTTCCTGTGAGAAGTAATACCCTCTCCGGGAAAGGAAAGGTATATCGGGGGGAGGACGAGTTGCGTGCGTTTGGGTGGGGGAGGGGAATTTGACTGAAGAAGACTTACGATGCAGCTCGGTGACCGCAAGAAGACAACTTCTTGGAGAGGCTACATTCAAAGAGTTTATTGCAAGGAAACGGGGGGATCTCGTGATCAGGAGAGGGGAAGAAGTCCCCCACAAAAAGGAGGAAGAATTGAAGAAGATATCCTCAAGGAGAGAGTTGACCAAGGCTTTGAATTATTCCAGAAAAGGAAGGTGAATGGGGAGCGAAAACTAAAAGGTGGGACGGGGGAGGTCCCAAGAGAAGGAGGAGGCAAAACGGTGGAAGAACGGAAGACGACACTCACAGAAAATGGAAAGCCTCTCCGACAACTATTATACCAGTTGGTTGCCGTCAAAGGGCGAGGGGGGGAAGGAAGGGGCCCTTACACGAAAAGGGAACTGGAACCGATAAGTTGTTCTGGTAACAGGGAGTGGAAGGAACAAAGGAACAGACTCCATATGAAGTCATCGAGACTACGAGGGGAAACTGAGATGCCTTTAGGGAGGGAAGACTTCACTGAAGGGAGCCTGGAAAGGAGGCCAAAGCCCGGAAAAGAACTTGGACGTCGCAAAAGAAAAAGAAAGAAGGGAGAGGGAAAGAGAAGGTGTTTAAAAAAGGGGAAAAGAAAATTGAGTCAAGATTTTAACGGGGAAGAGGGTTTAAGGGAGGGAGGAATCGTCTTGGAGGCAAGCCAGCTAAAGAAGCGAAGCAGGAAAAAAAAAAAGCCCATCCTGGTGGCGAGAGGGGGGATTCCTCAAAACGGGGAGCGAATAAGCCATTAAAAGAAAGAAAAGAAACTAATAGAAAAGAGGGAAAGTCATAAGAAGGAAGAGACGGCTAAAAGGAAAGGGGTGGAATGATGTCGAAGAGGGGGGGGAACCTTCTTCGATTTAAAAGTGAAAAAAGACGCTGTGCGGAAAATGGTGGGATTTCAAGGGAAGGCTACAGAGAAGGAGAACTATGAAATGAAAATGGGAGGAAGGGCTCCGAAGCCTAGAAGGGCTTCTTCAATCAGGAAGGGCTTCTCACCAGCCTGGACGTAAATGGGAGAAAAAGAGCTTGAGGAAAACAGTACTAAGGAAGAGGGAGGATCTGTCAGGTGTCCTGTGGAAAGGATTGCGCTGAAGAAATGGGGGATCCGGAAGGAGGAGGCTTTGGGTGGGGTATGGGAAGAGGGAAGGGGAAAAAGTATGATCCGCTTCGGCAAGGAAAGAACCCGAGAAGGGGGGGAGTCGGGAACACCCTGAGGAGTAGAAGTGAAGAAGGAAGGAGAGGACCGTATGATTCGGGAGGCACAGGCACGGAGGAAAGAGGAAGTCCGAGGAAGGGAACGTTAAAATTGGGAGAGAGGCTTCTCGAGAGGGGGAGGAAAAAAAAAAGGGGTCAGGGAATAGAGGGGGAAGGATGACTAAAGGGGGGGGAGGGGGGGGGCAGAGAGAAGAAAGGGAAGATCACCTGAGCAACTTAAGTCACGAAAGGGGGGGGGGGCGACGGACGGATGATGTCGAGGGGAATTCTTGAGGAAGGGGGGTCAGAAGGGGGGACTTAGGTGGAGATAAGGGGAAGAGGAGCCCAGGGAGGAGGACCTTGGCCCTGAAGGAATTCCGGGGAGAGAGTATTGGGCCCTGCAGGGGGAAAAGTACCGAGGGGATCGAAATTGGGGGGACCAGGGAGAACGAAGTAAGGAAGAGGTTCCGGGGGGGGGGAAAGTTTGACCATCACGGCTTCTGCTTGGGGACGTAAAACACAAGGGAAGTCCAGAAAGGAGGAAGAGCTAGAGGGGTTGGTTATTGGAAAATTAGGGGAAAGGGGGGGACTAACTCGAGAGGGGAAGGTCTCGCGCACGGATACGGGCATGGGAAAGGAGGGGGCGTGTGATTACAGAAAAAATAAAAGAAGGGAAAAAAAATACTAGGGAATAAGGAGTACCGACATCCAGGGAGGGGGATTTTGACGGGACCAGGGTATAAGCCGAGGAGGGAATCATTAGTTAGGGGGGGGTCAAAGTAGAAAAAGTTAAAAAGAACTTCACGGGGAAAAAATCGGGGGGAGGATCTAAGGAAAGAGAAGAAAGGGAGCTTCGAAGGACTTGAAAGTCAAAGTTATCCTTGACGCATCAACTTTCAGGTCCCTGGATGGAAAAGGAAAAGAGAAGTCGGAGAAGACTTACTAGACGATCCAGTATGGGTAATTAAGGGTATGAGATCCCATTGGATCATGGATGGAAAGTGTGGACAACGAAGGGACAGGCAGTAGAAGCGGTCTTTTACTGGGACACCACCTGGAAAAGAGAAATCAAATCCAAGTTCATATCTACTAGGAGGGTTTGGGAGGAGTGTTACGGGAGGGGGGGAGTATCAGGGGAATACAAAGGGAAGAAAAAGATGTATCTTTAAAAGAAAAAATCGAAACCGGCGAAATTGAGCGAGAGGGTTGATTTCTTGGAGGGATCAGAAAAAAATCATCATAATCTTTGAGGGCCAAACCAAACAAAAAAACAAACGGTCCAAGGGGAGCAAAGATAGGACCAGAGGTGTGCGTAATCACAACCTGGGGGCAGATCGAGAAAAAGTGAAAGTGAAAGGATGAAGCGTGGTGGAATAACAGAATGTAAGCGGTTTCTAATCTATATTGAAACGGAGTCATTCTGGTATGGTGCGTTTGGAGAATAGTTAGAGTTGGTTGAACTCCTACTCAGTCCATTATAAAACTCTGGTAAGCCTCCTCTGAACGGGACATGAAGCACACGGGAAAAAAGGGGATAGATTTACTCTTATAGGAGGGGGAGGAAAAGGAACGAAAAAACAAGTTGAGAGAAGAACAAAAAACTGAGGGATGAGGAAGAAAGGAAAGGGGGTTGGGACACGGACAAGGAAAAAAGAAGACGATGCGCGAAATGTGGTCCTGGGGAGGGAAAATTCCGGGGGAGGGTCGGAGACAAGAAGGGTGAAGAGGGGGGGGAGGGAGTGGATTCAACCCAGGGGGAGGGGGAAAAAATATAAGAAAAAAGAAAATCAGAAGGGCAATATGGATCAGAGTCAACAGGATTCCACGGGTGCGGGTGACAAGGCCAGACGCGCCTAACAGGAGGGAAAAGTTCGGAGATAGACGGGGGGAGGAAGGAAACCTGAGTCAGGAGTGTCGAAGTGAAGAGGGGGAAGACGAAAGGGGGTTGTGGAAGCAAGAAAAAGACCAGACCCGGAATAGCCGTAAAAGTCAGAATTTTGCTCTTTCACGCTCATAGGTGCGGCTGAAACTTCGTTATGCGAAAAAAGAAGGTCACCTCTAGAACACTGACTTATAGGGACTGAGAATTATCACGGGAGTATCTCTCTTATATTTCTGGAGTGATGACAAATAAAGGGGAGGTCAGAGGGGATAGACTACACGTACTTCAAAAGTAACTAGAAATGCTTTGTGGGGAGTGAGCTCTTCTGAAAAGTTTTCCGCACGGGGGAGAGGAAGGAATAACGGGGGACGGAAGAGAGAAGAAGCCGGTCCTGAGGCTTGATAACTTGAGGAAGATAAAGATGGGGAAAGAAGGGGGTGGGAATGTATCACTGGCACCATCAGAATGAAAGAAAAAAGAGGTCTCTTAACGGGAAAGGAAGGGGATAAAATAACTGAACGGAGGGGAATTCTGTCGGAGGAGAGTCCTGGGAAACAGTTTTGGAAAAGGTAATCAAAAAGAGACTCCGGGGAAGACAGAAGACGGAGAGATATCATGAAAGAAGAGGAGATTAGAAAGGGGACAACTAATTGTTGAAATACACAGGGGGTGGCTCTGCGGAAAGTA
>Ga0179593_1452959_pt1 | contig 16861 bp, 17 predicted proteins | sample CZODoug2_1_08_16_FD_185931 | JGI IMG/M metagenome (GOLD analysis project Ga0179593, IMG submission 185931) | Vadose zone soil fungal communities from Angelo Coast Range Reserve, California, USA - CZODoug2_1_08_16fungal (PacBio error correction) | ecosystem: Environmental > Terrestrial > Soil >...
GGGGTTCATACAGACTCCTCCAACTCCCGGTACGTGACGGGTCGCTGGAGTCGGGGTCCTCGACTCTTAAGGGACCCTACGGGGGAAGTGGTGTGTGGCAATGAAAAATACAGGTAAAATAGAGAAGGGACTCATCGTGACTAACGTCAAGAAAACATTCTTAGGGGTATAAGGTCGGCGAAAAACCCTGGGTGTTGACTTTGTGAGAATTTCGGAGGGCGGCGTCAATGAAAGCGGAAAAGGTGCAAACATCCTGCGTTAATCAGTTAAGACGGAAAACGGAACCCAGGGGGAGAAGGAAACTACAACGAAAAAGTCTACCTATTCCATAAATGTGGTCAAGGGTGCGGGGGGGACCTCAGCTACCTTCTGGGGGCTGTTTAAGAGGGGGCTGCTGGGGAGAGCACCAGAGTCTCTTGTGTCTGACCTGGGGTCAAAAAACTGCAAAAGATAGATGTTCAGAGAGACCATGATGACATCGAGAACGCTACTAAAAACGCCCAAACGGTCAAACTAAACTGGGGGGCCATGGAAAGGAGATTTCAAAAAAAAAAAAGCTGCGGGTGGCCGCTGGCACTGGACAAACGAAAAGGGGGGGGGCTTCTACATGTGGGGCCAGTTGGGTGCACTAGGGAAGATTCAGAATGAAAGGTCACTTTCTAAAAAATCAGGCATCGAAAAAAAAGGTAATGAGGAAAACATTATATGCCGAAGCCAGCTGCGCCTGTTTAAAGGGTCGAAAAAAGAGGGAGACGAGGGCCAACTGATTCTAATGTGGCCTGGGGGGTGTGGGGGATGGGGGGGTGGGGGTTGTGCGGGGTTGTGGAGGAGGTTAGGGTGGCGGGGGTGTGGTGTGGGTGTAGGAGTTTGGGGGGGTGGGGGGGTATGTACACCCTTTTGGGTCAGGGGTCTCCACTTAATTTGCTCCCCAGCCGGGGTTCCTCCGGGGTGGGGTCTTACTGGGGGTTCGTTCGCGGGGTTTTTCCGTCAGGTTTGTCGGGCCGGTTTCCCCGGCGTTTATATGTTTTCTGGACTTAAAAAGGGGGGGGGAGGGGGGAAATCTCCCTTACAATGTCTGGGGAGGGCTGGGGGGGGGGTGGGTGGAGGGTGGGGAATTGTCATCAGAATCAACAGAGGCGGGGCTCACCTAGTGCACCCCAACCATCCCGAGCTTCGTAAACCACGAGCGGGACGGGGGGGGGGGGTGGAGGGTTCCTCACCGAACCGGGGTTGGGGGGAAACTTCTGCTTTTTGAAACCGGGGTGGGTCGTTTGTGGGCGTACCTGGGACATTCCCAAAGGGGGGGGGTTGTTGGGGTTTGGGGTTTTGGACTTTCCAACACCAGTTTCGGGGGTCACGTGCTCTGCACCAAGAAAGAGAGTGGGTCAGAACCTCCGGGAAGTGACCAGAAAAACAGCAAAGTTGGAAGGGGGCATCGGGAAAATCATCCTTTGACTTGGGGGGGAACGGTCTCTTCAAAAAAACTACACTCTGGGGCACTTGCAAATGGGGGGGGGGGTCAAAGGAAAACGGAAAAAGAGATTTCAAAACTAGTATGGTCAGCCAAAAGGGGGGGGGTGGAGAAGCAGTTCCGCCGTGAGGGAAAGGACAGGTGTGAAGGGGGGGAAAGAAAGAAAACAATAACACTACTTTGGGGGGGAAGTCCTGGGGAGAGGACCTACGGAGGAAAGTAGGACATGATAGCTCAAATGCGCGTTTCAAAAAAGACATAGTAGTATGAGATTATATTACTTCTTAAGGAGTACTCTTTTCTGAGCAAAACCCGATCTTGGAAAGGGGTTGAAAAGAGGGCGAGGAAATTAGCTGATCTGGCAAGGAAGGCTAGCCTCAAGGAAGGCACGTTCTCTACAGCTGGAGTCTTCGGGGGGGGGGGGGGGGGAAGTTAACAGAAAATAAAATTTCAAAGGAAAAAAGGAAAAAATAATCATGGACAAGGGTGTCCTAAGAGTCAAGGACAATTCTGGAATTTGGAACCGGGAATGAGACTCATCCGGGTCTGGAAAAAATGATCTGGAGGCAAGTGCTAAATGCCACTTAAAAAAAGAAAAGCCTAAGGGAGTAGATCGGCTCATAGGAGGGGGGGAAAGCGCTCAGAGAAAAAAACTCTCAGTGGACACAATAGGACACGAAAGAAAGTTCGTGGATTGCGTAGGAAGACTTACAAGGACAGGGGGAAAGACCTCGACCGATTGACGGACGGGGGAAAAGGAAATTCACCAGTTGGAGATATCTCTCTTCCGCCTACGGAAGAGGAGAGAACTGGGAGAAAAGATTTTTAAAAGGGGGAAGTCAAAGGGGACAAATAACGGGGGAACTGCGTCGAAGGTGGGAAGGCAAGTTTGGCAGAAGAGGCCTCATAGGGGTCAACTGGGCTATCGTCAACCTGAGAAAAGAAAGAGGTCGGCAATAGCAGAAAAAGGAGAGAATCTTTAGATAGGAGGGGAAGATGATGGGAGAGGGGCAGTAGAGAGTAGCGATTCACTCTAAAGTTTGGCAAATAAAAGAATGTCAGACGGGAAAAGAAAAGTCACGTGCCAAACGAGGGAAAAGATCTCCGTTTCTAGGGAAATTTGTTGAGGAAGAAAGGGAAGGTAATCAGCCAAGGAAAAAAAATACACAATATGAAGAAAAACATTGAGGTCCCATGACGGGGTGCTAGGCTGGGCTTGGATCATAAATAAAGGGGGGGGAAAAGTTGTGGCCGGAGCGGGTTAGTCCGGTGTAAGAGAACGGTCTGGGGGGGAGGAAAAGAAATCGCGGAGAAAGATGAAGGCGGACGGGCCACATGGGGCGGAACGGGGAATCAATTATCGAAGGAGTGCTGCGTGTGCCGGGAGGTGAATAAAAAAGGAAGAGGACTGCGAAAAACGAAAAGAGAGGAAGGTAGGTCGATCAACACAACAAAGGGGAAATGATCTAGAAAACTTACTCGCTAAGTTGAGTAGACCGGGTCACTTCCTTAAATGGCGGAAAACCCGCAGCCAAGAAAACTGGAACTCGAAGAAAAGGAAAAGATCCGTGTTATGCTAAAAGGTTTCCGCCGGAGAAAAAAAAAATAGTTCCCGAGAGGGGGAGAACGGATCTGCAAAGAACTAGGGATCCATGGGGACATCCGAACTGAAGGAACCTCCGGGAAAAAGGGGGGAATTCATTCAAAGAAAGGGTCCGACTGAGTAAGACCAGAAAACACGTCGCACGGGCACAATGAAGGGGGGGGGTCGTCATATTTGATGGCCTGAGGGCCATCTCTTAAACATTAAAAAAGGCTTTCCCTCACATGGAAATGATACCAGTATTTGGGGGGGGGTAGGAAATCCAATTTGAAATTGGACTTTGTCAGGGGGTCGCTGGATAGTGTCAAACACTGGGGAGAAAGAATCTTGATCTGAAAAAGGGACTCTGAAATAAGGGTCTGGTGGGAAAATAAGGCCAGAAAAAAAGAGGGGGCTCTCAAGGAGGGATAACTAAGTCTCAAAGGGGAGTAGAATTGAAACATATATTAAAGGGGGGGTACTTAATTAACAAAATACGTCCGCCCGTCATTCTTGGACCATAAGGCAGCATAAAAGAGGGGGAAGACCCGGCCCCGGAGGAACGTAGGCCCAAGAGATCGAGACCCAAAGCTTTCCGCGCCAGAGGGAAAGAGGGGACCCAGGGAGATAAAGATCGTCAGAAAAAAGACCCCGCAAAAGGAGTTGAAGATCTCAGGAGGGATAGTGATGGCGATATGTCCTATCGGTGTAATAAAGCGATATTAGGAGGGGGGGGGTTAGGCTAGAGGTGTCTCGAAAAACTAAGATATGAGAAACTGCCATGCGAAATCGGCACGAAAATCTGGGAGAGGGACACAGGTCCACGACAAGGGGAATCAACCGTTGGGTCTCAATAAGCTAGCGTTTTCCAGCATGCCTTCGCTCACCACGGAAGACTCCTACACGTCTGCCCGGAGCCTGATAGGAGTCGAAGCCGTGGTTGAAAAGATCCTTGGGTCACATGGTGAAAAAAAATTATCCACCTCTTTCGTCCGCGAAATGAATGAAAGGGGAGAAAAAAAGTAAATCTTAAAGAGGGGTGGGAGGAGAAGGAGCTGTCAGGATGACCAAAAAAAACTGGGCAAAAAACGAGGAGAATGAGTTCAAAGCTCGGCGAACCTCATACAAAAAGGGGTAATTGTAGAATGTTAAAGTCCATGACAGAGCGGAACGGGACAATCACAAACGAGTTCTAAAAGACGAGGGTACAGACGGAAAAAAAGGGGGGGGGGGTACGGTGAAACCGGAAATATACCTTTTGAGAAAAGTCTAATCCCGTGGGACAAAAAAAAAGGCTTAAAGGAGACAAAAAGAGTTGCAGGAATGGGGGGAGGGGGGGGGAACTTTTTAAGGGGGCGGGAGGCATCACTATCGAAAGACGCTATAAAAAATCACATGGGGAATCCCCAGTCAGAAAGGGTAGCAGGCCGGAGGACTTTCAGCATCGTGGTGAAAAAGAGCGAAAAGGCCGGGGGACAAAAGCTCCGTTCAGAGAAACCTGAGGAAGAAAAAGGGGGTCTCTTGCATGGTTAAAGAGGTTGTAACGGTCTAATTAAAATCTTGAAGGGAATAACCGGTCAGTAGAAGTAAATGACGGGGGTTGGGGGGTCGTATCCTCCTGGTCCAAAGAAGGGGAAAAAAGTAAGGTCGTGGGGCATTCTTAATTCGAAAACAGGAAAAAAATGGGTGACTCAGAGAGACAGGGTTCAGGAAGGGGGAGTCGTATAAGCGGTCTTAACATCAGTCTGGGGGCAAACGAAACAACAAGGCGATGAGGTTATACGAGGGGGGCGCCAATCGAGGCCATCAAGGAACCCCAGAACATGAAGAATAGCGGAGGGGAAACAACTCGGTCCCCACTGTAAATGAAGTCTTAGGTGGAGGACGTGGGTAGTTGTGTTCTCGCAGGGGGGGGTTGAAAAAATGGGTTTCAGGATAGAAATGTGGGGGGGGGTGAATTTCCTCGGAACTGGGGGGGGGGAAGGGGGCTGAAAACTTGTGTCGGTGCAAAGTCCGTAAGCCAGTAGGGGTGGTCAAAGGAGTCGGGCAATCATAGGCAAAAAGACGATCCAAGCGGGTGAAGTACGCGTTCGTAAAAGGGAATGATTGCTTCGGAAGGGATAACCTGGCTTGGGGGGATCTAAGGCTTAACCAAAAAAAACGATAGGGGGGGAAATTAGAGGCTAGGCATGGAAAGAAGACTCAAGGGACAATTCACTTCCGAAGGGAGGGGAAAGGGGGGGGGATCTCTGTAGCCCGGATGACATCATCTCAAACTTAGGGGATGAAAAAAAAGAGAGAGGTCATCGGGTGGGGGGGGGGGGGTACATCTGCGCCCACTCGCAACTTGACGCCTTGCGTTCCAGCGCGACTCGTAATTCCCTAGCGTCAAAGCTTGGTGTTCAGCTGAGAGGAGGCACATCCAATTAAAAGGGCATGCGGGCGAAACAGCAGATCAAAAAACCCAAAAAAAGAAACAAATCACGGACTGTCTTGGATCGTCGAAAATTGGAAATAAGGGTAGTGAAGGCAGTCGCCTTGCTAAAAGGGAGGGGCTACAGAGCAATGCAACATCAGACAGAAAAGAGACAGTACTGATAAAATTACCTGTCGGAAAAAGAAAAAAACAATTCTCTCATTACAAATAACCTACGCCACCGAAGGAAAAAGCCATGGGGGAGTGGGGATCGAGGTGCTGCACCCTCAGATGATCTTGCTGGTAGGCTGGTATTGAGGCGAAGGCTTGCGGGAGAACAACGGTAAGATTCAGAAAAATCTTGCACGTTCACAGTGCTGGCAGGAAAAGGGAAAGGGGCCGCGAACCTGCCATGAACTATTCACATGGATTTAATGGGATCCACACGCAGAAGTAAAAAAAAAAGATCCGGTCCTGTTCCGGGAAACAAGGTCCACGAACAAGTCATACACACCGCTGCGGATAGCTGGAAACCCAAAGTGGCGCAGAGGCTTATATCTTGGGGAACCGGGGGGTTCGGGAACGCAGAAGGAGCGTCGATCTCACAAGGCAATCTGAGGAAGCCAAGAGAGAGACAAATGGACGGTATGACAAGGGAGGATCTTGTTTGGGGAAAAGGGGGAGCAAAAATTGGGCTCTGTTTCACACCAAGATGCTGAACAGCGCAAGGTGGAAAAGTTGGGCCATTGCAAAAAAGGGGGGGGGTGCTTGTTGGGGGAGAGAGCAATCCTCGATATTGGACCTCCAAATGCGCCCGGGTCCAAAACCCCGAGGGCCAATTGTTCGGAAAAAAGAAGAAAAAGATAGTGGAGGGGAAATTGGAATTTGCGAATCCAAGAGAGTGTCCAGTTTGCAGGAACCCGGGGGAAAAAGTGAAAAAACTCGGAGCAGGGTCTAGAAAACACGACAAATGTTGATGCCGGCAAGAAGGTTCCTCATGGGAGGGGGATTTGAGACAAATGAAAATGTATACTGCGGGGAGTGGGTGGGAAGCCGGGGGACTTTGATAAGTGTGAGAATCTCCATACGAAAAAAAAAACTGGACTCCGACAGCAGGTGAAATGTAATATCATTGGGGGAGACTTCGGACTCGTCATGATCCTTCGGGCAGCCATCTGGAGGAAGTTTCACCATGGAAGTAGGAAGTGTGCCCTCGCGGCTTGGGCAGACCAGAATCAGAGAAGGACGGGGGGGCTTTATAATCTTGTATATAAATTCCTTTCTTCTAACCTGAGGGTAACAGGGTCTCATCTACAAATCCGGTAGGGAACGGGGGGGCGTGGAATCTAAAGTGGACTAACTTCGTGACCTCTTAATCATAGCCGCATGCGGAGGGGAGTTGAAGGAAAAGACTGAGACAAGCACTTCAACGACTAGGAATGGGTGATTCTTTCCAATAAAAAAGTGATCAAGGAGATCTCCTACGCTAGGGGGACGGAAAAAACTCGCGGCATAAAGAGAAAATCCTGGGCGGCGGACTTTCGATAATTGATACCTCACTGGATGGGCCACTAAAGAGAAGTAAGACTAAAGGATGTCCGGGTCCAGGAAAATCGGAGACGGTGGGGAATCGCTCGCGACTTTTCTCGATGTGGGTGATTCCTGGGGGAAAGGGTAAAAGGCCGCCTGGATGAAAAGGGATAGTTGAAGATGGTAAAAAAGCAAGGCACCAGGGTTTCCCTGGATCCACCGTGGCGAGCGGCACGCAGGAAGATTACATGCTCGGGAGAAGGAAACCAGCGGAGGGAGGGGGCTAGCTCGATTCTCGATTCAAAGGGACCGGGCTGGTTGGAAAACCATCCCCCCGAAAATTACCTTGGGGGAAAAAACGGTGAAGTATCTCACAGGGGGGAAAAATGAAGTTCGGAAGCCGCCGGGGGAAGGGGGTGCATCGCACTCATAACGAGACAAAACTGGAAAAAAAAAAAACCAAGGAAAGGGGGGACACCAAAGGGGCGTTGTTATGGACGGAAGGCGGGTAAGGGGAAGGGGACAGAAAATGCACGAGAAAGAAATTGGGTCACGGACGGGAAAGTTCACCTTGCGCTCCGCGATTTCTGGGCATTCAGCCGCAATCAAAAAGCGGAAAAAAAGCCACGACGTGACGCACACCGGGACAGGGGGGCGCCGCATAGGAGGGAAGGGCCTGTGACACAAGAGAAATACTTCCTCGACTTTGTGGTCGGGAAAGGAGGAAATAGTATTGCTGATCTCTCCAACACAGAAAAGGGAAAGGAGGGATGGAGAGAGGGGGGGTCATCAGTGAGGAAGATAGGTATTTTCGAAAAGGGGCACGTATCGTCGGGCACAAGAAACTACAGTAACGATACTAAAAGGCGAAGGGGAGGAAACAACTGAAGGGTCCTTCGAAAGCCTAGGTCAACATTTGGGAGAATTGAATCAACGATACATCGGCAAGAGGGAAGTTAACCGACAAGGGCAAAAAATAAAACTCCGGCAGGGTAACTAAGGGAGTCAGCCGAGAAAAAACGGGAAAACCTGGAATCACTTCATGGTGGTTTACGGCCGAAAGGGGTGGGGTATAAAAGGGGCCGAGCGAAAGCCGTGACCGGCGGATGTACGAAGGGGATGCGGACCAAGGAGAAGGGGGGAACGCAAAACGTTGGCAGGGTTTGCAACAGGGAAAAGGAGATATGGCAAACAGCATTTCTACGAGAAGAGGAGCACAAAAAAAAACCTGGTTTGAGCCATCTCGGGCCAGAGGGAGGAGAACAGGCAGGTAGAGGGAAAAGAGGTTCTCGCACGGGGGGGGCAGAGTCCAAGTGCCATAGCGAAAAAAAATTACTTTCCTTAACAAAGGGACCTGAGGACAGGAATAAAGATGTGGACGGGTACAAAGGAAAAAAGAATAAGAGGGGGACTCCAGTTACTACTCCGGATGATGCTGCAGGGGGAACCGGCAGTTTTTCACAGCCTGGAAATTCGGCAATAGGTTGGAGCGTGCAAAAAAAAAGTTATCAAGATCGTCAACAATCCTCCTCTCACGGGAGCTGAAGTCATAAGAGACGAGGGTTCGAGAGACGATGGGCTAGGAGGGAATGCCAACGGAAAAAAAAGGGGACGCGGGATAGAAAAGAAAAAGGGAGGGCGGCTAAGAAATAGCCAGAACGCCGAGGGAAGGCCTGAGAAGCGAAAGAGTTCTGACAGAGTGAACTAAAAAAAACGGTTTCGCACAAGAGGTCGCAATCGGGGGGGGGGTGCATATAACGGAAGACCAAATCAAGCGAGATGCCCCGGCCTTGTTTAAAAAGGCGGCTACTTCCTGCGGAGAGGGATGAACCTTGTCAAAAGAGGGCATGGGGGGTAACAGTCTCCATCCGATTGGGGGGAATCGCTCCCGAGCATGACGAGGGAGTCGTACATAAGAACTGGGAATTGGACGGCGACTAAAGCTGAAGGGAAACTCCGGAGAGACTAGGAGGTCATCCCCCACCTCAAAACCGGTTAAGTTTTCGGGGGGGAAGTAAAAACTTACGGAAATCCTAAACGGAGGGAAACCGAAAAAAAAGACACCCAGATAGCGAAATACCGAGTTTGGGGGGGCTGCACAATTTGGGGAGGGCACCCTAAAAAACTAGTAACTGGTGTGCAAATCCCAAGGTGAGACCATTCTTATAAGGAGGAAGAAAAGGGGGAACGGGTTGTACACGGGGGAAATTAAAAGGATTCTCAACTAGTAGAGTGAGTGACTACTCTACAAAGAACAACATGGGGGCAGGGGGGGCCATTGTAAAAGACATTGGGGGGGGGGGACGCAAAGTTTCTGAAGGACAAACATCTTTTTCAGCTGAGGCAAGAGGAAGGCAAGAAAAAGCTCCGGACCTCAAAAGGGGGAGCGCTGGCGGCAGGTAGCCCTGGATGGGGGGGTAAGCGGGCGATGAGGATGTGACGAAGGGGGAAGAACCTTCACAGGGGAAAAAATCAAATATGAAAAATTGGTGTCCAGAGCGGCATGGTAGATCTGCCTGAAATCAAAGGGGGAAAGGGGTCGTGGAGAGAAGGGCCCGCAGAAACAAAAGACATTGAATGCACGGACGCAGAAGGTCTATCTCAGATGTGGTCCAGTGGTGGAAGGGGGCTGAACAAACAGTAGAGAAGTATAAAGGGCAAGTGGGCGAGAAGCTGGATAGACAAAGGCCATCACACAAACAGAAACAGCGAAGGTCAGCGGAGTTGAAAAAAGGCCCACGTTAAAACGGGGAGAAGCTGATTATCAGTTTTATTGTGCATGAAACGCATGGGGGGGGGGCGGGGGGTGTGTCGTGTGAGTGTCCTGTTGGTGTGGAGGGGAGGGATGGCGGTCTGGCTGAGGTTCTGGGGGGGTGAACGTTGGGAACGGGGTGAGCAGTATGCAGGCAAAAAATGCGGCGTACAATCAACGGTGTCCACTATGTTGCTGACGATCCCTGGGACTAAGGGCGAAGAGTGAATAAGGGGGGGAGTTATCTCCTTGAGTTTACTCCTTACTGAGGGCTCACGCGGAACACCAACCGCCAGAGAAACTTGAAGAGCTTGAGGGAAGACCGAAAGGGGAACAAGTAAACGTCAAACGTCGCGTGAGAGTAAGGAGGAAAGAAGGCTCTCTCAAGAAAACCCGGCGGAGAAAGTGTCAATCGGGGTTCGAACATATCGCAAGAACACGCGCCCTCTTGAAAGTCTAAATCCTTCCCTCACGAACATCGTAAGGGGTCACCCGAAGTCGGGGTGTGCCAGAATTGGACAACCATGGAAAAAAACTCGGGGTTAACTTACGAAAGCTAGGGCACTTAAAAAAAAGAAAAACTGGAGCGAGCAAACACAAAACGGGACTCACGTCTTTCGCCGAATTGGAGCTACGGGGGGCCACGTCGTCTTGAAATTCCAAGCCCCGGCAGGGTCCAGCGTGATACAATCCAGGTCTACGCCACAAACAGGGCGCGCGCAAAACGAAAAAAACTAAACGAGGTCTCCATTTCACGGGGTGATATAGGAATGCAACACTCGAGATTGATGTTGGACGGGGAGTGATGGGGAGGGAGGGCGGAACGCGGAGCAGATTAGGGCGCCAGATACCCCTTGCAAGCCGATACTGGGGAAGTGGGCAGAACTACCTTCATAATAGGGGGATGCACAGGAAGAGGGTTATGTCTGACGAGAGGCCCCCGTCTCAGTCACTGGTTCGGGCCCAGAACGAAAAGGCATTCATCAAATCTGCGGGCAGGCAGCGTTACATGCAAAAACGGGGAGCGGAACAGAATTATTTGACCGTAGGAATGCAAGAGCGAAAGCGTCATCGAAAGAAGGGGGGCAGGGCTACCAGGATAACCAGCGCGAGCGGGACTGTCCAGTTAGACGCTGCAGGCGGGAAACTGTTTCAACAAGCTGAAATAAATAAGGCCAGCAAGTGGAGGTCCCTTGCAAAGCACAGGTTTTTGCTGGGGTTGTTAGGAGAGGAAATCCGGAAAGGCGAAGGCCGAATGAGCCAGAAAAAGATGAAAAAGGGCTTTTTCGTCCAACTCACTAAAAAAAACATGGGTTGGGCAAACCCGAATGTGCTACACAAGGGGCGGTGTGAAAAAACGTGACAAACAATGGAAGATGGAAACAAAAAAGCAGGGGGCCCTCCTTGTGATGAGGCCCGTGTATTCAAGGTGAAAAGTTACGTTGGTTCAACCGGAAAAGCCGAAAACTAAACCCTGGAGGCCGGGAGCTGACCTCCATTATCAGGGGAACAAGGAGATCCTCCAGAGCATACAGCTTCCAAAGAAGTGGATGGAATGACGTCAGAAGTCTGTAGAGAAAAAAAAGGGGAATGGAGACTGTTTTAAAAACTCGAGCAGGAATCGATTGGCCCGACGGACTTCGCCAGAGACAAGAAAGGCCTCACAGCGGGGAGAGGGAGAGCGGATGGAGAATCCATGTTTAAAAGAAGATAGAAAAGCTACAATGCAAAAGGGGGCCGTGGGGAGAATTCCGAACGCGTAGGGGACGTCTTCAAGCAGGACCTGAGGCATCGGCGTTGTCGGGGGGGAGCACTTGGAGCCAAGAAGTTCAAACTCTCGGAAATGAGCGATGCTTGGGCCAAAAAAAGAAAATATCGCCATAATCGTCGAGAAAAAGGAGGTCAAGATTAATAAGCAAAACTTGAAGGGGAAGGGGGCGCTGGAAGGAGGTTAAGACCCTAAAAACGGAATCCATCTAAAAACGATTGCCGACTGCGAAGAAATGAGGTACGTAAGCTGCTTTAAGGCGAACGGAAGGAACTGGACGGCTATGTGTGGGTTTTCACGGACTGGGGGGACAAGGCAGCCGGGGAGGCATGTGCCGGAAACGGGACGCCGGGCGCTCTATGGTTGAATGGCGATAGGCACGGGATAGGAGTCGTGGAATCCACGCCTCTACCGGGGCGCGGGCCTAAACAAATTGTGCAAACTCGGGGGAGGGGGGGGAAGACGATTCTCGGAAGGAGCGGGGGAAAATGCTGGTGTTGCAATACGATAAGCGAACCGGAAAATTCACGGGTGCAAGGCTGGTCCTTATCCTAACAATGGGCCAACAGTGGGATCAGGTAAGGCGAAACGCAGAGGGAAAAATGAACCGCTACCCTGAACCGACCCCCAGTTTGGAAAAAAGGGAACAGCGGTGACGGTGACTCTGATCCTCTTTGGAATCGGGAAAAATGCAGGGTCAGGGGAAAATGGGCGGTGTCTTCCTTGCGACCCAGATTGTCAGGGGCTCGTCCAAATCAATCGAAAGGAAAAGGGCGGGGCAGGTGGGGGCACATTGGCAGACAGAACAATGATATGGACTGGGTACGGCCGGCGTGGGAACCGCTGGACGCGGTAAAAAATTATCTCGTAAAGGTGAGCTCTCTAGAAAGGGGAAAGAGAGAGAGAATGAAAATAGATAAAATTCGAGGGTAGGAGGAATTCTTGAGGGAACAAAGAACTACCAATTTAAGAGCAGTCTGAGCCACTGTGGGGGTGTGATAAAACGTCTCCGGAAAAATTGGTGAAAAGGGGACTATTGGTGCTATCAGGAAGAGGCAAAAGAACGGGAGGAATTAACCGCTTAAAAAAAAAAAGAAATCAAAGTTCATCAGGGCGTGGTATGTTCCAAGAGACAGGAAAGAAAGTAAAACGTCACCGCGCAACGTAAATGGGGTGTCGGCATAGTGTGTTATCTAATGAAAGGGGCAAACGGCACTGCAAGGAGATGTCCGCACCTGAGGGGGGAGGACCAGGAGTGGTCCCGCCCCGTTTGGAAGTATTTCAGGAAGAATGGGAGATCTAGATGGAAACAAAAGAATTGCTATGAATAGAGAGAGCCGTCAAACTGACCAGACGCTGGGAGACCACCCTATCCATCAAGCGGGGGGCAGCCGTGATAGACGAAATTTCAAGCACAGGGGGGGGGGAGATCCAACCATAGAGCGAAAGAGGTGAATTGCGAAATAGGGTACGAGCAGAAGACGCGGGCACCAGAAGTGCGGAAAAAATCGTCCAGCCCAGGGACGCTCGCCGGACGTAGGAGAAGCGAATCGTACCCCCCGGCAAGTGTTAACCAAGTCTGTCAAGAAGTTGGGCTGGGGGAAAAAAAAAAAAACCGGGTCGTGAGAGGTCAAAAGCCGAGGGAAATCCCCTAAGTGAAAGAAGAATACGAGAGGTGCAGAAGGGCGTATATGCCTCGCTGGGGGGGGGGCCTGTCGGAATGCGATCATTTGCCTTATGGGAGGACAGGTGATCTCCAGGACCCAGGAAGAGGAGGCGTAAAGATCTGGACCGACGAGGGAACTAGCCAGGGGGTCGCACAGTGGAGGAAAAAAAAAAGGAAGTGAAATAAATCGAAGAAAAACGGCAGGTCCCGCTGACGGAGAAAGTTAGGGGGGTATAGTGAGCAAAAAAATGGATCGGTCAACTTGAAGCGATGGAAAAACGGGCAAAAAGCAGGTGACGGACCTCGCTCCTACAGTAAGAAGGAATAATAAAAAACCAAAGATCTTCCAAATGAGCAGGCGATGGGAATCTCCTGGAGGGATGAATGGAGTCACTCCTAGGATCACCTCATACAGAGGGGGGGGGGTGGCTGTGCGAAAGGACGGTAAAAGAAAAAAATGCGGAACGGATACAGCACAAGGGGCGAAAGAACGATGTTGACAGATCTTACGGGAAAAACAAACCCGGCAAACTATGAAAACGGGGGGGGGGGGATGTACAATCCCAAGTTTGCAAAAAAGAAGGGGATTATGACTAAAGGCGTGGGAGATAGGGACACGGGGTCACCGTGGTCAAGGGGAGGCGAAAGAAAAAAGCGGAGTTCTCCTCGCGCACAACAACAAACGTTCAAAAGACCGTCCAGTCAGGGAGTGGGCCCTTTATGAAGGGGGAAGAGGGGGGAAACGAAGGCCATTCTTCAGAAATTCGCAAGGACAAGAGATACAATACATACCTGGGTAGCGGGAGAGGAGGTTCATTTGTATAAATTGCCAGGGGAGTCGATTCCTAATTGGGGGGAGAGGGGATAGGAACCGTCAAAGAAAAACCCGAGGCAAGGGTGGGGGTCCCTGAAAGAACCGGAAACACTAATGTTGAGGGGGAAGCCCCTTCTTTCCCGCAGGACAACAGGGACGGGGGACTCTACCTCGACGTCAGACACTCATTGGCATCCGGAGGCATTTAAAGATAAGGTAGAGGAAACCCAGGAGGAACTAAAGGATACGCGGGTTGAATCAAGAAGCGAAGCACGAAAAAGCACAGCAGAAAGAGGATGGGGGACAGCCACTCGGACACACCAACGTTCAATGGAATCGGCATTAGGTTCATGAGAGCTGGGGCCAGGGGGCCAGTAGTCAGGTGGGGGAATAAGACGAGGGAGGGAGGGGAGGTGTTACTGGTCTCTTGGGAAGCCGGTGGCGGGGCCGTTCGGCGACCAGAAACGTAAGAACGTGAGCTGATCAACGAAGGAAGTGAAGCGGTCGAAGGAAGAAAGTTCTCTCCCTGAGGGTTCCGGACGGGGGCTCAATGACAGGAAAAATAAAGATAGGTTGACCTTCGAGAGGGAAATCAAGGGAACGACAATGAACGGGCCAAGCGGTCGCCGGTGGAGGGAGGACATCTGGCAAGAAAAACAACACAAAGGAAAAGGAGGGAGAGAATGTCTCAAAGTGAGAAGAAATGACCACTCGACTGGAGACTTGTCATGGGGGGAAAAGTCGTAAGGGGGAACCTATCAGGCGGCCTGGGGTTTGAAGAACAAGAAAGAAGTCGCATCAACTCGAAGGAAAAAAGCTTGCACGTTTAAAGTCTTATCGGGGCCAAAAAACCTCGTGGACAACGTGATTGGCCGAACGTTTGCGTGCGGGCTGCTGAAAACGACAAGTTCCAAAAAACGAAGCCGCGGCATAGAAGAAAAATTTCATCAAAGGGAAACCCTGCGCGCAGGCTAACCACCGAAACACACACGGGAAGCTCATTGGACGTGGGCGGAATGGACCCTCCGCGATGAAAAAAAGGTTCTTCTGGTGTGATTGCGGGGAACACGCGTATCCGATTCTCGCCCGATAACTGCTCGAGGGCCGAGAAAAAAAAAAACCAGAAATACAAACATGACCGTATAAGAGAAGTCGGGGAAGGGGAAGGATAGCCCCCTGGGAAGGGGGGGGTGTACTGAGGCCAAAGAGAGACCGACATTCATCCATGGGGGGGGGCGGACAGCTTCGCATAAAATATGCTCCAAAAACTTCTTTTGAGGGAACGCCTATCGCAAATGACTGAACGGGAAAAACTTTCAAAGCAAGAATCCATCTCTACGGGGGTAAAAAGGGCCTCTTTGTGTCCTGACTCCCGAAGGGAGGTCTCATGTTTCAGAGTCTTGAAAAAGAATAACTCATTGGCAGGAATTGTTCTGTGCTTCAGACGCCACTGTTTTATCAAGCTGCAACTAGTTGAGAATCCAAAGTCGCCCGGAAAGAAAAGGATGGGGGCCGCCTTTTCTGTACATACGCTAAAACAACAGGTGGTTAAATTGTTGGGAGGAAAACCCAATAGGTATGGGGGCCATTTTTTCAAAAAACGTAACCATTGAACTTTCAACAGGGGGCTTGCACCGACCTGGTGATGCGAAGCACCGAGTCCTGAACGAGTTAGGGGAACACAAAAAGAAAAAACCCTGAAGGGGAAAAAGGAGTTCCATGGATAGAAAACACATGCCGGATATCCTAAAAAAAGGAAAAGGGGGGGGACAGGAACGTCATGAAATATCTGGGATTTGGACGGCTGCAGCATGACAGACCCCTCTGAAAAAGGATGGGTGTTTCACCCGGACTCAAGGAACGAGGCACAAGGCACCCTCGCTCATCAGAAAAAATCACTGGAAAGAGCAGCGGTAGAAGCAGGCGAAATAACATGGATGCCGGAAGTAAACTAAGGATAACCTTCTGGGCAGATAGAAGTTTCACCAGAAATAGGTGGGCCGCTTTGACACATGACCGCTGTTCTTTCTATCTGGAGAAAAAACATGCACTCACGCTCCTTCTCGACCGGAGAATGAATTCTTTCCACGCGAAAGAGAGCCATCCAGGAAAAGAGAGGTCTAGGAAACGTGGGGGGAGCGGCGGGGAGTGACGAGACGAGAACCGCCAGAGACCAACTATTGCAAGTGTGGCACAGTAAAATCACGACTTCCCGAATACTAAAAAGGGCGCACGGGGGCTGCTATGATGAATGTTACGTTTCTAGGGAAGCAGCCTTGGATTAAATGAGCAGGCGAAGTTTGAACCGACGTCTGGGCGCTCTATTGTTCCCGGAACGGCAGGTAAAAGAAATCGTCGTGCGACAAACCGCTAACAGGCTATTGAGGATAAAAAAAAAGGTAGAGAGCGGCCGATCGAGGAGAAGGGGGGGGTGACCTGGTTTGAAGCTCAGTACGAACCGTACAGGAAACTGGACAAAAGGGGGCGGGACTGATAAATCCTGGTAAACCACGGAATGGCATACGGGACATAAACGGAGGGATGAAGCTAACGTCAAGGAGAACCCGATACCCAAGGAAACGAAAAAACAAGGTGCGACAAAAATTTTACCGTTTTTATATGGGGATGAGGCATCTTGAAGCAGAAAGTGAAGGAGAGGTAGAGCAAAAAAAGGGGACTTTTCCCTTACTTGCTAGAAGTTCTTTGGGGGCGGTCAGCCTCGGGGGGCAACAGTAACCAATCAGGTCGTCACTTTACGGCAAATTGGGGATCAGACATTGCTAAAGCATGGAGGATCTGAAAAGGGTATTCTCGTGTAAGAGAATTCCCGCTACTTTTAGGGAACCAGCCTAAGGGGGGCTG
>Ga0179593_1607215_pt1 | contig 16861 bp, 11 predicted proteins | sample CZODoug2_1_08_16_FD_185931 | JGI IMG/M metagenome (GOLD analysis project Ga0179593, IMG submission 185931) | Vadose zone soil fungal communities from Angelo Coast Range Reserve, California, USA - CZODoug2_1_08_16fungal (PacBio error correction) | ecosystem: Environmental > Terrestrial > Soil >...
CTTCATTCACAAAGACACGGAACCTCCAGGGAAAGCCAGAGGGGCGCGGGATTAGAAAATTCTTCGGAAAGGTGGAACAGGTATCTTAAAGAGAGCACGAGAAGCTCCTTGATGGACCTGAAAAAAGTCTGAGTAGAATCAGCCTGGGGGGGGGGAGAGGACTATTCCACGAATTGGGTCAGAAAGGGGGGGGAGGGACAACTTCTAGAAGGGGAAGAATCTACATGAGAGAGATGGGTGTCTTTATGTGGTCGGGTGAGACTCCGCAGGATACTTGTGAAAAATCCTAGCTAAGGGAGGGGGTTCTAAATTAGATAAGAAAAACATCTTGGCATTAATTTATGGGTAATCCCAAATTGTTTGAGTAGTTAAGAAAATAGAAGAAGTCAAGAGAAAAGGACTCAGGGGCAGAATTTACCGTTGAGTTCCTCTAACACCGGCATCCAACGTTAAAGAAGCTCTTTCCATATCAAGGAGGTTCGAGTGTAGGGCAAAGTATTCGAGGGGAAGCAATCGCGTCTAATAGAAAAAAGACCCCTAAAATGGGAAGAAGGAGGTGCTAAAAAAAGAAAAGATTAAGAAGATTCGGAGGGATACCGCCGGACTCTAACCAGACCAAGAACTTGAAAAGGACCGTCTGACCCCAAATGCAAGGGGGGAAAGACCATCCAACGGGGGCTCTTCTTCTGGTTAGGTCGCCAAGGGAAAAAAAAACCTCGAAAGATCAGACCCTCGACCGTTTTGAGGGACCGCCCTTCAAATGTTGGCTATTTTGGCCGCCTCTTTTGCCCCTCTTGGGACATCAAAAGCGATGATTGAAGGGGCCCAAAAAGGATTATGCACATGGGGACGCAAGCCTAGACCCAAGGAGAGTCTACTTTGGGATTCCTTTAGAATTTTCTGCGGCAAAAGATCGAGAGCTTCGATGGTAAGAAGTAAGGGGATTACTCATCGAAGGTGATAGTTTTACATCAAGAGGGCGAGGATAATCGAGCCGAAAAGTTTGAACGAGAGAGCACACTTAATCGAAGATGCTGTATGTCGTGTCGCGTCCCATCAATGGAAGGCTTGGACGTTTTGAATCAGAAGAAGGGTTCCGGCATCGGAAATGGGGGTTAAGTAAAAACGATGGGAAGCAGGGAGTCGATGAGGGCCGGACGATCGAGAAAGGTGGAGAGGGACTCGAGGTGGAGTGTCCTTCGGACAGTCCGTCGGAACATGCAGAACAGCTCTCTGGGGACGGGGCTTCTCTTGGGGGAGGGAATCCTCCACAATAGGACAGAGTTTCGTCCTAGTGGGCAATAGTCACTAGATCAGGTGTCACACACATAGTTCAGCTAAATTAAAACGTAGGATATGGGGGGGTTAAACAGGAAAATTGAAAAAAGGGGGGTCTGAAGGTTGCAAAAGCAGAAAGAAGGGGTCTCAGATTGGGGAAGGAAAGGTTTCAAGGAGAGGAAATGGGGTCTCCAAGCGGGGATTAATGCAGACAGCCTCATGGGGGAAGTCACTACGGGAATGTAATAAAACGCGGAAAAAATTTCCCACACAATACGCGGAGGATCGACATCTCAGGAGGGAAAAAGGAGTTTCGGATGCTCAAGGCGTCGAAAAAAAGTGGGGCAGAAAAGACCTCGCCTGCCTAACTGAAAAGGGGGCTGTCACAACTCAGGGATAAAGTATCCTTCAGAGTAATCCCAGAGTCGGGTCCCATCCTGCATAAGTTGAGTGAATTTTTCAGGGGGCGAAATCTCTGAGAGCCAAAGGAGTTGATCTGAAACCAAAGCAGGGTGGGGATCTGGAGAGGAAGACTAATAAAACGAAAAAAAGCCGAAGAAGAAACTCATGGAGATATGGTCGGAAACCCGAAAAGCCTTAAATCTCCTCTTTCATTCCACGCTCATCGAGCTGAGGGATTTGGAGGGGAAGGTAAGATAGCTTCTTTGGGGGTTCCTCGGAATAGGGAGGCCCGGAATGCGGCTGCTTCAAGTCGAGGGGCATCCTGCAACATCAAGAATTCCGGTGAAGTGGGGTATTCCTGGATATGGGATCAAAAATTAGAAGGGGATGCAGCAGACGGGCCTTGGCTACAAAGAAATAGAGGGGGGACACGGAATGGAGAGAGTCGAGGTCGCCCGGGCGCGGAAGGCGAAAAGCGAAAAGGAAAAGGCGGCGAGGATGTCAAGGTTGGTTAATCGGAACTTCGACTCGGGAATTAAGCCGAACGAACAGGTATGCGCGGTAGAAAGTACGGCGCAGCTTGTGTGCAAGGAAACTGAGGGGGCCGGAACAAGGGACGAAGCGTCAGGGGAGTGGGGAGGACTAGGGGGGGATAAATCACCCATCTAAGGGGAGCCTGCCGAGGTGAGGTGAAGAGATATTCGTAGAGAAATCAAAAAGAAAAGAAATAAAAAAATTCGGATGACCCCGGGCGAACAGTGATGGATGGTGGTCGACGTGAGAAGGGGCGTGGGAGAAATCGAGTGGATACACGTGAGAGGAGCAGCGGGGGGGTCTCTTTCCATCAGAGGAAAAGCCTATCCCAAGAAAAAAACATAGAGAGGAGAGGTCTCATAACTCCCAAGGAGTAATGGGCCTCTGAGGGATACGGTTCCGATAAAAACTGGATTTCGAGGGATTGAAAAGGGTGAGAAACTCGCCTGCACGATCAAGAAGGGACGATTCGGGAGCCGATTAGGGACGTCCCCAGTCGGGGAAGAGTACGTGATAGCTGATGAATCAGAGGTAGAATTCTGGACAGTAGATGTGCTTCTTGACTCACACCCAGGTATTCGCTGGCAAAAGAGAGAGACTAAGGTATTCTAAACAGTGTCGGAGGAAGTACTCTCCCTGGATCGTCTAAAGAAGGAAGAAATACTTTTCCCAACGTAGAAGCTCAGTTCTATAGAAACACAAACACTTAGTAACAAAAAATCTGACAAGGAGAGGATTGGGGCTTTTGTGGTGGCTGGAGGAAGAAAAGGGTATTTTGTCGCGGGTTATCCTCTAGGGGACAGGCATCCTCAACTTGTCGGAAAATCTTCCGAGAGGAGGACGAAGGCTCATTACCGGGTGAGACCGAAAAACCATCTAAGAAGCTTTACAGGGGGGGTCATTCAAAGGAAAGCGTGCAGCCATAAAGAAGACAAGGGGGGGGAGGGCCATCCTCCTGCAAAGGGACCGCCTGATAGGGGGAGAAGTAGACTTTGGTTAAATTAAGACGACCATACATCTTCCCCTCCTAACCTGAAACGAATTCTACGCCAAGGATTTCTGAAAGGGGGGGGACAGCGACTAGGTGATTGGTTGCGTGGGGAGGCGATTATGAGTGGAAGAAGGCTGGAGAAAGCTCGATGGAAAGCAAGAAATGTCCTAGGAAGGAGGGTCTGCGAGAAAAAGAAAGTAAAGCAAGGGAAACGCGGGAAAGTCTTCGAACTTGTACTATCGTAGTTGTTGGGGGGGGGAGCTAAGAATCTTTTGGATCTCTCAACTCCGGGGGAATAAAAAGAGAGTGGAGGGACGATCCTGAACCGGAACTCCTCTGAAAAAACTGGGGGGGGGGGGGGGGGGGGGGGTGGGGGGGGGGTGGGGGGGGGGGGAAGAGAAGAACATGCGGATTTCTGGAATCGCCGCGGTCCCCGGTGGGAAAACATGGGAGCGGAATTCGGCTCTCTGTCGCGAGTCCGGGGGCAATTCGACGGCGGGGAAGGGAGACCTATGGGCAGCAAACTAGACGGGGAAGAATTTGAGGAAAGGAGTGGGATGAAAACGCGATCAATATCGAGAGGGTCTGTGATACTTATGGGGGGGACCAGCAAATCGGCGGCTGGCACGCTAGCTTGGGGTGGAAGGAATGTATCCAGCGCAAAAAAGAAATTCCCGGAACATGGTGATTGCCCGGCTTTCAAAAGAGAGCTGTCTTACCCGAGTCTCGAAGAGAACCAAAGGGGGGGGGGGACGACTAGGGCGGCCTAAGCAAAGTCTAGCTGGAAGGAAGAAATAATCAAAATTATTCGTGCGGGGATGGGGGAGGCCTCTTAAGACAGAAAAAAACTGGGGGCAGGGAGGAGAGTAATCCCTGAAGGGCGTTAAAAAAAATAGCCCAATCAACATGAGGTCTAGCTTTTGCGTACCGTTCAAAAGGAGGATCCTACTGAGAGTACGGAGGGAGGACCGGGTAATGCCAATGATCTGCCGGTTCATTTGGGCGATCCTTGGGTCTCTCAGGGGAAGGGGAGCTAAGAGAACTTGTTGTTCGTGAAGGGGGGCCTCAATCTGGGAGGCGAAGGTCTATAAGAAGGCGCCTGTTGTTAGGCAGACCTATTAAAGAGTCTGCGTGAAGACCTAATGAGGGATTAGGCTCGAAAGGGGAAAGAAAAAAAACAAAGAGATTGGAGCGATGCAAGAGCTGCAAAAGGCGAACGGAGGGATGCAGTGTCCTTGCCCCCGGAAAGTAGGGTCTTAAAGGGAACCAAGGAGGAAAACGACTCGTAGGTTGCTAATAGGGGGGTGACGGATTCAACAAACTTTCATGGTCCGAAGGTGCAAACGTGGGGTTCCATCTCGGATGTCCTCCCTCGCGCAAGGGACATATCTATAGGGGGAAACGAAATCCTTCATCGAAAGGGGCCGGGGGAACGGGAAGGGCATAGAGTCCCAATCAAGGTAGGTGTGGGGAACCGGATCTCTAACGAGTCAAAATAAACGTGGAAGAGAGTGGGGAGGGAAATGGTAACATAAACATTTGGGGGGGGGTTGGGGGGGGGGCGGGTCGGATCAGTGTGGGCGAGGGGGGGGGGTTGGGGGGGGGGGGGGGTGTGGTGTGGTTGTTTTTTGGTTGGGGGTGTAGGGGTGTGAGGGGATGTTGTTTTGGGGTGTGGGTTGTGTTGTGCTTGTGGGTTATGTGGGGGTTTGTTTGTGGTGGGTGTCGGTGTTTCTTGTGGGGGGGAGCGAGATGGGGGTGGGCAGATTGGGGGGGTGGGGGAGGGAGGTGGTGGGGGGGGTTTGGGTGTTTGGGTTGGTTGCGTTGGTGGGCTGCACGCGACGCTAGCGCCCCGCGCACGCCGCTACACGAGGGCCGGTCTTGCCTCAGGGAAACTGGGCAGAGCTCGTGCAAAAAACACTATAGCTGATGGACCGATGAGGTGAGCTGAGGTCCCGAGGACATGATGCGGTACCGACTGGAAAATAGGAGCGAGCTATCAACCTATGTGCCCCGCCGGATAACTTCCTTGGGACCCGCCGGATGAGGGGTTGTTAGGCTGGAATCCGATGCTTGAGTTTCTCAAGGGGAATTGGTTTCCAGTAAACACGGGGGTATTGGGACGGAGGTAACTGAAGAATACACTGGGGGGTTTAAAAAAACATGGGTTATAGGATTCAGCATGTGTAGTGGGGGTTCGAACGCGAGAGCGTCCAGACGTGGGTTAAACGGGAAAGGGGGGCTTCCAGGAAGCGATGAAATTTTCCCGAAATGTCAGCGCCGTCGGGGCAAAGGCAATTATGAAAAGAGAGCAGGGAAGGCGTTAGCGAAAGAGAGCGGGGCTGGAGAAAGCTACCTTCAAGGGGAAAAAGGCATCGCTTAATACTGTCTAAAGAATGGCTTCAAAAAGGCGATGGCAGATCTGCAGAAAGACCAGGGGGTAATAAGGGGATGTCGAAGACTAAGAGTGAGTTTCATGGCCTTGGTACGATTCAAAGCCGCAAGAACAACTTGGGTGAAGGCACTAATGACCGCTTGGTTACGGCTCGGCATAAGCAGAAGGATTTTCCTGCAAAGCCGGGCCACTGAAAAAAACAGGATGCAGCGGACCGCACCAAGGCGAGCAGGGGGCGGATGGCCTTGGGTTGGAAAAAAAATCGGAAAAAAGGGTTCCATGGACTAAAAGGGAGTAAGAGTCCAAGTCGCCGACGATCAGAGGCTTATTACAAACCTGGATGGAGATGAACTGGCCGGCTTCAAAACTTCCTAAGGATCAACGAACTTGGACCCGTCCCGCGTTGAAAGTCCTTCCTCATCCGAGCACAAAAAACAAGAGAGGCAAATGAGAGGAGAAGCATTCGAAAGGGAACCGGATAATCCAACGGAAAAAAAACCGCTCGGGAGAGGGAGTCGTATCAAGTTGAGGGGTATCTTACAATAGGGCCAAACAATCGCAGGGTCAAAGACCGTAAGGGGGTCCAACGGCAATGAAGAGCTTAAGGCTAATAGGAAAGTTTTCGAATCCAGTTCCGGTGAAGAAGATGAGGCCGCGGCTCCAGAAGACTAAGCTCGGAAGGGGAATCATGTTCGCGCCGGCCACGGGAGTAGAAACAGAAACGGGAAGAGTGCCAACAGAAGATAGGGGAAGTGATAATCGGCCAAAAGGTGCGGGGGGGAAACTAGGTGAAGGCGCATCAATAAAAGGACAAGTAATTCGCTATATGCTGTTGGGGGATCGACAAAGGTACCTTGAGGGGGGGGGGGGGGGAGAAGGGCTGGCCATAGGCCATGAATTGGCACTCAGGGTAGCCGCTGAATAAGCTCCGGCAAAATAGAAAAGCAAGGAACCGGGATGCCTCGATTCGCGATAATAGGGCCCTAATCGTCGAAGAACGCCTCAAGACGGACCCAGAACCGCAATAAACGCGCCTTAAGCAAACCACTTGCAACTCTGTACGAATCTAAACTTAGGGAGCCAGGGGGGCGGGATCAACCGGGAAAAACGATCAATCCTCTCCTCAGGGTTAGGGTCACATGCCCATTTTTGCATGGGGGGGAAAAAGTTCGGACAGTGCGGAAAGAACAAGCCAGGCAGGGGACCAAACTGACCGTTATGAAACCCCTTGCGAAAAAAGGAAAGGAAAGCAACTAACCCCCGTCTAGAAAAGGGCGGCCGGCCTGGAAGGTGGTTGCAAACGTGAAATCGAGGCAAAAAGACTTTATAGTAGGGGGCTTACCAGAGAGAAAATCTGGAACATCAAGCTCAGAACGAAATCGGCTAATGTGGCACGCGAAAAAAACCAAAGTCCGATTCGAAGAATGAGGGAAAGTTGCGGACTAGGTTAGGGGAAGGAAATCAAAGTTAAGCAGAAGTGCAAGGGAAAAAAGCCGAGACGTGGGGAAAAATAGGGCAGGCGGCTAGCGAACGGAAAAAAACCGGGTTATCGGCGGGAGAGGTCAAGGCGCACGTGTTAGAGGGAAATCCTCTGGCTATCGCCTAGACGCAGGTTCAGGGGGAGAACGGGGTACAATTCCTCACGCGAGTGGCCATCGGGGCTCCGAGTGCAACGTAACGAGCCAAGAAAAGTCCCCCAAAAAGAGTCTAAACATCTCTTCAAGGTGAAAAATGTTGGTTTCAAACCACCGTACCCGAGGGTTCGAAGAGGGCAAAAAAGGCGCTCGCCGGAGCGCTTGCAGGGGGAAACTCGATCTCGCGAAAAAGCGATTGGGGGGGACCGCAAACCCTCCGAGTGGAGGGAAGGGAGCCAAGGACATGGGTGGAAAATTTCAGGCCAAAACAGGCAAAAATGTTTAGGAGGAACTCGGCCGATAACAACTCGACGGGGTGAGGCAATTCTTCGGGGCAAAAAGCGAAATCAGCCCTGGGGGGAGGCTACCAAACCATCAACTAAAAATAAAAAGAAACCTCAGATCAGGATTCAGTACCGGGGGCATCCCTAAATCGGGGGTAACTCAAAAGAGGACTGACGTTGATCAAAAGGAGCCCATAACCAGAGATGGACTTTGGAAAGTTGAATAATTCAGTATCTAAAAAGCTCGACTCCCGGCGTAAAAGAAAATCTTTCTCGATGTCGTCAACACAAACTAGGTCCGTCCTCTCTGGGTTGAAGGCCAAGAGGACCCCAGTTGGGAGATGTCAGGCGCGTGGAAAAAATATTGACGATCCTAGAGACACCGGATCGGGACGTCGGCGCATGAATTGAAACTTCCAATTGGGGAATGGGGTTGATGCGCCGCCAGATCCCAAATGCAAGTTAAGAGCTGCCAAGAACTATGGTCGTCGTTTGGACTACCCATCAGTGTCGTATCAGGGGGGCGCGTAAAAGAAAATGGCGAATTCAGGAACTAAAGCCTTCGGGAGCCCTCTTAATGGGGTGGAACGCTTCTGAGAAGTCCAAAATATTACTGGAACGGGCTCCTCAGCAGGAGCCTACCCGAAAAGGGGAAACCTCGCAGGAGTAGAAGGACAGATCCTCAGGAGTTCGGTCCAACGGACTGGCTACGAGGCCGTATACCGTCATAAAGCGTCGGGTGATGTTCTGGGTTCTGAGTGCCAGTAAAGGGAAAAGTCCGAACCAACCAAATAGTTGTCGCGCCAGCTCGGAAAGGGTCAAAATACCCATAGGCGTCGAGAAAAAAGAAAAACCGAATAGTCTTCGCTGGCAACAACCCGAAAATGCTTTCGTAGACGATTCAGAGACAAAAGTACTCAGAATGAAGGGCATCACGGCCGGCGGGACGGGGCGCATAAGAAAAGGGACATGCAAACCTCGCACAAGAAAGACAATATCAGGGGGGAAGGTCGCAACTCCGAGGGAGGGTCCATGATGATTGGTGTTCAGGGGGAAAGAAACGAGTGGAATTGCTTTCGAAAGTACAAAAGGAAAACAATCGACACGAAAAGCCAGGGAGTCAGCTTAGGAACGTAAACCCAAAAATTCAGGTGAAGGTTGGGGGGGGTCAGGTCTGGAGGCAGGCGAAACGCCGCTTTTCTGAGTGAATCAAACCCGCACCGGGGCGGAAAATCAACTCTGACTTCAGGAGGGAGAAAGTGCGGCTGCGAAGAACGGACCATTCTGCGGAAATCGGGGGGATAGCAAAATAGGACAAAACCCTCTTCCAAAGCTTTGATAAGCTCAAAACAACGGAGGTAAGGGGGGAGGACCTGGCTCTTCGGGGGTTATAAGGATTGGCAGAGAGGGGGGGGTCGGGCCGAGAGCTGCTGAGGTCGGACGCCTCAACTGTAAGAAGCATAGAGCCGGCGGGAAAGGGGCGAGAAGGGTCTTTTGAGCCAGACTCTAGGGAAAAAGGGACCCCTCCCTTCATCGCGACAAACATAAACTTTCCCGGAACTATTGGGGGATCACAGAGGGGACGCAAACCTACTCGCCGAGGCTTAGCGGCGAGATTCAATTGTCCTGGGGGACGAAAAATCTTGGTGATCGAAAAAAACTAAAAGGGAAAAGGAAAAAAGGGCGTGCCTACGACGAGGAAGGGGGAGGTCTGCGACCGTACGCAACGGTAGGGGTGTGGGTTGGTGGAGGGATAATAAGAGGGGAGGGTAAATAACGAAGCTAAGCTTGAGGCATTCGATCTCACATGAGGTAACCAAAAGGGCCGAAAGAAATAATAAATCCCTTAAAGGGGGCCGCTGTGGGACTATCGTATTGATTTAGCAATGCGTTGTCGGGAACGCTCAATAAAAAGATGAACAAGAATGGGAAGAAAAAAATAAATTTTACCCAGGGTTCGAACCAATAACCCCTAATAAATAAAGAAAAAAAAACAATTTCCATACGGCGGAAAGACACGTCCCGTGGGCGAAATAAGGGCGTGCAAGTCTACCGGAAAATACGCACTGTCGGTCGGAATATTCGGGGGGAAATTCCATAGCTCCCGTTAAAAAAGCCTCGCCGCTATGGGAGTGAAAAGGGTCTAAGCATGGGGGCAACACGGGCACGAATCGGATAGGGAGGGGGGGAGAGCTCGTCTTTTTCGCAAAAGGTCAAAGGTCTCTTAGCCGCAAATTTTGGATACCGAGCAAAGAAAAATCCACCACGGAAGGCTGGGCCGGGCCAGGAAGCGTAAAAAAAAAACCGAAAGGAAAAAAACGTATCGCCAGAGTGGGGGCCGATAGCCGAAAAAGAGCTGCTAATAGGGGAGGGGGAGAGCGTCTTCGACTGGGTACTGGGAATGATTCGTCTTACCTCGGAAAAACTTTAGAAGGGATTCCTTGGCTCGGACGTAGAAAGACCTAGCTCAAGAGCACAGGTATCCGAAATCAGTTTGAAACTATACAAAGGTCAGCAGCTTAGGACTTCGATTACTGGGAGGAACATTTGGCTTACGATATAAAAAACGTCTGCCTGGCGACTCAAGGGATAAATCTTCCGGACGAAGGGAACCGGTGGGGGTCGACGCCTGAAGCATCGGTTCTCTCGGAAGAGGTCTGCGCAAACTCAAACCGATAGGGTGGAATTTCCAGGGAGGGCGGCTGATTCTGAAAGCATGCGGGCGCCAGCGGGAGAAACGCTCTTTGAGCGGAGAGGCGGAACAGGAGCTGCAAGGCAGAAAAAGTGGCGGGGCCATGAACAAATGGGGGGGGACGTGAAGGTTTGTCAACAAAAGGATTGCCAAAACGTGGACGTAGCTGACTTAGGGGGGGGGGAGAGGAAGGGGAATTGTAACGAACAGAAAAAATAAGCGCGGAGGATATTCCAGACTGAAAAGCTATGTCTCGCAGAAAAGAATCGTCACGCGCAAAAACGTCGCGATCAAAGTTTGGACCTCTCGCTGACGAAACCCGGAAGGCAAAAAAAGGCGCGCCGAACCTGTCATGGCGAAAAAGCTGAGACGATCCGCAGAAGAGCTGCGATAAAATTCATCGTGCATCGGAACGTGAAGGCAGTTCAAAAAAAGCTCGAGCCCTGAGTCTGATGTCCTCATCCTGCGGAACGGAGGATTATAAAGACGGAGCGATGAAGGAGACCTCCTTTCCGCATGTAAAAAAGCCTTCGAGAGGAGGGTTAATAATCAAAGGGATGGGCTTGAGGCAAAGACGCCCCGGGAAACTCCTTCCTTGGGGTTCAAGGAGGGCCGCCGGCAAAAAAAGTCAACCAACTGACGTACAAGGGAAAAACAGGTCCTTAGGCGCTGTGATCGTTTGGGGGGGGAAAAGGGGGGTGGGGGGATCGCAGACAAGAAACGCTGCTTGGCGAGCGCTTTGGAAAAATAATTGCAGGCACCGATAAAAATCCAGGAGAAAGAGAGGAAATTCTTGAGAAAGCGCACTCTTGCTTATCGCGCCGTCCGTTCGAAGCGCATTATCGCTACAGAATGCCAATTCAGTACAGCAGGGAGGCCTTCTCGAACCGGTTATTTGACGGGGAGAAAGAGGCATATCGGGAAGAAGGGGGAGAGGGGGCCTTGCCGAGACTCGGGATAAAATTGGGGTTAAGTAGTATAGGTCCTGACGCTGGGTGGGGGGCTCCGGCGGCACCTGCGGGCAAAAAATCGGCTTGTTCCGGGCAGAAGAACGGGACCATGATGCACAGCGTAACCGCCGAGAAGAGTCTGGCATTTGAACGACTGATCGGGTTCAAAGACAGATAAAAGAAAAAAGAAAAGAAAAAACCGCAAGGTCCTGGGACTAAAAAAGCATGAGCTCCGGAAATAGGCGCCGACGAAAATACGGCGCAGGACCGGCACGGTCTCGAGGGGGAGGGAAGAGGACCGAGCGCATCACACTTAAAAGATTGACGCCCGCTCAGCGCGGGGCACGTCAAGGAAACCCTTTATCGGCCTGAAGAGACATCGGTCAAAAAAACAAAAGGATGAGTAAATAGAATATGTCTCAGGAACTCGAGTAGGAAAAGACATCCGACGGGCGGCGCACCCGAGTGGCAGGAAAATCTTCTACGTAGGCAGATAGGGGAGCTGCCAAGCCGATATCGAGGGCACGACGGTACATATCGCGGACTTCAATCGTTGAAGAGATGCCAGATAGTCATTAAAGGTTGCTGAAAGGGGCTACTATCATTCATAACCAGAACATAAAAAAAGATCAAACTATGTTGGGGTACGAATTGATCAGGGGCGACGAAAAGAATGAAGAAAAAGACATCGACGGGGCAGGCCGCCGATCCGAACAGGGAAGATAATCTGGGAATCAAGGGCGTGGGGAAAAGGGGAAGGGGAAACAATGCACGCAAAACCAGGACGAGTAAACCAAATATTGGTAACCCGGGGGGAAAAAAACCTGACTGATAATGGGTCAATGAGGAGATAACATGGTCCTGAATTGGGGGGATCTGTAGCCGACTAGGGTGCCCGCGGCTAGAACGAACAAAAATAAAAACCCGAGGGGACGAGATTATTCTAATAATCTGATCGTACTCGTTATCCAAAAGGCCTCAACGACCGAAAAATGGGGGACTGACCACTTTAAGATCAAGGAAAGTCACCTGGCTCTTCGGGGACTGATCAAGAAAGGATCAAAACAGTAAAACAGTCTACCCACCTGGGGTACCAAGGAAAAGTTTTAGATTGGGGGGTTTAATTCAAAAAGCCTTTACCCCTACAAAGTATGCTGTTCAATTCTGATGACCAGTGCGAAAACCTCAAAAGAAATATGGAAAAAAAAAGGTACTGGGCTGAATTGAGTTATTACCGGATAAAAGTCAAAAGTGGGAGGGAATGGTCTTTATCCTATTCGTCTACTCCGAACTCATGGAATAATAGGGGAAAATAAAGATCACATCAGTAGTTCTTCTATTATCCGAGGTTTGTTAACGATAGGCCGTATATTAGATAAAAACGGGGTTTCATAGTCTGATAGGAAAGGTCCATTTCTGCATAGGAAAATTTTGGCGGGGAAGGCGCTCGAGAGGGGACCGCTATTGTCCAATGTCGGGCGGAGAACCATTGATATGATGGCTCCAATTCTCCTGCCGTGAGGGAAGGAAAAAGCGGAAAAACGTGGATCAGCGCGCGGAGGGATATTAGCGCTTGGGGAGGAAGTTCAAGAAAAAGGAAGGGAAAAAGGTTGCGTAAAGGTGTCTGAAGACAGGAGAAGACGCTCCCCCCCACAAGGAGTCGCAAGGAAGGATGTGGGTGAACAGCAAGATAAATCCCGGGGACCCGCAGATCGGAGGGAAAAAGGTGCCGCGATCATACGCTCCAATAGAAGGAGAAACAAAAAAATGCGGTCAAAGAAAAAGGCCGAATAAAAATTTAACCAAAAAAGTGTAAAAAGATATCCGTAAAAAATCAGGAAGGAGGCAAACGTAAATGCGGAGAAAAAAAAAACATCGCGCGGCAAGAGCCCCCATCAGGGCGACAAGACAAAGGAGAGAAGGAAGAAACCAATAGAAGGCCTCCAAATTAGCATGACATGGTCCAGAGAGAAAATAAGAGAACAATTCTACTGGTGAAGAGGAGTCGGCTCGAGAATTCCGGAAAGCAAGCATGCGGTAGAAATCGGAACGAAGTCCGCAATGGAGGCAAGGGTTCATGCCAGGATCAGATTCGGCGTCGTGAGAGGGGGAAAATAGCGCGTTCCAATAAGGAAGAGACAGAGATCTCGGTCAGGGCAGAGCAACCGGGGCCGGGAATTTTTTTAGGCTGAGACTTTATTAAAAAATGGGAAAAGGGGCCTAATTTCTTAAGATCCGTATTTTGCAGCGGGCTCCCCCATAAGATAGAAAAGGGACTAGAAATCCGTCTGTTCTGGCGACAAGGGGTCATCATCCGGGGAGAAAGATGCTGATACTGCATTAAAGAGGTAAGACGCGCCCGGCTCAGACAACGGTCCTTACAGGCGGTAGATTGGAAAAAACGAAAAGGCGTATACAACGGAAGAGGCCCGTGCACCGGACGCAGCGCGTCATTTCGAGCATGCCGGTAAACTGAGCAGGAAGAAGTGTCGAGAACGAGAATCAACAAAAATAGGGGCGGAAGCAAAAAAACAAAATAAATAGTCCCCTGGAGAAACGGACTCCATGGGGGCGGCGATGCGAACTCCTCGAATTCAGATGAAGCGGAGCGGGAATGAAAAAATCGGGGCCAAGCATAATCGAAAAAAAAAAAAAATCCATCAATGGTCAGGGAAGACTCGGTTGCTGCCGCTGGGGGGGGGAAAAAGCAAAATTGAGGGGAGGGGAGAAGGGAAAAAGGCGACCAGGGGGTCCGAGAAAATCTTACGGCAAAATAGGGGACCGAAAAAAATAGTACATGGGCGTATGGTGGCCTTGCGGGAACTATGGACGCGAAACTTACTTGACCTGCTTTCAGGGGGCACCCGATATTCCAGGGAAAATGAAAAAAGCTATCTGTCGTTTATTCTAAAGGGGGAAGGGGTTCCTTAAGAACGCCGGGGTAAGGACTAAATCTCTTACAAAGATCCGAAAATCGCCTCCGGAATGATAAGGATGAAACACAACCCGTATGTGTCAAGGAGATTCTATTGTCTTCTTGAGGGCGAGAAAAGAGGGTGGCGTGCGCCTTTCCGAATATGGCTCTTCTACTGCAACTGGGCTCTAGAGAAAGGGGGCCGTAAGTTCCTTCCAGAAGAAAAAGGGAGGGGGAATGGGACTACTACCTACTCAGTGAAAACTCTGTCAATTCACAGGGGGCATACAAAGATCAAAGAAAAGACTTTATCAGATTGAAAAAGATGCAGGAGGAAAGTACGGCTTATCTATCGCGAGGCAGAAGGGGGGGGTTCGGACTACCTCACTGGGAAATAACCCTTCATAAATCAAACTAGTCCTTTCTTGGTACGACGATCCCCGGTCATAGGTTTTTCTTGGTTTTCGGGGCTGTCAGCTCTGAAGGGGGGAAGCCCGTCAATCGCCTTGAAAAGGAATCTCAAGATTAAAAACAGGTTCAAAGGAGAAGGGGGTCATTCCTCCAATACCACTCCTACCGTCTCCCGTGCCGGTACTGTGGTGATCTTTATTTCTGGGGTGAGGAGAAGCCTTTTGTATCTGCGTCCCGCGCAGCTCGACCAGAATAGGTGTCCTATAATGACCAAAAACGAAACCCGACGAGAGCTGCGGGTCAAAGATCGTGCACACCGTCGTTGGACGAAAGAAGGCAGATCGAGCAAAGCTGCGACGGCCGGGCGTCGGCGGCGGAGAATCAAAACGAGCACTTGCAAAACAACCCTATTAAGGATGTTTCGTCTCGGTAGGACAGAACTAAAGGTGGTTGGGGGGGGGGGGAACACGCGCTGTGGTGGAGGCTCTAACAGTGAGGCCGAAGATCAAGACCTTCATTCAAAAACCCCGGGGGTTTTTTGGACCTCCGGCATCGCTCAACACACAACGGGTGTTTTCCTTCTGGGGAAAAAAGCTAGGGGGGAGTGATCCTCGGGCAACTGAAGATGTGCTCTATTGGGAACGAGGAAAGAAAGAGAGGATCCTCTCCAAAAATTTCTCGAGGCTGGAGAAAATCTAGACGCCTGATCGGCCTTGCGGGCAACTACTATCCCAGAGGGCTGATCCGGGATGCTCTTCTACGCAAGGGAAGTTCCGAAGCAAAAGTATCCGGAAAGGGGTTGAGCCGAGAGATGTCGACGAGGCATTTCTGCGCTGCCGATATTTTCGTGCTGGAAGGGAAGCTGGAAATCTTCAATGGGAATAGTTTTATCCTTGTCGCGCGAAGAGCGAGCGCGCACTTTTTGGACGGAAGCAAGACAAAGGTATGGGTTCTATATGGAATCGCACAAGGAGCGGTGGGAAAGTGGGGGGAACGAAAATGGCAATTTGAAACCGGTCGATTCGAAAAGCAAAGGTCGGCTGTAGCGCACATTGAATTCATCCGGAAAAATACTGCAACGGAATCCGGAAAGGAGCAGGTGAAACCCCTCCAGACACTGAGACGTAAAGTTGCAACCAATCGCGGGGGGGTACTTCTGCTTACGGGGGGGAGCTTGCGCGCGTCATGGGAGAAGTCTCAAACGGGAAAAAGGGAGGTATCTTCCCTCAAGCACGCTACAGTACGAGACTACGAAGAAGGCTCCGAATAAAAATCCTCTATCATTGGGTTGCCTTCGATAGAAATTCTCCAAACAGAGGTTTTCAAGCTCGTCAAAGCGCCAAAAAATTAGCAGGGAGATGTCAACGAATGGCCTCATCGATGAAAGCAAGACGACTATGATCGGTAAGGGGAAGTTAAGGCATCTTGCAAACTGAAGGGTCGGGGGTCCGCCCTTAGGTTATCTTGAGGCTAGAGATGGAGGCGGGACCCATCGGGAACGAAAGGATCTAGGGGGATATTTGGAAAAAGCCGGCCGGAAGGTTCGAAGGATCGACGTTTTGGTAGGGGGGCGCGCCGATAAAAGAGTTATGGCAATGGATCACGGGGGTTCCCCGGAAACTAAGTGGTTTGGCGGAGCCTCCGTTAAATAAAGGGCCGTTGGTAAAAGAAAGAGAGCTTGGACGTTGTTTTTTCTAAGGTTGAAAGAACACGGGGACCGGCGGATTCCGTAAAGCAGGAAAAGTCCACTTCAGGGACTCGGGTTTCGGGGGGAGAGATGACTCTAAGCGTCGGGGATTGGCAAGAAATGAGTCACATCGGGGCCGGTAAAGTAAGCGTCTTAAATATCGTCGTAGAAGGGGGATAAAAGGAAACCAATTCAGGCCGAGGAAAAAGGGACAGCGCGCCGATTGGCGGGGCCTAAGTCGTGTCATTCTTGAATAAATGAACTGGAGATTACGAGATCACGCTCACAAACGGAAACCTTTGGCGGATGCAAAGTACAGGCACTGTCTACAATGGTTGAGGGGGGGGAGACAGGGGAAAAGCGCAGCATCAGGCGTCTCGGCACAGGAGGCAGGGAACCAAGTGGAGTTAGCCGGTTGCAATACGTGAACGAAAAAGAGACGAAAGCAAAAGAGAGAGCTAGTGGAGGCAAATTTCGATCGTGCTTCACCAGACAGACTAAAAGGGACGTACTACGCTCAATGCAGCCATGGCGGCTCCGAGAAGGTACAGTCGCGAAGACGGCAGTAAACACCCCCCCCAATCCCCCACACTATTCGCGCTCTGAGAAGATGTCCGAGAGGCAAATACTAAAAAGCGGAGGGCTTTTCTCGAGACTCAAAGGGGAGGCCCGTTTTACTCCTGAGTACTAGA
>Ga0179593_1332380_pt1 | contig 16860 bp, 20 predicted proteins | sample CZODoug2_1_08_16_FD_185931 | JGI IMG/M metagenome (GOLD analysis project Ga0179593, IMG submission 185931) | Vadose zone soil fungal communities from Angelo Coast Range Reserve, California, USA - CZODoug2_1_08_16fungal (PacBio error correction) | ecosystem: Environmental > Terrestrial > Soil >...
AAGGGGGACAAACGAATGAAGTGAGAAATTAAATAATCGGTCAAGTGGGGTTAAGATTAGACGGAGAACTCTCCTCTATGACCGATGAGAACTTCTTCCCTTCTAAGAAGAGTTTAAGGTGGAGGAGTTCCTTACTCAAATTCCGATATGATGTGGGGGATTTTAAGCGACGGTAAGTGCTAGGGTTTCCTCAGGTGGGGAACACTACGGGGGTTGAACAGTTCAATGGTTTCAGAAGGAGGAAGGTTTGGTAACTCCAACAGCTGATGAGGGACAAAGGAAGGTATCAAACTCCGTCGGACTAGTTGAGTGGACACTATGAAAAAGTTCCTCAAACCATCAAAAGGGTCAAGAAGGTGTCCATAATTCCAGCTTGGAACATAGGGGCTAGGCACTCCTGAAGAATGAGTAACTGTTAAATTCTCCATAGGGTGTGAAGGTTAGATCAACCCGGGGCAATGAAGACCTCGAAAGACGAAGCGGGCTCCGGGGGAAGGTCCAATTCAAATCTCAAGAGACGCGTGGTACCGAAGTGGGGATTCCAAACGATTCACTTTATCAAAGAGCGAGAATCGCATGCTATGAGTCAAAGAAAAAAATCATTGGGAAAGAGTTTCTAACGGGGGGGGCGTCGTGGACATTCCTTGCAGTGTGTAAAGGAGTGCCGCCGGGGAGGTCAACAAAGGGACCTTTGTTGGAGCCGTCCTTCCCTGTAGGTTTTGGCGTGAATCCGAAGGGAAGCAGCAGCATGACCAAACAAAGGGGTATGGGACGATAGACTTCAGTGTCTTTTGTGGAAGGGGTGGGTTCTGGGAGGACAGGAGGGGATCATTTTTAAGTTTTGAACCTTTGACGGGAGGTATGGAGGAAGAGTGATGCGGTCTCTAATTGCTGTAGAGGAGGGGTTGACGGGAAAAGCATTCGGGTGCTGGGGTCCGGATCGTTTGGAATACGCAACTAACCAGTAAAAAAAGAGATAAAAGAGTTGGGTGTGATCGAAGATACAAAGGTATGAAAAGATATTCATCTTGAAGGGGGTGTGCGGGAGAGGTCATTGGCAAAACAACAGAAGCAGAGGACACGAAATTCCTTGGCACGGAAAAAAAAAAGACGCTAAAGAAAAATTAAGAAGGGGAAGAAAATAGCGAGACTAAATAATTGATCCCATAGCACCTGCCGGGGGGGAGGGGTGGAAAAGTCAAAATTAAACTATTCAAAACTCCTCTCAAAGGGTAAGCGGAAAAAAAAAAAAATGAAAGGAGAGGATACATTATCGCACTATGGGGGGTTGTCGGGGCCTTCACTGTATTCAAAACTAAGGGGGAAAGGCACAAGATAAAAACGGGAAAGTAGACAGGCATGTAAGGGGAAACAGTCAAGAAAGGAAAGAATGGAATAAGCAAAAAAGAAACCAGAATGAGGAGAAAGGAGGGAAAAATAGGGGTTTCGAATCAACTAGAGCCCAGTGCGGTCATTGAAGCATGGAAGAAAGCTTCAAGGCCGTCAAAGACTGAGGTAAGGGAGAGCTGAGATGCCATGTAGAAGACTGAACCGGCAGAGCGTGCTGAGAAGGGGGGTACATTGCGTGCCGACAAAAACTGTCAAAAAAAAATTATTACTCCCTTTAAGCAGTTAGGACTGAGCAGGAAGGCTAGACCAATGTAGACACCGGGGGCAAGATCGGAGGGAAAGGGAGGACTTATTCGTCCACGTGGAAGGGAGGGAGGACCAATGAAGGGAGGAAAAAAATTAATTGAAGGAATGTCAAGAGAAAATCTTGGGGTCGTTACACCGAAGAGGGATGAAATAAGGATCCAATGACCTGGGAGTAAGAAAAGCGGTAAAGAAAGGACAACGAGCTACCTGGGTTCGCCGGCCCATCAAAAAAATATTGAGGGAATGTGGGAGGCTAGCTAATCTGAAAACAAAAACCTGGATGCTTATAAGGCGGACGAGGAAGAAGGAGCGACTGATCTGTCGTTAGAAGGCTCTTAACCGCATGGACCTTACTCCGCTTGGGAAGGGGGGAAAGTACCGAAGTGTACTGGGGTCACTGAAAGGTGAGTGTGGCGGAGTTCGCCAATCAGGTCCAAATGAAACGAGGGATAGTGGGGGGGGAAAAGTGTGAGGAAGCGGAAGAAAGGCCTCCATTACCAGGGCGGGCACTGCTTAGTCGTCCCCGGAATAATACTAACTAGTGAAGAGAATACCTCAGGGGGTTGAAAGCACCTCCGAATAACCGAAAAAATTAAGAAAGCCCTTTCCCTGCCATAGCACTCATACGGGATCAAGTATTGGCTGGCCCGGACGACGGACTACAAAGGAAATTTCGGACAAAATTTTAAAGGATTGTCGGTTTCCACTCCTGGATCCCGCAAAGAGAACTATGGGTTTCTTCAACGAGTGGGGCTTGGAAAGGCCGTTAAGGTTAATGAATTGACGTACACTTGATCCCAAGATAAAAGGGGACCGCGGTAGGGTGGTGACTCACCGGACCAAAAAAACACATCGCCACCACTAATTTTGGTGTTTTCCGCCAGACAGTATTAAAAAACTTTGATCATCTATTTCCTCGCAGGCCAGCTCAGCGAATTGGAGCCGGACACTTATTTTCCAAAAGTCGCTACGATGGGACTTGGCACGCAAAGGAAAAGCAGTTCAATCAAAAATGCGACCCAGAATTCACCGATGGGGGTCCCGTCGGGTGGAGGCGCCCGATTTTGCGATAAGAGGAGCTAAGAAACCTCATGGACGGGCCCCACAATGGTAGGGATCATTAAAGAAAAGGGGGGTGAAATGATAGTGGGGAGAAGCGTTCACTGTGTAGATGGCGGAAAGAACTCGTACTTACTAGAAAAATCGGGCTCGAGCATGGCCAGCCGACCGTGTTGGGGGAGTCGGATCTCGCCTTCGAGTATATTTGCTTTGCAAGAGGGGATAAGGTTTGGGGCAGGAACAAGATGGGGGTCAGGAATGGCGTAGCCCGACCCAGAAACGAGGAGGCCAGGCAGAGTGGTAGTGACAACGGAGAAATAGAACTTGCTAGAACCCGAGAGATAGGAAAAGATCCAAAAAAAATAGAGAGAGAGAGAAAGTTGCCGACAGTGGAGATACAAGAAGGAGAGGTTCTTGAATGTAGACACGGCCATGTGAACAAAGGTGGCGGAGGAGAACCAAAACGCCATACAAAATCTGAATAACGGACGGGAAACGAGAGGCTTCACGTAGGGGGGTAAGGTCGTTTGCTGGGAGAGAAGAAAGAGCAGGTCCGAAGTGGCCGCGCCGGGACACAGGGGCAAAAAGGCGTGGTCCTAAGAGAAAAATGAAAAAAATGGGGGTTTCGGTAGGAGCCTATTGTGGGACAGCAAATGGCGATTTGAGAAAAAAATGGTCTGTAGGGAGAAAAATCAACACCGGTAACGTTCCCCAGAAGCGAATGGACACGCAACCGAGAGGGGGACTGGCGGAGACGGAGGGGGCCTTATAGTCAAAGACTCGGGGGGGAAGAGTCCGGGTGTCGATGATGAAGCAAATCAAAGGGCGAAGTTGATAAGAAACTCAGGAGGGATTGGGGCGGTAACAAACCAGGCCTAGGTTGTTGTAAAGGGTGACGAAACAAAGGAGGCTAATCATTGTCGTGGACTCGCCATGGGGGATCACCAGGAACGTCGTGTCACAAAAAAAAGAAACCCAACTCAAACCCCACCTTAGAGGGGGTGGGAGGTTCTAGAGTGGAGCATGGCAGAAAGCATTGATTTTTCCTCCTCAGGAAACAGGGCAGAAAGACCGAAGAATGGCGGACGAGGCTCTGGGAAGGAGTAAGGGCCTATTACAACCTGAATCACGGTCGCACTCAGTCAATTAGTTCTCTCGGTTCATCTGGGAAAAGCAGTCAAGAAAAAAAAAAAAAATCAAACGGGCGTGGGGGGACAAAAGGGGAACGTTCGGAAAAAAATTCTCTGTTTCAGCTGGAGTAGAAAATAAGCTGAGGGGGAGTGGAGGGGAGGAAAACCGGAGATCCGTAGCTCAATTCGGTATAGCAAAAGGAAAGAACAGTGCGGGTTCGGGAGGACCAGCACTCCGACAAATTCCCTTATAATTGGTTTTTTGGCGATGGGCGGGGGGGACGGAAGTTAGACTTGGGGGGGGGTAAAGTAGGGTGGAAAACTGTTTACGTTCATTGGAGTACGAAAAAAGAATAAGAAATTGGGGAACGCAAAACCCCGGTCAATGAGGAAAACAAGTAAGAGATCCGGGGCTGAAACAGGGAGGACCCATGGCGAAGCAGACACATAAGAGAGGTTAAAGCGGGGAAAAAAAGAAAAGGGGCACGACCTTGGTCGTCCTACATAATGCGGGTGAAAACTACATGTTGTATCGAATCCAGGATCAAGCAGAAAGAAGTCTGAAAGACGTTCCTTTCTTTCCAGAGATTAACCGGAATGGGTGGAGGAAACGGCCTTCATAATTTCAAAAAAAAGCTTCGCAAGGGGCGCCTTGGGGGGTATGCCAAAATGGGGGAAGATCTCATAAGTCTCTTTGCATTCGGGGGAAAAAATGGAGGAGGAAGGGAGGGTGGTTCAAACCCTGTAACGGCAGGGCCACAGGTAACTCTCCTTCAACACGAGTAGTGGGATACCAATCAGGAACCTAATAAGCAATCAAACATAGGTCTAGAGAGGTATCCGATTGGAATTTGCACTTGGGGGGGAGGGGGAGGAAGGAGTTTTGGGAGAAAATAGGGACTTGATTGCCCCACTTGAGAAATGAAGTTGGGGATCCTGATGTGAAATCAGCAGGGAATAGGCTTCAGTTGAACTCTACTAGATGTGCAGGAAAAGGGCTTCGGATGGTCCGGGGAGCGTGACAGGGAAATACGCAGCAACAAGCAAAATAGGGTTTTATCGAGATCCAAAAAGTTGGGGAAAAGAGAGAATTCCAACAGGTGAAGAGGTAGGACTTGTTCTACCAATTTGTTGAAAAAAAAAAGCGTCACATTGGCCACACGAAAAGAGACAGAATTGGGGAAAAAGGGCAAAAAAAAAACAAGGGCCAGAAAAAGGACAACTGAAAAGGTGAGAAAAAAATAAGGAGACAATAGCAAGGAGCAAAGGTGGAAAACTTCCCCATTAGAAAGCTGAGCAAAGAAGAAAAAAGCTTGAAAAAAACTCAAAGAAAAACAGGGGGCTGAGACTGAGAAAAAACGAGTTGATTCGGTCGGGTTCCCGAGGGGAAGACAACACTACTTGAAATTCCGTAGCCGGACGGGGTGAAAAAAATGCAGGGGGGGGTTACAGACAATAAATTCACAGAAGTGCAAGAATCTAGAAAATTCCTCTTGAACAAGAGGTGGGGGGGAATCAACAGAGATAAAATTCGTTCAGTTAAAGAAAAAAGGTCGGGAAGGCCTTTAAAAAAACAAAAGTGAAAAGGAATAGGGGAATGGGGCAGGCCCCAAGGGACAAAGAGCAGATGCGGGGACTGCAAGGGGGAGCAGGGACGGTGACTAACTAACGGTCACATGATCTCCCTTTTACATCCCGAGCATATGTATAGAGGAAGCAGGGAGTGCAAGAAGAGCGACAGGTTTAACGGCGACTCGTCTGTGGATGCTTGCGGCGAAATAAGGGAACCATGGGGGGATGAGGGTGGAGCCAGGACGGAGAGGGGTGGAACGCGGGGAGGTGAAAAACAAGGGTCCTATCGAGGGACGCACAGGAAGGGCAGGTAAATCCTCCGGGAGGCCAACAAACGAGCACATTACGACGTCCTAGACCCGCAAAAAACATCAAGGGGGATAATGGATTCGAACCAGGAAAAAAAAAAACCGACCCTCTTCATGAAGGCAGACTCTCAGAGACCGACTGAGCTACGGGCGCTGTCAAATAGGGGAAACCACTTACTCGACTCTAGTGGGGTAGAAGGACCGGGTAGGAAAACGTCATGTGCTTGTCTCCTTGATAGGAAGGTCGTGGGGCATCGTGGAACGTGGGTCAGGGTCAGAGGGTGGGGGTGGAGGTCAGGGCTGAGTTCCTGCATTCTAAAAATGAAAACGGAGTCAAGGGGGCAGACCAACTAGGGGAAAAGAAGGTGAAAAAGCTGGAATAAGAAAGACTTTATTCATAAGAGGAAGGCCGCCATGCTCAGCGTACGCTGCTTAATGGAAGGAGAAAACCCTGAAAATTTTCCGGGCACAGGGGCACTTAAGAAGGAAGTGCAGTTCTTGAAGAAGTAAAAAAAGCAAAAGCCAACCCGTCGAAGGGTTTGGGAAGAAAAAGGCTGTCAAGGGACAGACCGGTTAAGGGTGGAATGGGGATTGGATGAAAAGAGAGGAAGGACTCACTTGTCGTGGGAACAATTAGAACGAGCAAACAGACCAACCCTGTGGGGTGGGAAGGGGCCCAAATACGATGTTCTTATTCAAAAGGGAAAGACAACTCATTGTATTGACCGTTCCGCTCGCGAAATGTGTAAAACACAACGTCAAGAGGGGATTGGCCCCTGTCGCTTGAAGAAGAAGGCAAAAGGGAAGGGGAGAAGGGGCATCAATCCAAACGAAAATTGGGCCGTGGCGCAAGGTTCAAGTGCGGTAAGCGGGTTGGAGGAGGAGGGGGGGAGGCTCCACACTGTACCTCTCATCAACTAAATTGGGTGACTGTCAACAAAATATGAGCGAGAAAGAAACTGGTGGTTGTCTGGGCTTAAGTCAATAAATGGCGAGAGGAAAAGAGGGAGGGGATAACTCTTCGAATTACAATCATCGCCAGGCAAGCCTGTAACGAGAAAGAGAGGGGGTCAGCTCGAATGGGAAAAAAAGTTCTGGCGGAGACAGTACAGATTTTCTTTGCAAGCTTGGCGGTTGAACGGGAACAGTTGTTAAAAAGTGAAGGGACCCACAAACGACACGATGGGGTGAGTCAATCCACTTGCGGCAGGGAAAGGGTGATCAGACTCAACAAGAAAAAAAACAAAAAAAAAAACAGAAGAGAGGAAACCGGCGAGGTGGGACTATACACCAGAAGGAAAGAAGAGACGTGGTTCTGGGTTCACACTTGGCCCAAGGGAGAACAATGGAAAACAAAAAAAGCCAGCAAATAGCTGAAGAAAATATAACCGGAATCGGCTCGGGGAGTCACAGAGGTTGGGGGAAAAAGCACTGCCTTTCATATCAAAAGCGTTGTGGCCGCTAAAAACAAAAGCCTCGTCCAAAAATACCAGTCAAAAAAAGTGGAAGACGTGCGAAGAAGATGTGGGGAACGTAACGTCTTGACGGGACTGGAGCTAATCGGCACAACCTGAAGACAACAACGCAGGGGATAAGAGTAACACGGCAACCTAGTGGCTGCGGGGAAAAGGGCGGATTCAAGTTTTGCGACAAAAAAGGTAGGAAGGGTTAAATACGGGGGAAAACTTGTCATCTAGGCTGCACGATGAAGCCAAAGAGTGCAGTGAAAAGTGGGACGAGGTAAAAAGGGGCCACCCACTGAGGGGGTGGGTGTTTGTTGCTCGTTCCTTTTCGAGAACTGAAGTGAGGGTAATGGGGGAGGGGAAAACAGTGGAAGGGAGAGGTCAACTGAAGGCAGAATGTCCATAAACATATAAACACTAACGGGCCGGGGGGCTTTTGGTGGGTCTAAGGAAGGGAAAGGCTCGACTTTTACGTTTTTCCAATCGGAGTCCGGGAAAGCATAAAAAGAAGGGAAAAGAGAGGAGGACCGGAAATGGGAGAAGAAGGGGAAAGTATTTCCAAGTGGAAAAAACCAACGTGACACGTGTCTCCGGCTTAGTTGGTAGATGCGACCAGGAAGAGCAAGCAACGCACCGCAGTAAACCGAACGAACACAAAGGGGAATCGTATGGGAATTAGTGAGGAAGAGAAAGACAACGAGACTAATAAGAAAATTAACTACTTTTTCACTCCTAGAAGAAGCTAAAAGTAGGTAGGGGGGGGGGGAGAAGGAAAAAAAAAGCCCGTGCTAGTCAGGAGAAAGAGGTCTGCAAAAGGTCTTGGTTCCGATAATCAGGACGCAAGGAAGTAGAAAGGGAGGGGTTGGGCGGTTTGGCATGCAGACCTTGAAGTGTCTTTAGTTGACAGTCCGGAGAGGGAAGGGCAGGTAGTGTACTCTAAATTCGGGGAAGTGTGGGTCCGCCCGCTGTATTGAGTGGCCCGGCTGGGAGAAGAAACTCACTCTCCTTGGCGTTAAAGGGTGAGCCCAGTTGGAAGAAGAAAAAGCCATCCCACAGAAAGAGAGGGGTGTCAACTGCGTTTGAGCCATCTTCGGCACTCAATGATTAGGGGAGATGCGTAGAAGGAAAGAATCGGGTTTTGAAATAGTCGAGGGAAAGGCCGATCAAAGAGAAAACTCCAAAAGAAGAATGCCAAGGGACGGGTCTTTCAGCCACTTGATCTCATAGATAGCTTACAGGAAAGGGGGATTCACGGGAAAAGTAATCCACGGAAAGGCTCGCATGGTAGGGGGAGTGGATTAGAAAGTGTGGAGAAAAATCGTAAGAAAAACAGGGAGGGCCTTGAAAAAGGGGACCGAGAATCCATTGACTGTTTATTGGTACGCCTGGAACGGAAAGGGCGAGGACCGCTCTTCCCCGTAGTGGGTGGAGACTACCAAGCAGGGGCGAGAGAAAATCAAAAAAAGGGGGAGGATCATGCGCAGCCTTTCAGTGACGTCTTTTGATTTCACTGGGGAGTCAGGATGGGATAAAAAGAAGTTAAGGACACCTGGCAGGGCGGGAAAGGGTTTCGATCAAAGGAGGCAGTTGGGAATGAAGGGAGAGGGCGGTTTGGCAAACCGCCAGGCATTCGGTCTTGTTACTAGGGATCGTGGGACCAATGAAAGAAAAAAAAAACAGAATAGAGATCTGGGGGGGAACTCTAAAGGTGAAAGAGAGAGGAAGCACAAAAGAGTTCATCGAGTAAAGTTTTTTGACGTTTCTTCTCCACAATCCATAGGGAAAAAGCAAGAATGTTTGACAAAAGACCGAGCCCAACAGAAAGAAATGAGACTGGAACATCAGGGGCGACAAATAGCAAAGGACGTCAGGTGGACAATCTCCTATGCTCAAGCCGGACGAGAAAGAAATCAAAAGAAAAAACAGGAGATAAAGACATTATACGCCTAAGGGGGGGTGAATCGAATAAGGGGTGAACTGCTGGATGCAATAAGGGAAAACTGACTACCTGGGTAGAACTGACGTTACAGGGACAACAATCAAGAAAAGGAATTGCAAAAAAAATGAAACGGCAAAAGAAAGGGGGTAGACAGGGATAGGGAACAAAAAAAAGGGTTGGGCGAGCAACGACTAGACAAAATTCGTGTGATTGCATAATGCAAATTTCATGGCCTTGAATAAAAAATCGGAAGAAGAGACTGTCGATGGAACATGTGGAGAAAGAACAAGGGCCGATGCGGCTTTCGATTGTAATTCCGTTTACTACGTCCAATTTCAAAACAGGAAGTCGGCCAGAAGGAAAGGCGCAGTATGAAAAAATGGCCTGCAAAGGAATGGAAAAAAAACGGAATTGGCAAATGGAGGGGGTGAGGTAGAACAAATTTTAATAAAGTTAAAAAACTCATAACGAAGTTTGACTCAGGACTGGAAAAGGAAGGGACGGGTGAAACAATACGATATTCTGCATTAGTAATACCCCCAACAATTGAGTGATCCTCCCGCAGCTAAAGGAACAAACGCACTTCCGTTCGAGGAATTCCAAAACGAAAATTTCTCATTAATGGACTCCCCGGAGGGATCCACCGAACCCTCGTGCTTAAGAAAAAAAGATAAAGCTACTGGCCTGACTTCTAAAGGAGCTAAGAAAAAAACACTGGAAGAAGGAGCAGCACCGGATCTGATGGTTTGACCTCCCGCAGAAGAAAGCTAGTACTGGAAGCCTGGAGCTTTAATCGTGGTGATAGGGAGGGAAGAAATCAAGAAAGGGGTCAAAATTGACGATTTATATTGTGTTGTTCGGGACTGCTTGCAGAAGAGGCCCAAGGGGCAACACTGACAGCGAACAAACTAAAAAGGGAGGGGCAGAACGAAGTGGGGGGAAAGAGGGGTAAGATACTCCAAGCAATTTCAGCCGTCCAGAGGATCGCTGACGCTGCGTAGTGGCGGGGAAACCCTGGGACGTTGGGGGAAGTAAAATGTCCGAGAAGAAGATTCACCATCCTGGAGAAAAAACAAGAAGAAAGACTGCAACGTTAGGGGGGGGTGAGAGCTGGGTCTTGACCAAGGGCAGTTAGGTGAAAAATACGAAAAGGGAATCCATGGGGGATAAAAAGGAGCGAGTAAAAGAAAATGGATGGTAGACCAAAGTTCTAAAAAGAAACACAATCTCCCGTTGGGGTGCCCGGCAAAGGTAATGCAAAAGGAGAAGCATCTGGGGGGAAAGGGGGACTGGATGATTCCGCTAAATTTTTCCACAAGGGAAATCGGATTGGGACAAAAGGGAAGTGCTTTATCTCAAAAAACGGTAGACAATTGCAAGCCGCCATCTCTCTTTTAAGACCTTTCTACCAGGGAGGCGTTGGGGAAAAGACAAGGGTTGAGGCTACGGGTGGGGGGATACACAACGGGCAAGCCAGAACAATATCCTGAAGGTGCGGTGTCCCAATAGGAAGAGCATAGTCTTACATGAACATTTGGTGGGGAGACTGTTTTTGATACAGACATGTGGAGGAAGAAAAAAGCATGTCGGAATAACTAGGAGATCCTTTGCTACAGGCCAAAAGAAAAGAAGCAAGCAAGCAATTCCAAAGGTGGATCCAAAGAAGGTCTTTTCAAGATCTTGCTTGCTGGCGACTCGCACCTGGCACATGGGAAGTGGGAGAAAAGAAAAAACAGGGGATTTGGCCAGAGTGGGGAGAGCCCCAAAAGGGGGGGCGAAAAAAAAGACTCAATTGCAATCTCAGAACAACAACAACGAATGGAAGAAGATGGGAGAGGCAAGGTGAGAAGCGGAAGTGGGGGAATGAAAAGGGGAAGATTTTCTGGGGGGGGACTCCCGCAAGGAACAGGGGCAAGAGGGGAAATGGCCAAAAAGTCTTTCAAAAAGCAACTGGAAGGGAGACAGGGGGAAGGGGAGGGGGGTAAGGTTTGGGGGGGCCTGGAGGAGAGAATGAAAGCGGAGGGAAGAGGGGAACGGGGGTCGCGCCAAGTTGAAAAATGCTGGAGAAAAAGAGCCAAAAAAAAAAAAAAATGTTCGGGAAAGAGGAGGCCTAAATTTTTTGGTACCGCAAATGAGATGGGCGGAAAAGGCTTGAGGAGCGCAACAAGGACGAACGGCCAAAAGGAAAAGGGAAAACGTGAGCAAACGCAAACCGAAGAAAGGGGGGGGAGTTCTTAAGCGTCCAGGTTGAGCTACAGCGAAAGTAAGCCTAGTTCGTTGTGAACAAATTGCCCTGCAGAGGGCCATCCAAAAAGGGGATTACCGGGTGAGAACTTCGTAGGGTGGCAGGGAAAAAAAAAAACCTTCGGGTTGGCTAAGTCAGAAAGGGGGTGAGGGAACCCTACATTTTACGCAAGTTGGATCATGGAATATCGTCAGGGGGGCATTAGGACAGAGGGATAAAAAAACTCACACAAAAGATTGGAAAAGAAGTTTTGGGGGGGGAAAAGAAAAAAGGATGGGAAAGAAAAATTCTCGAAAGCTTTTACTTTTGGATACCCGAGGTAAGGGCAAGAAAGAAAACTAGTACCTAGAAGTAAAAGGGAAGGGGAGAGGAAGAAATGAGGGAGTAGGGGTATTGCCCGATGACAAAAGGACGTTCCACGTGTTCTGAACTCTTCTTAGTGGGTCGCTGAACATAAGAAGTGGGAAACTGGGCATCTCAAGAAAAAAGCAAAAAAAAAACATCATAGGAAGGTTTCCAGGATTTATGGCATCGATATCACACTATCAGGGTAGACGAAAGTACTACACGGGGTTACAAGGGGAAAGTCAAAAAACCAAGATCTGCTTATACTGCTTGTAAGGGGGAGGGAGAAATGAGAAAAACGAGCAAGTAGCGCGTCTGGGGGGGGCTTCCTTCCTCGAAGCAAGTGGTTAAGATTAACATCCGGCGAAACAAAGTACCAGTAAGGAGGTGCAGTGGCAGGCCGGGAGTGCTCTTGGTGACTTAGTGGTTGACACGAGGAGTTAAGGGGGGCGGGTCAGAAGGGGAAAGTGTTATCGGAGTTCGAATTGGGGGTGGGGGGGGGGAAAACTACGACCCCCTCTGGTATATAATCGGAGTCAAATCCCGTAGAGGAGAGGGAGGGCAGCAGGGAACGAAAAAGCCCACATAATATTAAGCGGGGTCAGCCAGTCAACGGGGGAGGGAAGCGCATCTGAAGAATTAGTACTCAGACTGAGGATGAAGAGTTGGGGAAGAATGTTTGAGGGGGAAGGACTAAAAACGGGAATATCACCTCTAAATCCGGGCAGGGTCACGGCGTTCCCGTAGGGGGGGAAAGAGAAAGGAGACTTACCTAAGGGTTGGGAGGAACGGCCAAAAGTGAGGCGGGGCTTCGCAATGATAAGGTGATCGTAGAAAAAAAAAAGAGGGGGGAAAGACATTTGTCGAAAGTACTGTGCCGGGCAATTCAGTTGAGGCGAATTGAGGGGGTGGGGGCGCAGGGAGGCAGGGGGGGGGGCAGGAAGGAGGGAAGGTTTTCTCTACTTCTTTAAAAAGGGGTGTGAGTGAAAGAAGAATGCAAACTATAAGCATCCAAAACTAGAGATCTCAATGTCGCAGCCTCGGGAAGTGGAGGGGGGGGGGAAGATTATTCTTGGGGAGGTCAGGAAAGGGAGAATGGGGGGGGTAAAGAACTTAACGCCTGGCTAGTGGAAGGATGGTTTCGCAGAGCCGAGAGGAGGAGGGAAGTCGAATTGTGCTGGATCGGGGAAATTGTGAAGGCAAAATTCCGGAGATTGCTCTGGGCATAGGGGGGGAAGAGGGTGAATAATACTCACCTCACACCAGGGAAGGAAGCTGTTCTCTAGAAGAAAAACAACTTGGTAGGAGAAGAGAGATCCACCATATATCTGAACGGTTTGGGTGAGGTGACGTATTGTAGGGGAAGAACTAACACAAAATATGGACAGCGCAGATCAAGGAAAGAGAAACAGTGGCCCCTGCGGGACTACGTAGGGTGGTCGAAAACATGGAGGGGTCCGCAGAGGGGTGCAGAGCCGTCCCAAAGTGGTCTTCATGGAAAAGGAAAGATTATAAGGGGGGGGGCGTGCGAGGATAAGAGAAAAGGCTTAAAGAACACTCAAAAGAGAATGTGACGATAGATACGGGGCGGGTGGGTTTGTGTGAGCATTAGCGAGGGGAAAGAGGATAACAGAGTAAAGGCCGGAAAGAACAGGAAGAATTAAAAAGCGCAAAAAATACAAACCAATTCACACAAAATATTCACATATAGAAAAAAAATGGAGAACAGATGGAACAATGTTGGGAAAAAAAAAGAGTAGAAAAGGAGATTTCTAAACTTAGAATGAGTAATGCAGGGGAGAAAACAAAACATTCCGGTAAAAGCGTATCCTCTGGCCGATTCGTGCGAAAAGAAAGGAAAAGGAGAAAGAAAAAGAGAGGGAAGGGGAGTCAATGTGGGAACGATCAAAAAAAATGAAGGGAAGAAGTAAAAAGTCGACTGATGGGGAAAAACTTCTGGGACCTGCCCAGATTATCCCCAATTCTGACAGGGCAATTGCTTTGAGGGCAAACAACTGGGGAATTAGGAAAGGGATGCTGAATAGTTGGGACATCCTTACGTCATGCAGAATATGGGATTTACAACAAAGTCAGGGAGACGAAGGAAGGAAGGACTAAAATGATTCCAGAACAGAAGGTAAAGAAAAGAAAAAAACGAGCACGTAAGGTTACTGCTCCCATAAGCAAAAACATCAAGGGAGAAGGGAATGGGGGAGAGACCTTACGGTAACGCCCAGAAAAAGGACTTAAAACTCAGGTCGGGGCACTGGAAGAAAGGGCTAGCTTTTTTGAGTAATGGGTGCGTGGACACGGACAGGACGAGTAAGGGAAGGAGGGCTCTTACCTACCGATTAAAAAAATGAATTGCTCCGTGAAGGCTTATGGGGCTAGGGGGGGGATGGGGCAATAAAAAAGGTCAAAGTTTCAGAGGGGGTGGTGGGGGGTGGGTATGTAGGGCACGGTTTTAGCTCATGGCGGAAAGAGAAAACGGGAGACAATGGGAGAAAAAGAAGACGAAAAAGTGACGCCTTGTAAATCCAGGGAATACTATACGGCTTCCGGAGGGCCGTCCTACATGCTTCGGATGGTGCGGATGCGTTTGGCGGGCCTGCCTGGTACTTTAAAAAAAAGGCTTTCCGAGAAAGGGGGGGGAGAAAAGATTCTGAACATTGAGAAAGAAAAGAAACCGGTCAACCGGTGGGTTTGAACCTAGGGGTCTTTACCTCGTTAAGGTGGGGAAACGCCAGGAACAAAAGACAAGGAGAGGGGGGGAAAACTGGAGCGCCCGGTCCCTCAAGGGGGTGGTATACCCTTCAGGACGAGCAACAAGCTAAAAAGAGGTGTGGGGGGTGCCGCCAAACAAGAAAATAAGATGGAGTTTCAGTCCACAGGAGATCCTAGGGGGGGGGACTCGTGCAGAGAGAGGGGGGAGTTTCAAAACACAACTCGGGGGGAAAAAGGGGGGAAAAAAGGTTCGCTTTGACGCAAAAATGGAACCAAGGGAAAAGCACTCCAACTCTCAGGAGACTTTCTCAATGCACCGGGAGATTGGGTGGGAAAAGAGTAAAGTTGTAAGCTAGGGAGTTCTAGAATAAAGACGGGAAAAAAAATCAAGAAAACTCATTTGATTGACCAATAAGGCTACGCGAAAAAAGAAAACAGTGGTGGTTGATCTGGCGAATGGGGAGAAAAGGGACTGTTCTATCGGAAAACGCAGAAAAAGAGGAAGTCCTCCTCTCGAGACAGGCAGAAAAGAAATGGAACCGAACCAAGCGCAGGGGGGGGGGGGAAGCTCCCTGAAGTTTCTGCACAAGGGCGGAAAGAGCTTTGGGGTTTACGGTTTTGAAGGGGGGGGGGGGGGGGTCGGACGACCTTTGTTAAAAATTGGGGGGGCGTTTATCCCATCCCGAACCCGACGGCATTCTTGCCTCGGGTATAGGCCAACTGTCGCCGACTAGAAACTAACACCCAACAACTTAGGATAAATTAGAAGAGGACATAGTGAGGAAAAAGGGCTATACAACGCAGAACTCGCTTTTGAGTGGGGGGTATGTACTACAAGTCCAATGAACAAGGTCGCGACAACCAGCCCATCAAAGGGGAAGAAAAATCTTGAAAAGGAAACATGAAGTGCGAGAAGGCGGATGGGGGTAGGCGGAGGTGGAAGTCGAGCTAATGACTCACTCTCAAGCTAAGAGGTGGGTGAAACTCTCACAGTGTAATGCAGTAGCAAGTATCCAGATCACAACAAAAGGGGGGGAGAAAGGCTTCTATCAGAAGGGGTGACCGCAAATTAGTTATTGATGTTCGGAAAGGGGTTCGAACAATAGAAAGCCAAAAAGTAATGACCCAATGCGGGTAAAGACCACGGGGGGGAAAGATTGTCGGCTTGCCACTGATCAGAAATTTTTTGACGAGCAAGGAGAAAGTGACGGGAAAAAAAAAATAGTTACGGTTTTACCCCTTGCGACACGGCCAGAGAGAGAAAAAGACCAAGAGTGATCGTTTCAGCAAAGAAGGATTCTTTTGCAGACCACCCCAGAGGGGGGAGATGGGTGTAAACGATTGACAACGGGTAGGGACCTACAGTGAGGGTACTGTCCTCAGCAAGGGGGGGAAAAATTTAGAAATCCAGGAATGCACTAAAGGCAGGGAAAAACTACTAGGCCCCTACAATACGTTGAGGGGGTCTAGCTGTTGAATAAATGAACAATTCATAGGTTAGAAAATGTTCCAATTCCGGAGTAACGGGCAGAAAGAAGACAAGCGTCAAGTAAGGGGGGGAGGAGATGAACCTTAGAGGATTTGACACGATGGAAGAAGAACATGACACTGTTCTGTCTAGCTTGGTCTGCGACGCAGGGGCAGCGGACGATAGGACACAAAGTAAAGAAAAGGAAACAAAACTATAAAGAGGAAGGGGGTGTGAAGGGGGTGAGGCACCGGCCAAATCAGAAACTGAGCAAGGAAAAAAAGTACTAAGGGGAAAGAAGTTAGGTCAATACCAAGGGGGGGAAAACACGTAATCCTGCTGGAAGGCATGTGAGATAAGGATAAAAAAAAAAGCGCCCCAGAAAGAGTCAGAGAAATCTTCATGAGGGAGGTGGAAAGATTTCCCTCAGAAAAAAAAAAAGGAAAATTATAAAGGGAGTTTTGTGTGTGGGAAGGACGAAGGGGAAGTAAGTCCGTTCGGTGACCTAAAGGGGGGAGAGGAGTACTTCAAGTCAGGGGAGTACAGGAATAGAGTTAAAGGGTTTTTCACTCCCACCGCGGGATATGCAGGGGACTGAAGATAGACAACTAGGACGGTACCTTGAGGAAAGGGAAGAAAAACCATCCCACAGAAAAATGGGGGAAAAGGTGGACAGCCTGGTAACTGGCGGGGAAACTGAAAGGACCAGGTGAGAACATACTGAGGAGAAGTGTAAAAGAGCAGGTGTTTGAAGTGGAAACTCAAAGTCCCTGAGGTCACCTCGAAAGAAGCATCTGCTCCAGGTCCGGATTCGACAATGGAATCAGAGGAAGACAAGTGAAGCGTATTTTTGGCTGGACAAGGCAGTAAGAATTGCATCCAAGTCGCAAGGACCTGGCAGGAATCAGGGGGGGGGGAGCGAACCAAAATCTTGTTCAAGATTGTCGAAAA
>Ga0179593_1576006_pt1 | contig 16860 bp, 10 predicted proteins | sample CZODoug2_1_08_16_FD_185931 | JGI IMG/M metagenome (GOLD analysis project Ga0179593, IMG submission 185931) | Vadose zone soil fungal communities from Angelo Coast Range Reserve, California, USA - CZODoug2_1_08_16fungal (PacBio error correction) | ecosystem: Environmental > Terrestrial > Soil >...
AAAAAAAGAGACGAAAACACCGTTAGGGAACGTGCTGAATCAGCAGAAGTGCGCGCGTCTGGGGGGGGCTCAACCCGAAATTACGGGAAATTCCTGCCAAGCTCGATGGCTCCGTCAGGGAGATCACGCCCGACTAGGAGCCCGGCGTTGTAGAAAAAAAATTCACCGGAAAGGGTCAAGAGCTCCCGACAAACTGGCTCAGCCCCTAAGAAAACAAGTCGGTCCCCGACTCTCCGGAGAGGTACCTCGCCAAGTTTCATCGGAGGTCTAAAAAAAAAAAGATCAAGGGGTTGAAAAAGGATCAAGAGTACCGCGCCATCTCGCTTAAGACCAGACCTGAACGACGCGCTGCTCAGGAGAGGTCTTCGTGGGGAAAACTGCCCCGTGCCGTGCTCGTCGCAAGACTTGAAGTCGCGACGCCCCGCCGGGGGGGAGCAATCGAGTTAAAAAGGGGCTACTACTCCTGAATTCCGAACGCTGCTGCGGCCATAATATCCTGACCACTCCGAAAAAATCCAACTGGCCGTGCTACGTGGGGGGGAAAAAAGTTTCTCTCCTACTACGGCAGGCCGCATACAGGGGCGGGAGGAGAAAAGGAAGGGGGAAGGAGTATTACGGCAATTTTCTTACCCCCGCGAACGGCAAGTACGAGAAGATTTCGATGTGAAACCCCTGGGAAGGGAAAAGAAGGTGAACCTCTTCTAAGGATCTGCCCAAAAACCATAGCTTGTGGCCGACTAGCTTACCATTAATTGTTTCGCATCGGTCAGGGGGCCCAAAGAAAATCAGGAGGAGGAATAAGAAAAGAAATATCGAGGCAGACAAGGCCTACTATCACTTCCCCGGTTGGCCTCATTCGCATCTAAAATCGCCGTTAATTTGAAACTGGAAACGAGGGGACCAAGAGGCAAGGACGCGTCTAAAGGTTCGACCAGGGGACGCCGGTACGTCCGCAACCTGTCTCTGGGGAAACAACCACTCTGTTCCTCGCATCTTTCTGGGTTTAGAGGGAGGCGGGGAAGACGGCGACGTGGTCAAAAGCATGGGGGGGAGGGCCACGCCACACCTTACCGCGCTCCGAGACCCTCGCCTTGACCTTCCACCACTGAAGGGAAGTGGGAGGGGGTCGGAAGGAGTAGACGGCCGCTCTTACGTGGGAGAAAGCACCATCCTCTCAGTGTCGTGGCTAGATCCGGTGACGCTGGAGCTGGATCCCGGTCCCTCGTCGCGGACATCGTCATCGTGGTTGGAAAAAAAAGGTGTGGCTGGGGCGCCATGACCAGGTCGACTATGTCGGGGGATATCCTCAGAGCCGTGCCTTTTACCTCGCCGTCCGTGGGGACGTGGTCCTGCGTCGATCTACAGGTAAGTGTGACGCCGGTCTACACGTATGTCGTGTCACAAGAAAAAGAAGATCAGTGGTGCCGGCGCTGGGGGTGACGCGGGCCCGCCCATCGCGCATCATGCTCTCGCCCTAGACGTCCTCCGCCAGGAGTACCTCCGAGAGAAAACGTTGCGGCGGGCGCGGCGATCGTGGAGAAAACAAACGCGGGAGAATGAGAGGGAAAAGGAGAGGGGGTGCAGACCTACATCGCGGCTAAAGCATCTGATTCATTCTTCAAATTCCTTGTTGGGCCTCGGGGGGATTCGAGGCGCTCGGCAAAACTACCCGTTCCGTGCAGTCAACAATCATCGCGGCGATGGAGGAGAAAAACAGGGGGGGGAACTCTCGGAACGTTTCTCGACCCGCAGAAAAATAGCGCTAGCTCGCCATTAGTCGTCACCGCGAAATCGCCCCAGGAAAGCTGCGCGGCGCCGCCCCTCACGCGCCGTGGTAAAAGGGAGGGGGGCAGATGGTGCGGCTATCTCGCCACAACAAAGGGAGGGGGGGAAAAAGGGGGGGAAGGGCTAAGAAAAGGACATCGAGGTACAAAGCGTGCGGGGCTGCTGAGCGCGAGCGGGACTTCTAGGGTTTCGTTCGCGGGGGACGCGCCATGGCTCGCTAGCGCCGATGCGCGGGTCGAGGACCGTAAGGGGGGGAGGGGGGGGGAAGGGGACGACCATGCAGCGATATCATGTGAAAAAGAAGTGCACGACCGGCGAGCTTGCCGAGAATCGAAGAAGAATGAATGCAAAGTCAGGCGGAGATCTTCTATGATAGTGAAAAGGGGGGAGGAGGGATGCAACCATAGATCCGGAATCATGTCGGGGGGAAGCAAAGCATCATGTGCTGAAATCGTCCGCGGATCAGCCCCTCGCCCGCGTGGCTGAGTACTCCTTGCGGACGGCGAGCAGGGCCGAAGCGCATGATGATGATGGAAGGGGAGAAACGGGGAAAGAGGACCAGAAAGCACCACATGCATCTTATTTTTCCTAAGGGGGGTCGACGGTGAACCCGCATAAGTATACCGGCTTCCACTTTACAGGGCTACGGCAGGACCACGACCACGGGGGAGAAAGATCAAGAGGATCGACATCAAACATGTCGACCGTCGTGTACTGGACCGGCCGCCAGATGAAAAACGATGCCGTAGGACGTGAGACTATGACCGGGAGAAGCGAAGAAAAGTCCAAACACGACTCCGGGGGGGGCTGGCGCGTCAAAAGCAGTCCGAAAGTCGCCGCGCAAGATTTGCCGACCCACTCCGTTCACTTAATGTCACGTTCACGGGCCAGGGAACAGGAAGATTTCGTGTCTTAGCGGGGAGGTCCAAGGGGGGGGGGAGTTCGGAGTGAAAGAAAAAAGCGGGGGGGTGGCCACGTCGCCCTTGAGGAGCCGCATGAGCGGTAACAAACAAGCACTCTGACTATGACAAGGGGTGTAATCGCCAGCGCAAAGCAGCTCGCAGGACTAACGTCGTCGACTCACTTGTCGAACAAGGGGAAACAAAAAAGTAGCCTAGGGGGCCTGAAGCCCTTCCGTACGGGAAAGAGATGTACTGTAGAGATTGCGTGGACGTAAAAGGGGCCTTGTCGGTAAAATAGCGCTGTATTTCGTCTACGTCAGGGGGCGCTTCTTGGGGGTCCATGAAGGAGGGGGGGCTAACAAAACAAGGGTCGCTCGGAGGGCGGCCACCCGGTAGGGGGGTGGGGCAGCTTCGGACTTCCGAACAGAGTGAGGCACCTCTTTGAAAGCGGTGGACAACAAATCAGAAGAGGGGTTCACAGCGCGGTGGTCTAGGGAAAACGTACTCCCTCCGGCTCCACGTGATGCCGGGAATGCCCTGGTTATCGTAGGGACCATCTCGTATTCGTAAGAAAAACACGCACCACGTAAAACCGCCAGGAAAGAAAAAAAGGGCTAGGGCGCATCGGACAGTTCTGGACCGCCGGTCGGCCCCGAGGTACCTCGCCTTCTCCCTCATCTAGGGATTCTTCGAGCTTTCAAACAGGCCGTAAGGGAGCAGAAATAGAAAAAAACGCAGAATCCGAAGAGCAGCGCGGGCCGGTCTTGCGAGGGGCCATCTTAGGGAGAGTCGCACGCGGATTTCGGGGGAACGGTCCGTCTTATCTGGCAATGTAGATGAAGCCCTTCAAAAAGTTAACGGGGGGGGGGAGACAACGAAAAAAACGACCGGAATCGTCTTCTGGACCAGACAGGTGCTCGTCGGGGAAAAGCCAGCCCAGATGTGGAGGGAGCCTCGACCGTTGCCTTCGCCGGTATGACAACGATGGGCCAGAATCGGGCGTATCAGCTGCCATCGAGATATGGCTTTCATTAAGTAAGGATGGCGCACGACGCTCACGCCCTTTCGTAGGAACTGGCACAGAAGGCAGGGGGGGGAGAGGGGGTTAATCGCGAAAACCCACGGAGGAGGAGAAAATAAGGAAGTCACCCACGGAAGCCGTCATCGTCACAAGAACTTCGTTTCTGAAGTCCTACAGAAGGAGAACGGAGCGGAGCGGCCAAATAATTCTGGGAGGACCCTACTCGAGGTGCCGTCATCTATCTCCCGCAAGGAGGCTTCCCGCCCCGCTCCTTCTCTCAAAAAAGGTCGAGCTCCCTCACATCTGTGGCAGGCATGAGAAGCCCAAGGAAGATCAGAGCTTACTTAGTGAGTCAGGTCAATCGGAAGGTTCTCTACAAACGCACCGACGCCGTTCACGACGGGCGTGCGCCGCGGAATAGCTGAAAAAAAAAGGGACAAAAAAAAAACGGATGATATTCTGCGAGGGGGACTCCGGGGAGTGCCTGTGCGCTCTAGGGATGGAAGCTCGACCTAATCCCGATCGAGAGCGAAGTGCTAGTACCTCTCCCGACCCGGCGAGTCCAGACGCGGAGGGCCTAGAAGACAAAGAAAAGTAAAAAAAAACAAAAAGACAAAGCCTCTAGGACAGCAGGGACTACGGGGAAGGGGAGATCTACTACGAGCTGAAAAGAGGATCCTTGGCAAGGTCCTGAAGAACAGTTGTAGCTTAAGCAAGGAGTACGGCAAGTACAATAACCACCTAGCGAGGGAGGAATTGGGGAGGATGGGGCCTCCCAGGACCGAGGTGGAAGGCTTCTGTTGAGACTCTTCGACCGGCCTTTCAAACAACCAGCCTTTGGGGGCCGGAAGGGAAGCGGAAAAAGGGGGGGGTTCGGAAAGTCGTCCGCTATAGAAAATAAGGCGCCAGGATGTCGACTAAAAAGATATATCTCTCCTACAATTCAGGCTACTTCTACTCCGCTCAATTGGGGGCTCAGAAAGAGAGAGACGAGTTAAGGAAACCAAAAAAGTGAGGCACAAAAAAAAAAAAAAAAATGTGGGGGCAAAGACTTCGAGTAGACAAGTGTAAGCACTATTCCCTTCTTAAAAAAAAGGAGGGATTCCCACTCTTGTTAGCTGAGGGGGCTGGGGAAAAAATGCAAAGGACTGGGATTCCGGGCGTGGAAAACAGCATGGTGGGAACACTCCTACTCGAGCGACCTGAGATCCGCCCACTAACTGGAAGGCCAAGTGCCGTGCATACAGGGATCGGTCATTCTTCTGCAAAAGCGACTTCGGGCAAATCGCTGAAGAAAGACAGAAAAGGAGGAGTCCGAAAAAGGGAAGAGGGAGATGGGAAACGGTCCTCGTATCCGAAAGAGGAAGCTTTGTGGGAAAGGGGGGCCGGACGTGCTCCATGACACCAGGTCGAACTATGTCTTCTCGGTGCTGTCGATCCTCACGGGATCTCGAAAGGTAGGGAAAGTCCCGAGGGGTCTGCTCCGCAGGGTGGAAAGTGGACGCCGGAGAAAGGTAGGGTTCACGAGGGACCCCCTGCAGAACCTCAAGATCATGCGGTGACGGCCGCTGGTGTTCGGACAGCGGGCCGGCCCCATCATGGCTCATTGCAAGAGGGGAAAGGCAGAAGAAGGGGAAATCAAGGAGGTAGAAGGGGTGTAGCGGAATCGTTCTCCTCATTAAAAAAACATGATAAAGGGGACACAAAAAGACGGGTTGCATATTCCGCGATAAAATCGGCGGTCTCCGTCATCATAGGGTCGATCTTCCGACAGGAACGTGTGGGAATATGAAAGAGAAAAAAAAGGAAGAGCTCAGGAGCGTTGCAGGAGGGGAATAGACTCGCGGCGAGGTCTGCCTCAACCCTGTCAAATCTCGTACGCGTTACCCGCGCATCCGTATCAAAAACGCGCCATGCGCTTCTTCACCGGGAAATCAGAGAAGGAAACGCTCAGAAGAAAAAGAAAGAGGACTTGGGAACATGGGTGAAGATGGTTGAAAAAGACTCTCACAACACAAGGGAAAATAGATCGATTGCGCACGCACCAGAGACGCGAGTACCACGGCCTCGTTCTTTTCGGAAATCGCGCGATCGTTGACTTCGATGTTGAACGAAGTAGCGTAGCGAGAAAGGGAGAAAGAAAGGGATCTCGGTAGAGGAACGCGTCTAGAAAAAGGCCAGGTTGAGTGCCTAGAGAAGAGAGATCATGTTCACCGTAGGACTACCGGGTAGTAAGTGCCGATCGCCTCGAAGAAGAGGATAAACCACAAAGTGAGGGGAAGAAGATGAAGAAGACCGCCGAGTAAGAGGCAAAAAACCGATCAGGCTGATCACCGGGGGGAGGCGTTCTTCATCTAGGATCACTATCTTCCCTCGCTCAGTCCCAGGATCCACTCCTTTCTTGGACTCCTGAGGAAGTCAGAGAAGAGAGAATGAAAGGAAGGGGGGGGGTTTGAGGAAAGAGTCACAAAAAACCTCCGGCCACCACTTTGAGGTTTCGGTGGACGAAACGGTGAAACCCTCCATAAGAGACCGGCGTCCACGGGAATAGATCTACTTCAGTACCACTACTCACTAGGAGAAGAATGAAGGAACGGAGAGACAGAGACTGGGAGAAACAGCACTCTCCCGACATTAGACCGTCGTGTGAAAAACGGCCGCCACGATCACTATGCCTATTGACTAGACCGTGAGGCATCGCCATGCTCAGACAGGAAGAGAAAAAAGGAAAAGGAAATAGAGGATTTTGATAAAGTACGAGCGGCCATAGAGAAACACACGATTTGCTACCCAAAAGGTAACTCTGGGGAGTGAAAAAGTCCGTCCATCCGAGGCTTATCTCGTTCTCGCGTAGGCGTGGTCCCTCACCAGCGTGGGAAAACCAGGCGAAGAGCAAACCAGCACGAAAGAACAGCGTGGAGGCCCAGCGCCAGGCGGCGAGCGAGCTTAGAGAAAGTGTCGGGAGGGGTAGACGAGGCTCAGCGAACCGTATCTTCGGGGGGTGCCTGAATCCACAAAGTAAAGGGGATGAGATAAAGGGAAAGGGCGTGGTAGGAGGATTTTAAGAGCGCTGTATGTCGTCTACGATAGGAAGTCGCTTCTTGGGCCATCTCGCTCAGGGATGCGCCACCAGCATCCTGGGAACTCAGTCGGGGAACAAGGGGGGGGGTGCGGAAAAGGGGAGAGAAAAAGCGGGCCGAAAACCCCTCGTGAAAGAGTGGGGAAAAATCCGCCATCGTCTCGTGACTATAGGCGGTTTTCTAGAAGGGGGAACTTGCGTACTCCTCCGGACTCACTCCAACTGGGGGAAAAGAAGAAAGGCAAAGAGCCAGCTCGTAGGAGGTAGCGGAAAACACTAGCCCGGCCATTGTAGAAAGTGGTCAGGCTCTTCTGGAAACGAGGAAAGACAGCGTTCTGGGAAGATCGAAGGGCCCACTATTCCCCGCGCATTCTCCGCATCTAGCGTTGGGCGGAAGAGGACAAAAAAGGAAAAAGGAAAGGAGGAAAACGAAGAAGAAGAAGAGCAGCGCGTAGGGGGGATTGCGGTACGGCAAGAGATGGAAGGCTCACTCGTATTTAGGCGGCGTCTTATCTGGGCGCATGGGGGATGAAAAAGCAGAAAAGTGGCGCACTAAAAAGAGACGGATAGATGACCGACTTGGCCTGTAGGGCTGAGAGGAACAGATGTGCGGAGCTCAGTTTGCACAATCAGGATCGACACTCTTAGGGGGGAACGGATTCGGGAGTGATATAGGAAAAAAGAGTGTAGAGGTAAGAGGGTAATAGGGGTTTCGCTCAGAAAGACGCTCCACTCCCAGGTCGTAGGACTTCATCACTAAGACGGTGCCTGATGACGGCTAGGGTGAATGAAAAAAAAAAAAAAAATTAGGAGGGAAGGAAAGATTCAAACACCCGAAGCTCATCAGCTGGCACGTGCCCTTGTGAGGGAACTACGACAGTTGCAAGAACTCGACGGACCCGAGGACGTCAGACCTGCCTATCTCGTCGGCCGTGGCCTCGCGCCCTATCGGCGGCAAGGCGTGTCTCTCTCTAGAAAAGGTCGTCTCCCGCCCATCGGGGCTGCAAACACCGAAAGGAAAAAATCGCGGGGCCCGTCAGGGACCAGGTCATGGAAAGGGCTTCATCTACAGGGGAGACAAACCTATCCTCCTGGTCACCGACCCTCCTCTGGGCCGCGCCAGATCGAAGCGAAGAGGAACTAGGAGAGGCGAGGGAGCGCCGGCCCGAGTGACTCGACTCAAGTACGGGAAGCTCACGCCTCCAAGCGAATGGCGGATAATTCTATTAAAGATACTACCCTTCTTGGTTCAAGAAAGCCGTGGGGGACAGAGGAAGGAAAAAGCAAAGACCAAGAAGTCTCTGGCGGCTACTTTGGTGAAGAGATACTACTACTATCTTTCCGAGGTACATTGGAAATTTCTTCATCACCTGGAAGGAGCCGGAGTATTTACGGGGCAAAGTAAAACTCTAAGGAGGATCGGAAAGTGAAGGGGTGGACGGAGAAGGCAAAAGAGTGTGAAGGGACCGAGTACTATCCGCTAAAAAAAAACCATAAAGAAGGGGCCGCGCCTACAAAGAATTCTTGGCGCCGCTTGCCTGCGAGATTGCACCAAAAAAGAGATAGTAGGGAAAAACTCAAGCCGAAAGGACTAGTAAAATGGGGGGGTCAGTCGGAAGGAGGGAAAGTGAGAAGCACCACGACGTCTACTTGGATAGGCATTGCGCCCTCGGAGAACCGTTCGACAGGAGGATGAAAGAGTACCGGGAACGAGAGGCCCACACGCGGAAGAGGAAGAGGGAGGGGGGGTTAGGATATGCGATAGGAAGGAGAGGGGACACCCTCATTTGGGCAAGCAATACGTCTCCCCTCTGAGACGACCCTCCACTAAACTGGACCTGCCCGTTCACTTTCATTAAATGGAGGGTTGGAAATATAGAAAGAAAGCTCTGGGAAAGACTAAAAGAAAAGAATCGAAGGAAAGAATTACTTTCCGGTGACATCGGGGGATGAGCACGGTTAAGATCCCGTCGGAAGCGGTGAATCTTTTGGGAAAAGGGGCGGCCGTGCGCCTTACACGACGGGCTACTATGTCGAGTGCATGTCGAAGAAGAAGGCCGGGAGACTAGAAGGAGGTTGGAAGGGAACGTAGATCTACTTCAAAGAAAGTAGAAAAAGGAGGATTACACCTTCTACCCAAAAAAAACCTCAAAGATAATTCTTTTGGCGTCTGGTGTTCGGTTTACGCCAGGTGAAATCAGAAGATGCGAGAAAGTCCGGAGGGGAAAAGACGAAAGGAGGGGGGAGGGCTTAAAGAGTCATGGACGATCGTTACGAAAAGGGCTGGCTTAAGAATGGATGATCCCTTGATAAATCAGCGGGGTGCAGATTCAAAGGTAAAAGCCGGCGGAGAAAAGAGTCGGGGGCTGACCGGGGTGGGACTGGACTTCTGAGCGCGCGGTAAAGAGAGAACTACCCTGTCGGTCGGTGAAACTTATCATCTCGGGGAAGGATTTGTCTTCAGGCCTCAACCTGGAAACCTCTCTTACCTTTCCAGAAAACCTCATAGGATAGAGAGAGAGGGGAGGGAGAAAAAAACTCGAAAGAGAACAAGAGAGCTCCGTCTGGCTCCAGGGAAGAAGCTAAGTGGTAAAGAGAAAGTCTTGGGAAAAAAAGGGGGTGACTTCTCAAATCTCTCAAAAAAAAACAACGTATTGAGGATTGAGAGATTGTCGCCTCACCATCTTCACCCAGAACGTCATTAAGCGTGCGGGGAAATCCTCGAGAGCTATCTTGTACTAGGGAGATTTAGCTGGGAGAGAGCAGGGAGAACTCAGAGAGTATAACCTTATGCAGGGTCGGTAAAAGTGAACTCTTATATAGGGAAGGGACCGGTTGATGCCTACGGACTTGGGCTATGATAGAGGGCGACCGGAGAAGAGTGACCGAGCGCCGAGAAAAAAAAAGTTCAGGAAAAAAATCACTCTATTAACGGTATCCCCTATGGTAGGGACAATCTGTCACCCTAATACCAATGGGGAAACGTTATCAATTGCGGTCGGAATCAGGAGGAGACACTATAGAAAGGTCAGAAAACAAAGCGGATGTACTCTGGCTTGAGTACTTCGGAGCTTTCAGGGGAGGAAGATGTGGCTCAAGAGGACACAAAGAAAGCGCCGGCCAGAAGTTCTTCAGTTTTGTAGGAGGGTGAAAAAAAAGAAAAATAAACTGACCCGGAGGTCCACTTGTATCAGTATCTTCATTACCACTAAAACCGGCGAGGCCTAATAAATGACATAGAGAAAGAAGAGAGAAAGGAAAAGAAGTCGTAACGGGACTGGCGCAAGGCCGCCACGATTCCCAAAGAAGACCGGAAAGGATGATACTGAAACGTTATCATCTTCCCCAGAAGTCACCGTAAAGCGCGAGAAGAAATAACTCAGGGAGGGAGAGTCGAGGGGGAGGAAGAAATTAGCGCGAACTAACCGGTACCCACTCCAGGGGGCAACTTTCACGGAAAAAAAGTCCGGTCCAGTCCGAGGTTCTGGTGATCAGTTGAGTGGGCTAGGATCTCAAAGGGACAGGGGTGTAGGAGCCAGGCATAGATGAGAGTCGAACACCAAGACAGTAAGATGAACAGCAGGAATCTCACATCTCCTGACAGGGGCATGAACTTCTGTCTCTCGAAGAAAGAGATGAAAATCACGAAACCGTAAGAGTGGTGAAGGAAAAGTCACGGCTTCTGAATAGTACTGCTCCCATTTAAAACAGTAACTATTATTCCGTGAGGAGATAGCGCTGGAGACGGATCGTGGAGGAGGCGGTAAATCTCGCATCTCGCTGGGATTCGCCAACAGCAGAATGTTCACTTCTTCTGCCACGCAAAGAGAGGGGGGTTTGAAGGAAGGGAAGTCGGGAAAAAAATAAGCAGACACAGAGGGGACGGCGTGGACGGCCAAAAAGGGGGGCAATCTCTCTTAGTGCGATCTCTTCTTTTGGGGGTACTTCCCTTCCTCAGAAGGCGTAGATAAAGGGGGGGATACGAGGAAAGGGGTCTGCGGGAAAGGGAGAAAGGGGCACAACGAAAGTGGAGAGCTTCGGTAAGGACTCAGGGGGCCGGTCGGCCAGCATCTGAAGGAAACTTCCTCAGGGTACTTAGTAAAGAAAAGAGGGGGTAAAACAGGAAAAAATTCGAACAGCATAGGGGGGCGTGTCTAGAGAAGGGTCCTGGCGAGCACGGGAGGCTCTTCTTCCCCTCAACTCTCCGAAGAGCAGCGCGGCGTTCCAAGTGTGCGGTCTGAAAGGGGGAGAAGCCTTTATTTCGGAAGCGGCTGAATCGGTTGCAGAGAGAAGAAGCCCTTCGATGGGTGGCGCACTACTTACAGCTAAGGAGATTCTTCTGGGAACTGGACCTACTTGGGGATCAGTGGCTGGCGCCCCAGAACATTGATAGAGAAGGGGAAGCGACAAAAAAGAAGAAGTCGGAGGGAAGCAGCGATGACTGCTCAAAGCGAGGGCAGTCCTTTCATAGATGCGGGTTTTTCGCTACGAACGCTCACGCCCTTTTCTGAGGAAAGCATGGAAGAAAGGGGCCCGGGGGGAGGCGGACGGGGGGGTTAAAAAGACAACAACAACAACGGTCTAAAAGAGATATTATGAAAAGGAAGCCAGGCATCTGCACCGGGGGCAACCGTCTTTCTAAAAAAAGAACGACAAGGGCTTGCGCGTAGGTCAGTCGGGACCAAACCAATTAGAAGAAAGATAGGGGCTGAAAGGAGAGGGGATAGAGAAAAATCAGGAGGACTCGTGACCTGAAGAGAAGGGGCAGTGGGGGCGACCCGCACTCTTGGGGCTTTCTCAGCCACGAGCCAAGTCTTTCGCATAAGACAGATCTGGAAGGACTTTGCTGAGGAGTTCTACATTCGAGGAAAGAAGCCTGACAAAATACATCCGATGCAGCCGCGCCATCTAGATGGGAAATAGTACCTCAAAGGAGAACGACGCCGCTTCTCTCAGTTGGAGGGCTGCGTGGAAAAAGGGACTTAAGGGAACAGGACGGATGAAGACCCTCAGGAGGCGAGAGAATTAGTCGTGGGTACTACCAAGGGGGAGTCAAAACTCTCTTGACAGGCCAGAAGATCCTACAACGGGCAGATACCAGAGGGCTAATTAAGAGAAATATCTGGAAAAATGGAAGGTAGGATCAAAACGGGGAAAAACTGCAATTAAAAAAAGTAGGCACCTCTCGGGTCAAGGAAGAGAATCGATGGTTCCTTCCACTCCTGTGAAAACAAAGGGGACCTTCTGAAGAGGCTAGTACGGAAGAAAACAAAGGACGTTTTGCCTGAAAGAGCTTACCAGGGAGGGGGTTTCAAAGCGCCTCGAGAGGACCCCAAAATCGGGAAAAATAAAAAGCGACAAAGGCGTACTCTCCGCACGCAATTGTAGCATCTCTCAGACTCACGTGAAAGGGAACTAAAGAAAGGGGAAGGGGGAACGAATCGTGCAAACCTGGTTCGACAATTGAGATGAAAGGTAAATTCCTTCGCCTAACGCTTCGAAGCCGCAAGAGAGGAGTTTGAATCGAGATGGCCTTCTGAGGCGACTTTGCAAAAAGAATGTTTTGAAGCCACCATCGCGCCCAGCTGGGGAAGGAAATCGGCCGGGAAAGGTGCAAAGGAACGGTGAGTGTCGGCAATAACTGAGCTTTCGGGTTCTTCCTCTCGTACTTGAAAGAATCAAAATCAAGGATTTCGTGGGAAGGAAAAAGATTTAGGAGAGGGAGAAGGGGACCTAGAAGTACGTCAGCAAAAGAGTTGTGGGCATCAGAGGGCGGCGCCAGGAAGAAAAGTCGAACTTTATCTTTCTAGGGATTGGTCATCCTCTCTCTCCCTGCAATTCAGGCCCTCGGGGGGGGGGGGGGGAAGTGCCGAGAAGGAAAGTGACGCCGGCTAAAAGGGTTAACAGTAGAAAACCTGCAAAGAGATCATGTGAAGGGGACACGGTGTCGGGTGTACTCTGGGAAAGAAAAAGCATTTCTCATCAGAAAAATCGGCCTTCTCTACTTCCTCAGAAAGGTATCAGAAGGAGTTGATTTGAGTGAGAAGTAGGGGAGAAGAAATGCGAGGATAAAGGAGAACTGATCGGGAGGGAGGGCTAGAAGAGGAGAAGGAGCCTCGAGTCGGACGGACCTCCTTCCCGGGGGGCATCTTCTTCTTCTAGAAAGTCGATAACTAAAAGAGGTGAACCGGATCAGGAGGGGGACGTGGTCGTCTGAAGGAATGGAAATAGAACCTCGAAAGTTTAGAGGGACCCCTCAAAAAGGTAGAGGGGGCTACGCGCCATGACGTCCGCTAAATCAAATGAAGTCTCGCGCTTCTGTCTGAAGAACTGAACGAGGGAAATCGAAAGGGGATGCGAAGAAAAAAAAAAACGGAGAAAAAAAAAGAGAGATTGGTCGCCATGAGAAACAAAAGACGAAGGTACCGGCCGCGTTTTCTGGCTTCTCCCCGAAGGCTCGGACGCGAGGGGCGAGGGAAGGGGGGGGGGAGACTCTAAGGGGGGACGCAGGGAGGGAAGTAGAAGGTAGAATGCCAGGGGGGAATACTAAATAGGGATGGGAATCAGTTCAAAGAGGAGAAACAGAAGTATTCACATACGTGAGCGCCTCGGAGGCAAACCCGTGGAGGACGGAGAGGAAGGAAGGTGAAGAAGATTTTAGAGCGCAAACCCTATCATTCTGATCACCGGGCGTTCTTGAGGGAACAGCGCATTTGCTTATCACTACTTCCCTGTCGCAAACCAAGGGAAGGGACTCCTGAGGAGAATGGCCGAGTCTGCAGGATGAAAATGGGCCTGAAGGACCCGAACACAGAAGGAACAGAAAAATCTTTATTTTTAAAGGGGGTCGACTTTTAAAAAGAACAAGTGTAGACCGGGAGTGGAAAGAGATCAGGGAAAAAAAAAGACAGAAGAAGAAAAAGGGAACTGAGAGGGGGAGGAAGGCACGCGCCCGACATAGTCGAAGCCGGTACTTTCTTCAAACTGCCCCGCAAATAAAAAAACTAGGGAAGAAGTATGAAAAGAAGAAGAGGGGAAAAGACTCCAAAAGTAACAAGACGCAAAAACCTCGATTATTGGCCTGGCGCGGCGCATTACTATCGGGGTGAATGTCGAGTCGTAGAATTTGCAAAAAGTCCTAGGAACGGACCGGTCCAGTCCGGAGGGGCGGGAGCGCTTGAGCAGGGGGGTGGGCGCTTCTTCTTGGCAAAACCCCCAGGAGGTTGGGGAAACGCAAGTCAATCATCCGCATGAAAAAAAAAAACTCTTGAAGGAGTGGAATCGAAAGGCGCAGGAAAAAACGGGAAGGAAGAGCACACTTGTCCGAAAAGAACAAGGCGCATGCCTAGATTATCCGTGGTGCCTTAAGGCACGGTCCTTACTGGAAGAGGAAGAATGTAGGTCCATGGGAAGGGGAGGAAAGGGGTATGCATTGAGAGAGAAGGCGGGAGTTGATGGAGGGGAAGAGACGGTGCTCTTCGGTCCATCTCCGAGGCGGGGCGCAAACCAAACATCATCCCTTTGTACATCGTCGTCGTCCAAAGCTCTGGTTGTTAAGGGATAGGTCCGACAGGGAAAAGGGTCGTCCAACTCGGTGGGCGTGGACGTCCCAGCGCAACTTAGGTCAAAGGGGGGTGAATTTTCAGGAGATTAAGAGAAAACGTGGCGAACTTGCCATGTTAGCGGCCACTGTAATTAGGATCGGAGGGGAACAACTTCATCCCTGGAGAGCGGCGTGGTCAGGCAGACTGGGTCCGTACGGCCAGCAAGAGAATCCTAGGTGACGTAGCCCCGAAGGTACAGCATTCGCGCCGCAGCGAATATTTGATTCTGCTAGAGAAGTCCTTGATCTCGCACTGGGGGAATTCGTCGGGGAAAGAGACGAATATGCAAGGACAGGTAATGGGGGGGGGGGACGGGGGGAGACAGCTGATATGTCTCGAGCAAAACGCGGATTTCTTTTAACGAGATCTGTTTCTCAGTATAGGCCCCTTGCCAGGAGAAAGGGAAGGTAAGATTACTGCGGCCGAGGGGGGACCGGGGACAATCGTAAGGGGCTGGCCCATCCAATTTGCCTTTAAAGGACCAGAATAGGAATACACGCTGGGAAGAAGGTGGGAGGGGGAAGCTCTGAGGAGCCATCGGATCGTGGAAGTTTCATTATTCGGGTAGAACTCACCTAAAAGGAAGGAAAGTCAGAAGGGGGAACGGTGGCGGATGACTTCTTAAAGGGTTTGTTGAAGAGCTCACGAACAACAACGGCTTATTCTTGAAAAGTAATCACACAGAATCGGAAAGGGGGGGCCCTTCCAGAAAGAATAAAGAAACTTGCGAGTACGTAAGGATACTGAAAAACCTAATTACTGGCGGAAAGGAGGCCTATCTCGTATTTCGCAAGTAGAGACGCCCCGACATTTGGGGGGTGTACAACGAGCGACCAGGGGGGTAAGAGACCCAGGAGGGTGGGCTGCTCATAACGACTCGTCCAATTAGGGAGAATAACGAATCCTGAGCTTCCGACGTGGGATCTGAAGGCAAGAAGGAACGGACGACCGTTCAAAACTACAGTAAAGAGTGCGCCTCAAATGAGCAGGGCCATCGCCAGAGAAAAAAAAAATACTCTCTATTCGGCGATTTCTTCTTTTAGGACATGACCAGTGCCGTGCAGAAGACTTTAATCTCTAATGATGCAGGAGAAGGAGATGTATCTTGGGGGCTACCGACACTGGAGAAACGCTGGCCTGGCCTGAGAATTCAAATAATATCCTTACAAAAAATCTCTTCCACTTCCTGAACGTGGGGGGACCGTGGCCGCTCCAAAGCTGGAGGAAGAACTGTGACAGCACCGTGAGAGTTAGTTAGGGAGGGAATTACATCTCTAAAAGCTCTGGCAAAGTACGAGGGGGGGCGATGTTTCCCAGGCCGTTCACCGATGCGACTTCCTGGGGAGGAATCACGGGAACAAAAAAAAGTCCGGCAGACGCCGTAGGGGACAGTACACTTTTTTGCGAATAGCCTCTATATGGCCCGGAATGCAATTCAAATCAGTTCTACGATCAAGCTATCTCGCAGAGAGAAAATCTAGAACAAAGGGCCTGAGAGAGAGAAGAAAGGGAAAGGGCTCCGGCACCACTACGTCTCTTCTTTCGAGCGAAAACTTTTCTACATGGATGAATCCTTAAACGGTCAGAACTAAAAAACTGGCGCGAAAGGGAAGCGTCAGAGGGGGGTTCGATCAATAGGGAGGGAAAATTCCCGAGAAGGTGCCACCCAAAGGGTTCCCAGAAAGCCGGACCTCTGCATCGCCAGGGACCGAAAGGCAGTAAATGGATTGGGAGGGCCAATACGGTCAGGAGGAGGGAACAGGCGGGCGGTAAATGTACTCTCCAATCCAAACTCCTATTATTCCAGCGCCTTTCCTTTGACGGGAATGATCGGCGCTGCATCAGAGAAGGGCTTAAGAGAGGGGGGCATAGTGGTGGAGTGGCGGCCTTGCGAACGAACGGTCGGACTATTCGTAAGGTCGATCTCTCCGCGCTCCGTTCCGTGGAACGCTCGCCTTCTTGGAGTTTGCCGTCGATCTACTGGGAAAAGGAAAAATGGTCCTGGGGGAAAAAGGGAGAACCCCAGCAAAAGAGATGGCTGTGCCTTCGCTTGGGAGGGGGGTGACGAGGGCCGGCCGCAATGCATGACGCTCTTCCCTAGAGGACGTCCTCCTCCATTATTACAAAAAAAAACGGCGTTTCGGAAAAATTACGGGGACTACGCCATGCGCTAAAAAGGGCAAAGGGGTGGAAGGCAGAGGGGGAGATGCGGAACATCTTCTCTCCTTAGAAAAACGATTCGATCTGCAGGGCCCGGGGGGTCCTCCTTACATCGAGCTCGGCAAGCTCGACATGTGAAGAGAGCGGACAGGTGAAGGAAGAAAAAAGGGGGAAATCGGAGGGAACGTTCCTCGCCCCGAGCCAGGGGCCTGACGAGTCAAAGGACTCGTCAACTCTAAATCGGGAGTCCCGCCGCTCTTCTTTCTCCGGCAATCAACCGTGGACCTCGACTTCTGGGAAGGAGGGGAG
>Ga0179593_1551331_pt1 | contig 16859 bp, 17 predicted proteins | sample CZODoug2_1_08_16_FD_185931 | JGI IMG/M metagenome (GOLD analysis project Ga0179593, IMG submission 185931) | Vadose zone soil fungal communities from Angelo Coast Range Reserve, California, USA - CZODoug2_1_08_16fungal (PacBio error correction) | ecosystem: Environmental > Terrestrial > Soil >...
CTTGAGGACCAGGAGGAAACCGCAGAGGGAAAGGTAAAAAATCATCATACGAAGAGGGGAGCGAAGGGCAAACATAAACCGCGATTTGCAAGAAGAGCGCGAAGGCGTGAAGGGCAGGAAGTGGAACTCATGGGTGTGGGTCAGCACGGAAGACAGGGGGCGAGTGCCCGGAACGTATCGTGAGGACACGTGTGTGTCATCCGAAGGAGGAGCTGAAAACTCGGCGCCCTCGCCAGGGGGAAGGGCGAAGTTATGTAATTGGAGACTCATCAGAAGACGTAGGCATGGAGAGAGGAAAAAAAATCATCGCGGATTGTGCGGGGAGAGTGGGCAACTGCACATTTCGTGAGCCAAAGGAGAGGGACGCGTGTCATGATGGGCAAAATTCAACAAAAAAAAAAAAAAACAAAAAAAGGAGGAGCACTTCGAACAATGGACAGTCTACTGGTCGACAGCCGCGTCGCGTTCACTTCGACAATCTAGAGGGGAGGAAACACTGAAACATTGTTGGCGCACATCAAAAGATGCCAAGGACCAGTGGGGTCAACGAAGAAACAAAAGGAATACAAAATTCGCTTCATAAGAAATATGTCATCAAATGATCCCATGTACGGACCCTGGGAACGGCAGAAAGGCGGGGTTGTGGCTAAACGAGGTACTGGACAGCAGGGGGAGTAAGAGAAGCAAGAAAGGACAAAATGGGAAGCGAAGACAAGGCGCCTTTAGGGTTAGAAAAAAAAGAGGGTCAGGTTCCAGGATCCGATCACGAGGGGCGGAGAACTCAGGATACAAATGAAGTGCCATGCCGCGTCGGATTTGACAATCAAAGAAAGAAGGGGGGAATTGGGGATCTAACGTAGAAAGCTAAAAAGACTGAAGAGGGGAGAAAAAAAATCTCTGGACAGACGTGAGCGAGAGTCCCGTACCTAGCCGATTCATCAGGCTACAATATCTATCCCAGAGGGGAAGTGTAATACGAAGGAGGCAGGGTACTGACCTAAAGGGGGGGGGGACGGAAGAAGTTGTCGAAGGGGTAAGCAGGACCATGCATGAGGGGACAATGGAGGAGGTCTCTACGGGCGTTCCTGAAACATGATGCACGGAGGAGAAGGAAGGAGACGAGAAGCTCCGCCTGACCAGAATAGTCTCAAAAGCATTACCCGATCGATAGTATGATTCACCGGATTTGCGGTCCGAATAGGAGGGGGGGGGAATGTAGGAAGAGGGAGGGGGGCTAAAGAAAGGCGAAGAAAAGGAGAGGGGGTAAAAGCAGCATCACCCAGACGCATCTCGAGAAAAACCACAATCCAAGAGGACACTTCCATCAATCTTATCATCTGCCTTCAAGGGAAAAGAATTGGGTCCGTGACACTGCATGTCAGGGAAACAAACGGTCTGGGACACAATAGAAAACAGCCTACTATATTCTCAGTTCTACTCCAAAATGCAAAACTTTGAGTCTACACTTGCGCATATGCCATGAAAAGGAGGTAAGTAGAAATTAGGAGTTCTGAGGATCAAATCACTTGGGGGTAAGATTCAAGAGACAAATTCGCATCCTAAGATGCAAAAAGCGCTGAAGGGGCTGAATGAAGCATCGCTAAATCATAAACTTTCGCATGGGAAGAAAAAAGAACTGGGTGTAGCAAAGGGGGTGGTGCTTCGGAAAATCCGGAGCGGCAGGGGGATGGACCAACCACGAGACAGTTATTTTCTGGCGCATCACGACCAAAATCTATGTAGAGTACTAACCAAGACAGGGGGGGGATCTCAGGGAAAAATGGAATAAAACAAGAAACCAACAACGATGGGGGAGAAATAGAGCTAATAAGCCTTCATCACCCGAGAAGTGTGCACGCTCAACATCGCCTCCCTTGATCCTCTCTCAAAGAGGCCGAGGGGGTTAGCCCATCAACGCTGAGTCTTGCCTCGAACACCGAAAAAAACAGTGCACGATTTCGTAAGACGAAAAGACATGGTACGGCGGCAGACTTCCACGGAGCACACGGGAGAAGGAAAGGCGCAACACGCGCTTAGAACGATTCACCGCGAAAAAGAGTGAACTGAAACACGTCTTAGTAGATCCCGGCAGAGAAAAAAAGAGGAAAATCAGGGAATAAAGCCGTCGGACGAGCGGAGTCGAAGAAAGTTAATCTCCGCCTGAGCATTCAAGAAGGACACTCGCACATAGGAACAGCGAACTCGGACGGTAAGCATGACGCAGAAAAGTGAAGAAGAATCGTCACTGGGAGAGGCCGACGGAAGAAAAGAAGCTTCACTGGAGCCGATCGAACTCCCGCAAACATTGGCAGGTCGAGAAATGGGGGAACCGTTTCTGAGCCGGGAGGGAGGACATCGGAAAAAAAGAGGAAGCAAGCTAGGAGGGGGAAAATTTAATCTACGCGTCCTTCCTTAATGAGAAAGAATTTGAACATCACTGGGTAACCGCAAACATGGCTGAAAAAAAAGGGGGGGGGAAATGTAAAAAATCCTAAGGTGCTCCCAAACCAACACCGCATAGAAAGCGATATAAGACCGGAAAGTAGCAATCATCCTAATTTAAGATAAGGTTGGGGAAAGTATTAAGAATCTAGCAATACGGTGAGCATCGAGAAGAGGGAAATTTACTGGAATATCGGGAAATAAAAATCAAAGGCAAAGAAAAGTCGCCTCTCACCAGGCCCTTGCTCTGGAATCTGTGAAAAGACTAAAAAGCAAGGGGGGACAACACTCCAGGGAATCAGACCTCGGAAAAAAACGATCACACTTGTAACACTCTGCAGAAGCAAAAAGACTGAAAAACTTAGAAAAGGGGGGGGGAGGGGGATTCGCTGCGGAATCCGCTTCCTGCTGTATTCGAAGACCACTCTAGTGGGCTTAACCCTCAAGAAAAGACCGTGCCTGAGAACGAAAAGGAAGAAAAAAAAGGCCCGCTTGACTTAGGAGGTTAAAGGATGAGGCGTAAGAGAAGGGGGAATAGGCTGCCCGGGCGTTCACCCAATGGCCCAGAGCCTCGACGAGGTGGCGCCACCAGCTAGTTCAATCAGAGGGGGAGGAGAAGGAGGATCTTGAAGGACAGAAAGGGGGGGTCAACAAGGAGGGAGGAGGGAACCTTTCGGCATTCGCAGTCGAGGCAGGAAGGACTCCTAAGAGTCGGTCAATAAAAAGGGCCCAACACCTATAAAAAAGCAACGAAGCGAAACGAACATCAATGCTCCTCCTTCTTGGCTAACTAAAAAACGCGTCAAAGCAGAGCCTCAAAGAGAAGGGGGAACCTGCGAAAAAAATACATAAAAAGGGCTCGTAAAGGTAGACAGAGACAGAAAAAGGCATCAAAATGCGCAGAAAGCCAAGCTTCTCGCACTGATACATGAGTTGGAAACAGATTCATCCTTCGAGTTGGACACAAGCCTATCGCACGAGGGCCATGAGGCCTATCCGGCTACCAAAAGGTGAGAAAAAAACAAGGGGAGATTTCTGGCAAACATCTCCGGAAAAGAATCTCAGCAAATTCGCAAACTCTGCCGCTGCGTGCCAAATCCTCACCAAAGAACTCAGAGGGGGGAAGAAGGGGGGGGGAAAGGCTCATACAGGGAAAAGACAGATAGATAAGCCCCAGGGGATCCACATCCCCAATACGTCAAAGGGTACCAGAAAAAAAGAAAAGTCGACCGGTCGAAAAGGAAAAAATTCTCTGTAAGGGGGAACTGATACATTCCCTCGGCGCCGCTGCCCAGATGCGCAGAGTATAAATGAGAAACCTCCTGATCTGAAAGGCAAAAAAAAAAAACTTCATTCAAGGAAAAGAATAAAACCATGCATCCAGAGGAGGAAAAGGAACGCAATGTGAGTAGCGCAGGGGAGAAAAAAAGCTAGTCCACAGCAAAGGCCAGATTAAGGGAGAAAGTCGAATCTCAAGATGGAAAAAAAAATTGGAAAAAGACAGAAAAAAAGGGAATTACAAGAAGCTACAAACGAGTTTCACCCAAGCATCAAGGTAATTAGATAAACGGCGTTAAGACGGCAGACTAAAGAAAGGGGTCCAAGACGGGGGAACGGGATTACCCGCAGCTACTGCTGCGCTACGGAGGGAAAGAAAGGGGGGCTGTCGGACGGTCTTGGGTAAGTGACTACGCGAGAGCCTAAGACTTGTCGGGGCGAAAATGTGAGCATCTGGGCAGTCAGACGAAAGGAAGTTACCAAAACTTAACGCAGACTAAAAAAGAAATCTTAGGAGAGAAAAAAAGTCTCGGTGATGGCGTCGGGAGATTTTGATCGCTGGGGGAGGAAAGGAAGCTATCTAGATCTGCAAGTCGACAGAGAAGGGAAAACCGGGTCAACAAGTGATCAGAAACGCAGGAGGGGAAAGAAACGCCTGTGAACGTCACTTGCTGTGTCGGACGTCAAAAAGGCGACGACGCGGGGAGGCGAACCGGTTTTTCCTAAATCATAATAAAATATCGCGGATAAGTCGCTTTGGTCAACACCGTGGTGTTAAACACGTCGCGAAAGGGGGAAAACTCTGAAAAAGGCAAACATCTGATGACTCTTGTAAGTTGCAAGAACTAGAAAAGGAAGACAGCGAAAAAGGCAAAAGCCACGCATCATCACAGGGAAAGCTTGGGAAAGGTGGCGATTAGTCGAAAAGGGGGTACAAGAACCTGTATCGAAAGGAATCGAGAATGGATCGAAGAAAAGGCAAGGAAAAAAAATGTCTACCCAAACTATTCAAGCCGCAAGCCAGGGGGGATCTCGTCTTGCACCGCAAAGAGACGTGAGAGCCTAAAAGCAAGAGGACGTCAATGGGGGCTGTGAAAAAAAATACTTTGGACGGGGGAACTAAGATAGACACAAGCCTGGACGCAAATAAGAATTCCCTGACAGGGGGCCGGGACCAACGGAAAAGAAAAGGAAGAACACGCACTCATTTCAAGCGCAGGAATTAATGTAACAGGGGAAGACGGAAGGACAGACTGGTCACGGCGGCCCGCGGTGAGCGAACGTATCGGGTGGGACGGAGAAGCGAGGGGAGACTGAATAGAAGCCAGAAGAAAAAACGGGAAGCCCTCAGATTTACCCTCATTTAAGAAGACGAGGGGGAGGCAATGCTCGGGAAGAGGGGAAAGGTCTGGTGTCAGGGCTTGAGCTTAGTAAGTGAAAACCCCGGATCAAAAAAGCATCTCGGTAATCGGGCGAATCCGACCCGAAAGTTGCCTGTGTGATCGGCGCGGGGGGAAAGGCGGGAACCTGGCCTGTTTCCGTCAAACAATGAGTATGGAAAAGAAAAGAAGAGAGCCTAAAGCGCACCATGACTGGGGGGCCCACTATAGACACACCATCTGCGAATTGAGGAGTTCGCATGGTTACGGGGGAAGCAAAATTTGAGGGGAAGGGAGCATCCGGATGCATGAAGCCAGCCGAGGGGGAGGGCAAACTATATGGTCTTCAGAAGATTCATAGAATCCGCAAAGAAAACATCGTGGAGTCAAGGAAGATGGGTCCGATGAGGGGTGGACATGTCAAATAGTACAAGACGTGGGGGATGATAGAACAAAAAAGGGAAAAGGGGAGCTTATAGCAAATCAAAAAAAAGTCGAAGAAATACCTAATACTCCAGAAAGAAACCCTAAACGGAAAAAAAGCACGAAATTTCTTCGGAAAAAGAAGAAGCGATGAGCTAGTAAATGAGAATAAAAAGACACCCAAAACGGGAGGGGAAGGCGATCATAAAACGTTGATTACGCGATATTATGCACAGAGCAGCGCAGGGCCGCTACGCGGGGGGGGGGAAAAAGAAACCTGGTTCATCAAAACAGCTGGTTAAAATGTTTTGAGGGGAATGACGCCTGCGGCGAAGTGGCGAAGTGAAAATGCATCGCCTGGAGAAAGGTTCGTACACGAGAAAAGCGGTAAAGGAACTGGGGGTGGGTTGAGAAAGCGAAGGGAGTAAATCAAACCAAGAGACTGAGTTTCTGGCGCGCAACATAGAAACCTGTAATTTGTTTCAGAAAAAAAAGGGACATTGTTAAAAAGAAATAATGAATAACGCTCTCGAACAAAAAAATATTAGGGAGAAGAGAGATAATATAGGCCTAGAACACAAAGAGAGGGGGGTCATCAGAAAAGACAAAACCGGGAAGAGTCGCCACACAAAAACTCATCGCGTACACCTTCGTGTTTTCGCGAATAAGGGAGATCGGTGGACTCGAAGGCACCCAAACCGAGGACAACAGCTGAGGGGAAGTCAACTCAAGTAAAGGGACAAGGAACAAATCAAAGTGAAAAGAAAAGAGAAAGTTTCCCTCCAACCGCAGCGTGTCACCAAGACGAACCAAGCGAAAGACCCGGAGATGAACTTCAAGAAAAAGAGGAGGAGCAAGGGGGCGGAATCCATTCCAAGGAGAGAGCCGCGGGGGAAGATTACATCCCTATGCGCACGCTCCTTCTGGTGGAAGTTCCGAAGTTCGCAGGACATATGCTCCATCAACAACAAAAGGGGGGAGGGCGTAGAAAGGGGCCCAACCATATAACTGCTCGGATGGAGCATGACCCCACAGGAAAGCGACTCAACGAGCCCGCAGGTGTGCCTTCTGGATATGATCCGTCCAGGCACAAAACAGAGAAAAAAAAGGAAGAACACGATTCATACAAAAGTTGATCGCAGACGGAGACTAAGGAGGAAGGACCTGCTTGACGTCATTTCATTACAGCATCGTGAAGAAGGTTCCATGAGTGCATCAGTGCACTCAGAAATGACCCAATCGAAAAAAGAGGGGACGGAAAAAAAAGAGAGGTCCAATGCGCATAGAGAAAAAAAAAACGCTCATAGATTAGAGTCGGGGACCAGGGAGGGCGAGAATACGCAACCATCGATCACAGGGAGATTAAATTGGGAAAAATGGCCAGGAACGTCATCAACAGGGACGGTCTCAGAAGAAGGAGGGGAAGAAACCCCCAAAGAAAAAAGGAATAGCTAAAAAAAAGGGAATATGAAAGAGAAAACAGAGAGTATCTGAAACGCCATGTCTAGGAATAAAAGGAGGGAGCACGTTAGATGCTCTTCAAAATGATGGAGGAAGGGTACTGGAGATAGAAAGAACAGGCTAAGAGGAGAGGGGGAAGCGCAACGACCGCCGGCCAAGCCCGGTTCCGGTACATGTAAGATCGGGAAAAAGAAAGAGTGTGGATCTATTCAAAGGAAAAGGGGAGGGGACGTCTCCAAAAGGGAACCCGGAACGAGATGGAGAGGGGTGACCACTTGCCAAGGAAGAGGAAAGATGGGTATCGCAAAGAGAAATAGGGTGTCCGGAAACGAGGGGACACGCGCGCAAGGAGAAGCATAAGATTGGCCTCTTCTCATCTAACATCTGCAACAAAGAGACCGGTCATGGGGGGGGGGCGCACCCACGCCGAAAACTACACTCAAAAAAAAAGCTTGTGCCCGCACTTCTTATCTTGTGATTGAAGGGTGTTAAAAAGAACGAGCATTCGTGAGGAGCGACAGCGCATCGAAGAAGTGTGTCTTACACGGATCCTCGTACCGTAGAAGAAAGAAAGAACGAAGCTCGAATTAGAGAAAAGGCAGAAGTCATCGTGTCGCATGAAGCTATCAACTGGAGAAAACGAAAAGTCGGGAGAAAAAGCCTATTTGGAAAATGCCCCACAGGCTAGAACACCAAGGTCAAGAACTACGCAATATTAATGATAAGGAGGGACCTGGCTCTAAACCCTGCATGCGCGAGCATAGACCTGTCTCTAAGAGCAAATCTGAACCGCGAGAACTCAGGGGGGACCTAGGCATCATAGAAGTAATATGACTTGGGAGACAGTTTCTTGTGTTTAATTGAACAGCCAAGAAGAGAAAAAACCATTCATCACTACCCCCGAGCAGGTGCTAAAAATACACCAAACACGCTAACAACTGGAAGAACATATGGGGGACGAAGATGCAGGGATCAGGCCGTCCATGTACACCCGGAACAAACATAAAAAACCCCAAGTCTGCCGTATCTGACATACGCGTCATTCACTTACAAAAGCACCTTACCACAAAAACCATTTAATCCATATCAAAAAAGGGACAACGAAGAACAGGAGTAGAAAAAAAGGGAGGAATAGGGGCCATTAACGTTCATTTGGAACTCGGAAAGAAACTTGAACCTTTAAGGGGTGACAACAACAACATACGATGTATTAAACAGATATGGGTCGACCAAGTAAAAGGTAAGGGGAGGGGATTATGTCTCCTTTTTAAAAAATCATAGACGGCCATTTGCAGGGGGTCGCAAAGAAAAGATAAGGTTGCGAGAAAATATGTCTGCTCATGGTTTGGATTGACCGGGAATGGGAAATTTAAGGAAAAACGGAGGTCAAGGAGAACAGGCAGGTTTGAAAGAGTCTACTGCGAAAGAACTGCAGAGGAAGCAGGGACGGCTCGGCAAACTGCTCGAACACGAGACTTGAAAAAAGCATTCAACTCTAACATGGGAGAAGGAAGGAAGAGAGGCAAGGAAGTTTCGGGATATTTAAAGATGATCAAAAAAAAAGTCCGAGGAGAATGAAAAAACAAAAGGTCCAAACCACGTGGAATCATGATCGGCTGATCAGGAGAGAGGGGGCACAACTGTTCAAAGGGGAGGAAAAACAGCGCGAGAAGATAGCCCACTCTGGACTGAGCATGAGCGGGGGGAGGGTCTAACAAAAATTCGGAAACTGGGGGAGAAAAGAAGTCAAGGTCAGAATATGGGAAAGTGGTGAGGACGTAAAAAGGAGCGAAATGAAGCACAATTGTCGGTGTCTGCAGAATTTCGCGGCATCGAAGTACACCTTAGAAAAGGGAGATCAAAGCGAAAGAAGTCAGTTCGGTTGGACTAGGTTCAGGAGACGACGAGTGAGCCGGGGGATTGCATAAGGGTACTCTAATTCGCTGTAGAAACTGATAGAGAGGGTAGAAAGAAAACGTAAAAAGCAGCTCTCGGAAAAGCAAGAAGAGACAGCCCTAAAACCGAGCGGGCAAAAAAAAAAATCAGGGTCAATATACAAAAAAGTCAGAGAACTTGGAGGGACAACCCTACAGCCGGGAAAGGTCGACAAAGAAAGCGGAATTTCGAATAGATATGGCTCAGGTCTGGGAACATTTATAACTCTCGAAAACAATAAAAATGGGGGGGAAAAAGCGGGAAACCCCATGAGCTAATAACGAAGTGAGGACCAAAAGGGCAATGGCCCTCTTTCGCGACGGAAAAGAGATGGAGTGAAAAAAATGTATGGGGGCAGAAGAAAAAGGAAGGGGAACGCTACAAAACCTTGACACGGGGGGGAAAACTCAGAGGACTTCAAGTGTCCCGGATAATTACGAGGCGGCGGATAAGCTCAGGGGTATTGAAAGACCTCGCGCAATTCGAAAAAAAAAGAAGAAAGGGCGTAGGAAAAGGGGAGCTACGGGCGACAAAGAACCAAAAACTCAGACGGGCCTGGTTCCTCCAAAAACTTCTTTGAAAGAAAAGGGGGGAGCCTTACTGAAAACAAAGAGAAAAAAGGAGAAGAGAGAGAAGGAGATATTGGCGCGCCAGGGAACGACGATGGGAGAAACGGGAGCGGTTCTGGGAAACTCCATACTTAAGGGAGGGGAGGACCAACTTGCACAAAGTCAAGGAAATGCGCTATAATGAGTCAATTAATATGACGAGGAGGTAAGGACGAAACGGAACGGGTGGGCTCAGTCAGTGGCGAGGATCGGGCAAAAAAGCGGAACAAACGGACAGGTCCGAAAGAATGAAGAAGGGGACAAAAGGAAAGTCGTTCTGAACATCAATGAGGACGAAGAAGACAAAAAACGCAAGTCTAGCAGCTGAGAAAAAAAAAAGTTAGGATAAATCCAAACGGAAAGATAAGAAGGTTAGTGAGCGAGAGGATGTCTCGAACCTCGCCCAGAGGAGGATCATTAGCGAAAAAAAAGGGATTGCTATTCATTGGCATAGAGAAGGTTAGGACGACAAACGATGGGGAAAGTTAAGCGGTGTACGCGGAACACGGGGGAAGCTGGGCGAATACTAGAAAAAACAGCGGCTACTTCTTTGTTGAATGAATACCTCAAAAAGTTCTTACATCGTGTAGGGCAGGAACAAAAACCGGTTATAAAATGGACGGCTGGCGGGGACGAGCAAAGCTCTGCCATTGAAAATGGCAGAAAACAAAAAAGGAGTCGGGCACGGGGCGAGCAGAGCAACAGTTTAAGGCGGGCATAACGGCACGAGCGGGTGCAGGACAGAACTATTCCGCTCACACACAAAAAATAAAACTGTCAAAGGAGAGAGGAGGGCCTGGACGAGCAACGATCGAAAAAAAAACTTTGTGCACGCGAAACAAAATCTCATGCTCCGTCTGCGCAAAACAGGAAAATCGTTGTGACGGCCATCCAAGAGGGGGGAGGGATCGAACACCAAAAAACGGACGCGTCCAAAGAAGAGAAGTTCCAGGCGACTGCCTTCAAAAAGATGCAAAGGGCATAAAAGATATCGAGGGGAAAGCCAAAATCGTGGGGAACCATCGAAAAAGGATACGCCAGTCCACCTTCGTAATAGGCGAAAATCAGGCACTGAGCAATCTCAGGAAAAATAACAACGACGAGGGGAATTGAGGAAAAGACAGAGCCAAGGCTCAGTGCTAGGCCTAAGTCAGTAAGCACGTCTTCGAAAAACGCTCCTTGTACGTACAGGAAAAAAAAAAAAAAAATACAAGAAAAACAGCTGTAGAAAGAGTCCTCGGAGGGAGAAGGGCAGCGAAGGAAAAAGGCACTTGAGGAGACAGACCTCTCAAAAAAATGTTGCCGGCGTCACACGCTCATTGGTCGGGGGGGGGGGGGTTCATCAGGAAGCTTTTAACAAACGATCAGAACCGAGAGGGACAGCGAAGCGTCAGCACGGGCTACGCAACACACACATGGCCCAGAATCCATAAAATCACCGCATCTATAGGCGGCCATTGCTTACATGTTATTGCTCTTGACCACGAAAAGGATCGGGCGGGTCGGCAAAAAACGCAGCACTTAAAAAAGAATTCTAAAGCGGCCAAGAATCCCGTGGGTCGCAAAAATCACCAAAAGATAAAAAACGACCCGCGTGCAAGACACAGAATCGCACAGGCGTAGTCACATAAGGGATCCAGTGGCGGCGGGAGGGGGGCGAGGTCAGAATGATTGTAGAAGGAGGATACTCTCACAGGAGAAGAAAACGTTCATGAAGGGTCCTGAGGACGTAGAAAGATGCCCCCCAAATGGGCTCGAGGGGGTCATCCATCTTCAGAATGCGAATGTGGAATATCCAGGAGCTCAAAATTCTTAGATAAAAGCACGGGGGCCAATCAGCAAACTAAAGCATAATTCACGACTGGGAAGGGAAATAATTCAAAACAACATGACGCTCCGTCTGTATTCGACGCAAGACAGGCGTACCCAAATACGTGCCGAAGACACGAACGCCGGGCCGAGTGCCTGTCCTGACATTTAGATAAGATAAGGGAAGAGACGATATGTCCGGGAGGTCGACGAAATGTAGCTGCGTGAAAAGGCTTGAGGAGACCCCCCGAATATAGCACACAAAAGCATGACTTGGGAAGGGGGGAGGGCCAAAGGAACTACGATTGGGAAATAGGGTATCGGGAAAAGACACTGGCAAAAAGGACAGAAAATGACCAGAGCCGTTTTCTTCGGGAAGGAGGGGGAAGTGGAGCGAGACCTTGGCATGTTAAAGAAAGTCGCGATCAGTCCAGATTAGAGCAGCTGCTACGAAGAGGGTTAAGCAGAATCAAGAAGCAACCGGAAAAAATGGAGCCTCCGAATCCTCACCGGGAAAAAAAAGTCACGTGGAGGGATAGGGCAAAAGGGAGAAAAGGGACCAGAGAAGATCCGCGCGGGGAGGCCTCCAAGGGCAAGAGAAAAGGAAAACGTGAAGAACAAGAAAAATGAAGCCTAAAGTCAAAAGCACATGTTGCTGAGAATCATAAGGGAAAGTCACGGGTAGAAAAAACCGATCCATTTCTGGCAGGGAAGACCGCCATCCGAACTGCTCCCTGGAGGCAGACACGACTGAGAGCGTAAAGTCGGGGGATTCCGAATCAGCCGGGATACTAAAAAAAATAACCCAAGAGGTTTTCAAGAGAAAAGCGGTCACGAGGGGCATTAGAGAGCGGCAAAATTAATCACACCAGAAAAACACCTATCTCCTAAACTCACCAGACAAACCAATCGAAAAAACTAAGGGAAAGAAGAAGGAAAGGAAGACTCAAAAAACGGCCATTAGACTCGGAAAAAAAAAAAGGCGGCAGTCTCGGGAAAAGGCGGTCAGTTACACTGTAACCAACGGGGGGACTGGGGGCAAAACACCAAACCAAAACAAAAAAAAAAAAAACAGGGGAAGAAAAATCATAAAAAAAAGCAGGGGCAGGAAGTACAGCAGTCTGGAGGAGTGTCCAAAAGAAACGATGCCGATTAAAGCTACTCAATCTCAAGGGCGAACAGAAAAAAAAGGGGAAAAAGGGGAAAACTACTAGATCATCAAGGATGGAGGGGTACAGCTTGGAAACAAGCAAGTCTGGCAAAATGCGGATACGGGAGTCAGGACAGAAGTCACAGGCCGTTGCCAAGGGCCAGGTGAAAAAGAAAACGGGAAGAATGGGGGAAGGCTGCGCTAAACGGCTGTGTTTGGGTGCTTTTAACGGAAAACTTAATCGTAAGTTACTAGCTGCAGGACTTGCTAAGGTGAGCTTGTACTATTCAAGGGAAAAGAGGCGAGAATGGGGGGTTCCCGTGGGAATCAAAAGGAACAGCTTCATAGGGAAAAGAAAAAAACAAGGCTTTAAAAGAAGGACTCTTGACTGGTTTCTTATTGCAGAAGACGGCGGAACTGGGGAGCAGTGAAGGGGGAGATCTATCGGACGTGGAGAGGAAACCGCACGGTCACAAAAAAAATGCCAAAAGGGCTGAAGAGGGGAGGGCGCGGAACCAAGGCGGACGAGCGTCAGAATTGATCAATAAGTCTAAAAAAGGAATAGAGGGAGAGAGAGCAAAGGAACATGCGGGTGTTTTAAGTGAGGCACAAAGCACACACAACAACACACCAAAAAAACACCGGCTTTCCGACAGTGAGAGAGGGACTGGGAAAACCTTTTTTTTCTAAAGGGGAGGGGGGAAAAGACGGGAAAAAACCTCGGCAAAAGCGCCGACGTACTCGCAATGGCATTGGAGAGATGACGACAAAGGCAAGCTGTCATGCGTCGCAGCATCGGCTATCAGTGCAATGGTGTCTATCTGCTGAAACACGGACGAGGAATATCCTGCAAGAAGGAAAAGCGCAGGTACATCGATCGAAAAAGCGCACCAAAAAGAGAGGAAAAAGCAACGGCGCTCAAGATACCAAGTCCAGAGAACACAGCAGAAACGAGCGGAGAAAAACTAGGCCGCGACGCCAGAGTCATCGGTCCTAACTTATGAAAAGAAAGGGAATCAACCGAATGCATGGACATTGGCTGAACGACAAAGGAATCAACTTCACATAAAAAAGGGGGGAAAAAAGCAAAGGGGACAGAAAAAAGAAAAAATCATGGAGCGGGAAGTGCTGAAACGGGAGGCGGCCCGCGCGGAGTGCGAGCGGGAACGTTCGGGAAGGGGAGACAAAAGGGGATGAGAAGCATACAGGGGCAGCAGGAGGGGGGGATAAAGATAGTCCATTAATTGATAGGGATGCCGACCAAGAGTCTGGCATAGTGTTCAAAGAATCGATCACGGGGAGGAGAGGGGTTCGAAATAAGAAAAGAGGGAAAAGGACGGACGCGAATCATAGGAACTCCGCGCTGACCGTGAAGGTGGATCTGGCAAAGAAAAGGGCAGACGTAGGGGGGCAGAAGGACACAAGGGATCCCTGGGGGGCGATGGGAGAAAGAAGGCAGTCACTCATGGCTACAAATGAAACGAAAATCACCACGATATTGGCGGAAAGTTCCCGGACGGAAAAATTCAAGGGTGAAACTAGGGGTGAAGAAAAAAATCAGGGGGTGCTCGAGTCTGAAGGCAAAATTCTAAACAGGAGGGCATGACGACGACGGTCGGAATTATTCGCAAAGCCAGGCAGCCTCGTACTCTCCAAAGCAGAGTCCGAAGACCGTCATTTCGGGACCCGGAATATGAGAAGGAAACATGTTACTGGGACTTAAGGTCGCAATCAAGATACTGTATCCATAGCAGCAAATACGCAGCCAACCCAATAGCAGCGACGTGGATGCGATATCACGTCATCCCCGGAGGGGAAAGCGTCGGTCATAGACGTACAACTGTGCGGAAAAGGGAGAACCACCTCTATGTCTCTCGAAAATGAAAAAGAATAGACGGAGGGGGGAGACGGGAGTGCAAACCAGGGTGACTGCTAAAAGAAGATGCTAAAGCAGGGTGTCGACATGGGGCACTCGACTTGGCAAATTCCTCTGGTGAGATTGGAGGAGAGCAAGCGAAAACGGAAGGTTCCAAAAAAGGGTGAAAAAGGGGTGGAAAGGGGGGAACCGAATAGCAGGGGGAGCTGAAAACCAAAATCGAGTATTCGCTGAGGCTCTCAAGAGGGGTAAAGTGGATGCTGTAGAACCAAATGAGAGGAGTTCTCATCGAACTCAACAACAAAGGACACAAGAATAGATAACTAGGTCGAGAGCACCCCCGGGATGGGGGAAACGATCAACCTCCCGGTACTGATGCAGACAGAAAACGGCTCCCGGGGGGAGCAAAAATCACGGGCCACAGTTTCCTCGAACACCCCAACACGTGACACAAGGTGAACAGGTCCTAGTATAGACTAAATTGGCACGAGAAGACCATTCAATCGTCGGGAAACGAATCGTCACGCAAGAGGGGACCAACGCGATAAAAGCAACGCTACACCCGGCAATGGAAAGTCCACCGGTCAGTCGGGAAAAGTCCTGCATATAAAAAAGAGACACATAGCAAAAAAGAAAAGCAGGACGGACAAAGGGGGGGAGTCGCTAAAAATAACAGATCTTAATCCAAAAAAAAACATTAAGCAATCACGGCGCTCTCTGAACAGTCTCCTGGCACAGGTAGCTTGAAAAAGGATTGACTCCACTTAGACGAGGTTCTAAAACGGGAGGGAGGAAAAAGGGAAGTAAAACGGAACTTATTTCGAAAAGGTGGGACTCGAATCAGGAGTACGGATAAAGCCTTGACATGAAAAAAAAGAACGATACACGACAGAAGGAGATCAGAAAAGGGTTCCCGGGGAGCGATCTACAGTAAAACGAAAGACATTTGGAAAAGGGCGAATCGCATGCAGTCATGAAGGGGACACAGGGTCAGTACCCTCTGCCAAGCTGGGGGACTCAAAAGTACGAATAAACGTCACGCCAAGTTCAAACGAAGGAACACTAAGAGGGGGGCAGAAATTCTTATAAATTTGAGGGGGAAAAGAAATAGGGAGAACGTCTCTCTTAACTGAAGAAGTGGGGGGTAAAGACTTCAAGAGTCCCACGTTATAAGAACTCCCTTCGGAAAGAAAAGAAAAAAACGGCCACGGGAAAGTCGGATTAAAAAATACGGGAGACCGAAGGAGCGAAAAAAACAACACACAAGAGAAAAAAAAATAAAAAAAAAACAAAAAAAAAAAAAAACACAGTACTGAAAGAAAAATGAGAACGCCAGAATTGAACGATCCTTTACATACGACATTTCAAGAGAATACCTTTCACATTCTAACATGTTGGGGGAGGAATACGCGGGGCATTAAAAATAGAAGAAAAACTGGATTCCCTGATATCGAAAAGTTAAGACCTAACCGGGGGGGACGATCCTAAAACCTGCCAGGAGGGACCTCCACGGCCCGGACATTTATACTCGGTCAAAAAGGTCTCTTACGCTCTAAAAAAGCTTGTATAAATAGTTGAAGGCAAGGGCGGAGTGCCCAAATTCTGCCCAAGGCGCCTTTGCCAGAAAAGGAGAGCACAAAAATAGCGGGGGTAAATCAGAAAGAAAGATCGACGGACGGGACACACAAGTTCAGGCGAGCTCAGTAGGCGCGCGTCGTGTGAACATTTTCGATTGAAAAAAAGGAGGGACGATAGTTGGGGGAACCCAGAATTCAATAGCGAACGCGAGTGGCTAAATACACTGAACCTCGTCCTTGAAAAGAGAACTGCAAAGAACTAAAGCAGAGAGGGGAAAGAGCTGGCAATCATTTTTCGTCAATTAGGGACGGCGTGGGGGGAATACCAGACGCCGTCTTCAGTCAAGGCCACCGAGTCTTCAACATTCGAAAAGGGGGGGGAGAAGGCAACAGGCCCACGCCTTCAAGGAATATCGGAGACGGCCTACAACCACATTGCACTGTTAGCAAAACGCGAGGAACAAGGGGAAAAAAAACTCTAAGAAGGGTGAGACTTCGCAGCGATCAATAGCCGAAACAGTGTGGTGAAAAACACCAGCAAAAAATAATGAATACTCTGATATGAAATGCACGGAGGTCCAGCGAGAATCTTCACCTCCTCAAAAAGAAAAGGAAAACAACACTCACGAGTGGCCAACCGTCGCCACGGAAGGAAAGGGGCATTATGGTTTCTTGAGGGGTCCGTTGAACGTTCGCGCTCAGAAAAGGGAGAAGAGTCACGCTCGACACGCAAGGAGGGAAACTGTCCCCTCTTCAACTTAAAACGAAAAAAAAACAGACAACCATGGAAAAGCCCATAAGATACCCGCCCCCGAGACTAGCGGCAGGGCAAAAGGAAACAGCGTGGCCACGGGGAATGAGATTCCTATTAATACCTACCAAAGAAAAATGAAAAAAGGCGCCGGAACCGCTGAACATTTG
>Ga0179593_1735455_pt1 | contig 16859 bp, 26 predicted proteins | sample CZODoug2_1_08_16_FD_185931 | JGI IMG/M metagenome (GOLD analysis project Ga0179593, IMG submission 185931) | Vadose zone soil fungal communities from Angelo Coast Range Reserve, California, USA - CZODoug2_1_08_16fungal (PacBio error correction) | ecosystem: Environmental > Terrestrial > Soil >...
CAGTGCCTGCCTGACCGAAAAAAAGGTTTGAGGAAAAGGAGGAACTGTGCCCGGCTTCATCGGCCGATAGACAAGAAACCAATTGCGCGAGAAACCTTTTTCATGAGAAAAAAGTGGATTGGAACAGGTGGCTCTTGTAGTAGAGCGTGATAAGTGGGGTTGTTCCTTCCATACAGTAATAAAAGCCCGGAGGGTGGAGGTAGAAGCGCCGATGTATTTGGGCTGGAATAGGTAAGGGGGAAAAAAGACCTCAACGAGGGCAGTTGATTTGGGAATAGATATTCCCGTGTGGACACGAGTAGAAGACCGTTGGGGCGGAGTCCTCCTTCTTCTGCGGGGAGGGGGGGGGGGTGGGCGGCTAATACGGTGTGGCTTCTTTGGAGTCCCGGTGAGTGGGCTCGTCATCCCTAGAAAAGAAAAAAAATCTAACCGAACTTACTCGTGGCGGTCGGAGCTTGGGCAGAAAAGAAGAAACGGAGGGGGACTCCCAAGTGTCGGGAAAAAGGGTGGGAGGGTGCAATAGCCAACATCGGCGATCAGAAAGGGGTATCAATGACCAGAAAAGAGGGATTTCAGCCATAGAACCTTCCTCACAAAATGAAAAAAAAAAAAAAAAAAAAAAAAAAATAAAAAAAAAAAAAAAGAAAACAGAACACGTACAGGGCGAGACACAGCTCCCCCGCCTTACTACCTCCGCTTTCTTGAATTTCCGCAGGGAGAAGGGAGAGCGATTTTCCCGCTTCCACGAAGAAAACTACCGTGCGCAGCCCGGGCTTTTGAGTTCTGGGGAAAGATCGCGTCCAAGGACAGAGGGTTACTGGGTCGGAAGTTCATTTCTAAAGAAGGGGGGGAGGCAGCCAAAGAAAAAATCGTGCAAATCGTCGAAAAAAGAAGACGAAGGGGACTAACCGTCTTATCTACACTTATAAGGGAAGCAACATAAGGAAGAAGATCCTAAGAAAATGGAAAAAGAAGCCATGGGCGGTGAACCAGTATGGTTTGGGGAAGGGTGGAAAGGAGAGAGGGAGTGGGACGGGGAACATAGAGGGAGAAAGAGGGGAGGCGAGAAACCCTCGTCCCTCAAGAGAGGGGGTGAGATGGACAATTTCATGGAAGGCGGCCCGGGTGGCCCGGGAGGAAGAGGGAGGGAGGGAAGGGCGGCGTGGACTGGCAAGGGGACGCAGGCGTCCTGGAATGAAGGAGAAGGAGGAAATAGGACAAGTGCTGGGTATAGAGGGGAAAAGAGTGAGATTATTGCGAGAGAGGGAACAAATGGACGAGAGGGAGGTAGGGGGGGGAGGAGCGGGTGCCATAGAGTGGAGTGGGAGTAGGATGAAGGGAAAGACTGAGGATAAGGGTAGGGGATGGAAGGATGAGGGTAGGGGAGAGAACTGGGCTAGAGGAAGGTATGAACAAACCCTAGCTCTTAGTGGGGGAGCAGCCGAGTTTAGGTAGAGATTTAAGCTGAAAATCATACCGGGAATAGTAAGCGAGAGAATGGCTTCTGTGTGGAAGGCGATTTTATCTAGGTAAGAAATACTTTTGGGGTGGGTTCACTTTGTTACTGAGTGGGGGGGGAGAAGTTGAGAAGTGGGAGGGCTGTTGACTTGGGGGAGTGGGGGGTGGAAGATCGGGGTAGGGTGGGGGTAAAGTGATGGGAAAGGGAAGTTTAGAGCGGGTAGTATGGGAGATGGGACGAGCAGAAGAATTCGGACCCCAGAAGGCCAAATGGGTGGTCTTGAGAGTGGGGCGTGAGGACAAGGGGAGGGGGGGGGTGGGAGGAGGGGTAAGAGAAAATGGTGGGGGGGGGCGAGGGAGGAAGAGGGGGGGGGGAGGGAGGGAGAGTGAGGACGTGGGGATGATAGGGGGTACGAGAAGAAGGAGAGGGGAGAGAAAGTGAAAGGCTGGGAAAGATAAGGAGAAAGGAGAAGTGGGAAGAGAGGAGGAGGGAGAAAGGGGGGAAGAGAAGCGCAAAGTGAGGGGGGGGGAGAGGGGGGGGGGAGGAGGGGGAAGGGGAGCGGGGGGAAGGGAGAAAGAGAGGAGAGGGGAGAAGAGGTGAGAAAGTGGGGAGAAAGGAAGAATGGAGGAAGGAAGAAGTCGGGGAGGGGGGAGGGCAGGCAGGAAGGGGGGGAGGGGGGGGGGAGAGGGGGGGGCGGAGGCGGAGAGGGAGAGATGGGGGGGGGGGCGAGGAGCGCGGGGGACAAGGGGGGGAAAAGGGGAGGGGAGAGAAATGGAGTGAGGAAAGGAAGGGAGGGGAGGAAGATAAAGGGGGAGGGGGGGGGGGGGGTGGGAGGTGAGGGGTGAAGGGGAGGATGGGGGATAGAGAAAAAGAGGGGGATGGATGAAGGGCTGCGGGAGGGGAGGAGGGTTGGGGGTAAGAGGAGGGGAAAGGAAGTGGAAGAAGGAAGTGGAGGGAGGAGGGGAACTACGGGTGGAGAAGAGGGCAAGAGAGAAGGCGAGAAGGGAGATGGGGGGTCGGAGAAAGAGAAAAGTCGGAGGGAGGAAGGGGGAGAAGGGGTACAGGAGAGTGTGCTCGCGGGGAGGAGTGGGAAAGGAGTGGGGGGAGTGGAACGGGGGGGGGATAAAGAAGGGAGGGAGGGTGGGGTGGGGGTGGGGGAGGCGGTGCTATTGGTTAGGGGGAAGGAGAGAGGGCGAAGGGAGAAAGAGATAGAAGTGGGGGGGAAGGGAAATGGTGGGGGGGAGAGAGAAGGGAGTGGAGGAAGGGAGAGGGGGGAGGGGGAGGGGGAGGAGGAAGGAGAGGGGGAGGACTATAGTCTGTCGCATGTGGGGAAGGGAGGCCGCTGGAAAGATACAAAACGATGAGGGAGGGGGAGAAGGGCCGTTGACCAACAGGGGGGCCCCATTGATCAAGGACGATCTTCTGGTTTGGCTTGGGGAAAGATCATCCTTTTCTACACCACGGGGATAGGTCATGAGGTCTCGCAGCAAGTGGAATCTTTTCCCGAGGGTCAAGGAATCTGTCGGCGGTAAGGAACTGCGGAAGAGTTACCCTTCTCACCAAGGGGGGGGGGGGAACGTAGAAGAAACTGCTGGCGCGAAAGCGTCATACCAGCCCTCACAACGCGCTACGAAGCCCCGCTCGACGCGAAGGGATTTTCAGAGTAAGAAGACAACGATAAACCGGAAGCTTCTTTTGGGGTACCAAGCAGGCGGAGGCGGGGGGTTTTGGAAACAAGGCTTGTGAGGAAGGGCCCTCGCGCCCAAGTCGCCTCAGAAAAACACTTTGAGGGTTGCCCTTCGGGAGCTCATCACCAGGAAGCAATAACCCAATACTCGCCGAAGGAAAACAGTCTCCGCCGAAGGGCCAATGGCAGAGGAACCCATTACTGCGGATATAGAAGGCGGAACTCTAGACCCTCCTTCTTCTCCGAGAAAAACAGCTCCATGGAAGGTTATGTCGGGCACGAATGGGGCTAGTTGGGGGTTCCTCAAAGGGGGGGAAAAAAAACACAGCGAGGATGAGGAAGGAGGCTGGAAAGGTCCTTTCCCTCATAAAAGGGAAACGAACACGAGAATGGATCGTGTCTTTTTGGGGGAAAGCAATGGCTGGGAAAGCAGACGACATGCATACTAGCCGGAAATGATATTGGCGTAGGGGCCTGGAGGGTTCTGTTTATGTGGAAAAAGGTGTAAGTGCGTCCCTCATGGGAGGGGCAGAAAACCCGAGGAGAGAGTCCAGAAAAGCTGATTCGAAAAAGTAAAAAACCTCTGCTCAGTCAAAATCCAACCCTCTCCGCGGATAGTGGGCGTATAAGTGGAAGGGGGAGAGGGTTTGATACTCTCGGAGGGAAATTGTTTGCGTGCGGGATCCAGAGATTTGTGGGAGACGTTTGAGAAGGAGGAATACTTGGGGGTGAACTGTTAAAAGAGAACCTCAGGGTACCGCCTAATCGCGCGCGGAGGAACGGAAAATGCGGGGGGGGCCTCTGGTAGGGGTTCACCCTAGCTAGGGGGGGGGCCGGGGAGCATTCGATACTGCCAGAGCCCCTTGGGTTAAGGAAAAAAACCTGATATAATGTTAAGAAGACAGAGCCAAAATCAAAAAAAGGATCGCAGGTGGTTTCCGCCACGGGAGGGGAAAGTTTTTGTTCATAAGGAAGGATGTGCCAAAGAATTTGCCGTGGAAGAGGCAAATTCTTTCTGGGGACGCCAGAGACAGAGCTTCATTTGGGAGGTTCACGGGGAGGGAGGGTACCTGGGGGGGAGCATTTTCGGAGAAAGAGTGGAAAATCGGGTGAGTCACGACCCTCAGAGAAAAAGGCAAACGCTGGAGGGGGCTTCTAACATTTCAGATAAAGGATAAAGGATCCCAAAAAACGTAACGAAGGACTCAGATAGGGAGACGGCAGCAAAAAAAGGAAAGACCTTCTCTCCAGGGGACTTACCGCCGACGGAGTCACGAAAATCATGCGCGCGGGGAAGGAGAGCTTTTTGGCTTTTCAGGGCCATGTAGGAAGTTTAAATTGGAGATCCTGAGAAAAATCCCCTCTCGCAGTTTGAAGACCAGGGAAAATATCTCCAGGGGGGAGCAAAGCTTCCCAGGGCTCTGGCGGATACAAATGGACCGCGCTTGAGACACTCTCGCCGTGAAGCAGGTCTTGGGATCTCCATCTATCGGGAAGAAAGAACTGAGAGGAAAGTTCCCCCATAGTACAAAAACCAGGTGCCGGCCGAAGTGAACAGGAAATATCGGGGCCTCGGAAAAGCCCGCCCGGCCAAAGAGGGAATTCTGTCTACGATGCAGGGAAGCAATTGCACCGCACCGAAGAACCGGGGCTGACATGGACCAAGAGGGTAACCATGACCCACGACTGAGGAAAAGAGGAAAAAGACCTGTTGCTCACGAAATGAAAGTGTCCTGTGGAACGGGCCTCCCGGAGAGGACGCGTTCAACCGGGATCGGCATCATGAGTTCTAAAGGTAAATAAAAAAGGGTGGAAGGAGAGTCCGCGTCCGTTTCCTATCATGAAGAGAAAAACAAACAAATTCCGGGTGATGAAGGGAGGGGCGTGGATTATACTCGCCACAGAGGAAAAGCGCAAGAAAGGTATTAAGAAAGTTTCGGCCCCTTCTGGCAAAGGAGGGGGCTATTGTCGTCTGGGACGAGAAAGAAGGAACCGCGAGAAAAAATTTAGGGCAAACAAAAAAGGGGGGGGGAAACGAAGGGTTTTCGGAGAGAGGTAAATCGTAGTACGGGGGGAGACGGCCCCGGCCCTGCCGAGAAAGCCCCGTCATGAAGTGGGGGAGAAGTATAGGTTGAAGTCTCTAAAAGAAACGCTGCGTGGGGGGGGCGGAATCGACATCCAGAAAAAAGAAGCGGACCTATGGTGCGTAGCGATGAAGGTTGGTATAGGTTGGAAGGGCATGCATCCTTTAGGCATGACTGTGCAGGGATGGAAACCCCATATGCTCGGGGCCCAAGACCGAACTGATCAGCAGGGAGAGGGGAGAGCTGGCCATCGAAGAGAGGTCCAGTTTTGGAGGGAGGAGGATTGTGAAAAGCGAAGGAGCACCAGATGTCGAAAAAAGAGACTGCGATCTCGTTCACAGTTTCACATTAGGAGGAGGATTGCGTCTGTCGTCTCACAGCGGAACATTCGAGGCTGCTATGAAGCACCCAAGGAAAGGGGGCCACCGCATCCAAAGAGAAAGCACCAAAAGGCAGAGAGTCTTTCTGAATGCCGGCAGCTGCGACATGATGGATGAGGACGCGCAACCGGTACGGGAGCGGGGAAAAAAAGAACGAGCCACATGAAGTGCCATCCTTATTCTGGTAAAGGGGAGACGAGCCGAATATGAAGCCTCAGGAGGGTGGGGGGGAGAGGGAAGGGGCGGAGGGCGGAAAAACGATCATTTATCTTCATGAGGAAAGGAAAACCAAATCCCCCCGACATAAGACATCACTCGGCAAAAATATCCCTCGGGAAACGAAAATCTTCCCTAGAGGAACGCGTCCCTCACGTTCGGAGAAAAACTAGATCATCAGACACGCATAAAGGCAGGGCCGTACCAAGAAAAAACAAGGAAAAAAGGAGGGACCAAAGGCCCCCCCGCTTGAACAATGGCGAAATCTCAGTATAGAAAAAGCGAAGGGGAACGGTCACGACGGGAGAGAAGGCTATTCCGAGGCATGAGGAAGCCCATAAAACATCGCATAAAGGGAGAACCAACTGGACATTTCTTCCCGAAGAATTCTATTTTTGGTCCGAGGGGGCAGGGGGGACCCCGATGACAGAGAGTGGAGGTCAGTGCACCCCCGAGGGAGCACTAAAAGAAGGGATAGGGCAAACAGATCGAGAATGCCACCGCGAAAACAAAAGACTTTTCCTCGAAGGAGCCCAGCTTAGGGCGGAAGCAATGGGGCCCAGAAAGGTTTGAGGACAATAAGTGTCTCCAAAGTTCGCGCGCGTGGGAAAAGATAGTTGAAAGGAATATGAACGGATCGGGGGAAAGGGGGTGGGAAGGAAAAGGTGCATGTAATGGGAGGAGTGAAACGAAACTGCTGGATGGCGACATACCAATGGACAGGGGGCCATAAGGATAGGTAACTACCTCAACGAAACGCCACGGCCCGGCAAGGGGGAAGACCATCATCTAAGTCACCTTATACACTACCTTGGGTGCGCTCTTGGGGAAGGCGTTTTTTGCACTTAAAGGTTTCGGAGGTGCTACCCCAAAATGGTAGCAGTGAGCGCTCGGTCTACTAGACAGGAGGACCAATCCCCGGGTGTGATTGTGGACAGGACGTCGGGGGGTGGGGGGAGACCAGTGCGTGAAGATAGGGCCTTAACGACCCAGCGAGTGGGAGGGCTTCAGGAATTAAGGTATACGGAGTAATGCGCGAAGGAAAAATAGGACCCTTAACCAATATGAAAGGTTCCTATCGGGGGGAATAAGGGGTTGAAAAAACCGGTATCGGTCTTGGAAAAAAATCTGCGCCCGATTGCGGGAAAGGCGCTCTTCCCGGGGAAGCAGGGAGCGAAAAGTAAAAAAAAGAAGAAAGAAAGTATGGCGGAGGGGGGGAGGTCTTTTCACCCAGAAGGGGGAGCGAAGGCTAAAGGTTGGGCCTGAGGCAATCAAGAGCAACCACCCAATGATAGGGCTTGTGGTATTAAGAAAAGGGCTTTGCTCATGGGTGCCATGGAGGACTCTCCATGCTCAAGTGAACCGCCGAAAAGAGGAAACCCCCCCCCCTCACGGGAGAGAACAAAGTGTGATGCTTGTCTTATAAAGGAAGAGCGCCTCATGCTAGGAAACCGCCGACCGCAGAAAACATGGTTCGTATAAAGGGGGAGGGCGGCGGTAGGGGGGACGAGGAAAAAAAAAAGGGTCCCTGGAATAAGGGAGGGTTCTTAGTGGGAAAACAGGTAATTTACAGAAGTGAATAAAGAGAACAAAGAACCAGAAAGAAACCCTGCGTCTGGGTGGAAAAAAAGGGGAGCAGCCCCATAAGGAAAGCGATTGAGAAAAAGAGGCCGCCCTAGCACATTAAGCGGAAGGAACGAAAACTCTCCCACTCTATCAAGGGGGGGGAATAAGTGGGGGGGCCGGGAGGTGTTATAATAGGCGAACGGGGTGACGGAAGAAGAGAGCAAATGGCGGGGGGGGATGTCTAAAAACCCTGAAAAGGCCCGAATCGGGGGGGAATCTCTTCTAAGAAGCAGGCCTACCTCTCTAAAATTTGGGGGGGGGAAGAGGCTCATATCCTACTTGAAGAGGCGGGTGTCTCTGTCTGGAAAAAAGGGAGAACTACAAATGGCATATGGAGAGGTAGATACTCACGGAGTTGTAGGGGGGTAGAACCAAGGATTAATTCAAGGGTGAATAAAGCACAAACCAGAGCTGCTCATTTTGGGGTGAATCAATCAAATTCAAGCTTTGTTTTCATCAAGGAAGGGGAACATCCCATAGCATAGGACCTTCGAGTGACTCTCTATTCGAAAGGGTCCTCCAGGGTGCAACACGAAATAAAAAAAGGGGGTGACAACAGGGCGGGAAAGAGGAGGGCCACATTCTTGAAAGGCTATGTTCAGGAAAAGTTTGACTGTGCCTAAAAAGACTTGGGTGAATGAAAAATTCAAGCGTCGGGCCTTGAAGACGACGGTTCGGAAAAGGTGGTTCCTTGAGAAAAAAAAGGCATCGGGGTCCTAGGGGAGGGAGCCACAAGCGGCGAGGTAGAAGAAGAGGGGTAATTGGAGCGGGAGAATCCCAATCAAACATCACGGGTTGAGTTGCGGTCTGACCGAGAGAACGGGGGCGGCAAGCACATGCCAGGGCAGGGGGGCCGAGGAGGCCAGACGGTCACTGTTGCGAAGGAACGGTACACTATCACGGAGGTGGCTATGGGGGAAAAAATTACACGCAGGACGACCAGAGAGATTGGATTGTCCGGCGAGTCGGACGTGAGTACATCGAACACGACGGAAAAGGGGGGGAAAAGCGGAGCCACCCCCTTTGCCCGATGACCCAAGGCTTAAAAACCGGTCGTCAGCGTCATTCGGCGGGGCAAAGCAGTCTGGCGGTCTTGCGAAAGGAATCCGCCCGTGGGCGCCAGTTATCAGAGGGGAGAACGCTCTCGGCAGGGCCAAGGGCCGCATATACGGTCTCGAACGGATAGGGGGAAAAAAGAAAGAGGAAGTCATTCGGAGCTACGATAATTCCAGCAAATCCGAGGCTGCAGCACCGTGCGCGAAAATGAATAATGGTCCGGGGTGAAATAGGACCTCACTACTACAATTGGGAAAAAAAAGCTGACGGTGCGAGCGCTCAATTTCGCTTAGGGAACCGCTTAGGCAAGGCTTGCACGAGGAAGCAGTATTGAGAGAAGAGGAATGTGTAGAGCACGAGGGTTCAAAATGAAGAAGCGTCAGAGATCTAGAAAGACACAAAAAACCGAGGAGAAGAAGATTGGGAGCGTCGATGATCAAGCCGTGACCGGGTGTAAAGGTGACGCGGAGGTAAACGGAATGAACAGGGGGGAAACAGTATGGCGCTGCATTCCTCTTCCTCTACAAAAAAAGAAAGGCCTACGGTGAGAGGGACTAAGCCGGGAGGAGGAGAAAATTGGCTGCAAAGCGGGGGAGGTGAGAGTCATGGTACCTGTCGACACGAGAGGAAAGGCATGTGCAGCATCCAAAAGAGTGCGGTTCGCATATAGGAGACTGGTAACTAGAAAGGGGGATTCAAGAGGGTGTGTCTTTTCTGTGAAATCGGAAGGGGGGGGGAAAAACAGGCGATAGTCGGGGTGGGAGTCGAAAAGCAGAAGAGGATCGTTGACAGATCGTAGGCACGAAGCCTGGGGGGGGCTTCATCCATCCTCGAAAGAGCGGAAAGAAAATTAGAAAGCAATGGGCTGTAAATGGGAGTACGCAGGGGAAGCTTTGTCAAACATGGACCGATCGGAAAGAGGTCAAATTTAAGGGCGAAATGGGAAGCAATTGTCTCAAGCAAGACGTATCACCCCAGGGTGAAGAACCACGAGAAAGCTCTTTGCCAGAAGGCGAAAGGGTAGATGGTGAGGGGAAGTCATCTTAAACCAGTACGTACAGACCTATAAAGGCCGACCATAAAAAGGGGAAGGCACCAAAAGAGGGGGGGGAAGCACAACTCAGGGGGAACTCCTGCCTATGGAGGGATCTACCCTGTGCCCAGCTTCTTTTCCCGCAATAAAAGGAGGGGGTCGCTAAAACTCCGAGACCCGAGAAAGAGTTATTTTGAGGGGAGGGCCTATCCTAACGGAGGCGGAACGCGGGGAAGGGCCCTTACTGTCCAGGTGGGGGTTCGTAAACATCAAAAGGGAGCATAGGGAAATAGATCCGCACACAAAATCCCCATTCAGAAAATCAACTCGCTAAGGGAAGCACTATAATGGCGAATAACGGGGAAAAAAAGAAGGGCGGCGACTAGATACTCCGAGTATAAGAAATTACGCGGGGGCTTCACGGAGGAAAAGAAGCATTCTCGGCCCAAAGAAAAAAACACGGGCTGACGGCATACGGGGAAAACAGAAACGAGTCATCGCAGCACAAGAAGGGCACCTACTGGTTGCGCCGACCGGGGACAACCCAAGCGAGCGGATGGAGGGCTTTTAAATTGGGGGGGGAAGAGAAATCCTTTTCTGAACCCCAAGAATCGACATGCGTCAAAGGTAATCATCAAGGTCCTATTATGACCCGAGGGGAAAAGGAAGCTCTATAGGGGAGGTACCTGCGGAGTGAGCAATATTTACCAAGACCCTATCGGTAGAACACTAAAAGGGGGAGTAGCGAACGCTGAACGAGCCACTAGGGCGAACAGACGTGGAACAAAAGCGCAGGGCACTCACGTCGCGGGAGAGGAATGCGGAGGCCTCAATCTCAGAGGACCTGGTCTGGGGGGAGGGGGAGAGGGGGGAGGGGGGGGGGGCGAGGGAGGAGCGCGAGGTCGGGAGGGCCACCGCGGAGAAGGACTGGCGGGCGGGGAGGTACCTTCCCTCTGTAAAATTGAAGAAAACTTTCTAGAGGGGTTTGGACTTCCGAAGAGGGGACCCGTGGGGGAGAGGCAAAAAAAAGAACGTGCCGGAGGGAGGGATTCTTAAAGGCGAGAAACAGCTCTCCATCCGGAAGGAAGGTCTAATCGTGTCACCAGGAAAGGTCTTTGCGCATAGAATGGAAAGAAAGGTTGACCTGAGGAAAGAAAAACACTTATCTGAGAAAAGGGGAAACAAAAAAGGGGGGCTCGCACTAAAATGCACCTTTATAGACAATAGGTCAGTCGGATATCTTTGACTAGGGTGAGGATGAACAGCATGAGAGGCCTTCCTCAACATCAAAAAAGAAATTAATGCGAGTTGTACTGGAAGGTACCGGGGGGGAAAGAAAAAAGAGGTGTGGGAAAGAAAGAGGGAATCTCAAAAACAACGGAGGAGTATTAGGAGATCTAGAGGAAGGCCACCCAATGGACAGCCCCCCGGAAAAAGGGAAGGTCAAAAGGGGCGCGGAAAACATTTTGGGCCCATCAAAACCGTGCTGACACGAAAGGGCATCGGCGTCCGGGGGGAAAGGAAGCGCGCATGGAGGAAAAAAAAAAGTCTATTTTCTTCGGGGGGACCCTTTCGGGGGATGGCAGGGGTTATTTTAACGGAATGTGGCAAAGGTCCACAAGCTGTCAAAAGACAGAAAAAGAAAATCAAAAAGATCGGAAGGAACTGGCGCTGATTCCATCCTAAAGCGCACGCGCCCAAGCTCGGGGGAAGTCCAAAACGAAGAACAATATTTATAATTTTAAGGGCCCTGTCGGGGGGGATTTATCGAGGGTCGTTTTCCTGACAATCTGGCGCGAGCGATGGGGGACATCCAGGGGTGTATCCTGGGTCAAGGATCGACGGCAGTACCTAACCAGAAGGGGGGCCATCAGCTAAAAATATGAAATAACGGGAGGTCAGTTGGGCCCCGCGGAAAGAGGGAGGAAGACTCAATGAAGGGCCACTCCGCGTAAGTAGGAGAAAAGAGTAAGTTCATGCTACAATGGATCGTCGAATGGGGAGGGAGCAATTAGATAATAAAGAAGGTTTTTCAACTAGAGGGGAAAGGACAAAAAAGCGAGAAAATCTCCTTGGGGGGGATTCTTTCAAAGCCAGCAGCGGGGCATGGAAAATATGCGATAGGAAGAGTCTGCGGCAAAAGGCTGTTTCGATGAAAATCAGAATCTGTGACTGGGGGGGTCGGAAGGTCTGTAAAAACAAGGGGAAAGACTGAAAAAAACGGGAAGAGGGGGGGTCGAAAGAAAAAAGTCCATTTACTGAAGCGGTCACTCTATTGGATCGGGAGGGGGGGGGAGGCGGAGCCGGGTCAACATCACAGTTGTGAAGAAATTCATGTGACCTTAAAAGGAAGCCTACTGTCTTTGACAAGAGGTGAAAACTCTTCGCATCCGGCGTCAGCAACGGTGGTGTCTCTTGATGACTCCGGAGTGCGGAGGGTACGTGAGGTAAAGGGGTCCTCTTAGAAAAGGAAAGAGAATTTGCACGCCCTCGTGATGGGCCGCCTCTATACAAACTAATAACATCGTTAGGGGGAGCAAGTGTTGACGCAAGGTGGGGTACCTCCTAAATAAAAAAGTAACCGCCGAGGCGGGGAAAAAGCGGGAGGCTCCGGGAAGGGGTCAAGGTCTCTCATAAAGAGTCTTGCCGAAAACTTCTTCTAAAGGGGGGGGGAAGCAGCGACTAGCCGGCAGTGGAAGTCGCCTCCACGGAAAAGTCTTTTTCCTCTAGGAAGATAAGAAAACAACTTCTGTAGCTACTATAAAGGATCCAGGCTCTGGAAAGACTCAAAAAAAACCCATTAGAAGTGCCATGTAAGGAAATCAAAAAAGACTACAATCTAAAAAAACGAGTAGGTCACACAAAAAGGTGACGCAGGGAAAGGTTTCCTTTACGGTAGGGGAAAGGGACCGCGGTGCATGGAAAGGAGAGGGCATCATTTCGTAGGTCAGAGCGGGGGGGAACCTTTTACGCACGGATAAGGAAGGGGAGATCATAAAAAAGAAGGAAGCAACAACAACTAAGAAGCTGAAAGAGATATTTTCTGTTGGAGGGACTTTCCCTTCCTTTGAGGAATTTTTGAGGAAACGATGAACAGAAGGAGAAAAAGCTGCATGCATGCTTCACAAAGAGAAGGGAAGTCCAATTGTCTCTTCTAAAAGGGGTTCGCGCAGTGTATTCGTGGGGGGAGGGAGGAGTATTAAGGGGAAAAAGGCTAATTGCGGGGGGACTACCAAAGGGAAACTCGTGTAAAAGACAGCAAGGAAGTTTTCTGGAGGGGGACATACACATATAGCTAGAAATTGGGAGGACACGTAGGTGAGAAAACTTCTGGAATGTTGAACATTGAAGGGCATAAGGAAAACCCTTCGCGGCAAGAGGCGCGGCACCGGAAGGGATTACGATAGGGCCAGACTCCTCGCTTCGGGAGGGTCGATGGTTCTCTAACTAAGAGAAAACCCTTTTCCTTTCCAATCCCCGAGAGTCTCGGGGGTAAGTTGCGCGTTCAATGAAGAAACTAAACTTTTGTGAAAGGGGATTCACGATACATGGGAAAGTCCCAAATAACTAACATGGACACCATGGAAATTCCCCTCTGTCGTGAGTGTAAAAAAGCAGGGGGGAAAATGTATTGCTGAAGGGGGTCGGAGGACTCGTGTCTGTGCCCTGCAAACCAGGACTTCTTTCATCCTGGCCGAAAAGGGGAGTTTAGGGATTTGAAAAAAGGGCATCGATCGCGTCCAGAGCGGGGCGGAAGATGTAGAATAGTATTCCGACGGCTTCGCATCTGTACGTAGGGCAGGAATCAAAGTCGTACTCCCCAGGTGAGAATAAAACCACAAGATCATGAACGACAGAAAAACAAAAAGCCAGCACTCTTACCGATGACCCGTGAACAAGGGGGGGGCCCCCCAGATAACGCTCGTGCTGAAGGGGGGAAAGGTCTCTTGGGGAAAAGAAAAAGGCTATAAAGGGGAAAAGCGGAAATCATCTGCCAGGAAGAACAATGCTGCCAGAGAGCCAATCCAATTCTATCGGGCATATTGTCGATGACACTTAGACTAAGGCGAAAAACCCACGGTGGGGGAAAGGAAAATCGTATCGAACAGAACGATCAAACCTAGTTGACCCTCTGAGATCCACATGAAGTTAACGTTTCAAAAGGGGGAAGAGAGTGACAAGAACACGATCGTCTAAAGGAAACACCATCTCTACCCACTACAGGCGCCTCTCTCGAAAGGAGAAAACACCGGAACCCCTCTAGGTACCCGGGACCGCATAAAAGGGAACCGACTTTGCTCTCTTGGCTTTCCGAGCAAGAGGAGTGGGGGGGAGTGGGCGAGCTAAGATGGCCTCGCGAAATCGGGGTTCACTCTTTATTGGTTTGGCATGCGGAGCAGACCATAACCCGCCACTATAGGAACGAGAAAACCATTCCCGGGTGGTTAACAAACAATGCTGCGGACTAGCGGGCTTGGCGCGCGTACACAAAAGGATGCAAAACAACCCCCAAGACCCGGTAGGAGGAGGGGAGTTTGATCCGGAAGGGACCCGTGCAATGAAGGCAAGGTTTGGAAAAAGAGATCGAAAAACACCCCCTTCTGAGAAAGAAAGAGATTGAAGCATCCTGGAAAAATTAAAAAGCCGCTAAAACCAGAAAAGTGCCGGAGGCTCCCTAACACCGGGCGGACGGTGGTTGTTACCGGCGCAGAAAAGGGGAATAGGACCGAAAGGCCAGGTCCGCACATTGTTCTATGGCAGAGAAAGGACCGTTAACGGTGCGGGTTTGGGTGGAGGGAGGAGGATATCCAACCGGGGGGGAGGACCCTCCCTCGAAGAATGAAAACCAGAGTACGTCGGGCGGTTCAGAGCATGTGCTCGTAACACACAGAAAGGGGGAGAGAAGAAAAACCGGAAAAAAAGCAAAGGTCTATTTTTCATACTGGGGAAAGTTGAATTTACTAGGGATATTAGACGGGGTCGCGTGCGAAAAGTGGTCCAGGGGCGACGTTGCCGGCCAAGAGAGCTTTCACTAGAGAAACCCGGTCATTTCCAGAACATCCCCGGAGGGGGGGCAAGAAAAGGAAAGGCCGGGATGAAAGCGGCCCCTGCTATCGGAGGCGAGTACAACTCAAAGTGGGTTCGAAACAAGGGGAAGGCAGCGAAAAAAAGAATCTCTCCGGCGGGTGCCTGCAATAAATCTCGGTAGGTGTGTTCAAGGACGAAAAACAGCCCTTCGGATAGCCTTCGCCGGGGGAAGAGGGGGGGGGGGGGAAAATTCTTTCGAAGAAAGAGGCAGGGTCCATTGGGGGAAGGTGATATTCGTAGTCTCGGTGGGATAAAAACTTTCGATATAAGTTTTCGACGTTTGAGTAGGGGGAAAGGAAAGGCTTGATACGATTCTATAAAGGGTTTTCGAAGGGAGATGCCATTTGAAACAGCCAGCCGGGTCAGCATTGAAGGAGGCAGGGTTATCTTATCCATCCGAAAAAAGAAGGGGGTCAAAGACGGAGAAGGAGGAAGTCCTCCTACGGGGAAAACTAGAAGATGCCGCACGATCATCACTCCTTCTTTGGGGGGCTTGGGTGAAAAGAGGAATATCCGGAATCGTTCTGTTCCTGGGATACCCTGCACCTGAAAAGAGGGAATTAGAACCCTTTTCAAAGAGAGGGGGGAAGGGACAAGCTAAAAATCCTATAGGGGGGGAAAAGGGACCTGGTTTTGCTCCTACCTTTAAGTAGGGGGGAAAAAATTTCCCGCCGAGTGACAATCTCTCCGCGAAGGAGAAAATGTGAAACTGATTCATAGATCGGCGGGGGCATCCTCACCGGGGGGAAATTTCAAAACTGCTAAAGATCAATAGCGGGTCTCCGCCGAAAAACATCGGAGGGGGGGGGATACTATTTCTATCCTGAAAAAAATCGTTGCTGAGGGGGAAAGTCGACTATGTGAAGAGTCCAGTCCTCTGTAAAGGGAGGGCTGGGTGGTCAGTAAAAAATCATTTCCAGGACTAAACTACAAGTAAAAAACGGCACCGCCCCCAGTGGACAAACACCTGATCCGTATAAAGAAAAGCGTCAACTGCAGAGCAGCGGCAAAAAGCGTTCATCATAAGGACAAACCGGGGCGCCGGTCAAAAGATCCCACACGAGAGGCAGAACAACCACAAAAATTGGCGTGGATGAAATCAAAAAGGCCGGGACCATGCGCAGGGAAAGGAGGGGAACGGGAAGGAATAGATTCCTATTTCGAGGTCACCGATCCTTGATGATCTCAAGTGGGGGGGGGGTCTTAAAAAAAGTCTTTGGGGACATGGCAAGGACCGGCCCTTCTTCACAGGAAACCGTCTGAGTTGCGGTCACGAGGGGGGGAGTGCTGTCGAAAGACCGGGCTTGCGGAGCGACAATGGGAAAAGCTAGGGACCTTTTCGGAGGAGGGATATGTGTTGAAAAGTTGGCTCATCCTGAGTGCTGCGACCATGCAGTCGGAGCAGGTAGAGGAAGGCACGAAAATGACTTACAGGCCGGCAAGGGTCAAAGAAACTCTTCCGGGAAAGTGGTAAAAGCCCTTCTTATGGCACCCAGGAAGAAAAAACCTGATGCAGGAAAGACACTCGGAACGCAATTACGCGAAGGAGGAGGGAAGGGTGAAGGAGAAGAAAAAGACACCTTCCTCCAAGAAGCCAGCAGCCAACAGCCCGAAGGGATTCTTGACAAGAGGAGCATGATCTCGGAGACAACTTCGAAGGGACACTATCCTTTCGAGGAAGGGGGGAGGTCTTTGTTCCGAAAAACACTCTCAGAGGGAAAAAAGGGGGACCTTTTTCTGGAGAAAGAAGGTAATTATGGCTGGGAAATCCCCTCCTACATTGAGAAAAAAAAAATCGTTCTCAACTCCGCGGAGACGTCAAACCGGGAAAGAGGCATAAAAAGGGAAAGAATTCCTCCGGATCTCAGTACAAAAATGACCCTTGTGAAGAAATGGCTGCTAAAGAAGAGGGATAGAGGTTCACCAAACTTCTAAGGCTATGATTGGGATGGGAATCATCTGCTCAAGGGGACCCACAGAGGCCTAATTTATGAAGCTATCTTCTGGGGGGGTCGGGGAGTTTCATCAGATAATCAAAAAAGGGAAAAATCGGGAAAGTGGGCATTCGTAGCGCACGATCGCCCGAGGCACGGAACCTCGGAGTCAAGTGGAAGCGAAAATAGAATTCCGTCTTGAGGAAAAGGGATAACCTAGCGGAAAAAAAAAAAAAGTCGCCGAAACCGATAAGCCAGCAAACGACCCCTCGAGAACCAACCACGCTCAATGCCGT
>Ga0179593_1451977_pt1 | contig 16857 bp, 12 predicted proteins | sample CZODoug2_1_08_16_FD_185931 | JGI IMG/M metagenome (GOLD analysis project Ga0179593, IMG submission 185931) | Vadose zone soil fungal communities from Angelo Coast Range Reserve, California, USA - CZODoug2_1_08_16fungal (PacBio error correction) | ecosystem: Environmental > Terrestrial > Soil >...
GGTCCGCCTCACGGTACTTCACCGAATGAGACAAGGGGGAAGCTAAAAAGGACAGAAAGTAGCAATCCTCGCCGGATCGAGTCTAGGAAAGTTCGATTGCGGTGGGGCGTGACGCAACATCTCTACTGGTGGAGGAAGAGCCTGGAGAGAAAAAAATCAGGATGTCCGGAAAGGTACATGGACCTCAAAGAACAGTGGAAACAGACGGTCCTGGTAGCCTTGTCGCCGAAAAAAGGTATGGGCCAACTGTTGACGAAGGCTACACGTATGAAAGGATTTCCTCTGAAGAAAAGGGCTTTAAATTTGCTCTGAGAAGAGGAAGGAGGGTAAGTCTGGGAGGAGCGGCTCCTGAATAGGAGGACGGTTGTCACGTTGCGCAAATAGAAAAGAAGGGGTCAACAAGGGGGGGCTCGCTTAACCCGGGGAGATGATGTGCCGAATATTTTTTACAAACGATGAAGGGGGCAGGTAGTAGAGCCTTCGGGAGATCTTCGTCCCTTTCCCAGAGTCGTCGTCATGGGCTCCTCAGAAGGTACGAACAGGGTGAAAACTCAAAGAACTGAAAAAAAGGCTAACGCGCAGAAAGCCGTCGCTTTCTGATCGGTAAAAGGGAGAAAGGTGCGAGACCAGGGGGGGGGACGAAGGGGGGGGGTATCCGATGGGGGGGGACTGGGGATTTACACGGAGTCCTGTATGAACCGATCATATGTGGGGCAGGGGAATTGTCGAAGACCTGCTGCCGAGAGAAGTAGTAGGGAAAAAAGACCCCATTTTAGAACAACCTCAGGGAAACCCTCGGGTGTAGAGGGGGCCAGGGTCAACGTAAACGGGAAGCGTCGAGAAGCGGGGTAATAGGGGTAACAAACCCGTTAGAGGGATGAACGTACTACGGGCGAGGTCAGCGTACTGCGATGCACCGCATAACAAAGCTAGGGAACTCGCGTCTAGAATTTGCTCTCTCAAGAAGAGGATGGGGGAAGTAGTCTAGGGGAAAAAAAGGGAGAATCTTCCTTGTTGAAGAACTCTATAAGTGGTTCATCTTTCAGTACAAACAAGCGATCGCCGGACGGCGGGGGATAAAACATGTGGTTTGAGAGACCAGGGAACCGAAAACTACTCTGGAAACCGGACGGTGCACAGAACGGAGCACGGGGAAAATGTGCGATCTGGAAGCATAGCCCAACTGGACAGGTCGTTCCAATGCTAACAGCAAACCGTTTCTGCTAACGATGAGTCACCGGAAAAGGAAGGGCGCTCAGAACCGGGCTCGTTTTGTCCTGACCATTTCTTATGGCCGTAGGGGGGGGGGCGACCTTCAGTCTAAGAGGGGGTACGGGCGGCTTTCTGGGAGTCCCAGATCTAACCGAAACCTCGATACCTGCAGAGAGGTCAAGGCCGAAGATCCGTTTTGGAAAGTCTACGGAAAAATAGAGCTACGTCGCCCGTTTCTAATTATCCTACCATAAGACAGAAGGTAGATGAAAAGAAGAGGCTTGAAAAGAAAAGGGGGAATCGCGCCAGACTATAGTTAGTTGTAGGAGCAGGATCGAAGAGGACTTTCCACGGGAAAACGAGTGCTTCGTCAGGAACTCGGAGAACAACTTGTGTCTTTGTGGTTGGCTACAAGGCAAGCGGGGAAAACGGAGGTGGGTTTGGACATTGGAACCTCGCGGGAGAAGGTATGTGTAGTGCGGGAAGAACCGAGGTACTGACCAATAATAGGGCTTAAGAACCAAAAAGATGATACCTGAAAGAAGATAGGGTTCTATTGCAAGGCTTCCAGACCTCTTTCGGAGTAAGTCAATAGGATGGATCAAAGGAAAAAAAACACACTCAGTGAGGGGAAAGTCAGGTACCCTCACTTATAGACGCCGCGCTCCCTCGGATCGAAGAATTCGTTACTATAACTTCTGCCGGGCACTAGCGAGCACTTGGATGCATGAGATTGTAACGGGAGATCAGGTCTCGACCTTTGAGAAAAAGATTTGGGGCGTCCAGCAAATTCAGAATGCAACTTTACAACCCTGGCGACGTGAAGTCTGAAAGAAAGGAGAAACAAAAAAAAAAAACCACCATAAGTATGTTGGGCTGCATGAGATCGTCGTGGTGACAAACCAGTATTAACCACTCTTCTTGAGTGAAGAAAAAATATTATTAGAAATAAAGGGCGTTTTTCCGGTTTCGCAGGTTACTTGCCCTTGACGGGAAAAAAAACGCTAAAGAGACATATGACCCCGGAAGGAAGCGACAGGCCCCTTTTCGTCGGGAGAAGAGAGGTGGAAGTATAGGTGAAGTGAGAAGGTCTTGACAGGCTAAACAGTTTCCGAAGAAAGCAGCCAGGAAGTCCCGAGCCCGAACTAAGATGACGACGGTGGACCTTTCCTTTTAAGGTGGGGTAGAAATTAGGGAGGAAGAAGGAAGTCGGACTAGCTCTGCAAAAACTTGAGCTGGTGTGGGGGACCTCCCTATGGAGAGGGAGAAAAATAAAAGAGAAGTCTAATCTCAGACCCTAACTACCTGAGGGGCGTCGCCCCTTTGTATGCTGAAAAGAGTTCTCTAATCTGGGGAAAAAAGATAAAAGTGGGCAAAACAACAAAGCTACACCCGAATGAACATGGTAGTGAACACCCCATTGCAATCCACCTTCAACCTAACGAATGAGCACGTTCATGTTGGAAGGGGTTGGTGTAGGGATCCGGAGGAAGTGCGCAAATCAAAGCGCCTGCAAGTTCAAACGCAATGGGGAGTTGGTTCAGAGGAAAAACTAGGCCTACTCCCAACGCCCGTAAAAAGAATGAGCGGGGGGAGATGAGAGGTCGCCGACCTCTCAGGAGAGGAGCAGACTCACCAATGGGCCGCCGTGAAAAAAGAGGCGCTTCTCCAAGATAGGAGCTTCTTCTTCACACCTCGAAGAAAGAAAAAGAAGGGATCTCAGGAGAAAGAATGATCACCGACGCACAAGGAAATTACTTTCCTTAAGGGCGTCAGATTACTCTAGGGGGAAAAAGCAGGTTGGCAAAAAAAAAAAGAGAAAGGGAACCTTTTTCGATTCCAGAAGGAAAGATCAAGGGATCTCGGAGAGGAGGAGGGGGGAAGTAACCGGCGGGTTAAGGAGGAGCCTAGATAGAAGGCCCAAAGGAAACCAATTTCGTCGTCAACCTACGCTTCGCGACGGACAGCTCTACTCAAAGAAGAGGCGTAAAGGAGGCATAGATCCTCATGGCTTGTTCTACGAATCAGGTCGAACGCCCACGGAGGGATTCCTCGGAATCTGGGGCGATACCGTCTTAGAAGGGGGGGGGGGAATCGAAAGAAGGAGAGGGCATCCTTTTAGGGAAACGTAGGAACTGGGACTGCCTTCAGCACAGAGATAAAGAGGTGTCAGGAGAAAAGGACGTGTGATCAGAGAATCGTTGTCTTCACAGCACTGCAACGAAGAGAAAAGGTAATGGAGAAAAGGGGTATGAAAAAGACAGAAATGTTTCGTATAAAACAGAACACAATTCTTCGCATCTCAAGGGGGAGATGTAGCCCGAGATGAAAGTCTTCTCGGAGAAGAGGGGGATCCCTAAAGAAAATCATCAAGCAGGATTCACAAAGAAAAACGAATCATTCCCATCGAGTTAGAAGGAAGCTCAGGACAGAGGGAAGTGCTGCAAAACGGGCGACGCGGGAGACGGTCAGCGGTGAAAAAATAAGATTGTCTTACAGATCCAACATCAAAGTGGGAGAAACCGAATGTTCATGGAACAAGCCTTACACTTACTAAAAATAATTTCCTGCTGATGCAACATGAGAATTAACTGCCTGACGATGAGGTGATGCTTCTGAAATTATCCCCCCAATAGCAAAGATGAGGTACCTCAGAACCAAAAGGCTGCGAAAGGGGGCGTGACTGATACCCATACTGGGAACGGCCTCTCCTAGCAGAAAGGTAAAAAACTAGAGAGGCCGCTTCTCACGTATACGCCTTACTCCTGTGCGCAGGTGACAGCAAAGGGATCGGAAAGACGCGCCCGTTAGGCGTGATTTTCGCCAGTTCAGTATAAAAACGTCGCACACAGCTCGAAAGAACGATTCAGCAATCACGTGAAAGAAAGTCCTCTTAAAGAGCCAAAGAGGAGTCCAGACTCTAGGTTTTCTAGGCCCTCCTCTCCAAGCCGAAGGTACCGGGGAGGGAAGGAAACTCTCTGTGGTGGAGTGCTGGTGCGTCAGGTAGAGGATATTCGTAGGCACCTCAGAGGGAAGGAGAAAGAAAAGGCGGAGGGGGGAGGAGTTGCCATAAAGGACTGGGGGGCAGGCTGCATCACGGGCAAAGAAAAACCCTCTTTTTCAGAGGACAAAAGGAAAAAGGAGAGCACCTAAGAAATCCGATGACAGGACAAAATTTTCCAAATGTAAAAAAAAGTAAATCAGGGGAGGAGGGACTCGTTTGCGAGGGGGAAGGACCACCTTCCCTTTAAAATGACAAGACCCAACCCCCGGGAAACTGCATCTCTACGCGAAAAAAAAAAAATTCGTCAGAAGAGAAGGACGAGCGAACTATAAACAGTCCAAACAGGAGAGAATATCGGTGAGAGACTTTGGATGTAGAAAAAGAAATGAAAAGCGGGGGGGTCAAACGGAAAAACGCCAGAATCATTTAAGAATATAAATGGGCTAATAGAGAAAAAAAAAGAAGTGTACAGATGAATTTTGATCAGAGGTCACGCCGCAAAATATGCCGGAGGGTCTGGGGTTGGGTCAAAAGAGACATATTTGGGAAAATAGAGACAAAAAAAACCAACACCCCAAGGAAAGTGCACCGTTGAGTAGGAAGGATCCAATATTCACCTATCCATCGACCCCAAACGTTCCATCGCGCCGAATCCAACACTCGCTTGGCGCAAGGGGAATGCAGAAAAACCAAATAAAAAAAGCTCCCTCCTCCCAGACGACAGAGGGGGGGTCTTATTTATATTTGGGTACGCTGGGGGGGAAAAGATTGGGTCGACAGGGACATCGAGGGAAGGAGAAAGCAGGAGGGGTTGCGAGGAATAAGAGAGGGGGTCAATCCTATCTTTAAAAAAGCTGCCGCAAGGGAGATTGTCTGAGAAGAGCATCTTTGCAGGAAGGAGATAGTTGGAGTCTAGGGCACGAGAAGAGATCAGCCAGACAGGTGAGTGATTTCTCGTAGCTCATCAATACAGAAAAAATGCATGCGTGATTTTTACACTCTTAGTAGAGAGAAGCTTGAGATTCTGTGAGCATCAAAATGAGAAGAAAATGAAGGAGGCAAGGATTTCAATACGGCGCTAAACAGATAAATAACAAAAAACACACTGTCGAACAGAAAAACTAAGCATCAGGGTGGGGGGGGCGAAAAGTGATAAATCACTGCGTAAGCGTGCGGAAAGGGTCTCCGGTTAGAGGGAGGGGGTGTTCTCAGTAGGAGAAAAGGGGGGGGGAGAAGGGCTGAATCCTTGGAAGGGCGCGAAGTCTCGCCGACTTCCTCGATAGATCCTGATAAGTCTAAAGAAACCTTTTGGCGGGCAGGTCTGGATGATTCTACTCCTTTAGTATCATGGCGAACGGACTTGAGGGAGACCCATGAAGGGGGAAAAGTTTTCAGATCTCGCCGGTATGAAGCCCTAAAGATGACCATCCCGCATTTATCCAAGGCACATTGCTCTAAAATTTCGGATCCAAACATCTTGTCGAGTCCAACTCGGGGCTCCGACACGGATTCTAGAAAAAAAATAGGGAAGGATTAAAGAGAGAGACGTTGTGGCGGCTGAGAAAGACGCAAGCATGAAGGGGGGGGAAAAGAAAATTGAGAATGTGAGGTTATTCCTCACTGGCGGGGGGGATCTGGACACGGCATACCGTCAAGGATTTCAGTTAATCGGCATAGCGAATCATTCCAAGCAACACATGAAAGCACGTATAGCAGACAGAAAGGAAGTGCAAGAAAAAAATGGAGGTGCTGGATTAGAACCTGGAAGGAGATCCGGGAAGTCGAAAGTGGGGAGAAAAAAGAAAAAAACAGGAAATTCAGCCTTATGTTTCGGTAAGAAGCCCGGAAAACTTCCATACGAACGCTTAAATTTGAAGAAAGGGGGAGAGCGTTTATTTCACTGAAAAGGGGGTCGAAATGTCTTGAGAAAGTTGTGTGGGGAGCTGACGCTGTGAGACTGCAAGCTGCCCCGCCCTTGCGGGGGTGAGAGGAAAACTGCGAGAAGGAGAGAACAGAATCTCAAGGCGAAAGAACGCAAAGTCGTTTAAAATAGATGAGGAACATTGGGGGAGGGTATGGTGTAAAGGGAGACTATGACCATCACGAAATCGGCGTCATCTCGCGAAAATAGGAAGCAAATCGATCGTGCCCTCCACTGAAGCGTCGCGAAAAAAGAAAAAGGAGCTTAAGGAAAGAGAGGAGTTGTCCAGAAATAGAGGGGGTTCCTCTCGAGACAAACCAAGAAATTATGTCGACTCATACGTACCACCAGTCCCTGGTCCACATCTGGTCATAAAATAGAGGGGGAGCGAGCAGGGGAGAGCGGTGGGTTGGGGGAGGAATGACTATAGGAAGGGCTCCAATAGGATTGTAGATTGTCAGCGAACGAGGGGTGTGGGGGGTCTCCTATTATTCTTGTTGACATTAAAGCCGCAAACGGGGAAAGATTTGTGTGAACGCATAATGGAAGCAACTCTGGGAGGAGGGGAAAAAGAGCACCGAAAAAGGAAGGTTGCAGGGCGGCGTTAACGCGAAACAACGGTCAAGTTTATCGAAACAGGACCTTATGTGAGAGATAGACAGCGAACGTCGAAGAGAGGGAGGGGTGTCTCACGGGATAAGAAACGCGCACAAAACTGGCTACGAATTTCTTCCATCCAAGAGAGGAAAAGCAATCGCTGATCTATCGGGGGGGGGTTGATGGATGGAGACTGGAGAAAGAAGTAGAGCGCGAAAAGGGGAGCGAAGGATCGAAAAAAGGGGGGGGTTGGGTCTTGTGTTGACATAGGCCTCCTGGAATGTTAGGGACGTACGTAATTAAAAGAGTCAGAAATACCAGAGAGGGGAATTGGGGGGTTGTTTACAATGTGGGAAGGGGTGGAGAGAGGATGGAGGAAATCTGATAGCAGGCAAAAGCTTGAGAAGGGGCGAGAAAAATCGGAACGTGATGCACTCCTGCGTTAAAAGGGCTCGTGAGACTACGAGCCAGGGAAGACCCGGTCTGGAGGAATTACTATGGAAACAAGAGAAGCGAAGCAAAAAACGAAGGGTTTCCTGCCTAGAGTAAGTCGTCTGAGAAGGAGAAAATGACGGAAACCCTTAGGGGACTCCTGCGAGGGGGGCTTAGAAAATAACTTCCAGGTGCTGACTTGATGATATCAGATGTGCGAGACGTTTCTTAAGAGGACGAACGGGGAGAAAAAACACCAGAACCGCCAGGAGTATGGAAGAAAGTTCGGAACATTCTAGCGAGTACTGCGATACGAGGGGTGGATAAGAGGGAAGTTCGCAGGCGGGAAAAAGGAGTCTCTTGACTTAGGAAAAGTCTGGGGGAATCTCAAGACAGGGAGCTGTGGTTGCAGCTGGCGATACTAAGCCGCGATAAAAAAGAAACCACCTCAAAAGAAGGGACTTATAAGAAGAGGAAGGGTACACTCCGGAAAGTATTTACTCATTTGAGAGACGGGGAAACATCAGGGAGGGAGACAATCTTTGGGGAGGGGGCAGAAGAAAACTTTTTGTGCGCGCCCCCCATTTACAATTTTCGCGAAAGCCTACCCATTGCGGATGGTTTTGTGCAAAAGCAGCGGGTCCTTCTATCCGCTAAGGTGGATTTGTGACTATGCTTTTGGTGCCATTCATGCTGGAGTGATGTGAGGGGAGGAAGAAATCTGAGAAGGGCGAAGAAAGGTCGGCCCTCGAGGAGAAGGACACCAAGAACAGAGACTTCGGTGGCTGTGGGTTAAAGCCGCAAAGAACAAGAAGTTCAACAATGTCGATGCCGAAAGATGTTCAGAACGCTTCGGGGAGCAATGAAGGGAAGAAAGCTCGGGGAGAGGGGAAAAGGGTCCGGTGAAAAAAAGAATTCATACGAATGACCAGCGGGAAAAGTTATCCATCAGCGCACAACCTCTAAAAATAGGAGAAACCAGAGATAAAAAGGGGAGGGGCTCGACGAAGGTCGAAACAACCAGCGCATCGGAAAAACTTCGGAAAAATAGACGACACCAAGCGAGCCATTACGCGCCGAAAAAATGGGGACGGGGGACGGTACGACAGGCGAGTGCATAGTCTTCAAGAAAAGTCGACCTGGGAAATACTACCCGAGGGGTTAGGAAAAGAAGAGCTCAGCCGGAAGAACTTTTGCCGGGCAGGTTCATAGAAAAAAGGGTTTAAGTTCTGGGCCAAAATTAGCACGTGCTACTTGAGAAGGAACGCGTGACTAGGGTCATTTCTTTGGGACGGGAGAGAAAGGTGAACTAATGGGGAGGGACGTCGGCGGAAGCTTCTCTTTAGAGTGTATCCGACGTGGAAGAGCTACCGAAAAGCTCAAGCGGAAATTCTACTAAACTGAGATCATCGCTAACTCCTAATTACGAGGTCAGGAGAAAGGGAAACCAAAGAAAGGATAGTCTTGAAGGCGAATTATGGTGTTTAATCCAGCTCTGTTCATGCAGCCCATTGGAGTGGACCTGATAAGAAGACTGTCCAGCGTTGAGAAACGGGAGAGGAAATACCTAAGGGGGGGGAGGGGGCTATTTCTGGAGCGCAGGGGGTTCAATGGTGGGGTCACGAAACCATGTTCATGAGGGGGGAGCTTTTTCGAGAGAAACGTTGCCTACGGTTGGGAGAGGTAGGAGAAGTCTCGAAAGCAACACTATCTGAATGACCGGATGTAGGGTAGAGTCCGTTCTACTTGAGTGGATGCTGTTCTTCCATCAGAACCGAGAGCTAACTCTTCGCGCCTCGGGACAAGCGAGTCGACTCTATTTCGAGGAGGAGACCGAAAAGGGAAAATTGCAAAGTCGCACGTTTCAGTCCTCAAGCCGGGATAAGGGAAAAACGCCGCGTCGGCGGGGGGGGAGATTTCACGAGGGTAGAAGAAGACTGACAGCGGAAACTGCAACTCAAGCCAAAAATAGGAAACTGCCTGCCGACGGGCAGTCTCTTCACAAGAGGCCGTGTGGCATTTTCGGAAGAGGGGGTGAGAGTGGGGGACCTGTCAAGGGGGGCAAGCAAAGTGCTCTAACCAGAACCAACAACAGTTGACGACTCCAATATGTGTATGGGAGTGTGATACTAAGGGTGAACAAATACTAATACAGATAAGGAGAAAGAGGATGGCTAAGTGGGGAGAAGAGAACAGCCCCCGTGGTGGGGTACGTTCATGCTCACCGATCGGAAGGCAAATTCAAGAAGCGCAGCTGTAAAGCAGAATCTCGGAAAGGATCTAAGAGGAAAGATCGAATTCTGAGAGTGAAGCCGCCGTCTCAACGCCGCATCAGGGGACCAAGTGGGGAGAGAGACGCGCAAATCACAACACGGAGGGTCTTTTCGAAGGTAAAAAAAAAGAAAGGGGGCCCGGATGGGAAGACCATCAGGACGTAGAAGGGAGCGGCTTAATCCTCCCGAAAGACCCGATAAAGGAAAGTGTATGTCGCGACGCAGAAGTTGTTACTGAAGGGGGGGGGTATGTCACGATGAGCGGCGGAGGAAACGACACCTCCGGCAGAGGGAAGCAACAACGAGGAGATCAAAAATTAAGTGCCCCCACAAGACCAACTCAGGGATGCCAACCTCCTGCAGATCTACTACACAGATAAAAGGGGGAAAGAAGTTACGAAGGAGGAGGGAAACGGAAACGTCAATGGCGCCGTTCAACAACAAGTCCAGGAAATGAGAAAAGGCTGGGGGGCGCGTACGTCAGACCTTCGGGATGCGACGTCCAAGCTACACTAGTCCTTTTCACCGAACAGGGCTCAGGGACAACGCGAGAGGGGAGAATGGCGGGAAGATCTTTGGGAAGGACCCGTTGGAACCTTTCTAGCGGAATGTACAGGAGCACAAGACATGGTCGCAAAAAGCTTCCAAGGGGGAGGACGGGAGCTACCCATCAGGGGGTCAAAAACTGAAAGAGGGAAAAACTGCGTCAGAAAACTAAAAAAACCTGGAGAACAGAACATGGATTGTGAAGTAGGTGAAAGGAGAAAGACGCGCACACAGGTTAATGTCGAACGGGGCGACCGCGGCTTCCAGATTGGCTGTACAAATTGAAATGGTATCCGCCTAAAAAACTAAATGGATAAATAGCCGGGAGGAGGAGGGAAGGACGAATCAATACAACCAGGTCATCGGGTGGTTACACCGCCTGACGAGTCACATGCCGCCAGAGAAAAGGAACTACAAGCATCCGTGTGCGCAAGAAAAAGAGGGAGAAAAAAATGCTAGAACAGAGAGTACGATGATGGTTAAATGATCATGCACGGCACAAAGAAAGGTCTTACAGGGGGAAATAGCCTTTCGAAAAGAAAAAGTGTTCCCGCTTTACACGGGTGGATCGTCGAAACTTAAAGGTTAGAACCGAAAACCCGGAACGAAAAGCAAAAGCCTGACTCGGAGTCGCATCCCCTGATAAGGACACACTGGGGACGGGTCTGTATTTCCAAACAACGTACAAGATGCTTGGGATAGCCTCAGGATAGGAAAAGGACAACTCACATTTGGGAGTCAACAAAAATTTACCGGCAGAAAAGTAAAAAAACTGACAGAGGCAACCGAGCGGGGAAAATAAAACGGACGGTCTATTAAGTACTCGAACAACGAAGAAACTTTGGGACGCTAAGTACTAATTAAACGTACAGAAGCGACGGGATGCAGTCTAGTCGGGAGGGTGGAGAGTTCAAAGGAAGAAAGCTGGGAGATATCCGAATCACTCCTACTGGGGGCCATGAGAGCGAAGGAATGTTCAAAGAAGGGGAGAGAACTCCTCAACTTCTTCTATACAACATCTTAAGTCCGCACTCCCTTATCAACTGAAGAGTGACTTAGTGGGAATATGGACGAAAGTCGAACAAATCATCGGGAGAGAATCTGTAGTACATCAAGGAACAAAAATAATAAAACTATGGGGAAGGGGAAAGCAAGCATACTGTCGGCCGAATCAGTAAGTACTTTAATCATTTCAGTTAAAAGTTTCAATAAAGAAGTTGTGAGCGGCAAAGGTCCAAGTACCTTCTCTTAAAGTCAGAAAACGCTCCCTACTCAAGGGGGAACTTGCAGAAAAGCTGGTAGTGAGAAAACCAAGTTTCATTCACTAAGAACTCCTCCTTAGGATTTGGGAGTTACACTAAAACCCAAAACTGTATGCTCTACCTTGTACGGTCGAACGGATGGGAAAAAAAAGTCGCGAATGGAGAGAATCTTCTTGAGATCATCGCCTTAACTCGTGCTCTTGAGTAGGGGAAAGTACATGGGAATAAAAGCTCTGAAAGGAATAGATAAAGAAGGATTTCCGAATCTTCAGTCAACAGAGAGACCGCTGCATAGCGAGATGAGCCCTGCGAAGAATCCTAAACCTTAGGCAAGCCGGAACAAGGTCGCTTGGGAAAAGGCGTTTTGGTAAAAAAAAAACGGGAAGGCCAAGCTGCTTCTTCGGACTGGATCCCGCGTGTCCCCTTTTTAGGACGAACAGCGTATCATAAAGTTTGACGTAATGAAAACCTCGCAATTAAAACAAGGGTCATAGGCACACCCTGGTACAGGAAGGCTCTTTAACAGGATAGTGATTGAACTTTGAACGAGGAAGGAGAACTGGGTAGCTGGTTATTGCTCTCTTATCAATAAGAGTCTGGTTGTCCGGAACGCGTCTTCTTCGTCGAGACCGCCGCAAGTCTGGCTCAAGAGCGCTGGGGGGAAAAGGTGCATAAAGGATGCAAAGTCAACGATTCATCACCTGCTCTATGCTTTGAAAGGAGGAAGTACTGATTGGTGACATACTGCTAGGAGGGGGTCGTAGAGAAGGGAAGCAGAATAAATGATCGAACGGGCCACCAGTCAAAAAGAAATGATTCTCCGCCTCTTTGTAAGGACAAAATGTGGAAGCAGACACGTACAATCCGAATGGTGCCTGAGGATGGCACAACTCCTTCGGAAAGAACTTAATTTCTTAAGCAAAATTTCAGCACAGGTCGACAAAGCAAGAGTACGGATTGGGTCTTTAAGGGAACTCGGTTGCCGTCGCTTGGATGGGGGTAGTTCCATTTGTGCCCTATCCGTTACCCTGGAGGGTTCCTTTTACCCTAGAATCGTGTAGGGCGGGGCCGAGAACGAACATTTTCGGAAGGGGATAACGGGGAGGAGGAGATCCGTCGGGAGGCGGGGGACTTGTGGGGACACGTAAACGAGCGAACATCCTTAGAGTCAGGGGCCAAACCAACCTGCGTGGAAAGTTCTTATTGACAGGGGAACGGGGCGAGTAGCTTACTTATTTCGAAGAAATTCATCGACCAGAAGCGAACTCGCCGTTCTACGAAGTGGGCTCCCGATCCAGGAGTGTTAAGTAGGTATATGGGGAAATCTTTTCTCCGCAGTAAGGGGAGGAAGCGCAAGGGGAGAGGTGGGGTTGGTATTAAAAAAAACGAATCGCCCTCGTTCCAATGGGTGTTTCGGGGGGTACCAATTCATCTGACCAGCCAAATTCTGAAAAACGAGGGGAAAAAGCCAAGACAGGGGGGCCGAATCGGAAGAAAAAGTGTGGGCCAAATTAACCCCTTCATGGCGGGGGAAACTAATTCTGGAGTCAAAACAGGCTGGGAAGGAATTCCTGGACCTTGATTCGACGGGCGGGGCACCGGAACCGGGAAGGCTTTTCCGACATAGGGTACCCTCGGTTGGGGCAGCTTCATCAATCGGGGGAGAGAACGTGTCGGAATTACCATCTCCCTCCACCGTCTGGAAAAAAAACGAGAAGGAGAAGGACTCTAAAAACACTGCGGACTGAGGGGTAGCGGCTGAAAAGTAAGGACACTGGGCGGCCGGCTTCACTCCTCAGGGGCTCTTGCACAGAAAAAGACTCTTTCTGAACGTTGATCTTCCAATCGAGATGAGTAGGCCTAAAGGAGAGGGGGAAAACCGATTGCCAACGGAAAGGGAAGGGAATTCGCTAAGATTGTTGATCCCGTAGGGTGGAGGGGTTTTTCACTTCAGTAGATAAACATTTTGCTCCGAGGGGTTTTTTCGACCACTTGGCCTCTGATTAGGGGGGGGGAAGGCCCAGACCAAAAAAACGAGGCCCTACCCAGTAGATGAGTCTTCGGAAGTACCCTTTATGATGCGAAGCTTGTCGTCCCGGACTTCACAGGAAACGAACAGCTACGTCGATGGACGGTCACTGACGCATATCATTTTTTTAGGGGGGCGCTCGGGCTGAGAGAAGATGACAACTGTGAGAGGCAGCAGGGCCAAAGGCGAAAGTGAGAAATCTCGCAAAGCGCGGGACTCAATGCTTTACCAACTTGTCCGATACGTTAAAAGGCGGTAACCTAGGTCGCGGGATACTTTCTGAATCAATTTTCGGGAAATCTCGTCATAAAGGAAGGGTAAAACACGGTTGAGAGGGGAATCTTGAGCCAGGCGAAAAGAGTGGCTACGCACGATTCTTCTTGGACACAATTAGTACCAAAAACTCTTATTTACTACAAATCTTGTTCTTCTCGACCAGTAGAGGGGGGGGGGTGGTCCGGGTTGAAGCGCATGACCTTGCAAAGTGAGGGTAAACGCTCACCGGGGTAAGAAAAATATTCAAAACCCTGACGGAAGCGCCTTCACGGGGGGTGGGTTTTGGGGGGAAAGGGAGCAGAAGAGGGCGGGTGGAATTGAGAGTAGGCAGGCTTCTTTGAAGACGCACACTATACCGGTAAAAAAAAAGGAAGACCCCTAAACTTCCCCGAACCCAGAATTTGAACTAAAGTTAAGGGGGGGGGAGAACGTGATGAGACTGCAGATGTCTAAAGGGATCGCCGCCATCTGGGCAACCGAGAGGGGGAAGGAGGACACCCTCATATTATAAAGAACGAGAAATAAACCTCTAGAACTAGCCGCCGACTACCTTAACCGGGGGGACCGATCTCCCCTTTTAAGAGGTCTTCTGGTGGGGGGGGGGGGGGGGGGGGTGGGTGGTGGGTGTGTGTGTTTTGGTGTTTTGCGGTAATTGAGAAACGCGGAAAAAAAGAACAACGGGCAAAAGAAAGCTCAACCCAAGAAGTCCCCTTGTAAGCACCAAATGGTATCATCACACTTCACTCAGCACTAAGTGGAACTTCATGACAGGTCATTTCGTTTCTGCGAGGATGGACACGTCTTCAGAAAAGGTGGTACAAGAAATGTTTGGGGATGCTGCACTATCGGAGTAAGAAAAAGCTGAAGTAAAAAGAGAGGGGGGGTGAAGCTTGAGCAGACGCGTCCCTCTCGAAGTCGTCACTCTAGTACAGATATTCTGGGGGGAAGGTCTTGATCTTACGGGCAGAAAAAGCCGATCGAAGGGGGAAGGAAGCCAACTCGCAAAAGAAACCAAAGCAAACCTCCTTCGCACCGTCGAACGGGAACGCAGGCAAAACGTTCGTGAACAGGCGCGAGGTATTAGAAGGAGACCATAGAGAGGGTGTGGGGGGGAAAGAAAGGAACCGTTTCGAAAGAAGATCCGCTTCAAGGGAGGAAAGGGGAGCCAAAGGCGGGCTTACCCAATCTTGGAATGCCTGCACTCAGTAGAAAAGCTGCCAGCCGCCAGAGGTTACCCACTCTATTCGCTCGCGGTCCCACGGAAACCAAGAGCGAAAATGACGGCGAAGAGAGGTGAGCTGCCCAAGCGGTTCTCGCGGCAGAGCGCCGCCGGGACTATGTTCTACCTTTCGAAAACCAGTTCCGACAGGAGGGGAGGCAGAGACGGGTATAGACTATCTTCTTTTACGGGGGGCGAGAGAGCACGGAGACGAGGCATGCGTTTATAAAAAAGATTTCACGGTGGAATAAGGAAAAAACGGTTCAAGGATTTGCCGTTGGGTCATGCGGCAAGACGCGCACTAATCAATGGCTAGGGTAACAATACATATACGCACCGGGGGGGGAGGTTAAAAAAGCAAAAAAAGGCTCGCATCTCAGGGCGTTATGAGAAAAGGGCCTACTTATCCTGAGACGAGGCTCACAATTCTCAAATAAATCATCCAAAACACGTAAGACCCCTAAGAAGTCAAGATCAAAGGTGCCGGGAAGACGCTGACAAAGGGGAAAAAAGGAGACGCATGGGGGCGGGCGACGCGCATTTCGAAGAACAAAACCCGAGAGGTGCTTCGCGCAAGAATCACTGAAAGAAAATTTGCGCCTCAAATTACACGAGAAGGGGTAAAAATAGGGACCCGGAAACATGGCGCGAAAAGTTCAGACCGCAGCGGGGCGGCAGGTGCTTAAACGAAGCTTCTAACCCGCTGCAAACGCCCACAAGCGTCGGGCTAACGGAGTTCGAAAACTGATAATCAAAACTGTGAAGAGGACTAAAACCGCGCAGCACTGGTGCAAGACTAGAGAGGCCGCTTCTCCGCCGCGTGCGTACTACAGGAGTGGAACAAGAAACACGCGACACGAGAAGGCGTATTGAAATTTGAGGGGCCAGTTCGGGAAAAGAAACACGGCTCACTCAAGCGAGCAAAATCAAACGGCAAAGGACGGCTCAGCGGGCCTCCTCCTCGCCACAGGGCATTGGTTCCAAGAATCTCGTTTTCCAAAGAAGAAACGCCAAACTCTCCCCAGGAAAGTGGTACTCTTACGCAGAAGAGACCTGTCCGGGCGCGGGGGGGAGGAAAAGGAATCTTAGCTAAAAATCGTCAACAGGAAAAAAACTCACCGTCGGAAAAAGTAGTCAGAACCGCGCAGTCACTGAAAAGAGTGAGCAAGTGAAAAAACTTCCTAGGGTGAGTAAAAAACGGAGACAACTGTGCATAGTCAAAAACTCAAATCGCAAAAGGGGAAAATTGTCCCCACAAGTCCGACAGACGTATTCTTTCCGATTTCAGAAAAAAGGGGGGTGAAAAGTTAGAACTTAAAAAAAATGGTCAAAGGAGGAACTAACGTGACAATTGAAGACCCAAAACCCCGTCCTTCTCTCTGGTCGAAAAATTAGCTGCTAGATCAAGGAAGAAAGAGATAAGAGATGAGGGCTCTTGTCGATCGGTGAGGGAAGAAAAGGAAGGGGAAAATTCGAAATGGGGGCAAACACCGGGATCGCCCGCAAAAACCGACGGGAACGGCTCCCAAGTGCTCAAATACGAAGCCATTTTGGTTTGGGGACTAGATCGGACGCCCGTCCGCAAATGAGGGCAAGGAGGGAGTGAAGAGGGGAGTTCTAAGGAAAGGGGGCCTAAAGCTATGGACGAGAAAAAACAGCGTACCGCCCGGAGTCATGCAGCAGTCGCACTACGGCCCTTTATAGAGACTAAACAAATCAGCCCTGTGGCGCTTCAAAGAGCATCGAAATCTAAAAAAATCAAACGCCGCTAACCAGACTTACGTCTTGGACTTTATATTGGGAAAGAAGGACAGAACTGGGGGAGACAGGGAGAAAATGCGATAGTGCTTGGTAGAGAATACGCAGTGAGCGGGGGACACATCCTAGCGTTCGAACGGCGCAACTTACTCAGGGGGCGAAAGGGGGAAAGGCGAGGTGAGTAAAAGAGATGGTGGGAGGGGTACGGTAAGGAAAAAGCGAAAGCCCTGAGTGCGTGGAGGGGGTCTTCCAAGAAAGACGAACACCAAAAACAAAAAACCACATGAGCGTGAATAATGATGTTGGTAAAAGTTAGCAGAACGCGGGG
>Ga0179593_1279447_pt1 | contig 16856 bp, 26 predicted proteins | sample CZODoug2_1_08_16_FD_185931 | JGI IMG/M metagenome (GOLD analysis project Ga0179593, IMG submission 185931) | Vadose zone soil fungal communities from Angelo Coast Range Reserve, California, USA - CZODoug2_1_08_16fungal (PacBio error correction) | ecosystem: Environmental > Terrestrial > Soil >...
CGTGGAAAGGTCATCGAAGAGAGAAAAAGAGAGGGATGGGTGGATGAGAGCAAATGAATCTATACGGGTTCGACTACATTGGAGTGCGGACTTTCCAGTCCGGTGGAAAGTTAGAGGGGATGGCAGGAGAAGTTAACAGATTGGAAGTTTATCATGTACACCGATGGGAGGAACATTCTGGGGGAGAGGCACACTCCTGGAATAGAGAGTAAAACCTGTTCAGACCCCGAAGAAAGTAGTATGGGGGAAAAAATCGGCCGACAGAGAGTCACAGCTCGAGAGCTATCCCGAAAAATGCAATAGAGAAAGGGTCACGGGGGGGGTTGGAAGCCTTAAAGTTCGGTTCTTTCAAGACGAATTGAAGGAAAGAAACACCCCGAAGAACTTTGACACACGTAGTCGGAAACGAGTGAGGGAGGGAGGGTAAAAAAGAATGGATTGAATGAAAGGGGAAAATCATCGCTGAATAAGAAAGGCCCGAGTAACAGGCAACAGGAACAATTGGGTCTTACGGAACAATGGGGAAAAGAATCACTGCGATAGATGGCGTCAGCGTCGCAGGAGAGATGTACAAGGTGGGGGGTTCCCAATCAGCTTTGTTCTTGGTAGGGCTCGTCACAGGGAAATGTGCAGGATAAAGTAGAATAAAAAGCCAAACCGTCGGCGCAGGGGAGGGGCCAACGGAAAGTTGAATCAGGGCTTTGGAACGAGCGACATCAGAGAAACCTGTGGGGACTTATGCCCGGCTGGCAAGGATCAGTGAGGTTTCAGCGCACTGGGACACATGACAATAAGGAGTTAGTTGGGCATCCGAAGCAAGTCCTAAGCCTTGGGGTGACACGGACGAAGACCAAAAGACCCTTGAAGTGCGGGTTGGTATGGTACACAGATGGAAAGAGAGAGCGTGCGGGGAGCTTCCTCACGCAGGGGGTGGAGGCCAATGGGCAGTTGGGAGAGGGGGACGGCCTCTTGCCCCGGAAAAAGGATAGGCCCCCGGGAGGCGCTGTCCCATTGGCTCCTAATTCTGGAAATATTGGCTCCCGGAAGTTGGAAAAAACGGAAAAGTCCGTTCTTTTATCGAAAGTCTTTGCCGCAAGATTGCTCCAAGGGGGACGAAGGGGGAAATCATGGAGGTTTAAAGTGACATGACTAATATGGGGCTTCCTGACCAGGTCCTTTCTTTCGCAAAACTCCACTTGGGGGGTGGGAAGTGTCAGCAAGACTCCGCCAGTGGCCTCCCAGGGAAAGGAAATGACAAGAAAGAAAAAGAACCGTCAGAGGGGATTTGGGAGGGGGCATACAGGAAAGGAACTAGGGTTTCTGTATCGAGCATTCAACCTTGTACTGTAGCGCTAGTATGGGCAGAGCTGAACAGGAACTTTCTCGTACTGAGTTTTTCAGGGTCGCATAAAGTGTTCTTCTTTTAGGGTATGCGCTTGTTAGTTTTTTCACTTAGACAGGGGGGAAAATCCTGGTTCTCAAAGGTAGTCGTGACTAAAGCTACAAAAAAGTATAAGAAAAGGCGGGAAATGTATAATCAAGGTTGGGGGGTAACCCCCTGTGGTAGAGTAAGAAAGAGAAAAACACGATTGATTCCGATAAAGACAAAAAATAACAATCAAAGTCACACTAAAACGCTCCCCGAAAGGTCATGAACATCTGTCAGTGATAGGGACCAAGAAAACGGGTTAGGATGTCTAGAACGTTCGTCTAAAAGGGAGAAAAAGAAAGTTCAATTTTTATGGCTGTGTGCGGGGCCGAAAAATAAAAGAACGGTTGGAGATCTCGGAAGGGGGTGCTGGAAGGAGGGGTTGGTGGCTGGAAGGGGAAGGAGGGGAAGTTTTCATTGTTGGAGGGGGGGACCAACAGTTTACGATACGAGTGGGCGCAAAAGGCGAACAGGAAAGAAACTGGGAGGGGTAGCTTACGGGTTTCTGTGTGAGGCCTTCAGAAGGAAAGCAACACTGCTTGCAGGGGCAAAATATAGGGTGTATTCCACTACAGAGGGTTCAAAGGGAGAGGATTGGGGAGGGCACACGGGAGAAGATTATTCTCTGGGAAATTCCAGAGGAAGGAAGGGAAACGGTATAAAACAAGCAGGGTACTTAAGCATTTGACATTCGGGATGGGGGAAAAAAGAGGGGAGATGTTTCAGCCTGCACGCCTAGCTTATCAAAACCAGCATATTTTAGTCTGCGATTTCTAAAGTAACTGGACCGCATTGTAGAGTTATGGGCAAAAAAAATGTGTATTTTTTGCATTTCAAGAGGGACAAGAAGAGGCTGGTTCAGACCAGAAAGAAAAAAGTTATCAGGTTCGGATAGGGACGGTATCTAAAGAAAACACAACAAAGGGGAGGGAGAGGAGAGAGACGCAATTCCTCACATGATACTTTGGGACCAATTGAAGTGGGTCACTGTTTTCACTGTGAACCATGAAGGCTGACATACAGGGGAGACAGAGAGGGAAAAGGGAAGGAGACAAAACAGAAGACAGATCTTGTTGGTTTAGAAAGGGCTATTTTTGTGACTGGATCACAAAAAAGCAAAGTAAGACAAGCGGGGACTAAAGGAAGAAGTGGACTCAACGGTGGGGGAAGCAAAGGCAAAAAGGTAAGGGAACTAAGTTCAATCGCAGATCATGGGTCATGTGCACGCACTAGAAGGCGTGAAATACAGCTCTGCGCGAACACCAAGATGAAGCAGGACCCAAGCCAGAAGGTTGCAGATCTGACTCCACGGGGAGCCGCAAGGCGGCGAAAAAAACATGCGAAGGCAACAAGAACCAAGTCGTTCAAAAGGGGGAATTGCAAGCCGATCGGAAAAAAATGGGGTGCTACACCAGAACAAAAAAAAAGAAAAGAAAAGTGTCGGGAAAGAAGAAAACACAAAAGAAGAACGCCGAAAATTGCACGGATAGAGATCCAACGCTTTATGAAGGAAAAAAATAAATTGGGGGGAGTCCCCCAGAAAAGGCATGTTTTCTTTTGACTGGAGGGAATCAGGGTAGCACTTGCTCTTCAAAATGCTGCCACGAAAGCGCGGTGAAAGTGGGAGGGGGAGTATATACGTGGGGGGTGGGGAAATTGGAAAGGTCTCCTCCTTGGGAGGAATCAGATAAGATGGTGTTTGTACTCTACACAGAAGGCCCATAAATATGCTCTAATTCAAAGAGAGTTTCCTTGAAGGTGAAGCAAAACGAACAGACGAAGTGACCAGCCCATGAGATCCACTGAGAGAAAACCGAAAAATGCGAAACACTCCTAACCATCGACCGGAAAGTTAACTGAAGGAGAAAAAGAAGTAGCTCCAACAAAAAAGAGAGAACATATAGAAGCACGACGAGAAAATGGGAACCAGCCTCATCAAAAAGACACCTTAGGCAAAAAAATTTTGCATGACAGGTTTGCCTCAGTATGAAAAAGGGGGAAAAAGGGGAATGGGGAGGGAAATACAATGAGAGCGTTGGGGGGAAAGAAGGAGCGTGAAGAACATCAAGAGTAGGATCAAATGAACGTCAAAGAGCGAGAAAGAGGAGAAAGGTGTGGCAGGGAGAACTTTCGGGTAAGGAAGACTGGGTAAAATAACAACGGATACGACTGGGAAAGGGGCAACGCACTGGAAACCCCGAGGAAGAACTTCACATAATTTGGAGAAAGGGTCGAACAGGGAAATAAATATCAGGGTTCGGAAAAGGTTGGAAAGAAGGAAGGAACAAAGGATCAAATCATGATAACAGGTGGAAAACTCGAATCGTAAGGATAGACGGAGCGCGCGTGGAAAAAGAAGGGAAAAAAACCTGTGAAATTTATCGGTCCCACAAGCCACGAAAAAGTGGTTCCTGGATGGAAGTGGACAGTCAGTTTCCTTTGAAACAGTGTGCTTGCGGGGTATGGAAAAAACAGCTCTGGGGGGGAGGGTGTCAAGAGCCTTTCTTTCCCAGAAAAGAGTTAAATAGGGGGGGGAGGAAAAAAACACGAGGGTGGTATCGGGACTGGAACGAGCGACCACGGTCCGGAGGGAAGCGTCTCGGGGGGGGGGGGGGGAGCGGTGTCGTGTATAGTCCTTAAAGGGGAAGGAAAAGCCATAAAACGCTTAACAGGAATAAAACCAAGAAGGAAAAAAACGCATGCTCGATAGAATCAAAATCTAATTGAGTTACGTTGAAGTTGCCGCAAGTTCTCTGTGATGTTGAAATCTGAGTTGCAGACGCATGATGAAAAAAGACTAAGTCCATCCTTATGGTGAAAAACCGTGTTTCCGAAAGTTTAAGGGGAAATTGGTCTCTCTTCGGTATGCGGCAGGCAAATAAGGGAAGGGAGAAAGTACCTACGCAAAGTGAAAACTGGAGAGATGCGGCCAAAGCGGGAGGCCTAAAAGGGGCTCGAAACGAAAACACCATACTAAGTTATCTGGGAGGGATATCTCTTAATCAAGGAAGGAGCAATGGAGGGGAAAGTGTGTCAGGCGAAAAAAGGAATTACCGGAAAAGAAGAGGGGAAAAGGAGGACTAAATGCAGGAACCGATTCCTCATTAGGGGTTCCAAGGAAAGATCGGCCGACTGTTGTGCACTTAGGAGAAAAGGGGGAAAGAGAGAATTATCAAATCAAAAGGGGGCCTATAGCCCGGAATACCGGGAATACGGAAAGTCTCAAAACATGAGTGGACATGGGGTTAGGCCTGGGAAGATCTGGAAGCCCATCATTGAGTCTCGAAAAAAAGCGCCTTAACCTATTGGAACCAAGGACAGACGGGTGTGGATGACCAAAGGTTAATACAGGGGGAAGTAGTAACGACCTGTTCGAAAAGCTCTTAGAATGCGTTCGGAAAAGTCTGGATGCCTCCTTAAGAGGGTAAAAATTCAATCCTCAGGTTGGTCGGGAGTGGAGGGATCAAAAAGGACATCGCGGGAGAGAGTCCAAAATTGGAAAAGGAGGGGACGGGAAGAACACGGGGAGACCATCTGAAAGGTGGTCGAAAAAACAACACACAGAGAGGAAAGAGATCAAATAAACAGAGAGATGTCCCCGCGATGATAAAAAAGGGAAAAAATGGCCAGGTGTGGTAGAGAGCGTCATCTAAAAGAAGGATTACCTCCCGAAAAACGATTGTCCGCTGAATTGCAAGAGAAGTATCCAGAGAAGCGAAAGAAAGCATGCTACGAGCTGGGGGGCTTAATGTGTACATCCAGACGGAGCAGGAATTAACCCTGGTGTTGTGTAGGGAGACGAAACAAAGAAACGAAGTAAAGGGGGAAAAGAGGGTATGATCAAAGGTTAGTCTCGTGGGGAAGAGAGCCGTGCAGGATGGGACGGTGACAAATGTGTGGGATGAAAAGGACGATGTGTCCACTTAAATCTGTGAATGACATATGAAGTCAAAAAAAAGGGTGCAGTAAAGAGACTGACTAGGAAAAGGAGGGGATGAAAGTTCTCGGAGGATAGAAAATGCGATACAAAAAGAATTAAAAACCGTAGGCGGTCGTTCAAAAGGAGAAATATTAGTCCTAAGTAGAGGCTGTATATCAAAAGGGAAAAGAAAATTCAGCAACACTGGTTCACAACAGTATAAATTCATACCCTGGAACAAAAAAAAGGGGGGGGGAGGGGTACAAAACGAGTGGTGGGAGGATAATGGCACACTTGAGGCCTAGAGGAGGGCTGCCAACTCCTGAGGAAAGACCAAAAAAATCTGTCCTACAGGGAACAGGCGAGATAGGCGTCGTTGAGATCTCCTCTGGAGAGTATCCAAGAATTGCACAATAGAGACGTTATAATTAAGGAGGAGGGTAGGAACCATATTAACAGACTCATGGACAAAGGGTAGAGAAAAACGAAGGAGCTTTCCACGTCCAAACTTCGGAAACAAGTGTCAGGGGGGGAGCAAAAAAAACAGAGGAGGTAAGAGAGGATGGCGAACACTCCGATTTTACCCATTCGACAATAATAAGAGACTTGCGGAAACTGGGGGTGCTAAGGAAGAAGTCAGGTAGGTACCGCTTTAATCCGGAAGGAGGTTGAGGGGCAACTTAAGGGTGGTGGGGGGGGGAAAAAAGAGAAGTCCCTGAAATAAGACCGTTGTTGACGGTAAACTTTTGCTCTCAAACTAGGGGGGGCTATAACATAGAATAGAAGCACAGCAAAAAAGAAGAGGGGAGATGGAGGGGGGCAGACGAAAAACAACATGGGGAGGGGCGAGTCTGGGGCTGTCAAGTTTATGTAGGGAGAGAGAGGTGGCGTGGGTGCATGATCAAAGAGGCTGTGGTCGGGGATCCTCAAAGGGGAGAGGTTAACGGAATTGGAAAAGAAAAAAAGGAAGGAACTTACAGAAGAGGGGGGCTCTTCAAGGATTTCCTTCTCAGGTGGTTCGGGGAAAAAACCCAAAAAAGCGTAACTCCAGCAAGAAAAAGACTGCTTGACGGGATGGGGCATGACAGACGTGGGACAAGAAAACAAAGAGAGTTGGACAAATAAACCAGGAGATAATATGTTCCCACTTCAAAGGAGCATCTAAGAACCTTATAGCGTTTTAACGTTGATGGAGGGATGAAAGGGAAATCGGGGGGGGGAGAAAACCAGAAAAAAGCGCACGGGAGAGACCAGGGTGGGAAAAAAGAATAAACTTAGAATTGGTGCTCATTTAGGGTAGAGGACGCAGTGCTGAACGACATTTAATGTCTAGAAAGGGTGGAAGCAGCCGTAGGGGGGAAAGAAAGAAAAAGGAGGCATTAAAGGGTGAGGGATAGGGACGAAACAAAGCAAGAGATGGTAAGAAAACGATGCAGGGAAGGAAGGGAATATAAGGAATTCTACATAGGACAAATGGGGTTAGGAACAAGAGACCGAGGGGAGTTAGGGGTGGCATAAGGGGGGTTGGAGAACGGAATGGCCACAAAACAATTGGGGGAAACAGTGGGCGATCCGTCGTAGTTTCTGGGAAAAAGAAAGCCAAAGAAGATGGACAGGCCGGCTCAACCACGAAGGAGGCTCCACTGAAAAGGGATGGGCGCATTTGCTAAGGGGCTCTTGGACGTGTCAAAGAATGAGAACACTGTCATGTGAAGGGGACAACATCAACATTAACGATAGCAAGAAAACGAGAGAAAAAATTGTGTGAGGTGTCCAGACAGAAAAAAACGTAGTCGGAGGACATAAACCTTCACTTATAAAAAAGAAGAGACCGGCGGGATGCATGGGGAAGGGAGTGGGGCAGAGTTTTGGACTGTCGGAGGGGATCGTCCAACTTGGCCACAGGGGGGGGAAGGGAAATCCTGGGAAAGCGAAGATGGGCGATGTTCGGCAAGGCTGGGACCGGTGCTATCTTGACAGACAGACTAGACAAAGTGAGATTGGAGAGACTAGTCGTATTGTATGGGGTACGTAGCAGGGGAAAGGGAAAGACAAAATTGGCAAACTAACGGAAGTAGGTTGACCTTGAGTAGAAAAGACCAAATAAAATTCTCATCTAGAGGGGAAGGAGAAAAGGTAACTTCCGAAAAAACATGGGAAGGCAGTGGAAGAAAAAAACGAAAATCGTGCTTCAGGTAAAAGTAATAAAGACCAGAGGGGATAAACGAAGGACAGCACAAAAGGAGATTATAAAGAGACACAGTCAACAAAAAAGAAGAAGCCGCAGGAAGGTAATGTAAAAAGCAGATCAATCACAAGACGAGGAGTGGAAAAAGCAGAAAAACGGAGGGATAGTTATGACCAAATCGTTAGCATCAACGGAGAGAACAGAGAGAGTTCTTATGGTGGGAAAAAGCCAAATTAAATGGAAGGGGCGTATGGTGCGTAAGCACGAGGGGCAAACGGGAAGACTAGAGTTATAAAGCTCGTGAAAAAGTACTTGCTGGGGGGCTGATTGTTGATGTAAGGAAGAGTTCTTTGCCCACAATTAAGAGTAGGGGGAGAGCAAAGTGTGACTGGGTTAGGCCAAGAATTCCGAGAAAAAGTGCTAGGGGACGAGAGACGGCACCTCAAATGAATGGCAAGCATGGGGGTTGCAAGGGGGGTTTTGGTCATTTAAAAGAGGGGGAGGAGGCAAAGTAGGCTTTAAAAGGGAGAGAACTTTGTAGGAGCGGGCATGCTGGGCAGTGGGGTAAAAAAAAAAGGGCAATAGGAGTTGTTGGATGACAAAGATCAAAAGAAAGGGGGAGCCTGGGGGTTAGGTGGGGGCACACTTGGCCCGCCTAACGTGAATCAAAAAATACATAAATCGAAAGGGGAAGTAAAAGGATTTATTAGAGGAACTAAGGTCACAGGGGGGGGAAGTTGAGACGGGATAAAAAAACAAGCGAGAGGAAGTGGCACTTGCAAATAATTTCACTAGGCAGCGACAAGACTCTATGTGATGCAAAGTAGATGAGGAATGCCAGGAAGGGGAGTCTGGGAAGGGAAAAAAATGGAAGACACAAAAAGATAAAAAAAGAACTTAGCGAGGAAAAGGGGGGGACCACGCAGAAAAAAAGGCGGATGCCCGAAGAGGAAACGGTCAGGGCAAGAGGGCAAGACCAAAAAAAAACAATACGCACTATGCTAACACAACCAATCATCTTACTATCAAAACAAAGTTTCTAAAATCCCAAAAAAATACCAACAAATCACTAGGGGAAACGAGAAAATCCAACCCTATTATGTAAAAAAAAAAATAGAAAAAAAAAAAATAGAGGACATCACACAGATAAAAAAAGGAAAATTGACACACACACAAAAAAAAAAAAAAAAAATACAGAAACAAAAACAAAAAAAGGTCATATCCAAAAAAAATCCAATAAATAATTACCAACAACACTAAGGTCCATTAAAAAACAAATCACAGATAAAATACATACAAACAAACAAAAAAAACGGGAGGGGAAACCCATATTACTCAAACACACTTAGACGAAAACAAGGAGACTGAAATTTTCAAAAAAAAAATTACAATGTCGAATACAACCATGACAAAGCAAAATAGAGTAACCTAAAGGGGAGTTACCAGAAGAAACTATCAGACACAATAACAACCAACGGGGTTACCATACACAAAGACATACACAAGCAAGGGACCGTTACTAACGTCATACGGGACACCACAAGGAGGGGATGGTGGGTGAGGTTGAAACAGCTAGGGCGGGGATCTGAGGAAGAAAAGTCCAGCAATAGAGGAAGGCGGGCAAGAAGTCATAACTCGGCGATAGGATGTGCAGGGGGAGCGGGGTCTGAGGGAGAGAAACGAAACGGGTCGGGCTTATAGGGTGGGGATAAATGGTACCGGTAGACAAGAAACCGGGAAAAGGTAAGCATACTAGCTTATCAAGGGAAAACTCCCGGAAGTAACCTAAGTGGAGGGAATTTGGGAACGGAAAAAATGGGGCTCAGGCAAAGATATAAATGTTAAAAAACGGGTGGAGCCGTCCAGGGGTGGCCAGAAAAAATAAGGAATCAAATGACACAAAGCGAAAATTATGAGAAAACGATAGGGATGCCATAAAAAAAAAAAATACAGGTGCTATCTCGTGAATAACGACGAGGAAGACAGAGTCCGAGGGCAATAAAAGCAGGAGGCCCGAAATAGGAAAGGTAGAACCACGGGGCAGAATGAAGTTAATTAAGGGGGAGCGCTGCGAAGTGACAGGCGCATCTAGTATAAAGAAAGAAGGAAGGGGTAGGCGACCAGGTACATAACCAGCAAAATAATCAAGAAACAAAGACAGGACAGGAAAGGGAGGTTCGTGGAAGAAACGAAAACAAAGGGCCAACACATAGATTGGTAGAATATGGCCGGGGCAAATCGCAAGGAACAACGACATTTAGGTGGGGGTGAATTTAGCGGACAACAAAAAGGAGACCGGAAAAGAATGTCTTTTTGCTGGGGGGTCAAGAGATTTTAGGCGAGGCCCTAGGGTGGGGGCGGTCGAAGTGCATCTTAAGAAAAGAAGGCTAATCAAAGGATACGGAACGCAAATGTGACTGAGGGTAAATTTACGGTTACGATTGTGTTGTGACATGGACTTGTAATCATGAAAGGAGGGTCCAAATGGGGTAGGATCCGAATGATTACAAGAAGATACAAGGTGTAGAGAAAAGGAAGATTCGAGGGGAGCAAGTGACCGCAAGAGGGGTGGGATGAAACGGCCTAAAAATGAGTCAGTCTGAAGGAAGACATATTAAAGCCGTATGTCCTTGGTCAGGGGAGTAGAAAGATACGAAGTGATCGCGCAAGGTACCTTAGACGAAAAACAATAACAAAAAAAAAAGTACGAAAACGAAGAAGCGAACAGAGAGGAAAGAGGAATGTCCTGTAAGAGCGAAGGAAGATGGGAGCGTCCAGAATTTTACTATAAAAAAACAGGCCAACCTGGAGCCACTAGGAAAACAGCCTCATCCCATTCTCAGGGAGAGTAGGTTTGGCAGGGGACTGTGTCGCATGTAAAATGAGGGTGACAAATACATATAGAGACGAAAGGGGGAAGGGGATTGCTGAAAAACACCGGAAAAATAAAAAAGGGGGGAGAAGGGAAAAAAGGATTGAAAGAAAAAACAAAAAGAAAAATAGAGTGAATAAGAGTCATTAAGGCTCTCAAAGAGCTAGAAGACACTATGGCAGAGAGAGAACTGAGGGTCAATTGGTAAAAAAAGCAAAGATAGGAAGGAAGATAACACTGTCAGAGAAGAAATCCAACGAGCTAGGGATAAGGGAAGGGAGAAGTGAGGAGGTCAAAGGGCAATTAAATAAGACTGAGAGAAGGCCCGCAAACCAAAAGGAGCCGAAGAAAGCCGAGAATGGAGACGAAAGAGCATGGAGCAAGGAATTAGCAATGATTAATAGTAGGGAGGAGAACAGGAACGTCAACAGTGACGAAAAGGCACGAAAATACTGCACTACTAATCCCAAGAAAACTACGAAGGTGCAAGAGCACCGTAGAGGACGAAATTTGCGGTCTTTTGATAGGAGGAACCGGGAAAGAAAAAGGAGGAGGAAACTCATGGGAGAAAGAAGTGAACAAAGTAAGAGGCTTCCAAAATACCACTAAGGTGCGTGACACGGACAGAGGGTAATTTAAAGCCCTAAGAGGTTAGAGGTCAATGGAATGTGTAATCACAGAGAAGGATAGTGGTTCGTGGTGGGGGAGCCCAATAAAAAGAAAGACCGGCTAGGAGGGGTTGCAGAATATGGGGAGAAAAGATGAGAAAAAGACACATGAGTGGGGATCAAGTAACACTGGGCGGGAAAAGGGTTCAAAGGAAAGTACAGAGGCAGAGAGCAGCAACACAGGGAAGGGAATCTACTGTCAAACTGAAAAAGGGAATTGAGGAAAAAGGACGGGACAAGGCGGATCGTGACAGTTCGATAGAAGGACAAAAAAAAACTCAGGTATGGTCTACATTGTGGGGAGGTAAAAAAAAGTCCAGAATCGTTGGAAGGCTTTGAAGTATAAAAGAGGGAAGATTAGAAGAAGTCAAATTTTCACCGACAAAGAGGGTCAGTGAAAAAGAAATGGAAACTTCAAACCTGCTAAAGTGTAAGGGTAAAGAAAAGAGGATGGAAAATGGAAGAGGCAACCATGAGACAAAGGGTATGAAAAAGCGTAGGACAACATACTATGGGGAGAGGAATGGGTAATAAAGGGCGAGATAATAGAAATAGAAGTTCTCTGTGTATTGTTAAGGAGGGGAGAAGGTTAAAATCAGGAGGGACTTCGGGAGGGAAGGGATGATGGGATAAATACATCCGTAGTACACCGATATTTACGAAAACACCTAACAGAAAACTTTTCAGACGAGGAAGGTACGACTCTTAACGGAGGCAAGGAGTGTAAAAAAGGAAGATGGAACAGTAGTAGAAAGAATATGGAAGATGAAGAAAGTTGATACAAGAGACTAAGCAAAGCTAGGAAGGAAGACCTAACGGAAGTGAGTAAAGAATCAATATCTACGAGGGGTAAACACCCCCAAAGATAACTACATATTATGCGTGGTAAATTAGAGATACAACTTAATCAATGGGCTGAAGGGAGAAAAGAAGGAGTTCAGAGATGAGAGGGGGGAAGAAAGGCAGAGAGACAACAGGGGAATGGGGACAGGAATAGAAAAAGGGCAGGGGGGGGGGTGCGAGAAGTTGAGCCTCCGACCGTAGCTTGGTGTTGATAGAGTAGAAAGAAACGAGGCTAGGGATTGGCCACTTGAAGCTGTGTGAGTTCCCAATGAGAAAAAGGAAAAGGAAGGAAGGAGGAAGGAAAAGGGATAAAGGGAAAAGAAAGAAGAAAAAATAAGGGGAGAGAGGGGGTTCAAAAGTCAGGCTGATCCGTGGAGTCATCAGGAGCAAGAAGATAGGAACGTAACATCAGTACCAAAAGAGGAGCTATAAAAGGGTGAGAGGTCAATTACGAATGAAAAATATCTCCACGTAAGACAATTTTACGAGAGGGGTGAACATGAAACGATAAAGGGAATAATCTGGAACGAATCGTCTAACTAAAGAGGATAGAACAAATCAGTGAAGCTACACGGAACAGCGACAAACAAGCGATCAGCAGTATTTCACCAAGAAAACCAGACGTGTATAAAGGTTAGGAAAATAATGGCCAGCAAGGGGGAGTAGAGAAAGGAGAGTAAAATGGACGTCTTAGAGTGGAAAGGAGAGAGGACGCGCATGGTAAACAAGCTCTTAAAAATGCGTGAGAGAGGATTCTAAAGATCACTGATGGGAAAAAGAAAGGCCAAGATAAATGAAGCAGAAATAGGGAAAGAGGTGTCACAGGGCGACTGATCACAGGAGGAAAAAAGAAAATCTCGATTATTGTGCTGTAGAGGGACCGATCAAGATTATTCTTCTGAAATGAAAAAGGTCGAAAAACGAAAATAAAATAGGCTACGCCCGAGCTTGCAGGGGGCGAAAAAAAAAAATTTGGGGTAAGGGGGTATCCGGGATACTAGAAAGAAAATGTAAGTCTCTCCAAAAGAGTCTGAACAACACAGACAGGGGTAAATTATTTAAAAAGAGAAGATAGATGAATTCAGAGATGTCCCCCGAATCCCACGAAAAGGAAACAAAAGGACAGGAGTGATAGAATATCGCTGAAGGGACATGTATGCAGTCATACATGAACCCTAAACCCTAAAAAACGAATGGGCAATGATCGATTTGTGTGGCCCAGCTAAAAGAGGAAAGACAAAAGTCAGGCAGACTAGGCTAAAGCGAGTGGAGGACAAGGGTTGGGTAGGACATTAAAAATCGGAATAAGGAGATAGGAAAGTGTCTTCAAATGAATCCTTGGAAAGTGCCAACCACTGGGAGGCAAGAGTGGGGACGGAAAAATGGGTGCGAGAGGGGAGGGGAGCCTCAAAAAAAGGAAAAGGGGAAAATAGATAGGAACAGAAGTCTGCACCCATACCTAGAGGTCGATCAAGACGAGAAAGGAGGGATGTTAGCCGGATGGGGGAGGAGATGCAAGGGGGAGTAAAAGTAGGGGCGGATGAAGCTAGCTAGGTAAACATATGATTTGAGGGTGAAGAAGTCAAGGAAGTTAACTAGGTGAAAGAAGCTTGAAATGAAAGAAGAGTAGCGAAAGACGGGGTGGAAAGAGGATGTAGAAACCATTGAACGAAGGAATAAATTGAAGCATCAAAAATAATAAATGATGCGAAAATACTGAAGGGGAGGAAGGAAATAAATATAGTTAGAAATTGGTTTATTTGGAGCAAAAACGGATACGGGTTGGGGCCCATCCCGAAATGAAAGTCAAATGAGGGACGCAGGGATCACTGGGTTGTCCATTTAGAAATGAGTCAAAAAGGACACCGAAGGAGATGGCTGAACTTCAGGGAAATTACTTAAAGACAAAGAAAAATCTAAGGTCAGGATCACGAGGAGGAAGTGAGTTGGGGTAAAAGCCTGTAGAATAGCGCAGAGGGCAGAGTCCCGCTTTTGGCGGGACTGGGAACGAGGAGGGGGAAGTGAAATGGTCTGTTCACCAGTGAAAGGGGAACATCATTTCAAGTCTCAACCGAAGGCAAGGGGAGAAAAAGAAAGTCGGAAACGGAGTCTTTCTTAGTCGTCACCCTAATCAAAAAGAGGGAAGAAAAGGCCAACGGATGTAGGAGAGAAAGCAGGCAGGGGAAAGGAAAGAGGGGACAGTAAAGCGGGATACAACAGAAACAGTGAAAAGCCGAATCGGACGTAAACGATACCTCCCGTAAACGAGGTGATTGCCGCTTTAATCGGAGTTGCCAGTCCCGGGAGGTGGGGGAGAAGAGGACAAGTAGAGCCGGGTTGGTTAACTTAAAGGTCATGGGGTGGACTCTCAACTTCCAATGGAGGGGAAAGGAAGGGGATCGCTGGAGACATCGAAAAAATGCTCACAAACGAAAGAAAGGAAGATTATAAGGAACGTGACAAATAAAAAGGACAGGGAAACGGAATGCGACCTTGGATGCTTAGGACGCCCACAAAGGGGAGAAAGCAATCGAGCCACCAGGAACTAACCACAAAAATGGGCTGTGGTGTGGTGGTTCGAGAGACTGCCCAATGACACAATGATGGCCTGGGATCTCCGAAAGGGAAGAAGGGAGAAGGATTCACTAAAACGTAAGAACGAAGGTGAGACGCCCAAGTCTCGGAAACAATATCTTCAAGAGGAATTACATTTGGCCAAACAAAGAGGGTACAGCAGAAAAAGGAAGAAAAAAAGAGGAGAGGGGTGACAGAAAAAGAAAAAAAAAGAGGACTTGGTCAAAATCCTTCCCCAGAAAAAAAAAGTAGAATGTTGTGTTCGTTGGGGGGAATGTGAAGAAAATAAATAGGGAAAAAGAAGGTGGATGTGGGTTGGTACAAGAGCACATATGGAGGGGGGGATACCAAGGGGGTGAAACACCAAAAAAGACATATCTAAAGGGAGCGGGAGTTGTAGAAACAAACCCAAAGCACAAAAATTAGAAAACTTGTTAGTCGAAAGAAAGGAGGGGGAACATCACAAGGGGGACGTGAGGAATGGGCCCACAGGAGGATAGAGACCACACCTATAAGCTCTTCAAAGACAAATATAAAGGAAAGTTACGAATGAAAAGAGGCCAACAGGAGACGGAAACGGGGGGGGGAGAGAAGAATTGCATCCCATTGGAAGAATTGCCAAGAAAGGAAAAAAGATTGACCTCGATCACGAAAAGAGTGGAGGTAAAGACTAGTCTGAGCCGAGGAATGGGGAAAAAGGGAAAGCCCAAAGTCGAAGAGAGGGGGATTTCATCTCTCGGAGGCGAGACGGGCATGACGTGACAAGAGACTGGCGTATGGAGAAGAATAAAGAAGGGAAGAAAGGGGAGTCCGTTCTGGGCTCAAAAGAGCGCTATCGACGGGTGTTGTGTAAGGAGGGTTGCACAAAAAGGAGCGGACTTAGGGTATAAAGTGAAGAAAGGAGACCAAATGCAAAAAGAGAAGAACGAGAGGGGGGGAGTTAACTTCAAGAGGGGACTTGAGTGGGGGGGGACCTCGGCGGGCGGGAGGCGATCTGTCGTAGAATGGGAGGGAAAAAAAGGACGCAGGGCCGAAGGAGGGCGCGTATAGGTGAGCGCTCTTGAAAAGGGAACGAGGGGTCCTATGAGGAAGACTGAAGGGGGAGGCAGTATATACGAGGTGGAAATAGGTTTGGATTTGGAGAAAGAATGGAGAGGAATGGTTGTCGGAGGGAAAAGAAAGGGGGGACAGCATCCATGGGCGCAAATAGGAGTGCAACTGAAAAGTTAAAAAAGAAGTCCGCAGACCAAAGAATCTCCCGACTCAAAGAAAAAGGGAGGGCCGCTCAGGGGGCTTGGGTGACATAAGAGAAACATAAAGAGGAATAAGTCAGTAAATAAGAGACACGCCAGGGGAAGGGGAAGGTTCCTCTAAGGCCATGGTCAAACCAAAGGCGAGAAATGCGAGAAGCCACTGGTCCTAAGAAAGCTGCGAGACAGCAGGATACAGGGGGAAACAAGAATGAGAAAATTAAGAGCAAGTTCCAACCAAGGCTTCCTGCAGAGACGGGAAAAAGCGAACCTGGAGGTGGGAGCCATTTGGGGTGCGTATGCAAGAGAGAAAGGATAAACACAAATTAGGAACTCCTTTGTAAAATTAGGGGGAATTATCTCAGGTAAGGGAGGGCACTGGGGCGGGAAGGAGGGGGGTGTGTGAAGGGGGGAGGAATGGGATAGGGGGATGTCCGCCATTAGTAGGAAGAGAGAGAAGATGAAGTGTTGGGCGTGGTGGGGGACACCACAAAATTTAAGGTGCTGGTGGAGGCAACAAGACCGGAAGAGGAAGAAGGACAGGGGGGTTGCTTTATAGATACTTGTCACAGCAATTTGTCATTGGGTGGCACGGAGGGCTTCTGAACGAAAAGGGAGTGACAAAAAGTGGAGAACTGGCGGAGGGGGAAAACAGGAAGGGGCTTGGGGGAAGTTATCCCAGTGACGAGGGTCATGGAAGAAATAAAAAATGAGGGGAAAAAGGTACAAGGGAGGAGAGGGGGAATAATGCGGGCAGAACGTAGAAGAGGATTGGATGCTAGGACAAAGAAATAGGTCCATAGGCAGGGTGCCTGGGACACGCACATAACAACCACAGCGGAACTTCAGGTGCGAGGAAAGAAAAAAAACGAACTGTGGATCTTCGTACAGAACGCTGTGGAAAGTTACCGGGGAAGCAAAACATAAGAAATAAGAAAAGTCAAAGACAAATCCTATGTATGGGAGAAGCGATTGAAAAGGACCTTTCCGCTTGATCTATGGGGAAAAAGGGGGCAGGGGTTCGGAGAAATGAAAGAGAAGAAGGGGAAAAAGAGAATGTGGAAAGGTTTGGCATCCAATGAGGAAAATGGGTCATGTCTGATCATTGCGTGG
>Ga0179593_1476370_pt1 | contig 16856 bp, 27 predicted proteins | sample CZODoug2_1_08_16_FD_185931 | JGI IMG/M metagenome (GOLD analysis project Ga0179593, IMG submission 185931) | Vadose zone soil fungal communities from Angelo Coast Range Reserve, California, USA - CZODoug2_1_08_16fungal (PacBio error correction) | ecosystem: Environmental > Terrestrial > Soil >...
AGGCGGTGGCTAACTTAAAACTGATGTGTTGGGGGTCTGAGAAGGGGGAAGAGGAAGAACACCAGAAGGGGGAAAAAGAAATAGTGTCAATTGTTCTCGGGGGAGGTCGAGGGGAAACAGACTGGCGAAAGCGAAAGAAGGGCATCGCGCAGGCTGGAAAGTTCGGAGAGAAAAGGACCAACGGGAGAGGGGGACTACGAAAAGAACTAGTCAACACGTCGGATCTCGCCGAAAGCGCGGTGGAGGCGCTCAAGCAGGCGCAAAGTTGTAGAAGGAGGAGGAAGAAAAAAAAAAAGGGACGAATCTGCCTTTAACTGAACAACGCGGGCGACACATCGGGCACCAGGTCGGAGCAAGTCATCAGAGGAAGGGGGGAGAATGTCCAAGTGAAAAAGAAAAAAGGAGGACCTAAAAATCACACTCGAAGATCAGATACCGCAGAAAGGGCCGAATGTTCAGATTAAAGCTCGGGTTCGAAGCAAGAATCACTAGTGGGGGGGGGGGCACTAGTAACACTAAACAGGAAGATGCGTCCGTCCTAGGCGTGACAGATTTCTGGGTAGATCTCAGGGAAGGGAGATTGGAGAGGAGAGATATCTTCTAGAAAAGACAAAGATTGGCGACACAGAGATCGAAATTCAAAAGGCGAATCGACGAAAGCCAAACGGAATAAACCCATAGGTAAGAAAAAAGATTTTAACTGAGGGGGGGAAGGGATGGAAAAACTGGGGAAACCTAAAGGGTCGAACCCAATCGGACGATGTCGCGGAAAAATAAAAGAGGAAAGTCAAGCTCAAAAAAAGAGGGAAGAGTGGGATCGAGTGGAGAGGAAGAAATGGCCTCAGGCTCCAACCCGTCATATTATTTTCTGAATTAAGCGACAAAAAGCGATCCGCTGGAAAGGGAGGTTTGACACGAAAGCAGGGTCTCAGAAAAAAGGGGGATGAAAGGGGGATCGGAGAAGGGGGGGGAATTAACAACGAAGGTTCCAAAAGACGGTGGAGTGAGGAATTCGTTCCGAACGGGGAATTGTGAAAGCATGCTGACGACAAAACAAAGTTGGGGGGAAACGCCGTCGAGAAGGGAACATGTCTCCTGAGGACGCGTAATGGGCATGCGGCCAGTCCGGCGTTTGAAATAAGCCACCGAGCGCACGCATCATTCTTACCGATGAACAATTAAGGGGGGAGTCGGTTGAAAGGAAGAGGGTGAACAAATTGGAAATTACTAGGAGAGATCGTTAATGCGGATTACAATTCCATTTCGAGTTCCAATTGACGCCCGGGAGGAAAAAGGGGGGAGGGGAAAAGGCAAATCTCCGACACGAGAAAAAAAAGCAACGGCTGATACAACGGTTGCCAACCGTTTGCAGAGATAAGGGACGGGGAGCGAAGGAAGGAGGCAATCCTCAAAGGGGAAAACCACGGGGGCTGATGGTGCCCCAAGAACAGCTTCCCACGAGCCATCTAAAGAACGGAGAAGGGAACCTTGAAAGGAAAAAAAGGGGTGAGGAGCGGAAGTGGAGGAAGCAAGGTTAATGCGCCCGGCGTTCCCTCAAGCCACGAGGTACGCCAGAGGTTCAGGAAGTCAGAAGGAAGAGGTCAAGGGGATAAAGGAAAGGACAAACCTGTCAAAAAAAAAAGTCAGGTAGCAAAAAAAAATTTTAGAATTATCAGTAAGTCCGACCGGACGATAACGCATTTCCTGTCTATCCAGGTCCAAGAAAAGGAGACTTCTTCAGAAGGGAGGAAAACAAAAGTCCTGTCAAGATCCATTAAATCATTTTCAAAAACTCGAGCCGCTCGAAGATATTCACGTGGATAGATGAAACTGGAATATTCCGGGAAAAGGGGGGAAGAAAGGGTCAAGCAAGGGGGGGGGAAATATCCGTCGGTCGCTCAAGCCGGAGCGCATCGGCTCCGTACCGGCTAAAATTTTAGGAACCGGGGGAAGAAGGGGGGGGAGTAAGGGATCAAGAAAGAAAAAAAAGAGGGAAGCCTCAGGCTGGAAAACGTTAAGTTTAAGAAGGACCTTAAGCGCGTTAACCGCCGTCCGAAAACAATGCACAGCTGCTGAAAAATACACTACCTAACAGAGTCAACTACAGGGAAAAGAGGGGGGGATTACGTAAAAAAGGAGGGAGAAAAATCATGAATCCGTACAATATAAATGCGTCTTGAAAAAATAACGGCTGACATTGCCGAGAAAGCTGATCGTGAAAAAGCGCTCGTGGGGGAGGGGCGGCAAGGGAGGGGCGAACATCGCAGGGGAGGGGGAAGGGGAGACAAGTACCACGGTCGAATGCCCTCTAAAGGGAAGAAAGGCGGCGAAATATGGAAACTGTCTAAAGATCGCTAACCCTTATTTTTCTCTAGAAAAAAAAAAAAGAGCCAGGTAAAGAAGGGGATAGGAGGGAAAAAGGGGAAGGGACTAGCGCGGCTTCTAACTAATATCTGACAGCGAACTGGAAGCCGAGAAAAAAGTATCGCTCGAAAAAAGGAGTATAACATAGAGAGAAGGGGAGATAGGGAATTCGAGGGTGAGGGAGGAGGAAGGGAAGGGGGGCTCAGAAACGTGGGTCCTTTTCATCAGCCGCGCCTTATCGAGGCAAATCGAACTGTTTGTTCTCAAGAGAAACGTCTGAGAGTCCCCGGACCGAGAGAGGGTTCAATGCTCGGGGCCAAAAGGGAAGGACGATAATTGGGGGAAGGACTCAATCCGGCAACCTCGAAAACCGGAGATTCAAAAAGGAAAAGAGAAAGCGAGCGTTGAAAAAAGCGTCCCAGAAATCATGCAACCAAGTGTCCCGATCAGCGGGAGCGGGAATGTACAGCGTCAAAAACCCGAGCCTGAAGGCGGACGAAATTTAGGAAAAAGGGGAGGGGGGGAACAACTTGAAAGGAGGAGAGGAATTGGGGGCGAAAGGGGGATGCTAGGAAGTCGAGGGAGCGCAAGCTGGGGCAGTGAGCGATTTCGAAGGTCCAAGTCGTAAAAACGGAAGGGTCAAAAAAAAGGAGGGGAAAAGGATAGAGGGGGAACGGACCAAAAAAGCAAGGCAGAAACCTCAAAAGGAATTTTAGCGCACGGAGGAGCCGATGGTCGCTCTTCATCTAGAAGTGAAACTAACGGAAAAATTCAAGGAAGGGACCGTGCTGAAAAAAAGAGGGAGTCAGTCGCACGGCTATGAACAAGGGGGAACGTTGCCGTTTCATCGGGGAACGGAGAGATGGGGGAGCTTCTCTGGTAAACAAAGATAAAGAAGGGGGGGGAGAGAATGAAGAGAAACTTCTCAGGGGTGTGAACAGGCTGAGCCAAGGCGTATTCTGACGTTTCTAGAGTGATCGAAGGAGGTGAGAAAGGGGAAGAAAGGGGGAAAAGAAAAACGTGGTATCAAGCGTACGGGATCATATTGGGGGAAGTAGGGTACGAAATGGTTGGCTTCAAAAAATAGCAGATGGCGATTTCGTATAAACCAAAAGATGACAAGGAGAAGTGGGGAGGGGGTAACCTGGAAGAAAGCAGGAAACTCTGTCGGTAGACGGGTGAAATTGGGTAAATGCCCGCGAGAGACGATTTGTCCTAGGATATTTTTAAAGGAGGGCAACATCTCAAGGGAAAGGGGGACGGGAGAGCCGAGGGGAAACTGAAAAACTCTCAGACAGGCGAAATGAAAAAACGCGGGATCGGGTGGAATTGGGACTATCCGCATGTAGGGGGTACTCACGAAGAGTTCGTAGGCGTTGCATCACAGAGGGGAAGGGGGGAAAAAGTCTAGAGTGTTTCATATCCGGGTTACTGCGCAAAAAAACGGGTAGGCCCTAGATCCTTTTTCAAAAGTTCCGAAATGAAGGGGGAGGTCCTGCAAGAAAGAATCCTGAGGGGGGAACCGGACGAGCGCTTTATTATCAAAACGCAGGATGCTCCGGGGCACTTAGGCCAGGATAAAGGCGAAAGGGGGGGGAGAGACAGACGGTTCCGGGGATGGGAAGTGGGTCCTGGACTCAAGACAGTCCGGGGAAGAGGAATAAGTCGGGAACGCAGAAAAAGTAGGTGAGCAAACAGACAGAAAATCTGAAAGATCCAAAAAACAGGAATAAAAAAGGGGGGGAGGAGGGAAAGCTTCAATTAGTGCTCAACAAAACCGCAGCCGCCGGGAAAGAGATATCCGGTCGCGATCCAAGTTCGTGTCAAGAGGCAGATAAGCAAGGGAGAGAAAAAATAGAAGGAAAAAAAGGGGATGGACTGCGGGAAACGAAAGTGAAGTGAAAACAGCAAGAGCGAAGGGGGGCGGAGAACGTCACGATGTTGTTTAATCAATGGTAAAAAAAGAGGCGTGGTCGGAGGAAAAAAAAAAGTGGAACCCGTGGAACGAGAAGAAGGACGTGAAAAGTCGCGTGAAAAACCTGGGGAATTCGAGAGAGGGGGAAAAAACGGCCAGGCCAAGATGGTCAGGTCTATTATCGGGGAAGTGGAAGGGGGGAGAAAGAGAAGGGGCAATAAGAATCAGAGACAGCACTATAGCAAAATCACGGGAAGTCCGAGGATCGTACGGGGACGCGAGGTCTCCTGACAATATTGATTGGTTGGGGAACGAGTTTGGTGAAGGAAAGAGTCACGAAAAGGTCAAAACAATCTGATCGGCTTTCATAGTTTTGTTAACGGCAGTCGACGGGAATGTCCGGAAGGTTTCTTTACCGCAGACTTAAGGGTCGGAAGAAGGAGGGAGGGCGTCTGGAAAAGGAAGGGGGGGCAACCCTGCTATGATCTTCGAGTGGGCATGCACTTCGAGGAATCGAGAAGCACGGTCGGTGATCACTCTGTTGACCGGGAAGCAATTTTGTACATAGACGAGCAAAGAGCGATCGGAGAAGAAAAAGGAATAAAACGGGGTGGGGGGAAAAAAAAAGTCGTGGAGGAGTGCGTCACAAGGAAAACTTTGGGAAAAGTGGCGCAATCACAAAAAAAAAAGGTGGCAGGCCAAAAGAGACGGCAAACCGGGTTACAGAGGGAACAGGTCGTCTCGGAAAAAAAGGCCATCAATATGCACACAACCCGGTAAACGGCGGAGGTGGGCAGGCAGGCTGCTGTATGCTCAGGCCGGGGGGAGGGAAAATTGGGAACGACTCGATAGAAGAAAAAACAAAGAGGAGGAAAAGGATAATGAAGAACGAAAATTCCCTACACTAAGAAAATTACAGGGGAGAGAATGGGGAAAGGAATGAAAATCCTCCTTTGTAATCTCGTTGTTGGGGGGGGGGTATAGGGTTGTGGGGGGCGCGGTGAAATAGAAATCGAACCTGGGGGGGAAGTTACGGTGAAAAGGGAGGGGGAGTGGAAGACAAGAAAAAGGCTCGCGGTCAACTACCGTAAAAAGAAAAGAGTCATTTCTCTCACCGGGATCCTGGGCCTATTAGCTAATCGAAAAGTCAGTAACACCGTTAGAAGGAGGACCGCGAATTCAAGAAGAGAAGGAGGAGGGCATGAAACAGGGAAGAGAGTAGCCTACGTACCTGACTAAAGCGTAAAGAAAAAAAAAGAAAGAACTTCAATTGCCTGGCCGGAAAAAAGAAAGCAAAAGGACACGCGAGCCTTTCAAAAAAAAAAACTAATAAAACTTCGAGAACGGGGCAGCGACAGACGGTTTTGTAATCGAAGAGCTGGAAAGTGTATCAATCACCATCAATAGGTGGGGCCGCTGAACAAAGAGAAGAAGGCCCTGCAGGTGAAGCATCTGGGATGGATCGGCGTAAGGGAGAGGGGGGAACACGCGCAGAATCGTCTGTTCGTAAAGGCTAAACACCGACAGAAGAAATGGTCAGGAAAGCTCTCGAAAAAAGGAAAAGAGCAAGGAGGGATTCAGAGTCCGTCAAAAGGAGAGGACTCAGCGGGAGAGGGAGGGGGTTGAACGGAAAAAGGGAACAAAACAAGAATGAATAACGAATACCAAAAGAAACGGACTGCCGTAATCAATAAGAGAGAGGTTCACGATGGGTTCTCCCGCAATCTTCAGAAGGAAAAAAGGAGAGGGGGTTCGTTTAAAGGGAAAAAAAAAAAAAGTTTATGAGTCTGAGTTCCCATGGGGGTTAACGATAAACACGAAGATGGAAGAGCGATAAAAGGGGGATTACATTTGATCGATTTTCTATCTGGGGGGAGGGAGAATCTTTGAAGAAAGAAGGGGGAAAGGGAAGGTCATTTAAAGAAAAATTGAGTTATAATATGTAAAAAAGTCCACCAATAAACAAAAGGGGGGTGACCGAAACGGCTGCAGAAGAAAAAGGGGAGAGGGCTATCATCTTCGCGCTAATGAAGCGCTAAAAAAGGAGAAGCCTGCGTTGAGAAAAAAAAGCAAGGACAAAATCCTTCAAGAAGGATGAAAAATCATGGGAATTCGAGGATACCACTCTTAGGTTGGCGAAGTAAGGAGGAAGGATAGTTAAAAGTCGAGGTAAAGGGGGTCGAGAGGAAAAAAATTTGAAGAAAAAGGAATATAATCTGGAAAAAAAACACCTAGACCCTGACACGAGCGAAATCCCGAAAAAAAAACGAGGAAAAAAGGTGGTGACAACAAAACGAAATGGGATTTTCGCCTAAAGATCCATGGCCAACGGTCGGGGAGAACCGGGGGGGCGAAAAATTACCACAAGTAAAGAACAATCCTCTGTAAAAATTGCATAAAACTCGCCGAGGGCCCTTAAAGGGAAGAGCGGCCATAGGACACAGCCTTTAGGGGAGGCAAAAGGCATTGAAAAAGAGAGGGCCGGACGACGGGCATGTCATCCGATAAGAAAGCAAAAAGGAAAAGAAAAAATCTCCACAGAAAATAGGGAGAAGGATGTCAAACGGGGAACGATAACAGGGGGCGTTGTATAAGAAGGCATGAACGAGAGAAGAAAAGGAAAGAGAAACAGGATTAGGCGAACCAAATCTTGAAATAAAGCAGGGGGTGTAACGACATGAAAGACGAGGAGGTAGAAAAAAAAGAGAGCAACGACAGATGATAGTATATGAAAATTACATTAAACTGAGAAGAGAAACTAGGCGGAACGAAAAACGATTGTCCGCAACTCCAAAGAATACAAAACTCATAATTGCAATGCTAAGCCGGGAGAAGAGACTTCTCAAGAGCAACAAAGACTAAAATTTGCAAAAAAAGGTAACTGGTTCGTCCGAATCCGAGAGAGGGGTCAAGGAAGAGAAAGCGGTAAAGAAAGTAAAAGTAAAAAAGAAAAGGACGAAACCTTACTAAACGAGGGGAAGGGCGGTAAAAAGTCAGCTGCTGAAATAAGGGAAAAAAGGACTAAAAGCCGAACTCTGACAATTCCGAGCAGGGATCTGAAGACATGTCAGGGAGACAAAAATAGGCAAAAAAGGGCACATTATGCTAATTGCGCACTGTTGGGAGTAAGAACTTGGAATCTAGTCTTATCTTACAGGAAGAGACGCTCGATGGGAAAGATTGGAAGGGGAAAAGGAGCGGTTAACAGGGCGAGGAAAAGACGCTGTCCCTATCTTGGTTCAAAGGCATTGAAACTTCGAAAAATCTAACCAGTTAGGAGAAACCTGGGGAATTTCGGAGGAAAAAAAAGACGACGAGGGAAGAAAGATAGCCCAGGAAAAGCCGACAATCGATATTCAACTCAACGGAAGTCGACATACGAAAAAAAAGGGGAATAGAGAGACAACAAACACAAGGGGAGAGAAAAGGAGGGAGAGGTCGACTAGGCGACGAGAGAAGGACTAGGGGGAGAAGAAAAGTTGGATCAGCCAGGGCCGAAAAAACTGCTCTTAAGGGTCTAGTCTAAAAGGAGAAGAGTTTCGAGCGTCGCGAAGTTTCAGATCTTCGAAACTTCATCACTCAAATCAAAGCTTGGGGGGAAATCCAGGAAAAGGGAAAAAAAAGAAAGCGAAAGGAAAAAAAGGAAAGACCGGACCAGTCGCCCAGAAAGTCGAACTTCCGATCCGAATTAAAATCTCCGTGGACGGCAAGGGAAAAAGACGACCAAGGGACCGGAAATATCCGAAAAAAGGGGAGGATATTTTGAGCGCTACTGCTTCCGCATATGGAACGACCGAGAAAAGGAGAAAAGTGGGGAGGCGTCTGATGACGAGAGTCTTCAGAGAGGAGCTCTTTTGCATAACCGCGTCTGGAACGCGAGTGGTCAGGGGAGATGGGAAAAAAAAATGGGGGCAAGTCTAAGAGGGGATGAGAAAGCTGGGCGAGATTAAACGAGCAAAAAAAAAAGCAAACCTAAATTCCTGTTCCTTCTAGGGGATGATGGACAGCGAGGAAGGATCTCCGGAGAGGAAAAAAGGATGGAGGGTAGTGTGAATGTGAAAGAGGTCAAGCAGACGGTTCGCCGTGGGAAGGGGGGGAAAAATCTTATCGGACTTAATAGGGAAGAGAAGCGGCTCGGTTGGAAAAAGAAAAGAGGGATCTCTATTTGGCAGCAGACATGAAGAAGAAGGTACAAGACGGTGAATGCATCAAAGAAATTTCAACTCTACCCGAGGACGACGGGAGGAAATAAGGGATAAATGAGGGAAAATTTGAAGAGACGAGGTGGGCTTCTAGAGGAAAGTCCATGGGGGGAGATGTAGGGCGCATGAACCCAAGTACCTCTGTCGGGAAAAACCATACAGGGATGGAAAAGGCGTACTCATAATCTGAGGGAAAAGAGAGCATTGAGAAAGGCAAGAAAGTTTTCGGGGGTAGGCCACTCGTAGAAGAAATGGAGATATTGGTCCAATTTGGAAGCTTTGATTAGGAGGGAACCGAAGCTAAGGAGAGGCAAGGGCAGCGGAAAGTAAGGAGGAAATAAGGGGGCGGAGAAAAAGGGAAGAGAGGCTAAGGGTGAAAAATCTTTGTTAAAGCACCTTGAAAAAGGCGTGTTTAAGAAGTGGAGGGGGCGGAGGGGTCCACATAGGAAAAACTGGAATTGGTGGGAAAGAGGAAAGGGAAGGGGGGTCATCGCAATTAACTCCAAACTTTGGAGGACGAGGGGCCTCGAGCAAAAGGAGACCTAACAAGGGTGCAAGTTCCGATCAGGAGTTTGAGAGAGGCGCTGCTGGGACGCTCAAGAAGAGGAAGAAGGAAGAGAACGGCACAAAAAGAAAGCAACTCAACTTTAAAAAAACGTTTAGGTTTAAAGTCCATCTGAGAAAGCAGGGACGTTGGACGGGAACTACAAGAAGGAAAGCACCACAGGCAGAGACAGAATGGAGCAGAAGGAAAAAGGAGAATAAAACAATGGACATCCAAGGACGATGAATCATTTCGTGTAGAGGGGCTACACCTGTGGCCGCAAGAAGAGGAAACAGATAGGGGCTGGCGCTGAAAGGCGAGTTCCGGAATAAAAAGACGGGAGAAAAAACACAAAAAAAATAGTCTATATATGTCTCTCACACGAGACTTTGTGGATTTCGGCAAAAAGTGGGTCTGTTAACGAGTTGACGGGGCCGGGGAGAAGGACAAGGGGGAGACTTGCAGTATTACCAGAAAGTTTTGCAAAAAACCTAAATTCCGGAGGCTCTGATCGCCTGGGGTGGGGAGAAGAGAGGTTGAGAGCCATCTGTGTGGAGGAACCAAGGGAAGTGTCGAGAATCTCAAAGACGATTTGGCCAATGCTCAATCTAATCGCAGATCGCTCATCTTTTTGGGGAAGGCAAAAGAATTCGGAACCGGAAAGGGCCTGCAGAGGAAAGACGGAGGTGACCCCAAAAGACTGAAGATTTGATCGAGGGGAAAAGATGGAGAAAAAAGCGAAACCAATGGAAGGAGGGAGCGGAGCAATGTTGAAAAGTGTCCTAAGAAGGGGAGGTGAACAAACCTGGGATCGCGCCCAAATGAGGAGTGAAAGAGGCGAGGACAGGAGGGCAAAAGAAGAGGATATACTCTCGCGCGTGCACTGGAGGGAGGAAGAGGCGGGAAGGCGGAGCAGGAAGAAGAAGTTGTCGTGGAAAAACGAAGGGGCGCGGGAGAGCGGCACGAAAAGAGGGGGGGGGAAAGAGATAGGAGGGGGGGGGAAAAAGAGAGAAAAGGTAATCCGTTTCGGTTTCTTCCATAGAAAAAAAAGTTGAAAAAGAAAGCAGAGGAAAAGAAGGTTAGATTCCAGAGTCCAGAGAAAGAAAACAAAAAAAAAGAGGAAACCGTCGAGTGTGAAAACAAGGAATGAAAGAACATGTCCTGCTAATCCACTGAAAGGCCATCTGGAAAGGGGGGAGAGCAAAGTTCGATTTAGGGAGAAAGAATCAAGACTTTGGAAAAAATATATAAATTCGCCACAGAAGACTGACGACAGGAATGGTACGTGTGAAGAAAGGGTGCATGGATAAACTCCCGAGATACGGGAACGTGGTGGAAGGAAGAAAGTGTGTCTAGGAAGGAAAGGACCACTAAGAAAAAAAGATCTATGCTCATTAAGAATTTTACGTTAATGGAGGAAACCGAAAAACTGAAAACGGAGAAGGAAAAAGGAAGGAAGGGGAAATCGTGTTTAAAATGCCGCTCATGAGCGAGGCTTGTCCTATCAAACTCATCTTCGAACTGGAACATGAGCCAATGTGAGTAAAGGGAGGAGGCTAGCCGCTATCCGCCTTGCACCTTCGAGGAGAAAAATCACTAAGAGAGAAAAAGACACTCTACCGTGGGCTCACACACCATCAGTGAAATTACTTCCACAAGTTGGAGCCGGAAAGGATTAAAAAAGGACAACGGGAAGGGGACAAAAAAAACGAGAAAATAACAAAGACGGCCTTGAAAAAGAAAGGACTGCTAAAGCTTTTTTGCGAAATGAGACAGAAAGAAGAAAGATTGGGGCCGGACGAACATCTGGGAAGAAGGTAGCAGACTCCACGAAGGACGTGGAGAGGGGGTCGGTCTGGGTCGTAATATCTTGACGGTCAGGTAAAATTAGTCTTACTTCAACCATCTCAGGCGAAAGCAAAGACGAAAAATGGGGGGCAGAGACTCTCGGGGAGAGACGCAAAGGAAGGACTCGGAAGGGGAAAAGTCGGGTAATGAGAACAAGATCTTTAATAAAAAGATCACATAGGAAGAAAAGCCCCCGGGGAAAAGCTGGGAAGATCATAGCGCAGACATCGGGAAGTTAGCCGTCAGAACGGGAAAAAAATCCGGCAATACCCGGAAAGCGATGGGCGTGAAATCGCTGACACTAAAAACTCTATATTAGCCGCACTGACCGGTCACAGGGGGGGGAGCCGACACAAAGAAGAGGAAAAAGCGAACCGGAAGAAAAAAAAGGGGGGTAAAAAGGCTAAGAGCGAATGCAGGCAAAGAAAAGTGCAGGGAGGTCTGCAAAATGTCGTCCAACGAAATGGATAATGGGGGGGGGGGGGATGCTGAACAAAGAAAAAAAAAAAACAAGGGTGGAGAAGAGACGAAGGGAAAAAGGGCGCTATCTGAATTGAAGCGCTCAAAAGAGAAGAGGAAGCGGTCATCAAGACGCGAGGCACAGCAGTATCATCATAGGAACTGTCAACATGGGACGGGAATTCGCTCTAAAATACCCGAGAGAAGTGTGCGAGTGAAGCGGAAGGGGGAAAGAAAATTTCATTGAGAGGGGAAAAACCGGGATACATCTGGGAACCGAGGTAAAAGGGGAAAAGACCGCACACCGGAAAAAAAAAAAAGCACCTACATGAGAAAAATTTCCACACAAAAGCAGGGGGACAAGTTGACCCAGATCAATTTCGGAAACACCATCGGAGAAAAAAAACGCGCTGGTACTCAGGTAAAAAACCCCACTCAGACCTTAGAGGTCCATAGAGACAAAAAGCTACGAAAAGGGGGAGGGAGGGAGGATACGAAGGGCCAGTGAAAGAAAGGATGGACTGCAAAAGGGGGAAAGGGGAATTGACAAAAATACAACATGATGCCCATCCAAAAGTTCTCTCCCATTCTTGTCAACGTGCCAAAGGGAAAGGAAGGGGCCCGAAGAAAAAAAGGGGAGACGGTGACGGGGGAGGCGCAGACGAGAGAGGAGAGAGAACAGCGGAGAGAACAGAGGGGCCACCAACTCGATGACCCAGTACCTCAAAAAGTACTAGGGAAGATTCAAAAAACGAGAGCTAGATCTCTTAACAGGAGGGTAAAAAGACAAAAAAAAAAAGAAGCCGCTGAAAAAAAAAAGATGATCCACCAGCCAAAGACATCGGTCGTTTCATGACCGCCGAGACCAAACCGAAGAAAAGACCAGAGCGTACAGAGATCGCAGAAAGGGGGGGAGGGGAGAAAGAAACGAGAGAAGAAAGAAACGAGAGCGGGCCAAACGTTAAACAATCCCCCCCCCGTTCGCAGGGCTCAGAAAAGACAGGACGCGTGAATGCGCCCGGTCAACTAAGGCAAACGCTGCTGACAAGAGCAAGCGAAAAAGGGGAAAAAAAAACAGAGAAAACATCCGGGCTCACGATGGAGAGGGCTCCAAGATGAAAGGGGTTGGAGGGAGCCTTTTCCTTAAAGCGCGCTAAACAGGATGCCAGCGAGAGCATTTCAAAGGGACGCGAGGGAAGGGCGGCATGGCCGGAAAAAGAGGTCTGTTTCAGGCGAACGAGGAGTGCCAATCGAGGAAGGAAGGGTTGAAAGCGACATCGAATCAGCCACTATGAAAGTGGAGAGAACAACAAAACCGTTCTGCAGAGCAAAAGGAAGAGAAAAAGGAAGGGGACAGAGAAGGAGAGGCAAAAAGTTCGCAAACGCGTAATCGAAGGAGGGAAGGATAAAAAAAAGTAGATAGAAGGAGAGGATGACCGGAGAAGCGCACGATACGTTAGAAAATCATGGATTGCCTCAGGAAAAAAAGGAGTTTGCCGGAGAAGGAGAGCAGCAAGACGGTGAGGGATGTGGAAGACGGTCTCTAATCAGTGGGAGCGAGAAGGGGAAAATATCAGTAGGGAAAAAAGGGAGTCCTCCGGCAAATCTGACAATTCCTCGGAAATGTCAAAAATAGACGCGGGGGGAGGGGGGAGAGCGACTGAACATACCGAAGGAGGGGAACGGCAATAAGACCCGGAACCGGAAAGCGAACTCTGGACCGGGAAAATACGGGAGCTAAAAAGGGAAGAAGGTCTGGAGGCCGTCCCATTGTGCAGTATTTGAACTTTGGGCAAAGAGCAAGAGTCCCATATCGAGCGAGAGAGGGTTCTCGTTCAGGGCGCGAGAGAGGAGGCGGGCGTCAGCAAGAAATCGGAACGGAAGGAAAAGAGGGAAATAAGGACGTAACGGACGTCCATATCTTTACCTCTCGCGATGCGGACGCAAAAACTTGAAAAGGAGACCGTCAAAACAGAAAAAGGAAGGAAAGAAGTCGGACAGAGAGAGATGCGCTTGAAAGAGAGGGAAAGGGAAAGACGGATGAGGGGAGAGGAGGGTTGGGACAAGGAAAAATCGGAGTCCTTGAAGGAAAAGATGATTCCCTCTGAAAAAATAAGAAGAACAAAAGAGAGGCTCGAGGGGGTTGAAGAAAAGAGACCGATGTCCGAGGGGGACGGATCGATGGGAAAGGCAAAACGCTGATCTGCGAAGGAAGGAAATATTCTCGCACGGGTTGGGAGAGGACAAAAAAATGTTGATAGGAAGGAAAGTTTGATACGAGGAGGAAGAACTTAATTGAAGAGTAACCGGGGGAGAAGAAGAAGGGGGTGCGGAGTCTGACTGCTCAGGGGGGGAAATAACCCTCCCGCTGGGAGAAATACCTCGGGGGGATTGATGTAAATGCCTGGAGAATTCAAGTTGCGCTACCAGGGTGGGGCAGAAGAGAGGAGGCAAAGGGAATTGCCTCAAAACGAGTTTCTATAGTCAAAGGCAGGTGTCAGCCTTGTTGACCGAGTTGGAAAGAGGCGCGAGAGAGGACGGAAAGTGCCAAAGAGGTCGGATGAGGGAAAAAAAAAAATATACTGTGGAAGGGGTTTCCTTCAGGTCTAAATATTGGGGCTACAAAAGTTTTTGGAAAAGAGAGACAAATGTATGGAAGGAAATAAGAAGTTAATACCAAAAGAGTTTCCTAGAGGGACAATTAAAACGACAATAAAAGGGGTCATTGACCTTCTTCTTCATCTCTGAACTCAAATACAAGACGGACTGCAGAAGAAATAAATGGGAAGGAAATGGACGCAAGGCAAAGTCAGGGGCCAGTTTAAGAAAAGAAGGGGTTCCGGGGAAAAAACTGGGGTCAAGGAAAAGAAAAAGAAAATATCTTGAAAAAAGTATCATTCAGAAAGCCAAAAGTCGTGGGGACGCGCGTGGGAGCAGGGAAAAGAAAAAAAAAAAAAAAAAGTCCTGAAGAAAAGGAGAACAAAAGGGGAGCGCCGCGGAAGCGGTGCGAAAACAGGTCGGGTCATGGCAAGCCTTTATATCAGCGGTTTATCAAGTTCAAGGAAAAAAGACCCACGAAAAAAGGTAGGGGCAAGGGAAGAGAAAGGGGGATGGAAGAAGAATCGAGAAAGGGGGATGTCGAAAACGAGAAGGAAAGGGAGCCGGGGAACCCGAAGTTGGCCGACTACTTCACGATGTTGTTAACCCCCAGGAATGCAAGGGAAAAAAGGAGTAAAGCTGCGTCGTACAAAGGGGACGGTGACCGGGAGGCGAGGAGGGGCTCCTTGGGGGGGGAAACTTCGAGCGCGGCCAGAAAAGCGGGTCTGGGGGAGGGCCGGAAGAGCTTTAGAAGAGCGAACGAAAAAGAACCAGGCGAAGGGAAGTGAATCCAAGATAAGATCTCGGGAGCGGTGACGGAGACAAAAAAGAAACAGGAGGAAGGAAAGGAGTAGGTAGAAGAGGGGACACAAAAATCTGAGATGAATCTGGGAAGAGGGCAAACCCTGGGTGTGTGGTCGCCAGTAAAAATGTCAGTCGATATAGCGAAGAGGGAGACGTGGGGAAGAGGAAAGTGGGGTCAGGACTTTTTGGCCAAGAGAAGGGAAGAAAGGGGAAGCGGAGAGTCTGTAGAGTCTTGCGAAAAGGAAGGTCGATTCTTCGTCTGGTGAGGAAATGCACAAAAGGGGGGGGGGGGGGGGGGGCGCGGGCGGGAAGGAGGCCGGAAAAATGTGTTCACGCAATACATTTGGGACAGGTGCGCAAAAAGGATCGAGGAACGCGCGCTAGAGGAAGGAGGAAATCTTTCAAACCCGTGGAAAAAAAGGATCGACCGCGAGAAAAGGCAGGTCTGAAATAAAAAAAAGGTCCGGAAAAGGCACGCGCCAGAATCAGGGCACAGCCGCGATTCGCCATTGAGGACAAAAAAAAAAAGAGCGTCGCGGAAAAAAAAAAAATGATAGGAAAGGGCAGTCAGGACGGGAAGGAGGAAAGAAAGATCACTCAGAGGGGGAAAGGGAAGGAAAACCGGTCATCTACAAACTACAACTGGGGAGTAATTAAATATATATCAAAAGGGCGGGTCGGGGGACTAAAGAGCAAAAGAAAGAATTGTCGAAAATGGGGAGAAGGGACCTTCCTGAAAGAAACTCCAGCGGGGAAAAAGGAAAAATAAGGGATGTCTCGGGGCACCAAGGCAGAAAGTGAGGAAAAAGAGAAACGTACGAGAGGGGAGGGAAAGGGAAGGACCTTGGGCAGGTGGGGCTTGACCCTGACCAAAAGATATCGATTAAACAAAGGTAACGAGAGAGAGTTAATTGAGTCACGAGGAACCGAATCTCTCCTGGTCGGAGGAAAAGCTTCTACAGACCAAAGAGTCAAAAGACAATTTAGAATGGTCGGAAAGATCCGGGGGAGAAGTACCACCTTAGGGAGCGAAGGAAAATCTCACCCTGAAGAAAAAGAGGGGAGGAGCGCACCGGTCATCCGCACCTAGGTGTTCTTGACCAAAGACGGGAAAAAAGAAGAATTCGTCTGCGTCACGGGAAATCGCCAAGGAGGAGAGAAAAGGGAAAACATGGATTTGGTAAACGTATTAAAAACGAAAACTTTGGCAATGTCTATAAACTCTACTTTTTCCTTATAGGACGAAGAAAAGGAAGGGTCCTTAAAAAAGGGCGGGAAGAACGAAAGAACTTGGGCTCTTAAAAGAAGAAGTCCGGAGTTAAGGGAAACCATTTGCTAAATCGGTTATTCCAGCAGGAGAAAAGAGGAAAATCGAAAAGATGGCCATGACAAACTCGGAACTAACTGCCAAAAAGGGAGAGAACACGCACGAAGGAAGTATAGTACAGTCCAAAAGGTTAGGGTAAAGAACAAACCTATGAAAAGATTGGTACCAGCCGTAAGAAAACAACGGGACAGCACCATCTTCAAGGGGCGAAGCGAAAGGAGGGACTCTGAGGTGAAAAATGTAACACTGTAAACTGAGGAAACGTGACGAAAAAGTGGAGTAGGTGAAAGGAGCAGAAAAAGAAAAAAAAAAAAAAAAAAAAAAAGAAAAAAAAAAAAAAAGAAAAAAAAAAAAAAAAAAAAAGGAACAAAAAAAAAGAAAAAAAAACACAAAAATACAAAAAAAAAAAAGAAAAAGAAAAAAAAAAAGAAAAAAAAAGACCCAAAAAAAAAAGAAAAAAAAAAAACCAAAGAAAAAACCAAAAAGAAAAAAAAAAAACAAAACAGAAAAAAAGAAAAAAAAAAAAAGAAAAAACAACCAAAACCAAACCGCAACACCCCAGACAAAAAAGAAAAAAAAAAAAAAAAAAAAAAGAAAAAAAAAAAAAAAAAAAAAACATAAAAAAAAAAAAAAAAAAAAGAAAAAAACAAAAAAAAAAAAAAAAAAAGAAAAAAAGAAGAAGGGGAAAACCCCAAAGGCAAAACAAAACAAGACAAACACCAAAGAACAACGAAACCTCGGATCACGGTAAAGCGTCTATCCCTCATTGAAGACCCGAGAAGAAGAGTATGCCGA
>Ga0179593_1491693_pt1 | contig 16856 bp, 16 predicted proteins | sample CZODoug2_1_08_16_FD_185931 | JGI IMG/M metagenome (GOLD analysis project Ga0179593, IMG submission 185931) | Vadose zone soil fungal communities from Angelo Coast Range Reserve, California, USA - CZODoug2_1_08_16fungal (PacBio error correction) | ecosystem: Environmental > Terrestrial > Soil >...
GAACATCTATGCCAAAAGGAGAATCTAAACGTGTACTAATGCCTGAGAAAGTTTTTCAAAAGTATTTGAGGGAAAACTCCTTAATGGAGGGGGGGTTCCTTAAGAAATTTATGTGGTGTGCTAAAGTGGGAGTCAGTCCAATGAATGGGGATTCATACGAGCTTCCGAAGGTCGCTGCGTCTAACCTAGGGCCGAAGGGAGTATGGCGGCGAGGCGGCCCGTGCAAGATCGGCTCGAGACGTGTCAATGATGTAGGAATTGAAGGTGTACCCATCGGGAAAGAGTGCAGGGGCTCGGCTGCTCTCCGAATCCCAAACTAGACTTTGAGGTTCGGAATCACGGACTTCCGTCTCACTCTCACACACCCAACGAGTAGTAGAGGCTAGGAGATTTAAGTGTACCATGATAGGGTCAGCGAAACGTATGGGATCTGGTGAGTTGATGCGGTCGAACGCTCTACTCGGAAAAATTGAAAAAGTAAAAGGGGGAAACGAAAAGCACGACGAGGTCAAGGGGGAAAACTGGTTACGCTCATTTCGGAAACAAAACAAACGAGGAAATACGATTATCACCGATTTCATTTTTTAAGCGAGAGTGGATGTACAGTGGGGTTGTTGGTGGGGTGCCGCCGTAGTTTCGCAATGAAACCGGTTGGGCGGGGAAAAAAATTCAGGGGCGAGCTACGGCATGGGCAGATCTCCCCATCTGGGACAGGGTACAAGTAGTCTGGGCACCGATGGGTGGTTGAATGAAAGGTCATGAGATCGGAAAGTTAAGGTTTTCATATTACAGAATTAGGGGGCGTAATAAGGATGATAAACTCTACGCTTTCAGAACAATAGTTACGGGATATTACACGACATGGGGGAGGTGACATGAAGCGGATTACGAGGGATGACAGGTTAGAATCTGTATTAACGTCCGGGAGAGAGCTGCGCAAGGTTGGAGGCGGATAAGCTGGTGTTGATGCCTCCGTTTGGTCTTATTCTGATTTGAAGAGGGGGACCTAGTCCTACGGCTATTCGGGTTCTTAACCTTTGTACCTCATCTGGTTAACTGGGAAGCGGAAAGAAACCTTGGGGTGGGGATAAAACCGATGTGTTTTCGGGAAAAGACGAAATTTGCTTGTTGTGATAGAGAAGTACAGACGATCAGGCAGACTTTTTCGCGAGATACTAGGGAGTCGGAACAAAAAAGGATAGACGACTGCTGCTGGAGGGTATGCGAGCTTCTATTGGAGAGTTGTAGCGAATGCAGGGACGTTGACTACCGAAAGCGGGGGGCACCGGGAATTTGTCCGATGGGGGGGGGGGGATTCAATGTTTGAATAGTGGCGGTCCAGATTACGACAAGGCGGGCGGCGTCGTTTGTGGGAGGTGATCTCGCAAAGAATGGGATGGGGGCACATCGAAGGGAACTCATGGGGGCGATTTGGGGGGTAAAGCCGGTGGAGTAGCTGAGGGGAGGGGAAGTCAATGGCCTTAACGATTTACTTAACTCTGGCCGGGGGTTCAAGACGCGTGAGAATGGCGAAGTGACGCTGAGAATTTCCCGACAGGCATTGGACAGAAGTAAGGGTGGAAAGAGGTTGAATGGAAGGTAAAGACGAGACGAAAAGCATGGCGCCTATTGGGGAAATCGAAAAAACGGGCACTGGAAAGGTGATGCTGGGGTGAAGAAAGAGGGTCCGGTGAGGAGTAATCTCCTGGGTTTACGAAAAAAGATAGGGGGGGGGGGCGGGAGAGTGGGGGGGGGGGGGGAAAGACAAAAATCACTTCGGAAAGGGCGGGGTCGACTGCTGGGTGACAGCGCTGGGGGGAAAAATTGGGGGGGGGGGGGAGGAGCATTTCTGGGTGCAGGGGATGCAGCAGAGAGGAGGTGCCGAGGTGTAAAAATTCGGGTTCAACCTAGTGGGGGGTCTGTCGCGTAGGGCCGTTCTGAGACAAGTCAGGGCAGGGGACTGCCTGGGCGTGGAGTGGGGTGCAGGGGCGAAGAAAAGCAAGGCACGAAGGGACCTTATTGTGGGGCGAGAAAAGGTACAACCGGGGTGCAACAAGAGGTTTACCTGGGGATGTCTGCGGAAAGAAAATTCAAATCGGCTGACTTGAAGAGACGATGAAAGCGGGATATAGGGTGTTGTGTTTGTCGGGGAAATGAAGAGAAAAAGATGTTGGGGGGCAGGACCTGTAATACAAGTTTTATGCAAAAGAGGACGAACTACTTGGTGACCTCGTTTGAAATAGTGGAAGGCATGGCAAAGGCATCAAATTTCATCTTTAGGTTTCCTGAACATGGGAGGGGGGTTTAGGGAGGGACGGTGAGCATGGGTGGGTGAGAATTGCAGAAATGAGGGGTGGGAAGGAGGGCGAGGGTATATACTCGAATTTGCGAGTCTCTGGACGGCCGATACTAAGACATCAGCCAAAGGGGTTTTTATTGAGGGGGTGAGTCAGCGGCAGTGCACTTCTTTCCACTGGGCAATGCTGCTGCAATCCTGAGATCATAAACAAAAAGTCGTAAAAGGCACTTTGTGCGATACGAAAGAAGTGAAAAGGGGGGAAAAGGAGCGAAGGTCGCAGAGCGCCGACACCTGGGATGCAAAGGTCTTCACGCCGGGGATTGAAGTGTGAAAATGGGGTTGATGGGTATATATGGTTAGAAATTAAAGCTTACATGAAACGCGAAGGAAAAAATTCGAAGACCCTTAAGAGGCGAGGGTACTTGGGGGGGGCCGGGAAAAGGCGTGGGGGACCACGCCCCGCGAGGAAAAAAGAAGTGTAACGCGTCCATAAATAGAAAATGGAAGAGGGAATACAAGGGGAAGCGGAAAGACCACGAGCAAGAAGCGTCCAAGACAACAGATCGCCGGGATTAAAACTCTAAAACGGTGATGATGGCAACTTCCTCGCTGCAAGACAGAAGAAAACACTGAAAAAATAGGGCGGCGATGCTACAGAGAAGGACAAAGGAAAAGAGGAGGAAACGATGGGGGGGCTGGCGTGGGAGGCTGATGGAAGCGGCAAAACAGAGAAACAAGAGGGCCTCAGAAGCGTGTTGATGTAGAATGGTGAGGGGAAAGCGCAGAGGCGCAGGGGGTCACCTAATCAATCATGGGGGGAAGGTCAGAGGGAAAATTCATGGGGAGTAACGACGATAAAAACTCGAGAAAGAGGAGGAGGGTAGCAGAGGTCGACTAATGAAAAGTGGATGATTATTTTGCTGGGTCTGAAGGAGGGAAAAGTAGGTAAAGGCCAAAATGAGAGGCGATTTCACGCCCTGAAGTTTGACAAGAAGACCACGGGGGACCTATAAAAATCGCATGGCAGATCAATTAAAAAAAAATCCTGCCAAACCTAGGGTCAAGAAGTTAATGCGGGGAAAGAAACTCCGGAATATTCAGATATCTCGTTTGTGGGGGGGAGCCTGGTCAGATTGGGCGCCATCAATAGTTCAACTAAATCGAAGTGGTGAGTTAAGAAATAGAGAGATTGGCAAGGGCTCGGGGAGACTAAAAACAGGGGGGGGGTGAAAAATGAATTAAGAGGGTTGTTGGGAGGGTGGTGAGCGTAGGCTAGTGAGGTCGAAATGGGAAGAGGACCAGGGGTCTATATATGGGGGGAGAGGCGCGAAATCAGAAGAAAAATGGATGAATAAAGGAATCAGTGGAAAGGCCAAAACCGGAAAGGGGGGCTTAGCCCCTTTTGGGATATTAGGTGGAGTCACGGCAACGCTTGCCAAAAAAGGCAACCGCAAATCCATCCGCAAATGATCGGCGTCCAATCTCAGGCGGGACTGCCCGTGTTCTCAACTGTACCGTCAGGGGTTCGACTGTTGGGGCTAAAAGGCTAAGAATTGTTGGGGGTCGAAGGACCGAAGGTTTTGGAGAGGCGCGGGGACAGTCTGGCGGCGTTGGTGGTGGGAGGGGCCAGTCATCTTTCTCAACGCGTCGTGCTGCAGTCGGCGTTGTGGTAGTATGAAGGGTGCGTAAGCATCAGGATGGCAGAAAAATTGACTTGTTAAAGAAAAAAGGCTATGGGCAGGCGACCCTCCACAACCTGGTCATCGGGGGAATAATGGTGGGGGGGTATCCAGAGGGGAAAGTTCTCTCTGGAGGTAAGGGTGCTTATGTTTTTGAAACTTTCTGGGGAGCTCATTGGGTCGCGTGTTTTGGGAACGTGTTATGCGCTCATCGTGGGGGGGAACGCCGTAGGATTTATGCTCTAAGGATGGTGTCTACGGGTTCAAGAGGGGTTCCTGGTGCGGACGAGGAATTGGGTGGAGGGGGGGGGGGTAGTATAGGAAAATTCAGAGACCGGCGTGTCGAGGAAATACGAGGGCTTTCCTAGACACAAAAGGAAGAGCGATCCAATAACTACAGTGCCTTCGGGAAAAACCTCTTGTTAAAGAGACAGCAAAAAAACCGCACCACACGGTAATACGGCTCGCGGAAAGAGAGGAGATGGGAGTAGGGAGCGGAGGGAAAAAGTGCAGAGGGGGGGGGGTCAGGTGCTGCACAAGGACCTAGCCACGGTCCTAAGACAAAAGCCTTCGGCCCGTCTTGCACGACAAACCACCTCACCACCCTTAACGCACACCGCACGAAGAACCACAATCTACCGGACAAGATCCTTCAGACGAGTCAAGGAATACAGAGCGGTCTTAAACAAAAAACAAAAGCAGTGCAAAGATGGGGAGGGGTGAAACCGAAAAAGTCTACAGGGGAAGGGGCACTAGCAGACTGCCTCCGAATCGTAACTTTCGAATTGTCCGTGGAGAACACACCAACTCATAGGCTACCGATGATCGTGCAGAGCGTGAGCCTACTTGTGACGACCCGGAAGTGACCTCAGAAGGAAAACAATGAAGACTCAACAACGCACTGAAGAAGTCCTAAAACAGTACCAAGAGCTTAAAGACAAATGCCTACACCTAAAACAAAATGCCAAATAAAGCAAATCTCGATAGGCGAGATACGCCAACCACGCCCCTCATCACCCGAAAAAGTCTCAGGCACCAAAAGAAGTTGCCTGCTAATCATCGTCAAGGTTCTTACCAGAATCATGAGCGGAATACTAAAAAGGGGGCACATGAAGATTGTTCCTAAATAAACGAAGTCCTACGGCGTAGACGTAGAGAGGTTGGTCAAGGTTGAGGTCACGTTTAGCCTCACAAACGAATATTCAAGGGGGGATGAAAAAGCCCCATGGGGGGAGGCATCACACGAGAGGGGGAGGTCTGAAATCGAAAAAGTTCCCCCGCCATTGCTTAATCTCAGAAAAAAAGGGGGGAATCTTCATAGGGGCTAATCGAGGAAACATAATACGGAATCGGAGAACCTGCCCCCAACTCTTAACGACGAAATAAGACTTGCTCGAAAACCCACCATCGTCCGACCCCTCCTACTGTCAACATCCCTCAATCTATCTATCTGTAAGCACAATCGTTCTCTGGGTACGTATCCACCGTCCGACTTAAGGGGCGAGCAATTCCTGCAGAACTATAGTCATATCTGATAAAGATTCAGAGGGGTCTCCCAAGGAAGGGACGAGCAAAGACCGGAAAGACTGAACCTTAGGGGTTCTTACGAATAGAAATGCAAAGGAGAAGAGTTTGCCGAGAAAAGTTGCGCGTACCATCATTGGTCTAAAGAGCGAAGCAGTGCTTACACGGGGGGGGAGAAAGGGCAGTTGCCTTCCCGAGCTCACGCGAAAAGAAATCATGCGGGCGCATCAATACACAAAATCGGCAGAGCGTCGGCCCGGCGGCCGAAGCGAAGGAACCAATCTATGCTGGATTGAGGGAAAAAAGAATACCTCGGCCTGCGGAAAGGGAGGAACAAAAATACGACGGTAGCTGGACCTTTTTGCAACAGGAAAATTCAGCAAAAAAACAGAGAGAACCCAAATACATCGATCACTCCGGGTGGAGATGAGACAATAGAACGTTCCACCCTATACGCAGGGAGAAAAAAATGGACGATCTATCTTCACGGTCTAGAGCTTGGAGTAAGAAAGGGTCTTCGATTGGGGCAGTCGCGGTTAAAAGAATAGCGCTGGCAGTTCCGCACTTTTCGGCGGTTCAAGGTCATGACCGGGGAGAGGAAGAACCGGATAGTCTAGGGTAACATGGCTGCTTCCGCTCGGCTGGGACGCCCAATGCTGTGGGGCACGAATGGGAAGCCGTAATCGTAAAAACCTTTGTTATTGAGGGAAAGGTTAAGTGATTGTTGGTCCATGGTCAGCCATCTGTACGAGTTTTATACACAGAAGTGCCAAATACCATTATTGTATCCCTTGGTACGAGTAGCATCGCAGAGAGGTTCGAACTAGAGACTCCCGAAATATGCAAACAACGAATGCAGTGAGCTCTGTCGAAACGCACCTTGCGGCGATCGGGGGGAAGGTAAAAACCGACGTAGTGAACGCGGTTGAGGTCCGCAGGCACACAAAGTGGAAGTCAAGGAGCGGCGCGAAGACAGGTGCCGCCCGTGCCCCCCAAAAGATGTGCCAAAAAATCCACGCTTAAAGCCCTTAGGAGTCGACCACATGAGACTGAGATTCGATTGTCCTGCTGGCAAGGGACTGGTAGAGGCGAATATAGGAGCGAAGCGAAGCTCCTCAAATGCGTGGGATGCTAGATACGAAAACATAATATTGAAGAACAAATCCGGCTAAGTGAAAAAAAGGCAAAGAATAAGTTTGACCCGGGGGAAACCGGTTAACCTCCAAACCGCTGAAATCATGTTCGTCAAAACTTCGCCCTGAATCAGATGGGACGGTAAGGATGAAAATACCTTCAGGCGTCAATCTGCCACACCAATTTGGTTCGCGGCGTCATCTGGTTGGAGTACTTCACAGCCGAAAAAAGGCACGAAAAAACGTCAGCTCAAGATGAGGGCCCACGGTATTTGCATCAGAAAAAAGATAGAACCGGGGGGCATGAACCTCGTTTTTCCAAGGTTCTTATGCCACTGTGGAAAAAGTACCGGAAGATTGGTGGTGACTGACCGGGAAAGAAATAGGTAACTGAGAAAAAGAGCACCAGCGGATTAAAAGGCCTACCGTCCAGAAAATGAAACCCAAATCCTTGGAAAAAAGAGAATCAAATGGGCCATTTACGTCAAATACCTTCACACTGTCGATGGAAACTCCAGGGCACGTGAAATCGCGGCAACAGGATCTTATTCTTTTTTTGGAAGACGAAGTGCCCACAGTCATCTAGCGATGTCAGAAATCGGGTATCCACGCAGGAAGACCTAGGAGAGGGCGAGAAAACGAATGTTCCCAAACGGACGTAACACTAGAAAATGCACTTTATCAACAACTAAAGGAGCACATTACCGTTTTCTTGAAAGCAATCAAAGACAAGACCTCAAAGAAGGAAACTCTTCTGCGCTTATCAGGAATCGCACGTGGGGACCATCCGGAAAAGCGAAGGCGCGTGACAGGTACCCAGAAATTAGTCCACAAAGCACGCTGGGAATAAACGGCAAATGATAGGTAGAAAGGTTGCCCGCGAAATAATGGGATTATTCAACGAACAGCCAGGAGCAGAAAGTTGTGCTCCACTTCGATGATAAAATAATAGACTTCAAGTTGGCAGCGGGAAACGGGGTCACATCTGAATTCCCATCGAAGGCCTTATCAACAACCGTACACCACAAGCGGGGGATGTTCAAATTTTTTCTAGATGTGTTGCCCCAGGAGAGGGTCCTGCTCCGGGAAAAAGAACAGTTCCCGGTGTAAAAGCGGGGCTAAAAACCAAAACAACGGCAAGCAGAAAAGAATGTCTTAATACGGCGGCGGAGGTTAAAAAAATAAGGAAAAACTCGTTGTATCGGAAAGAAAGGCAGGTACAACGGGGGAGTCAAATCGGGGCGTAGCAGCACGCATCAAAAAAGGACCCGAAATAATGGGCCGCATAAACACCCAGCCCACAATCAGTACGCTACTCGCTGCTGTTGGAAAACATATTAAAAACTGAGTCTGTCTCGGATATGGACGCGCAGAGGTCCGAAGGACTGCGCTGGTCAAGCTCTAATGACATCCCCGAGCACGGGTGAAAAACTAAGTAATACCCGCCATCCAAAGTCGAGGTTTTTTCACTCCAACCAGAAGAGGCCAGGACTGTAAAAAGTCTCCGCAACCGAGGCAGGCCAAATAACAATCCGCTTTCAAACAAAATTCACAACCATCAATTCAAGGATTAAAAAAAAAAGCCGCATTCACTGGGAGAAACGCTCTTCAGAAAACACGAATCCACTACCACGAACCAGCACACGCGAAAAGTGCGTCTAAAAAGCGAATCCCTGTGACCCAACCTCCCAGTTCCAATCTTCAAACGTTGATAAATAGGCAATGGAATTCTCTTAAATCAAAGAGGGGGGTGCGAAAGCGTAGAGAGTAGGTTGCAAACAGAAACGGATAAGAAGAAACAGGGTAATGTCCTGTACAATACCACCCATCTGAATGGCCGAGCGAATAATTCAAAAAAACACAGAAGATCCGCTGGGTGAGAAACGGAAGAACGGGCGGAAGCGCCGACGGTCGCCGTGAAAAGAGGAGCGGGGGTTCTGTGAGGCCGTGGACCGCACTTTGTTCATGAAAAAAAAGGAAAAAGCCTAGTACTATACGCGCGATAAACAAATGCAAGGAAGAAAAAAGATGCCAAACTTCTGGGGGGAAACACCCAAAACCTCTGGTTAATTCGGAGTCACAGGAAGGGGGTTGTGTTGAGGGGGGGTAACTGGAAAGGTAAAAAAGCGCACGAATCTCGTCTCTTCGAGTGCAGTAGGTTTCCATCGTGGACGGGGAAGCGAGGAAAGACCGCACGAAAAAACGGCCAAACGCCATCGTCGTTACAAGGGCCCCAAGAAACCAAAAAACTGTCAATCCTCTCAAAAAAACAAAACCATCTTCTTGGCTCTACTTTTTGAATTCCCTTGCGGTTTCCATCCGTAAACAATTTCGGAGGCGGGATTGGAAACCTCGCAAAGGTACAGACCAAAAGTAACTGCCAAGAGAGGACGAAGGCCGATTTCACAGGACCAGGGGCGGACAGCAAAAGAAGACCAAACAACCAAATATCAACACGCGGATTTGGTGGGGTGAAAAGAAGGGGCGTTCTGGTTGAGCGCGGTATTGAAGGAATGAGTCAAAAGGCGGTGAATCCGAAACATGTTTCCTTTCATGGCACTGAGGGCGGCATTCGCACAGAGAATCTTGGACGGGGTTCTCGGGGAGTCGCGAAACATCAGGGATATGGTGTAATTATTTACCGGTAGGCGCCATTTTAATCGTGGACGGGGCGCGAAAAGGAAACGGAAAAGGAAAAGGGTCCGGCTGGGAGAAGGGAGGGCAATACCCTGTCGAAGATTGGAGGCATTGTGGAAGGGAGGAAGTAAACTACGGTGGGAAGGGGGGGTGCGTGATTACGAAGCAGGGAACCATTGACGGGGAAGAAAAAGGGGTCAGATCCGGTAGAGCAGCGTGCGGGAAAAAAAGAAGTGAAAGGGGGGGCGTGGAGTTGGGTATCCGCCGGTTCAGGAGGATGAGGGAAGTCGTTCGTGGTCTGAATCGGGCTATTTCGGGCGAGGAGTGGACGCAGCGGGGGAAGAAAGTTTTGGATAGGAATGCGCGCTGTGGGGGGGTGGGAGAAACTTGGGGTGATTTGTTGCGTGGATGCGAAAAGGGGAAGGGGGGGAGGGAGCGCAGAGGACTGGCGGATCGCGGCATAAATTGGTGGGGGCGGAGAGGACCAGAAGCAGTTGGTATGGGAGGAAAAAAGGAGTTCGCCACCGGCGTTAGGTTATCGTGCGTCACCTTATAGTCCTTAAAGGGGAAGGAGGGGGGACTCGAGCGATTGTGGCAGTAAGGACGTGCAGGGAAACGAAGATAGGGGGCAATGAGGCTATTGAAATTGCCAGGCCGAAGGGCACTACATCCGCGGCAGGGACGGTTTTGGCCGTGACGTCTCAAAGGAAATGGGAGGAACGATTGGGAAAAAAACGTGGGGGGAAGACATGTGGCAAATGTTGAATGTTGATTACTCGTAGGAGGGGAAGTCCAATTATTTGATTAAGGGGGGGGGGAAGGGGTTATCTTTGGGCTCATTCGCTGTGTAATCCGGGGGGAGAAGAGGTCAAAAGGGAGGTTCACAGGTTTAGATGCCGATCAAATCTTGCACAGAACGGCATTAATGGGGGTGGAAGAATTGGTATATGTAAGGGCAGGGGGAACTTATCTTTCCCTATGTACATTGGCGAGGAAAAAAAATAGGGGGCATGCATCAGTCGTTTGATTGAAGTAGGACTTGAAGACATATTGAAGGAAAAAGAACGCAGAAGTTTTATTCCAGGCTCGTCTTTGGGAAAACGATGGGACGCAATCTCTTCGGGAATTCGTAAAATTTCTACATCTCGTCTGATGAAAGGGTTGGGGGAAAAAGCGAATGAAATTGGGGGGTTTATTCAGTTCCTGTGCCAGGGGGGGAGTGCGCGAAATTGTAAAGGGGAGTGGGGGGGGGACTAATTGAACTCGCGGGTGGAAAAGGTGCGGGGAATCGCTGTGAAGTGAGGCGGGTATCCGAAAAGACAGATCCTTCGGGAAAGTAAAAACCAAAGAATAGGGTGGAGCGGAATGTAGAACAGGGACCTCTGGCCAGATTTGTAAAAAAGGGGTGGTTGTTGGGGTTTCTGACTACAAAAAAAGGGAAAAAAAAGTGCTCGTCACCAATTATATTGCGGCGGAAGAATTCATCAGGAACGAACGAAAAGACGAGGGGAGTCCTTAACGGGTGGTTCGCAGATGGGAATGAAATCAGAAAAAAGGTAGTTCGAAGACTGGGCGGGGCGGGAGGGCGCGAGGAGTGACAATCCGTTTCTGTCAGGTCGGAATTGCTACGTTCATGAAAGCACAATGAAAAAGGGGGGTGCGAGTTTTTGTTTCCTGCCAACACAGTTTAGGAAAGGGAGGACGGGTTTTTAGGCAGTGTGGAAGCCGAAGGCTGTTGGAAGTGGGGGCTGAGGAAGATAGCATCACCGGGTCTCGCAAGTCGAGGCGATCTCGTTGGGATTAACGTTCGCGAAAGGAAAACTCCAGATCTCCCGTCCGCGTTTAAGGGGTTTTCCAAGGCGGATCGTTTAGGGCAAATGGTCTTCACGAAGCTTTTGGGGCGAAGGAGGAAAAGGGGAATACTACAAGAGAGTCAAGGAAGATTTTGTCGTGCAGGATGAACAAAACGCGGTGAATACCGAACGGGGGGGAAATATAGGAGGAGGGGCGGCCAGAGCACGACAGGTTTAGCAAAGAGGAGTGGGGAGGGGAAGAACTCCGTATGGAGCGAATTTATAATATAGTATTATGGTTTATGGCAATCTGGTAACTCTGAATATGGAGGGACCGTAAACGAACTGTAAAAAAGTTCAGAGCCTTGACCTACTTCGGGCAAACTAAAATGTTCAAATAAAAAAGAGTGGGGGAAGGGAAAACTCCGATACTAAATATTAACGAGATTAGATCACATGGTCTTGGTAAAAAGGACAAAGGAAAAAGGGTAGGGAAATGTCTTAACTCACAGATATTTGTTCCAAGGACGACGCCATAGAGAAGAAGGATCACGATCTCGGCAAAAGTTCTTTTCGCCTCCGGGGGAGTTCAGAAAATAATTCCGCCCAAAATGTTATAGTGGGGGACGGCGAAGGGTCGATAATATCACCACAAGAGGGAGGAGGAAGGTGGGGAGAGAGCGGGGTGCTTGCGGAGTGGGGAAAAGGGGGGAAGATAGTAACCGGATGAAAGGATTGGGGGATTTTGTAATGGCATCGAAGGATTGCCGCTGTTGAATAAGAAAGCGGAGGGGGGAGGCCGAGGGGGAAAAAGTCGTTTCGACCTCTATGACGAAAGGGAGTCGGTAGGCATAGGGTCTACTAAGGGGAACGATTGGTTTTGTGGAGTGGGCCGTGTGAGCGTGAAAAAGGTAAAGCGGGGAACGGGAGTCACGCAATCGCTAGGGTTCTCCGGAGGGGGTATTGGAAAAGCACATCAAGGGGGAAGAGAACAAAGCTTGCGGGGGCATTCGAGGAAAAAGAAAAAATCATGCGGACGGGGACCGATTTCGTGGGGGGGGAATATGTTATACTGGGGGGACCCTTCAAAAGAGGTCAGTCCGCGTCAGAGGTGTAGAAAAAGCATGGAATTCTACGAAATGTGAGCGTGTAGGGGGAGATCTTGACGGAACGATAATGCATCTGGCTTCACGAATTAAAGACGACGGGGGGGGGGGTTGTAGGAGGCAGCTCGGAATAAGTGTCTGGATGAGGCAATGAAGGCGTGGGGCTTGGAAAATATTTCCTTGCTGGTGTCGTCGAGATGCAGTGTTTAGGGGAGGCGGAGGGACGGAGGGAGGGGGGGAAAGTGGGGGAAACTGGAGTCGGTATTAATTAAATCGGGGGAAAAATCAGAGGAGGACACTCCAACCCCAAAATCTAATGGGAAATGCTTCCCTACAGGGGAGTGAGGACCCCTTTTAAATCGTCTTTTTGTGGTCGGTACTACGAACACCTTCCCCAAACGTAAGAAAACGGTCGGTAAGCGCTTGACATCCTGGCGAAGTGCTGGCTTACATAAGAGCGGTGCGTAGCACTTCTGCTCGGGCTTCTGAGTACTTTCTGCGGCGCTGTTTTAGCCGCTCGAGTAGGGGTCTCCTTCATGGTGTGGTTACGAATTGGCTTGATTAATGGAGCTGTTGGACTGAGAAGCTGGCGAGTTAAAGGAGTGTTTTTGCTGCGTAGCAGGGGGGAGGGGAGGGAGATGGTCGGGGAGGGACGGACTGGGTGGATGGGTTTCGGCCTATTTACCTTCGGGAAGAAAGGATGTGTGGGGGGAAGAGACCGCGGGAGGTGTCCGAGAGGGGGGGCGTCAGTCGAGGGGAAGTTTAGAGGGAGATCCTTAAATGGGGTTTTTTGGTTGGGGGGGGGGGGGGGGGGGGGGTTGTAGAGGGGGCGAAGGTTTCAGTGTGGTGGACGTTGAACATCTGTCAAAAATGAACCGACGGATTGTGTTAGCGCGAGGGGGGGGGGGGAAAAGAGGAAGGACGCCGGGGCAGATGGGAGAAAGGGGGGAAGGGGGGGGTGTGGGCGGTATATGGGGCAGGCGGGGGAGAGAACCAGGGAGAAGATCATATGGAAAAGGGAAGTAAACCGACATACTACTCATAGACCTGATCGCAATAAAGGCGATACTAACAAAAAAAAAAAAGGAGGGGGGAGGGGAAAAAGAAAAAAGGCCTCTTTAGATGCGCTTCGTCGAGGAGGTATAGAAATGGCGGGGTGAATGAAGCCATGATCAAACAGAGCCGCAGGCGTCGGGACCACGTCGGAAACTCGACCCCCATCCCAAATTCCAGCACTACCTGCGGGAACGAGAAGCTAACATCAAAAGAAAGAGACGAGGAAAAGCGGGCGTCAAAATTATCTAACAACACCACCAAGCAAGAGAGAACGGAAGGAATCAAAATACAAAAAATTTCGTGGGCAGGGAGTCACTCAGCAGAACTTTGTAACCCGAGAAGAACTCAGAAGAGGAAACAACGGCGTCGTCCTAAAGCCCTCCTGGTCGGCCTAGTAAACTAAGAAAAAAAACTTCAGAAGACAAGTCTACGTCCTCCTACCACGGATCCTCAATACAAAGGCGCCCAACAAGAAGAGAACACCCTAAAAAAAAGACCAAAAGGATCGAGTAAAATAAGGACAAATCAACAATGTAAAATTAAAAAAAAAAGTCACCTTTCAGGATAATCGACAACAGGGACGGGAAAATAAGAGCTCCTTCACTGAAAATTCAAAACGCCTGATAGGTGTTCATATAAAGGGGAGTTACAGAAAGGGCGGACGGGCTGCTGTGGGGGTAGGTGGGCTGCCGTGAGGCCGTGCCGAAAAAAAAAAGGAAGGGAGGGTCAAAGGGATAAGAGCCCCAGTGGCCTGTCAGCCTCTTTTTTTAGGGAAGTCAGGATTGAGAAAACCTGATTAAGAAAGAAACCGGAATCCGGGACTTTCTGACAGGATCAAACTAACCTCCCTCGCCGCGACCAATATGACCTGAAACGAAGGAATACACTCTCAACACATCGACGCCCCAACATACTTGAGCAAATCCAGAAAAGCGAGATGGAGAAACTCGTATCTGGAGTGGGTATGCGGATGTAAAATTCAACTTACGAAGAAGGGAGCGAACTAAGAAAAAGAAGCTATAAAAGATTTCCGGGGGGGTTACAATAGCACTAAAGCAAAGAAGAAACTCAGGAAGGGAACGAGGGGGGGAAGCCAGTATTTTTAGGGTCTGAAAAGGGGAGGCAATCTAATCTATGTGGGACTCAGGGGAGAAAACGGGGATGGGCAAAAGTGGGTCATGAAACACCACTAGAGAACGCTACATACGGCGGAGAAACTGGGAAGGCAACGATCGCTGAAAAAAGACGGTAAAGAAACTTAGTTAAGGCCAAGAAATACAAATCATACAAAGATGAAGGTTCTCCCTCTTCAGAAAACAGAAAAGAAAGGTCCAGCGGATCCTCGCGAAAGGAACAGTAACTCGAGACACATCGCAGAGGCTAAAGAAAGAAAAGGAGGTCTTACTCCATCTTCAATCAGGAAAGAGTGAGAGGGGGGAGAGGGAAAAAAGGAGTAATCATCAAGCAAAACCGAGATCAAGAAAAGAGTGATCCCGGAACCACGGATTGTGAGAGCACATCGCCGTTCCCATAGAAAGGGAGGAATGTTAATAGGGAAAATATAAGGCAATTCACTTCTTCAATCATGGTAGGGAGAATCAGGAGAGAAGGGGGATGCTTTGGGGGGAAAGAATCCTGATTAGGTCCGCACTAAGGGCGGGAGGGGCAGTTTCAGCTCTGAAATAAAAGTAGTAGCTACCTGTTCAAGAGGCGTTAAGTACTCGGGAGAGAAACGGCTTTGTGCAAATCCGATTAAAGGTGCCTGCCGTCAGTCCGGTACGGTGGATGGGGGAGTTTTGCACGGCGATTTTAAGGGGTCACAGCTGGTAAGAGTGGATAAAAGAAAGGGACAAAATATAAGATGTCTCACCGGAAAATCTACTTTCTAAAAGAAAGCCCAAAGAGCTGGGAAAGAACTGTCTGTCAGCGCTGGTGATCTCGATCATGCATATTTTCAAAACCGAGGGCGTAGTAAAAGGGAGGTGCTTAACCAGGAAAAAAAAATTGAAAAAATGGAAGGATACGGAGATCGAGGGATTCATGGAAAGAAAGTATGCAAAAGAGAAAATGCGGTCCACTAAAAATTGCCCGAAAGAACTCCGGTGCATCTCAACAAACGGATCACAAAAGAGAATCTGCGAATAGACTTCCGGCGGGTGAACAACGATCGTAACCGGGGGGGGAAAAAAAAAAGGTGTTACCCGGTACAAAAATTTGCAATCCGGACAAATCAGAGACGTGCAAAGAATGAGGGGAAGGAAAACAAAAGCCTTGGGAGACACTTCGCCATGAAATCAAAAGAAAGCCGGGGGCCTAGTGTCAAGGCTAAATACTGTTCAAATCCGCCCAAAGACATTTTATGCAGGAGGCAAGAAAAGTTGAGTCCAGACAAGGAGAAATATAATCACTAAAGAGAAAAGCACTAAATCCCGGGATTCAGAACTTTACCGGAAGCCGCTGAATAGGTTTCAAAGCAAAGAGGGACAGTGAAATTCAAGGTGGAAACCCCCAGGGTTGAGTGGCGACTGCCAAATCCGGGGAAAAGGGAAGGGGGTCCTTACTTCAATAGTGGAAAGTGGTCTAAATGCAGCAAAGAAGGGGGGATGGAAAGCAATGAAAGAAAAAACGTCAACTCGTGCCAAACGTACGGGGACTGTGCTCACCGCTCAAAGATTGAAGGACCGTCAAAAAGAACGAGTACTGGGAAAAAGAGCACAATAAGTGACACCTAAGAATCTTCCTTAAAAAAATGGGATCATGGGTCGTCCCAAAATTTGAGCGACGCCGAGGTACCGGTACAGGAACTCAATGAAAAAACGGCGGTTGGGCGTCACGAGTCAAAAACGGTTAATGTCCAATGGCCAAGGTGAAAAGAAACACCAACAAGATCGCGCCCGGAAACGCTTTGGTCTCAAAATAACACAAACATTCACACAAAACACAAAGATTGACCAACAACAGACGGGAATCAAGGGAAACAGAAACGGGGGCTGGGAGTTTGTCGTCGCTCGCAAAAGGAACCATCGGGAGAGAAATTGCCTAAAGGCTAAAGGACCACTAGAAGGTCACAACCAATTTCAATGGGCCATTACTCCCGATCGTTACACGGGGGAATCAAAGAATCGGGATTCTCCGACGAGGGCCATCGACCCATAGAATCAGGGAGGAAATCCTGATGACCGAGCCGAGTCAACTGGCCGCATGCGTAAATCGTTCAAAAATCAAAAACTTGGAAAAGCAAAAACGCGGCTTCTCCCATTTTGTAAACTGTGGGCCCGCGTCGCCTGCTACGGGGGAAAATCCAAAAAGGACCTGTAAAGAGGAGAAAGAGAAACACACAGCGCATGGGTTCGAATCCCGGCTGATTCAAGGGCAAGGAAAAGCCGAGGGAAAAAGCTGTATCAATCGAAAGGGCAAAAGACTTAACGTTCCTAAGCTGAGGAGGATACACAAAATCGACTGGTAGGCTCCGTCGCATAAAAAGCCAAAGGAATGGAGAAAGAACGGGGGAGGTCATCCACGGACTTCGAGGGGAGGCACCAATTACTAAGCGATCAAAATTATCATGAAGGAGGAGAGGAAGAAACCGACAAGCGGAGTCAGGCCCACAAACCACCATTCATTGTGGG
>Ga0179593_1384324_pt1 | contig 16855 bp, 13 predicted proteins | sample CZODoug2_1_08_16_FD_185931 | JGI IMG/M metagenome (GOLD analysis project Ga0179593, IMG submission 185931) | Vadose zone soil fungal communities from Angelo Coast Range Reserve, California, USA - CZODoug2_1_08_16fungal (PacBio error correction) | ecosystem: Environmental > Terrestrial > Soil >...
GACCCTTTGGGCCAGGGACGTCAAAGCTTCTATTAAGCAAAAGACCAGCTCTGAGGAAGTGAGAAGGAAGACGAACCTTCCTGGGCGTCAGAGGGTAAAAAAGGGGGAAGGCCTGCAACGATCTGATAATATTCCCCACCCGTAGCAACGAAGCTCCTACCTTATAAATCGGGGACGAGTAGGGGGAGAAGAAAGGGGAACTTTAGAACGACAAGCTCAAGCAAACGTACACCACTAACGTTACCCTAGAAAAACCAGCCTGAAGTGCTGACGAAGGTGGGTGCAAAGGAAAGGGGATCAGAAGGGGCGTCAAGACTCAGAGAACCGAGAGGAGGGAAAAGAAACAGGGACGCCACCTCGAGATCGCCTCAGGACTGCCTCCGTCATGCGAAGGGCCACGAGGAGACGTGCAGAAATCATATTGAAATAGAGGCAGGAACTGCTGGGCGAAGGAGAGGGAAGACAGAAAACATAGCCTCTTCGGCACAAGACTTGGATCAGAAAGGGGGGGGGAGGACAGATTTTGGGGCTATTGTAAGTAGGCAAGACACCTGCGGAACGCCAGCTCGCAAGACAAAAAGGTAAAGGACCACAAGCAACAAGAGGAAAAAGAAGGGGAAAAGACACAGTAGGGCCAGGACCGAACATGAAAAAAAGGAAGGAAGGAGTCTCGAGAATCGCCAGCCGATCAACCAAAGCGGGGTAAGACCCAGAAGAAAAAAACCGATGTGGCTAACATGCTAGACGAAACCTTAAGAGGCAAAAGGATGGCATAAATCTACTAGGAAGGGGTTCTGGGGGTCTGGGGGGGGACGAGTGTTTAGCAGGGAATACTGTGCCCGATCGGATGAAGGCAAACGACAGAGATAGAAGAATGTAGCCAGGAAAACTTGTTTTTAAAGAGAAAACGCGGAGAGGGAGAAACTCAATCATGGCCCACAGCGCGAGCACAAAGAGGACCTGGAAACTCCCATTAGGAACCACACCAGAAGCGTCTCGTTTGGCCATATGCACAACCACAGAATTATGAGTTCGCACCAGAAAGGGGGGGAATAAGAGGTGGAGTCTCGCCTCTTTTGGGATCGAGGGGGGGGGGGGACTAAAGGCTGAAAAAGGGCGAAAAAAACTCTTAGCAGGTAAACCAAAAGCACTTCTTAGGGATAACGACTAGTCTCGAAACAAGTTAGGTTGGGAATGTTCAAAGTTCAAAAGCATACAAGGGAGGGCGGTTCAAGATGTTGAATACGCTCATGGGGAACAACTACGTCCCCACAACGGACGAAGGGGTAGAAACTTGACAGGCCAGGAAAGTTCTGTATTTCATGTAGGGGAGGGCCAAAAAAAATCGTAAAGGGGGGGAGGGGGGGGAGACAGACGTCCGGAATCTGCACCAAAGTGGTTCTTAGGCAGAACGATGCCTAAATTCCTGGAGGAAACCCGGACCGGTACTACTACGGGGGGAGAGGCGGCTTGTATACCGGTGGGGAGGGGGTAAAATGTGGTGGAAAAAAGCCGAACCTTCATGAGATTTCCGAGGGAAGAGGGAGGAAAACCATCTCGAACAAACGCACTCAAGGGAAAGAGGGCTCTTCTCTTTAGATAAGCCGAGGGGCTAGAAAACGAGACTGTAGCCTCTGCTGCCTGGAGGTGGGGGGAAAAATAGGCGTGGAACCGTAGTTATTCTGCATCTACAATGAGGGCACTTCCTCCAGGAAAGACAAAGGGAATCGTCAGTATGACAAGGTGTGGTGAGGGTGCTGGGCTTTGAACTTTAACTTCACGGACGATCGTTAACCCACCCATGTCGACTTCATTCAGAAGATAAAGCGGATAGGTTCTGAGAGCTAATATCCGGTAACGGGCGGGATGACCGTTTGAAAAAAATCCGTGAGGCGGTCACTTCGAGTGATATCCCTTCTAGGGGAAGGAGGGGCGGACTGGGGATCCTGTCGTTTAGAGGGAAGGTTGTGGGGAAAAGGAGGGAAGTGGGTCTTGGGCGACGTAATAGGCTCCTTCTTTGGCTAGTGAAAAAAGGACTCTTTTTCAGTTAAGGCAGAGTGTATATTGGAAAGGGAGTTTTTTGCGGGTTCCAATAGAAAAAAAAGGACTTAAAAAATGGGGGGTACGAAAAAAAGGCGTTCTTTGGCGGCGGGAGGAAGTTTGCCCTGTAGGGAAAAAAGAAAAAGAAAAATCGAACTTCGAAACGTCGATTATAAAGGTGCCTCAGAAAAGGAAAAAAAAGGGGAACGAAGTTCATACCAGTCGTCGACGCTGTAACTGAGAGGGGGACTAGGGGTATCCCTTCTAAAAAAGGGTCAGGAAAAGCGGAATTCTCACCGTCGCGGAGAAAGAAAGTCCCAGAAGTAACCTTACCCGAGTTAAAGTATGTACATGTTAACGAAAGGAGAGTTGAGCCATGCCAAGAATCCAGAGAAACTAAAAACAAAAAAGAAAAAAGGGGCAAACCTCACCGGTGGGGAGAAGTTGTTACGGTGGTCTAGGAAGGATTAAAGACCTGGGAGATCTGCCACATTGTACAGCCCGAAAATCAGGTCCAGAACGGGAAGGAAACTCCGACCCTAAAGGGTAGAACACAGCCGACAAACCACTGGGGTTTAAACCGGCTTTCGCGAGTTAATTTTCGACCCCCCTGCGAAGGAGAAGCTCAAGAGCAACCAACAAGGATGGATGAAATAAGGGGGAGGGGTAATTCTTGGCTCCAAGGGAACTCTCGGAATCAAGGAAACGTTCCGTAGGAAGCTTGGTGAACTGGAAAAGTCACGATTAGTTTATCGTTGGACGAGGGGAGGGAAAGGGGGGTGAATCTCCCTCTTTCAGGAGAAGAGTTCTCACTTGAGTCGAGGCTTAAAAAGCAAGTCTGACAAAGGGGGGCTGATCAGTCGGGTCAACGAAGTTGGCCTGGGGACAAAGAACATGAGGTACCCTTTACCTAGAAGCTTGGTGACAAAGGGGTAAATATGGAGGAGACTCTATTCCGGTGAGCCTCGGATATTTTCCAGGAGGTTTGCCGGGTATGCCCGACCCTCACAGTTCGGCGAAAAGGAGCGAGGTGCTCCGTTTAGAGCAGGAGACGAAGGAAGAAAGTCAACCTTCGTATCATCTGGACAAGAAAGGGGGGGGAAAAAAGGAAGAGTGACTCGTGAAAATTCAAGGCCCGGAGCAAGAAGCGGGGGGCTCCTTCCCCTTAAAAACCTGCACAGGAGTTTTTCTAGAAGGAAACGAAACATAGGGGGAAGAGCCTGAGGTCAAGAGGAAAAAGAGGTCAGCAACGAAGGGGAGACGCGTAAGACCACCCGGGATCAGAAACACAATCGCGCTGCATAATTCCCCCTCCCGGTCACGTACGCGTCCTTACGAAGGGGAGGGGGGGGGGGGGGAGACAAGGCGGACTTGATAACGAAGAGCCAAAGAAAAAAGAAACGGAAGCAATCCCTGGAAGCCTGAGGATAACGCACTCAGAACCAGAAAAAACCTGAACCATCTTTTTGGTGCCGAGCGTCTGAGGAACAAAGGAAGAGACGATTAAAAGAAACTCCAAGACAACATAAAAAGAGGGAGGGAGTGGATAAGCATGGAGACCTAAAAACGGGTAGAATGGGGACGTCCACTAGAAAGCCAGAAAAGCAACTCTCAGACTCGGGAGGGGGACAGTGAGGGAAAGGGCCGGAGAAGAAAAAATAGGTCTGCAGCCGTAAGGTAGCAAAAAAAGGGGGGGAAGACCGCGAGGCAAAAACGAGCTTAATTTTCTCTAGGTCCTTACGCACGACCTGATTACCTCGCCACCAAGCAGCAAGACCGTCGGAGAGGAAAAAACACTAGAAAAAGGAGCTGGAACAGATCAGGAAGAAAAAAAAAAGTTCCATGGAGGAGTACAGGGCATCCCTCATCAGTAAAGGTGGAAGAACTCTCAATCCTAATCACACCAGTCTGGGTTGAGAGAAAGCCGAACCTGTAGACCTACAAAAAAGTGGTCTATAAGACCCGGAGAGGTCCATACGTATTCGGGGGCTCCTCGAGAGTAGCTAAGGCTGTTGCTTAGGGTGGTCAAAAAAAAGATCGCTAAGACGAGGTAGGCAGGCCCTTCAACAGACGGTTATACGATCGGATGACGAGGGGAAGAAGGGGGAAGTGGGGTTTACAGAGAGGTTGCGGCGAAGTCAAAGAAGTTTGGAACCAAGCAGAGCCACCAAGCCGGGCTCTTAGTTAAAAAAACCGAGAGCTGGGGACTCCGGGGAACAAAAGGGGAAGAGAAAAGGATAGCTGTCACCTAGCCGGGTGGGAAGAGAACGTCCTAGCGAGGCGTTTTTGCGCGATGGGGGTCAAAAAACGATTTCGCCGCGAAGAGTGGAAGCAGATCTACAAACTAAAAGGGTCGTCTCTCAAACTGTTGAAAGAACATGGGCGTACAGAGGGGAGGGGTTACGGTCGCCTTGTGACTACGCCGCACACAGAGACATAAATAGATGATAAACTCTTCGAATTCCCGGGAAATCAAGGGGCCTTGCCCTGAAGGGGATGTGTCGTTACTACTCGGAGGGGATTGGGGCTTACTGCCCTCGGTGGGGGGTGGGGGATGGGTTAGTACCTTCAAAGACTGAAAGGAACAATTTAAGCCTGTTACTAAAGAAAACTGGGTTGGGGCGGCGCTGGGGTAGAGAAAAAAGTAGGAGGGGAAGATATATTTACCGCGTTGGGCGGGAGGAACGCATTGGGAGATTGCTAAGGAACCAAATCGGAGGGAACACGAGCCTGACATCGCAGCTTTCCCCCAGGTACGAAGAAGTCGGGGGGGAAGACCCTCGGGGAAAGAAGAGCGAAAAACTGGAGAAGGGGGAGAGGGGCCGTAGGGTGAACCTCGTCAGTGGAAAACGTTTAGGAACTGAGATCCCGTGTAGAAGCATCCGGTCCCTACTCTTCGAAAGTCAGTAGAGTCTTTTCTTGAGAGAGAGGGGGACTTGATTGACTCCCGAAGAGAAGCATGGAACCAAAGAATTATTCCGGTACAGGAAAACTCATGCTTATATGGAAGCGGGGCTCCCGGCGTAAAGGGGCAGCTTGGTTCTGGGGGCGTCAAAAAAGTGGAAGAGGAGGAGGGTAGCCATAGTAGAGGACTGGGGGGGGAGGGGGTGAGGAGAACGTATGTAAGTCGTGGACTCTAGAGTGGGGGAGATCGAGTCCCTGAACGGAATCGTCGAAAAAGGGAAGCAGAGACAATCAGGTTGGGAAAGGGCAGTTCAAAAGACTTTTTAAGGTACCACCAGTCCATGGAGAAAAAAGGGGAAAAAAACTTGAACGCGCGTCAATACGGGGGGGGAGGAGGTTTTTCAGGCTTAACGAAGGATCTAAGTACTTCGACCGGGAATCCGCAGCTCCTTCAGCAGGGAGAGGAAAAGTTGGGTGCAAAAACCATCCGCGAAGCGTCTAAGAAAAAAGTTGCGGGTGAATTTCCTCGAGGGGACGGCGACACCCGAGGGACAAACGAGTATCTCACCCCAGGACGAGACCGCATCGTTAAAAAGGGGAAGTAAGGTAAGGTACGAAGGGAGAAACGCGGGAAAGGGAAAAAGAATCGAGAATACAGGGAAAACTGGGCCAAAATAAAAATACATTGGCAAGCACCGGGTGAAGAAGGGAAGTTTACTGGGGCATAGGAAGATCCAAGGGGAGAGGAAGAAACTTGTCCATCGAACTCTTAAGAAAAGGGGGGAGAGATCACCTCAGCCAGAAGGGTCCAGTAAGCCCATATACAGAACGGACAATGGTACCCAAGGGGGTCGGGGAGGTGCGAAGGGGGGGCGCCCCCGAGATTCCTGAGACCAGGAGGGGGGAAAAGCCTCGACTCAACGTATAGGAAGGAATGTTCAACCAAGCGGAAACGGGGTCCACTTCTAACTCGAGAACGTAATCCGTGAGGAATAGGGGGGAGGGATTAACGGGGACTCTGTTTGTGGTTAGAAGCCAAAAGGCTGGACTGATGGATGAAAAGACAGAGAGCAAAGGGGTGTAAATGACAGATGCACCTAGGAAGTAGAACTCGGAACCATTTGAGAAGGAAAAGGAAGACTCTTCGTGGAGTCGAGTCCGGGGAAGGGGGGGGAGGAGGTGGAAGTGGACCCGAAAGGAGGCCGGGACCTCAAGCAAGAACGGGTTCCAGTACCGAGCTGGGCGATCCGAGGATTTTAGTAAAGAACGCCTTGGGTGTCTAGGAAGAGGGACAAAATCACCGCATAAAGGGGTGTGGGGGGGGGGGGGGGGGGGGTAAATTAAGGGTTTGGTTGTGGGTAAAAAGGGTTTGTGGGTTGGGGGGGGGTTGAAAAAAAAAAAAAAAGATTGGAGGGTGGGTTGGACGATTTGCGGGAGTCAACAATTTTACCAAGTTCCATTTCTCCGAAGTCAAACGGAAACATCTCCGCAAGGGCCTAACGGAGTGATAAACAAAAAGGCAGAAATAGGGAATAATAGGTAATCAAATTATTCACCTCCAAGAATGAGAGGTGGGACTATTGAAGAACATCGGGGAAAAAGGATCGCCTCGACCCCTGTCAGGGGGAAAGAAGCGACGGCGTCATTAGTCACACCGGAAGCTTCAAAAAATTAACAAAACGTTCACGGAAGATACTACCGGAGACCAGAGGGATAACAAGGAGGAGATGAATCCCACTAAAACGCCAAGCCCTCCCGTGAACAGACGGAGTACTTACTCCGAAAGAAGGGGGGAACCACCGGGGGCCATCTTGGGGGGTCAAAGGGAGGAGGAGGGAGACATATAGATAAAGCAAGGAAGAAAGGGCAAAACATACCGCGCCTAGTCGGCTCCTTCATTCTGGCCGGACCCTAAGGTATACGTGGAAGAAGACTTTCACACAGGGAGGGGAAACGGCCAAACGGTCACCCTAGGAGTTTCATGGAGAGGGAGGAAGACGTAATAGTCGGAACGGAATATCAGAAACGGGCCCGAGGTTAGGCTTAATCTGTGTATTGGGGTCGCAAATGAAGACCCTGCCGAACAAACGCACAATGAGAGGAAAGAAACTAGGGTCGGCAAGCCATTAAACCGAGGCAACAAGCTGTATTCTGCTGCATCGCATCGCCCGCAACATTTCGTCCATTTCGTAAAGGTGAGCAACGTGAAGGGGGGGGAAGAGAAAAAAGGAAGAGAGGAAGACAAACCAGGCTGTCATAAGCAGGAGTCCGCCCATCGGAGGGTTCTGAAACCGGGTCCTTCTCTCTGAAACACATAAGTCGTCCATAAGGGAGCATCGTGCTCTCTGCTTTGGCGGCGTGAGGGAAAAGACGTAATTTCAAGGACCCAGACACTCCGTGATCTCTCTCCAGTTTCACATTCACTCCGGTGGAAAAGGAAACTCTAGCAAGATGTATATCCGTGTTTGTAATGAAAGATACGTCGGAGCACTCAGCCGGGATTCGCAGCGCTCCAAAAAAGAAGAAGGAGACGCCAGTAGGCACAACGAGGGTCTCGTTGGAAGATAGTCTCAAAAAAAAAAACGGGAAGAGGTGAAGACCGTTTTTTTGAGTACGATGAAGAACTGTTCTCTCAGGGGGGAGAAGACCAGGGCTTAGGCGCAGGACACCGGTCTCAAAAGGGAAAAAAACCAAGGACTACATACTCTATCTTCTCTGCAGGAGTGGAGGCAGCGGGAGGGGGGGACAGGCGACTGGTCCTGTAAAGAAGCTTAAAAAGAAGACGAGCACGAAGGATCTATGATAAACGGCTTTCCGCCTGCCGTGTTCGCGAGGGCGGAACAGCGTGTCGCTAAGAGGGGGAGTCGGGCTGGTCCAGGAGGGGGGGGTAGAGGCCATTCCGCTAGGACTGGAACGGCTGTGATTCCCCGGGAAAAGGGTAAGACATGTAAATGTTGGAAGGGGAGCTGGGAAGAGGGGGAGGAATGTAATCAGACGAGAGGTCCTTTCGAAAATGGTGGGCTGCAGTGACGTATTCAAAGAGCCGAACCGCTCTACGCGAAAAAGACGCGGCTGCCCACCGAGCGTTACAAGACGAGAGGTTGAAAAAAAAAAAACCAGGGGGAAAATCAACCGGAAGAGGATTTCATGGGAAAGGGATGCTGCAAGCGGGTCAGAATGCAGGGTGAAAAGGCTAGGCGATCGGGATCGTATTGAGGAAGGGGGGAGGAAGCTGGCTATGAAAGTCGGGGAAGACTATCTTAAGAACCCAACCTGGACTTCCGGGGACAGTAAAGAAGGGGACTATATGTAGATCTCCTTCAAAGCAAAGGGACGTGAGAGCAGTGGTCTTTTCTGGGCGGGTCTCAGAATGAGTTGGGGCTTGAGCCACTCAAAGTAAGTAGTATCGGGGGAAGACGGGCAAGGACTTTCAGTTGGGGGGGGAACAGCGCGTGCGTGAGAAAGGGACTACTCGCCGTCGGGCAGGAGGGGGGCGATCGAAAGGACCTATGGGGTAGAAGCAAAATAAGCGTATGTGGGGGAGCAAATAGACAACCCACGGGGGCGTGGAGGGGACGCCTGAAGAGGGACTCGATCGAAAGGGGGGATTGAGTGAACCGATCTCACATTGGAAAAAATTGTATTATCGCGGTTGAAAGGGAGTCGTCTAGAGGGGCCAGTGGGACCCAAATGATCAGTTCTAAGTGGTCGTTATAGCGTTGTCCCGAGGATCCGAAAAGTCGGGGAACCTCTAGAAAAGGGAGCAGGAAGAGGAGATAAGAATGCAAAGTATCGGGGGGCCTGGGGACTAATTGGGCACGAAAGTAAAATGCCAAGAATGAAATCGACTAAGAAGCCATAAGATGTCAGTACTTTTCCTTCAGGCACAAGTGGGGGAGGGGTCTATAGACGGGTGGCTTACCTCTGGAAGAGGAAACTGGTCCAACCCGAACCTAGGGAAATCACTGGGAGACCAAGAGGGCACGTTTGGGACAGAACCAAATCCTCCGCAAGGGGTCCCAAAGAAAGATTTGAGAAGTGGGCGTCTAGAGAAGGGAGGGTCCGCAATTGAAGCTATATAAAAAACAAAAACGGGGGGAGGAGGATAATAGGTGCCGTGAGCAGAGCTCTTTCTCCCCCTTCTAACGCGCGACGGACCAGAAAGGGTTTTGTCGGACTGAAACTTAATGGGGGAAGGTGAATGACCCAAGGTTAGGGTACTGGGTATGGCAAGTGTGGGCTCCCTCCTTGTAAAGGAAAAGGGCACCTTCAAGTAGAAGGAATTCTCACCGCGTTGCGTCGCACAGGGAGGAAAAGGAGGAGGGAATCGGACTTCTTTCGGTGGCAGGGAAAATCGTTTCTTGACCGGGAACATCAGGGTGGACGGAATTGTGCGGACCGAGGAATGGATCCTCTCGGGGGATGTGAAACCGAAGGGGGGGGAGGCGCAAGAGAACGAACGGAGCAAAGAAAGGACGTCTACCGGCGGGCACACCTTTGACCTCGTCAATGATCGGTCTTCACAGGAGAAAAAACGTCTCAAGGAATATGGATCGGGGAAGAAAGTACTTAACGTAAGACAAGTCGAAAGTCCAATAGCGTCAATAAATGCAAAATGAAAAAGCGCCCTTACTAAGGGGGCTATGCTCACATAAGCGGAAGCGCGGACCACGACACCGTCCTTGGGGGAGAGAGACTGGAGAAACGGGACGGAAAAAGCTTCGCTCACCGGTCGCTATGCAACTAAGTGACCAGAAGCACCCTCTCCTAAAAACAGAGAACATCCCTAAAAAAGAAAGTGATGAGCCGCGCGCCAATCAACCCACTGCAGAAAAAAGAAAGGGAAGGGTATATCTGAAGAACTCGAAGCCTGAGCGGCGCCTGCAAGTGAATCAAATCGGTGGGTTCCCGACGGCACGGTCGTCCCGTCCTTCATATGCAGCGCATCGACCTATGACAGAAGCGAGGGGCGCCTCGTCGGCCTGCTGGGCGGAAGGGAAAAGAAAAGGGGAGAAGAATTCTCACCTAGGGGGGTCAACTGACTCAGGGTTAAAAGAACTTCTTGCTTCGAAGTGGGCCGAACCATATCCTAACGAACCGGAAATCATCACCCTGTTGGTAAGACAGGAGGGGGGTCTCTGAAGCGGTTCGGTTGGGTCCAGGAGAAGAAAAAATAGCATTAAAGAAGAAACCGTGCTCGCAATACGAAGGAATTAGCACCGGGGACAGGTGTGGGGGGATAAAAACAAAATGTCAAAAAACCAGACTAAAGCGCATAGACGCATTGCCATGGGAAGGAAAGGAAGACATTTGAACGTTACTTTAGCACTGGGGGCAGAAGCCTCAAAAGCGGTTAAGAAGTCCCGCCGCCTCACGTAGAACGACAAACTGACTGACAGTAGGAAGATCACGCGGCCAGTTCCATCTCTCTGCGGAAGGTGGGGGAGTGGCGGGGCAGCGCGTAAAAGGACAGGAAGAGACAATCCTGTATCGTCGAAAGGGAACTTTAAACCGTGAGAACATCAAAAGAAGAGAGAAGCAAATCGTTACATGATCACTCGTCTCGACTCATCGACTTTGGGGAAACCGCTCTAAAACAAAACGAATATACAGGACCTCGTGGAAAAAACCCCCCTAGGTGAGGGGGGGAAAGCTCAACAAAATGATGGGGGGTAAAAAAAGAGCCCTATTGGGGAGTGGGCGTAGACGGCGGAGAGACGGGGGGCAGCCGTTCTCAAGAAAATAGTTAGAAGGTACACCCACGAGGGGGAGGAGAAAATAAGGGAGTCTGGAGGAAGCAAGTATTTGAAAAAGGGTAAAATAGAGACAGGACGTCTTTTAACTGGCTTTTCTAGATTTGGCCACAAACAGAACCAACGCCGCGATCAGGGGGAAAAAAAGAGAGGGCCTAATTGGGGTGAGCGGACAGTCTCTCGAAACTCCACAGCTTTCTTTCGAACTTACTGCGTTCACCAGTCATAAGGCTCGAAAGAGGAAGTATTAAGAGGGATGAAGGGATGCAAAAGGTAGCCACTGGACTACAATGGGGAGGTGCGAAGGCATCTGGTAAAGTGGGATCGGGGAAGTTGCATCGAAGAAGGTGAAATGGGGGGGAAGGCGTTCACTGCAAATTGCGAAAGTGACCAATCAGCTCTCGAAGGGGACCAGACCTACAGCTCCCCCAGGGAGGAACACATCTTTTAAACAGATTAGGACTCCGATTCTCCCTCCAAAGAAATTATTCCGGGGGGAGACTATGTGGAAAGAGGTACGTGGAAAAAGGTATGATTCAATGAAAAGTAAACTGGTTTAAGGAATGGAACGGATAAAAAAGGCCGTCGATGGAGTACTGTCGTCTAATCTTGAAAGATAATTAGTCGGTACGAAAAAAAAGGGCATAAGGGAACCACAAAAGAGGTCTTCAGTAAGGTCAGTAAGAGAATGATGAGGGCTTCTATCTCCGAGTAGGCCGGGCGGGAAGTTCCCGTGGCGGGGGGGAGCTGCGGGTCGGCGTCATCACGTCGCTTTCGGGTAGGCCGAAGAGGGACTTGTAGAGGGGGGGGAAGACGGGGAATAGTGGTCCATCGATGACTGGGGGCGGTCTGTCTTACGTGAAAAGAAAACGGCGGTGAAATCGAGGAAGAAAGGACGCTTGTCAAGGAGAGAGAGCAGGGATTAGGGGGAGCGGTGGGGGGAAATCACGCCCAACAAAGCCTTTCGATCAACGTTGCCATGGTATGCGGGACGGGAAGGAAAAATAGAAAAGGGGGTCGAAGGGGGGATACGTAAAAAGAGGAAAGAAATAAACTCCGTTTTGCGAAAAAGAGGGCGACTCAGTTTGGCCTCCTGGAAAGGACATGTCACTTTAACACGCACGACTTAATGCTTTGATCGAGGGAGTCTAAAAAAGGGGGGGGGCGGGGCTAAAAAAAGGCTTCCGAGGAGGGTCTCCCGACAGAGAATAATCCGATATTCCACGGGAACCAGCTTTCCTTTTACCTGGGTAAAGAGTTGCAATTTCCCATAAAACTAGCCTGAGACTCCTACTTGGTCCGAAAGAATACCGAAATGGGGAGGACCCACCTGGGGGGGGAGGAGTATTAACTGGGAAAGGGGGGGGGAGCTTACCACTGGAGGAGATCTTAACCAAAGAGTTTCACCTTGGGAAAAACCAGGTGTGAAAGGAAAGGGGTGAAGCACCTACCTAACCAGAAGTTTCCAGGAAAAACCCCCAGCCTGAACTGGGGGCCACGAAAGGAGAGTTCGTGGCAACAAGATAGGCTCCTCCTTAAAAGAGAGAAACAAAAAACAAGGAGAAGGGGAAAAAAACCAGAGCTGAAGCTCGGGAGAACACTTCGAAGAGGCGAAGAGGAAAACCTGGAAGAATAGGGGTTCGGACGGAAAGTGGAAAGGAGGAGGTTGATCCCCAGTGGCATGGGGGCCGAATGGAAAGTGATGTAAAAAAAAAAGGTTAATATCCGATGAACCAGTAAAGAGAGAAATTAAACAGCACGGTTCCAGAATGCCCAGGAGACTGAGTAGGCATCGGGTACGAAGATTGCAAGGAACACGCAGGTTACCCAAGGAGGAAAAATCAAGAGGGGGTTCCCGGGGTGTGGAGGGCGGAGAGAAGGGAGGACGAGACTCTATCGGCCCGGTACGGGGTGTTCGACGGCCTCTGGAAAAGCACAGAGTCAGGAACGAAATCTGGAGGGGTCACCGGAACGAAAAAAAAAAGAGGAAGACGGGGAGGCACCTGCGGATATCTCAATAAATGAGAAAAATGACGTTACCGGAAGGGCAAGGGTCCAAAAAGAGGCCATCATAATCACAGAGTCCCACGTCAAGAGCCTTCAAGGTTTCAAACCTCACGTCAAAGAAAAAAATCTTACATAGACCCAGAGGTCCTGGGCGAACATCCTCCTGCTAATCAGAAAAAGGAAGTGCGGGACAATGAATCTTCATACGATTTCCCCCTACCCACGGAAGAGCCTACCTTGAACTCGACGAGGAGGGGGCCTACCCGACAGGAGTACTGCTGAAAGAAAGACAAGCTCAGAAACTAAAAAAAACGACCAGTTAGATATTGGGAGAAACTCCTCTAATCCTCTTTCGAGGCAGTACCTGAAAGCCAGAAAGGGGGGGGTTCCAGTGAGAGGAGGACGTCCATTCAAGGAAAGGCTTGAGCAAGCAAACAATGAACCCCTTATCTCCTAGGCAGCAGCGGGCCACGGGGGGGAACTGAAAGCAGAGACAGTTTCACGACGGGGGTTAAGAAGGAGGAATAGGAGGTTGCAAAGTGGATCATTTCGACACCCTCAGATAAAAGCTTGGAGGGAAGGGATCACAAGGTGGAGTAGGCTTGTTCTCAGAAAGGGGGTAACTTCAGTCAAACTTCACGCCTGCAGTCCGATCCAAAATAGAGAGGGGAAACGGCCAACCTGCTACCCCTTCGCTACCAGCGCATCGGGCCAAACAGGCCTGCAATTCTAAGGGGGGGGTGCCGCCGGGTCATACAAGACCTCTCTCAAAAATAGAAAAAATCAATTTGTCATACCCTCACCGAACAACAAGAGAAGATTGCACAACTTATTGGTCTTGGAACTGCTCGCGACTCGGAAGAATAAGCTGAATCGGAAAGGAGTGCGGGCGTTTCGGTGAACTCACGTATTAAGAGAAAAGGACCAAGTCAGGTCTCACGCCATTGTCCTTGAGGAATAGCTCTCAAAGTCAGGAGTATTTTTAGGGGGGGGGGAGTCAGTCGGGGGGAATCAGCCGTGGAGTTGCAAAAAGCTGAGCAAAAAAAAAGGGAAAATAAAAAAACCGACTCGGTGGAAAGAGAGAGAAACACAAAACCGTTATGAATAGATGGCCATTGCCCTATGTGGTGTGAAAGACGAGCCTGCGGTTGGGAGAAAAGGGGGGATAACGGCTGAGTGCGCCGACTATCGTTATAGGGAAACAAGGGAGACATGGGGACGAGGAAAAGGATCAAGGAAAGTGACATGTCACTTGAAAGGGCGGAGTCCTTTCTCTTTAAATCCGGTCCCAGCACAAAAGAAAAAGGAGAGAAGAATGACGCCTCTGGGGACCTCAGGAGGAGAGATATAACTCGGGACGCCAAACATCAGCGGGCGAAGAGAAAAGGTGACGTGGAGATGCAACGAGTGGGGAGCGTGGGGACTGGGAAAGGACAGACCAAGGAGTTCTTCCCCCCCTTACCTTTGTTAAAATGGGATTTGGCGATGCGCTGGGGCCAGAAAGGGTAGACTTTGCGTGGCAGCCAGAAAAGGGGTCTGTCTATACAGGGAAGACTGGTCCTTGTGAGAGTGGAGACTCCGAAGTTAAAAAAAAGAGGGGGACTCCGCCAAGAGAGGAGGAAAAAATAACGTAGTTGGAAGCTAGGAGACGAAAAGAAACGAGTCATTCAGCAGACAACTCTGAGATCAGCTAGACCTCGGGGGTGAAACCTAGATGGGACCGTCTAAAGAAAAAAAAAAAATAAGGAGGAAGACAGATGCGATCGCGAGGGGAATTGATCCGGGGGAGTGCGAATAGTAGGAGAGGTACATCAGAGAAGATAAAGTTTCCTAAGACCACCCCCACACCAGTTGAAAAAAAAGGCTTAAGAAAAGGGGAGGTGATTAAAAAAACTGGATGAGGCAAGGGGGTGTTGTAGAGGGGGGGAGAGGCTTTCAAAAGAGATGGGACGGGACGGTTATGACACTAGAACTTCGAAGGGAAAGTACTTGACGCCCGGGGAGGGGTAATCGTGGGCGTGGAAAACTATCAGGTGCGTCGCATCGCGGGGTCCTAAGGAAGAGGAGCCTTCGGAGGTAAGTAAAATCTTTTTCTATAGAAACGATTTCTTCGAACTCGCCACCGCGCAGTTTCGACAGGGAAACTCCTTGAGCGATTACTTATAGGGAGAAGGGGGATGACGGTTGGGACCAGGTACGAAAACACGCCTTCGGCGAAAGGAGTTATCCTCAGGGGTCCTTCTTAGATCAACGGCTACCGTGGGAAAAAAGCCACAAGGAGGCATCTTCCTAGTTTCGGTGGAGGAGAGGGGGGCACTGGGATACATGACTACAAAGTTCTTCAAAGAGTATCTTCTCGCTCAATTCTTTAAAACCCAGGGAAAAACAAGACGGTTGGAGAAGAAAATCGTCAGGGTAGACCACAAAGGACCGAAGGGGCATGAATGTCTAAAGGGCGTGACAAGTGTGCGTGGAAAGAGTGAACCAATTATAGAATCGAATCTCAGGTTCCAAAAAAGAAAGGCCCATATCATCCCGCCGCGAGAAGCTGCTACAAAAAGACGGGGTTGGACCCGGCTCTCGTTCGAGTTGACCCCGGAGAAAGAACAAATAAAATCTCGATAAAACATTATTAGGGGGGAAAAGAGGAATAGCGGGAAAGATCAAGTTGGCTCACCACTTCGAACGAGGGGGACCGCCTTAAAAGGGAAAGAGAATTGTAAACGGTAAAGTCTTTAGGAGGGGAAAAAAAAACCCCGGGCGAGTCGGGCTTTAAACAATTTTTCAGAAGAACCGATTAACTCCGGGGAAAAAGGCAAGTCTTCGACTACCAAAGGGAGGAAGGGGCCTCCTTTGACTGGTTCTTTCAGTCTGAGTCGGGACAGGTACTGAGGGTCCTTAGACAAAGCCCACGTCGGACCCGTCAATCGTACAGTGAAAAAAAAAAAAATAGCGGAACCGGAACGTGAGAAGAAGACTACGGAAATAAGGGGGGGGGGGGGTTCAGTTCTAAAGAGAACCAAACCAAAGCACAGGTCGTGCGGCTAGCGGGAGGGCGGCTGCAACAGGTTGACGCCTTAACGGGGAAAAAGAGAGCCAGAAAGGAGATGAGGTAAAGTCAATGCAACGTATCCAGAGAAAGAGAGCAATGCGCGAAAGAAAAGTTGATCTCCCACTGAAGGGAGATTGCCAACAGCAAATACCGCTGAAAGTCTCTATTTAAGGGGGCTTCGACCGGAAACGGACGGGCATGACCGCGATCGAAGCACACTAGAGATTTGCCCGTGCCAGACACGCAGGAATTCCCGTCCTCGATTTCTACCCGAAAGCACTGGGCAAAAGATCGGCAAAAAAACAAAGGCATCCACGACCTCGCCGGGATAGAGGGAGGGAACCATACTAACGGGACCTTTACCGGAAAAAGGGTTCAAAAAAACGGTCTCTTCTTGCTAGACGTCGCCAAGCACCCAGGAAAGAAAAAGGACAAACGCGCGATCGGATCGAGTCCTAAGGAAGGAGGGAAGGAACCGGGAGTTCATCTCTCAAGTTAACACAAAGGGTCACAGCTACGCAAGGCATCCTAAGTCATGTCTTTGGAAGGTCTCTAGTCCACGCTGGGAAAGACAGACCGGGGAAAAAGAGATTTCTAAGGAGAAGCGTGTTCGGATAGTTGGAAGGAGAAGCAAAAAGGATCCCCAAAGGCATAAAAAAAAAAAAAGAGAAAGGGACTCTAGTACCAAAAGCTACCTTATCTTACCATCGAATGGGCTTCCATGGGGATGGCGACGGGCCTCAAAAACTTCAGCAGGAAGGTAAGTCACTCAGGGCGCAAACCTGAAGCACCACAGACCGGTGAGAGGAGCCCTACGTCGACTACCCAGGGGGATAGGGAGGCCGATAAAAGAAAGGATCGCAAAAATGGGCAGGAAGGGAGGAAACTAGTAAGGGGCGTTCTTTTCTCCGATTAAAAAAAGAGAAATGAAGGAAAAGAAGCGCGAGAGCAAGGCAAAGGGTAAAAAGAGGAGGGAGAATAGAAGAAGGTCGAAAAAGCAGTGGGGGGAAGGATCAAAAAATCTTTATCGCGCCTCAGCAGGATGCACTCACAGGCGCAACCCACGCAACCATCAAGAACAAAAAAGAAATCGTGGAAG